>Ga0065711_1033063_pt1 | contig 26169 bp, 9 predicted proteins | sample Hoacrofraction12_FD_59098 | JGI IMG/M metagenome (GOLD analysis project Ga0065711, IMG submission 59098) | Hoatzin crop microbial communities from Cojedes, Venezuela - Epithelial fraction 12 v2 (version 2) | ecosystem: Host-associated > Birds > Digestive system > Esophagus > Crop | place... | reverse complement strand
CAGGAAGTTCCGTCTGAACATGAGGAAGAACTTCTTCCCTCTGAGGGTGACGGAGCACTGGAACAGGTTGCCCAGGGAGGTTGTGGAGTCTCCTTCTCTGGAGATATTCAAGAGCCGCCTGGACGCGGTCCTGTGCAGCCTGCTGTAGGTGAGCCTGCTTCGGCAGGAAGGTTGGACTAGATGACCCACAGAGGTCCCTTCCAAACCACCTGCCATTCTCTGATTCTGTGATTTGTGTATGCAACACAAACCCATTACCATTTGGTATGCATATGTCTGCTTGAGTTTGCGTAGCATGCTCTTGTGTTAGTCTTGAAAAGCAAAGCTTGTACCAGATCTATACAGAGACTGAGTTAGTTACTTGAAAAAAATTAAAATCTTATATATTCAGAGATTCTTTAAATGAAACAGAATACTGATTTTTTTCTTCTAGTTGTTTGGGGGTTCATATAGCTGAATATTTAGGCCAGAAAACAGCATGGAAATTATTAAACTGGAACAAAATTGCACTGTTCTGCCTTTCACAATAATTATAATTGAGGTGGTGTAAGAGTAAATAGCATTACATCTTCTAGAAATTACAATATTCTGAGGGAGTGAGTCACAAAATACCAAGGATTCTTTGTGCAGAAAAAATTCTTTATAGAAAAACACAGAATATGAAATGCATAGATATAGCCCAGAAAGATTAAGATGTGAGACCAAATTCAAACCTAACAAAAGAAACATCAATGGGATAAAACCACATGACAATGTGTTTTGTCACAGTAATCTACAATGGAAAAAGGAGGGGTGACTTGCACAATGTATTTCTCAAACAACAGAGCTCCCTGCAGCCATAGGAAGGACAGATTCAGCAATATCTGAATTTTGGGTATTTTGTCTGCAATAACCTATTAAATTGTTGGATTATACAATTATTCTTTCAACAGTATTCAAGAAGAAAATAAGCAAAGCCCAAAGAGGATAATACATCCTAAATAGATCTATTAAGAATAAACTATATTAGAAGCTCTAACAGTGACCACTGAGCAGAATCTGGAGAACTTCAAGTACCCAAAGAAGTACTAACAAGGTTCGCCGAAAACTAGGAAATTGCTGTTAGAAGTAAAATGTAGATACAAGTACATCTGATCAACCTTGAAGTATGATGCAGACATCAGACTAAAGAATTTAAAAGTAATTAAAATTTTAAAATCCATACTGAGATATGAATGTTCAAACAATTTAAAGTGCTTCCATTTAGAAACTAAGATAAAAGAGTACAAACTTGAGCAGAGGGTACTTGAGAGTGATTTACAGATCACACACATTCACAGTGAGTTACTCTCATGAATGTGTTTGCAAAGCACACAGTAGAAGACAGACTACAGAAACTAAGATTTTAGATCTAAGTTTAAAAATATGTTTATTCTGATTCAAAGCTAATGTTATTCGTTACTCAGCCAACATATTAGTGCAGACAATATTCTCTCACTTCCTCTGGGTCTTCTTTAATCTTATCTGGATTTATTTTCTGTGTATTTCTGAGTAATCAAAAGTTATAGGCTTGATATCTCTTGAGTTAAAAACTTCCCTACTGTTCCTGCTGTTTCTTTTCTATATATTCATTTTTTAGTGAGACTCTAAATAGAGGATAAAAAAAAAAAAAGTAAGACTATTTTAAGCTCTTTCTTTTGTACATATTCATTTTTTTAGTGAGTCTCTGAAACAAGGATTAAAAAAAATCAAATAAGGCGATTTTAATCAGAAATAATCAGCAATTTGCTTTTTTTCTGACGTATTAAGTAAACATTCCTGTTAAGACAGCGATTGATCCAAGTTGTTGTTAATAAGGGTAGCTGAAAATTTAATGTTAGTCATTGCTTCAGCAGATGTGCACTTTTAGGACTATGGTAATGAAGCAAAAAGTCGAACGCATTTAACTCTCAATAAGTAAAATTATTCAACAAACCTTTCATTTTAATTATATAGCAAAAGAAATCTAAATATACTTGCATAACATTCATAAATACAACTGTTGAGGAATATTATGATTCAACTGAAAATGACAATTTGTCAAAGTTGAAATATTTTGCAGAAATGTCACTGATTCAACAAACTTTCATGAGCGTACTGTCAGAGTACCCACCAGGACCTGGCTGGTTCCTGGCCTGGACCAAGGTTGCTGCAGCTCCAGCCAGCCTGGGGTTTTCACAGAGCTAGGGGACTGAAAGTCCCAAGATCCCTGTGTCACAAGAGTGCTTGCCAAGTGCCAAAACCTTGAACTGAAGCTAAACCGAAGCTCTCAGAGCCTCCCAACTCAATATTGTGGCACCAGGAGCCTGGACAGTAGGACCCGCCAGCCCCCAGCCCAACACAGCTCCTGGACCCGAAGCAAAGCACAGCAAGGCACCGAGAGCCTCAGTTGAATCCACTGCTGTCAGAGCTTTCAGATTCCATGTGCTAACACTGGAAGCCTTGGCTTTCTGGATGTGCTTGTAACCCAGACTGCACTGACACAGAAAATCATTGGGAAATTTCTTCATTTTAGGAAAAATTTATTTACTGAGAGAGTTGTGAAGCATTGGAACAGGCTGCCCAGGGAAGTGATGGAAAAAAATGTGTAGATATGGCACTTCAAGGACATGGTTTAGTAGTCATGGTGGTGATGGGTTGATGGTTGGACTTGATGATCTTAGAAGTCTTTTCCAACCTTAATGATTCTATTCTGTGACAGGCATGCCTTTTTTCAAGCTATGTTTAAAAACCTAAGTCATATCTGTGAATATGTCATAACTCTATAATGCAGTCTAAGTGTGTTTGAGCTAGGTTTAAGCTACCTAACTCAGGAATTGCCAGAAATATAGTTCTGGTACCACTGGCTGACCATCCAGTGAACTACCGTCTTCCCGGATGCAATTTAATATGCTGCATAACCATCAAGTACTAGCACCAATTTGACCAGCTAATGGGTAAGAACACTACAAACGGCTTCATCTTCACTGGATTTGTATTTCTTGCTAATTAACTCTGGATGGCTGAATCAAGAATACACCACGCTTTCCCATGAAGGCAAAACCTTGATGTATAAAGGTAAGGCTATTTTTTTTCTTGTCAGAACAAAAATACATATGGAAAAAGCATGGAATTTACAGGCAGGTGTGAGGGGAAATGAATGGTAGCTGCACTATTCAGTGCAGAAAAAAATATATATTATGTGTCAACACATGGCAAAGTGTGAAGAATGCATGCCTGCATGTATAAAAGAATATATGTATTCACAGTACTAAGCAATTTGCAGTTTGACTATTGTAATATCTGTTGAACCCATAAGGAAATCCCTGCTTGCTGTAAGGTTTGATTAAATTAAAACTTCAAATTAATCTGTAAAGATACCCCTACTTTACCAACTTATTTACTGTAAAGAGAGTTCACAGCTTTATGATATGTTCTGTGGGACCAGTGCTAATGCCATAAGAACTTTCTAGTATCCTAGTAGATCAATTTACAGGTCTTGCTTAGTACCTGAACTTAGTCTTTATCAGTGAGACAAGACAGGCATAGAGAAATTTCCCAAAACTTCCACTAATTCATCTTTGAAAAAAGGATGTTGATGCATAAATATCAAATGGAATTTCCTAATTAGACCATGCTACTTCCATATATTTTAAAAAATATATATATTTGAATCATTATAACAATATAAAACTTCTCATTCAGATAGGAAAGTTGGGAGCACTGTAATACTGTCTGGGATTTGTGTATTTTATTAACTTAGGCAGGCAAGGTTTGGGGGTTGGTTCTGTTTCACTGAGTTGTTTTGTTTGTTTTTCCCCTTTATTATTTCCTGGGACCCTAAAAGACTGACTGCTTGACAGAGACACTTGGTTCTGAGCACTTGCTTTCCCTCATTATCTCTGAAGAGAAAAAAAATACCTCTTTTGTTCCTCTTAACGCTTCACTAACTTATCCAAATATTCATTTTGCTTTTAAGAAGAAAAAGACAACTGAAATCATGCAGAAACTATGCCTTATATATTAAGAAAAACATTATCTTTCAGGCAAAGTGCTAAGCGCTCAGACAATAAAACAGAATAATTCTATTTCTAGGGTTTTCTATTTCATGTTTTTTCATTTTCAGCTTAACTTGAGCAATTTAAGACAGACTTTGTGTGATGTAAAAGAAACATTTTCTCCACCAGTCTTTGGTATTATATTACAAATAATTTATCTGCATTCAATCATGACATTTTTATACAATATCATTAGCAAAAAATAAATAGTGACACCTCAGATGGTGTGAACTGGCAGAGCTCTTCTGACTCCACTGGAGTTCTGCCAATTTCCACATTGGCTGAGAGTTTGGACCTTAAACCTTTATCATAAAAATAGAAAACAATAAATTGCAAATTCTCTCTCCCTAAATAATGCAGCCTCAAAGAAAACAAGTCTTCTATACAAATAATTTTTAAAATATTTTATAAAGTATACTTATTTACCAGTAACTACACCTGAGATACATTACTGGCAAGGTATCGGTGTTAGAGGTGAAAAATTTCTTTTGTAATAAATGCAATGAGGCTTTTCATTTTGGGAAAGATTTTTAAGAAACTTCATTATTCAATTAATTTTTCCTTTCTTCTTGTCCATAATGAAGTGAAAATTCTACACTCTCATGAAATATACATAATTGTTTTCTTTTCTCATCCATGTCCATATGGTACGACAAGCTTAGATCCAAAACCTTTTCTCATGAGTGAGGGTAAATACCTGATCATTACTTTGAGCATATGGTAACATTTTATATTGTTCTTCTATTTATAAATAGCTTATTATAATTTATTAAATAATATAGAACATATATCCATCCTGGTTCATATATACAGCAAGCAGGCATCCTATGTACCCCACTGCAGCAAATTGCACGGATATAATGGTCATTAGAGTCACCCGCAGCAACTACATCTGTGAATTGTTGAAAATAAGGTGTATTAGACAATCTTAATTCCTTGTTAAATTTTATAACTGACAATATAATCATTTTTATTTCCAGGTTTAAAATATTTCAACATAAAGCAAACACTGTATCTGTCTTCAACGCATGGTACGCTCAAGAATTCTCCACCAGCTCCACTCTGTGCCTTTTCCCCCTTTCAGGGCTCGGCACTTCTCACAGGACAGGACCTGGCCCAAGAATAATGACTATTGGTATGGTAAAGATCTAAGTAGCCAAAGGGTACCAAATCAACATGCCAAAGTCTACAATACACTGCAAAAATAACAGATGAAAAAAACCCTCTGGTCACCTATTCATAAACCAGCAAGTCCAAGTAACTTTTCATTTAAAAAGTGGACCAGGGCTTTCCTTTGAGGGTTCTGTAGTCAAACCAAAAGAATTCCAAAGAGCTTTGGGGCTTCATTTAAGGGCCTCAAATCAAGTGAAATTTGTTAAAAGCAAGTGACAGAAGCATCACATCATAATGGAATGATGACAATCTGCAGAGTTACTGCACATCACTAATGAATACGCATCTGCTTTAGCAAAAATGACTCCTTGGTTTCTGTACAGTCCATGGAAAGACTCTGGCCTGCCCTTTAGAGACTGTCCATCACTCTCAGCTGATGGTAAAGGGAACCTAGGGCACAGGTTAGCCAGCTTAATGAGATGGCTTACATTGTGTTGTGTGAATTTTCCCTCTACATATAAAAATCCATAGGTTTGATTTAGGAGGAGATGCCTGATTTTTAGAGATCAGGAGGAAGGCAAGAAAAACGGTTAATGGCAATGGCCTGGGAAAAGTAATTTTGATGCTGCAGGCAAAATTGTCAGCTTACAGTGCTTACAGTTTCACAGAACTCTGCAGACTTGTGAAAGCCAAAATCTGGCTGCATACACAGCTAGGAAAAACTATGATTAACAGTTAATTTGGGAGAATAGCTACCTGGAAGAGGAAGCGCCTGTAAAGAAGGCATATCTACTGAAGGCAAATTCTAAATTGTTCATGTTTATTCAACGTTTCTAGCACTAAGGACCAGGCAATGGTTTTGGGACCACTCTTCCATGTCACTTTTCTAGATACGTTCAACACGCATGTTCAGTCACAAGAAGGGCATTTGGCTGTTGGACTTCATAGGCTGCCATGCTGCATCTACGCCTAAGCAAATAAGGCTGCAAAAGAAAATTTTCTTATGGGCTTGATCCCAGCTACAGCAAAGCATCAGAACCAGAAAATGAGCAAAATAGGAATGCACCCATACCTTTCTTTTTGGAGACCTTGTGTAAGTACTGTATCTAACAGTGCAAAGACACAAAGTTCCTGTATGAGATGGCCCAAACAAATTTCATCAGAGCAGGAAAAAAATCTCAATAAGTAAAATTTCTTAGCCAGGTATCATTAGGTAACACAAAGGACTTGCTCCGCTCTCCCAAATCGTCATCTACTCACCACAAGAATGCAATGGCACAGAATCAAACTAAGTAACCCAGAAGGTTATTTGCCACCTCTAATTTCCATCTTTTTTTTTTTACAGTTAAATTCATGCCTTTTGGAAGTATATTGCCATTCCTAATGAAAAGCAATTTCTGAAGGTACACTACAGACAAGCAACAAAAATATTGGCAACCGTCTCAAATCAGACGCGAAAAAATTAGTTAGTTCTTTGAAATACTATTTAAAAACAAATAAAAGAAAACTAGTTAATTTTTCCAAAGGCCCCCAGCAATTTCAGGGAAGCTGCTGTCAAGAATCAGACAGGCTGTCAGAACATAAATGTACCTTCTGGCTGTGAAGCTTGCTGGTCCCTAAGGAAGCCATGTTTCCAAAATTATTTAAATTTGAGAAAGAAATCCTTTTTATTATTATTTTTTATCTTTCATTAGAACTGCAATATATCATCACAACATAACTGTGTAAGTCCTTAGCAGTAATAACTCATTTTACTGAATCTCAGAAGTAAAAACATCTTCAGGTATCAAGGCAAGTTTTATAGGGTGAATTTCTCAAGAGCTTAGTTCACGGGTTCGATATTTGCAAGCCAGAGCTATTTAGGTTTACACTCAGTGTCTGACATGTTGAAGATTTTATTGCATTCAGAAACTGGCAGAGCATATACTGAGAAAAAATGTGTAAGAGGCAAGTGGAGAGTGTGTTGTCAGATTCTTAGTTCATTTAAGGTTACAACAGTACTTACACATCTCAGTCAAGTATGCAGAATTCTTAGCTTTCATTTAAGGCTGGTATTAGGAAGGACCAAATATAAAAGGTTTGAGAAAGTAACTTTTTTTCTTTTTCAGTATAGGGTTTTTTCTTGTTCTGTTTTGTTTTAAATCTTCATTTCTTGTTAGAATACACTGCTGTAACTTATATAAATTCTAAATATACACAACAATGTTACTATTACATTTAGGTAATTATGTCAACAGCACTAGAGCTGGTACAGGAAAAGAAGGGGAAACTGTTGTAAACTATTTTCTTAAATTACAAACAATTGCTACTATTACTAAAGTATTACCTAAATCTTTTGATTTTTTGCAAAAAGTAGTGCAGCATTCTAACAAGGACAAGTTCCACCTTAAGTGCTGTGGGAAATTTTTTTTTATAAGCTGGCCCAAATATACTACAGAAATGTTGCCCCATTTTGGTACAGAATTCCAGCAACACACAGCACACATCTTGGCCAGATCCTGGAAATGCAGAGGAGCGTGAAAAAGAAAAGTAATGAGGGTGGAGAGGAAGGAAACATTCCAAACTTGTCAAGCCTCAAGAAATGTTAAGATTGGGTCCAGTTCAAGTTTTGGGTAAAGATTTAACTCAGTTTTTATTTTCTTCAAAATGCCTCAGCACCCTCAGGGAGTATTTTCTTCCTAAAGAGCTCTCAGAAAAGCGTATTTTTTCACTGACAAAAGGATTAGCAAATGGACCCTGATGCAAAAAGTTTGAAGTTAAACCAGTTACTGTGGAAAACCTCACTTGCATGTTTGTTCCTTAAAAAGGATTTTTTCCTTAAAAAGGATTATAAAATATTATGCAGAACTTGTATATTTAGTGATTCTTCCAATTTCCAAATGAGATACAGTTCTTTATTATAGTACATGCAATGAAGCAAAAATTACTTCTTTACTCTTTAGTTTCGAAGTCCCTTACACACTGAAGTTGTTCCTTTAAAACATATTTTCTAAAGACATTTACAGCTAGAAATGTGCTGCTGATCCAAAACATCAAGAAAAGGAAAAGAGAAAGAGGGAGGATCTCTGAATAATTTAAAGCAGCCTCCTCATTCAAAAGTCATTCTCTTTTTAATCTCTCACACTTTGTAGCCAGAGACTCTATGCTGGTCTCTGGCAGAAAGTCAGGAAACAATATATCTGCAGGTTCAGAGCAGGATGAAAAGAAACAACAAAAAGTACTGGAGACCCACTACAAGCTCTACTTTTACATAAAGTTTGTTTTCCAGATTTTTGCCTGCATCCATATGTAGAGTCCACTGCTTGAGGACCGAATCTCTCCCCATCACCTGCCCTCTTAACTACACAGAGCATGAGCACTCATGCACATGCGTGTGCGTGAGTACACACAATTTGCTCTGCTAGAACAGATGTCTTTGATTAATCATTTATATGTATGTTATTTTTGATAATGAGTTCTCCTGGAACAAAAACTTGAACGAAAATAAATTACCTGCATCATTAACAAAGACAACAATTAATAACCGGTTGAGCCCGGCCAAAATTTCCCTATCCAGAGTTTATGAAAACAGGCTTTACTCTAACAAACTCTAATACTTCCCTTTTTTTTTGCCACAATCACTTTTCAGAAGACCAGACAGGCTTATTTTAGTGGATCTCTTCTGTGATCCAGTAAGGGAATAGAGGCCACCTGCCTTGAAGTAATATTTGACAAAAATCCCTGGGAAGAATCAGATAACCTGGAGAACAAAAGCTTCCTAGACATCACCTACTCGGAAGCTGACTACAGAAAACACATCTAGAATTAGCAGTGCACTAAATTATCGACTTTTCCAACCCTTCAGACCAGCCAGAGCTTTTTGGTCAGTCAGCTGTCTTTCCTATACCCTGAAAAGTATTCTCAAACTTTTGCATAATATTTACCATTTACAAAGGACTTCTTTGTGCTCCCCTACTTCCCTCTCCATTTTCCTCTTCTTCTATGATACCTTTAAATGAAACACACATGAAGAGAAGCAGTATTAAACACACAGATTATGTTCTTTTGCTTTGAATTAGCACTTAGAACATAGCAAGATCCCATGGCATTAAGCTTCTAAGAGACCATTGACAAACATTTCGTGAACCACAACGTGAGAGTCACTAACACCTTCAATAATTGTTATGGAGTTCTGATCCAGTACAGAAGTGATCAGATAATTATTTCCTGGGGAACCTGTGACTTTATTCTCACAACTCATGCAAAAGATATCTAAGAACAGAGGAATAATTGCCATGCAATGCTTGTGTAGCCTCATCTCAACCTTCCATTTAGTGCTTGCAAATAACTTTGGTAAATGGCTAATTGTGAAGTTCTAAGTACACAAGTCACTTCTGATCATCACTGCTCAGCAATACAACTAAGGGAACTTGTGCAGATGGGTATCTATCAACGGGAACATAAAATGGAGGACTCGATTTCAAATCTGTCCCAGTGTCACTCACACTGTACAGCTAGATCACAGGAAAAAAATCAAGAAGTTCGATATACAAAGCAGACAGATAACTGTAGAAAGAAGAAGGGAAACTTGTTTTGATAAAAAGAAAGGATAGCAAGTATAGTCATTTCACAGGTATGTCTGTTGTTGCTAAGCACGTATGCTGAAGCTAAGCGCTGCAGTATAAAGAGGGGCCACAGGAGAAAAGCAAACTTGGCAACCTGACAAGCCTTCTTTTAAAAAGAAAGTAATTTTGATTGTATGATAAAATTACTATTCACTGGCAAAGTTATCCTCTCTTAACATCCTACTGTTCTCATAGCCACCTGTTCTCTTAGGCATACATACATTTTTAGCCTGAAGATTCATCAAAAACAAATCTCTACAAACCAATATACAAAAGTTCATTACAGTCAGACAACTTACTCTGCTGAAGTCATGGTAGACTCCAATCCAGTCAAGAATACACTTGACCAGTCTCCAACCACACTCTTCAGAGCAGCTTCCTTCATTCACTGCCCAGCATGGCAACCCTCTAGATGTCACGCAGAAGGGCAGGAATAAACAACCTTATTCCCCAGTGCTAGGCTGACTTGGGGGCTCAGAGGAAAAAGCCCCTTTGCAGTCATGCTTCTCTTCTTAATCCAGAACCAGAGCAGAGCAAGACTGAATGTTCTGTAAGAGTTTTGATAAACATAAGCAGAATTAACCATATGCGCTCGCAGGTCTCCATGTGCTGTAGCCAAAAGAGATTACAGAAATCTTACAGAACGGTACACTTCTTAACCCATAGCAACTCATCACAACAACAACAGTAGCACTGACTTGTACTGCAGCCACTCTGTGTGTTCCGCGTACAAGCAGGCTATACCTAGAACTCTGTAACATCATTAGGATCTAGCTGAGTGTGCATAAAGGCCTGGTTTCATCTTTTCAAGGAAAATCCTTGCAAATGGTTTCCTAAGAAGCTGACAGAAAGCACATCATGTGGTATCGGAGAATACAATAAAAAATTTTAACTGATTGTACATTACTGTTAAACCAGCTGATACATCAAATATTTATCTTTCAAAGACTTTTGCCTGCCATTATATATTATAATCATTAAACCCCTTTTTCTTCTCGTCTTTACTGTAATTCCTATTAATTAGAGATTCCAAACAAAACTACTCAGGGTGGAGGGCGCATTTTCCTTTCCTTTCTCATTCAGGTGAAAAATCTTTTCTTTGATCGTGTTCCATTTCCTCTTTTAAATTGTTCGAATTGGTTTCCTCTGCTTAACTGTTGACACAGTTTACCCACACCTATGTAATATTCTTATTGAAGTGTTTAACATTAACGTAAATGTATTTTCAAGCCAAATAGAATTTTTATGAGACTATGCAATCCTAGTTGGCTTTACTTTTTCTTCAACGGTCATGTGGTAGGAAATAACATTTAGTATGAACAGCTGAACTATTCTTTTAATTATTACATCTGGTTTACTGTTTCCCACATATCTCACAAGTTTTAACTGAAGGGCAACAAAGATCTCCAGTTGCTTACTGATACTTTTAAACCAGCACATAATGATAATACTGAGTTCTGAAGGGATTCCTTCCTAAATCTCAACATATGTCTTTATGTTTAAATAATCAAGCTACATCTGGATACAAAAAGCAAATCAGAACATCTCTCAATGGACTGTACAAGGAAACTCACTCAGTGCACAGAAAACTTCATAAAAGAAGATGACCTTGAAGATAATGCTTGGTTAAAAAAACCTACACGTATTTGAAAAAGAATTCTATGAAGTGCATAGCTTTATACTAGCAATGCATTTAAGCATTAACAAGGAGATTTCATTCAAGGACTCTAATGGAAAATACTACATTTTAAGACATTTCATATTTATATGATTTGCTAAGGTTAATCATGCAACTAAGTATCTATGCTCTGAGAAGAGCATCAGAAGGTATGGCATAATGCAACATTATCTCCTATGTCTCTAAGAAATATTTAATTAATCTTTGAAGCAGCATATAATTCAACATTAGTTTTGGATTCGGGCAAAAGAATAGTAACATACATCAACTTTGCCACCTCTATCTTTTGTAAATAGTACCAGTGAAATTAATAGCTACTTGAAGGAGAAGCTTTCTTTAAAATGGGTAAGGAAGGCAAATGTTAACACTATTTTTAAAATTCTAAATGAATCCAAAAGAAAAAATATATATATATTTAGACATTTTCCAACATCTTCCCTCTCTATTTTTTTCAATAATGGGACAATTCATGAAATTCTGTTTCTTTTCGTGATATCTCAGTACATTTTAATGATATAAATAATGAAAAAGAAAAAGAATATTTGTTAAAACTACTTTTTTCTGTCTGTACTTCAACTATTACACCGTTTCTGAAACTCACTGTTATGGAAACAGTGTCACACCCTCATGCATTTTAAGATGGAGAGAGTGACTATTTAGACCAAAACCTAGGAACAAACAGGAACAGGAATAACTATACCAATTTTAATTTGTAACTCCCGATTTTATTTTAAACTAAAATTAACCCCTCTTGACTGTTTTAAATCATTTTTTGTATCTGGCAAAACTAAAAAGACATGGCGGTAATGTAAGTGAGCCAAAGCCACAGAAGATGTCCTTTGAAATCACCTGTGGGCTTTTTGTGCAAGTTTGTATGAGAATCAATCTTCAATGATCAATGAACTGTTGTACTAAAATTTTTAAATTGCACTATTCTAGGGTGGCACACTCAACACAAAGCCAAAGAAATATGATAATGACAAGAATAAAGGGAAAAAAGCAAATTTTAACTCAATATATAATGAAAAGATTATATGGAATATAACAAAATGCTTCCATACAGTTCATTACATTTAAATCTAATATAAAGATGAAATTTATCATCAGTTTCTGTTGTCAGTAATTAGTAGCACAGTTTGGGCAGGGAAACTTCTGGCGAGTGAAACAATACAGGCATCGAATATTCTAAGTATCTTGTTGTTGCCAGCTTTGTCTAATATTTTATATTAACTTGATGATACTGAATAACAACAAAAAATTCTAGAAAGAGTTCTTTAAATAGCAAACTAGCAAACATTTGACATTGAAATAGTACAACTAAAACAAGCAAGTCGACTGGTATGTGTAGTGTAAACAGCTACATGCATGCTATATCCATACTTGGAGAACAGTTTTAATCTTGGAAAATGCTTTCTTTTATGGCAAATTTGAAGAAAAGTTTAACGTAATAAACTTGTAACAACACTAACTTCTGGGAAAGCACAATCTGGGCTGCACATCATGAATGACTATCAAGCATGACATATCACCACCACAAAAAAAAAAAAATAGTGCTACGTCATATGGTAGGCAGTAACAATCAAAGAGGGACAGATAGAAATACAAACTTCCGTTGAAGTTTTCCGATAACAAGTCACCCTTTAAGCTGCATATGGCAGAGTGATACCCTGATCTGAGGGGCAGTTTTGACAGGGTGAAGCTCATCCATTGCTCCTGGGTGTGCTCATCCCTGTTGCACAAAACTCAGCTGTGCTGAGAGTAGTTGAGAACTATATTTCGGTTACTCTCTGAAAAACAAAAATAAATTTAAAAACCGAAGTTGAAGGAATTTGAGTATGAAGGGTTTTTTGTGGGCACCTGAAATATGAAATCCACCAAAAAACTAGAAATTATTTCAAGAGGTTTCACATCATGCATATATTTTCCAATGCAATTCCAAACACTAGAATAGTGCATAATCAGGCCCACTGTTAGGAAATGCAACTAAGGCAGTTGTTATAGACTTACACAAAGAGTTAGCATAGCAAGATGTACTCTACTACACAAGTTCTTAGGCTTTACAATCAATAACACAATAAAATGTAATAGCTCCTTCGCTTTTAGCCATGACATTTGTACAGACAACTCTATGTCCTATTAATCTAAAAGCATATAATTGGCTTTTCAGACCCAGTCTGTTTTGTCAAAATCTAGCTAAAGATTTTTTTAAATAGAAGAATGACTTGTTCACTGTAAAGACATCCAGTGAATTTCAAATGATCTGTGTATCAAAAATTCAGCATTATTATTTTTCAATTTTCTATTTCTTTTTAAATCAGCATAGTCTTATCTTTAAAAAATACAGTCAAACTAGACTCCTATAATAGTATAAAAATTGTCTTATAAAGCAAATGAACATCTATTTCATGTTGATGGATTCTGTTCTTCCAATGGATTTTGTTAGATAACAATATTGGCTAGTCACAAATGTAAGAGCTTAAAAACTTCAAATCTTTAAAAAGAAAACCTCCAAACTCTTGGAAACATGCAGGATGAAAGGGAAATTTATTTATTTTATTTTTAAAAAATTTCTTTCTGAAAACTCACAAGTACTAAAGAAATCAAAGTCTGTATTCAGAAGAAATTAATTTCTGAATTTTATACATCATTTGCAAAGGTTCCTTTTACTAAATCTCTAAGTGATTCTTCCAGCTACTTGTAGAATCCCTGAAAATACTCAAGGAACTTCCACTGGAAATTCTACCAGACCTTTAAATGTTGCTTTGCTGAAATTACAAAGTGAAGAATTTTCTCCAATATATTTGTTTTCTCCACGCATCACTTTTCAGTGTATAGATATAAACCAATGAGCAGTAAATTCTGTATTATTAATATTATTATAAATATCTATTCGCAAGATGTATTAACACACTCTTTGGGAATCCATGGCCTCTAGAAATACAAAATTAACCCAAGGATCAGACGTGACACGCAAACAAAAATTCATCCCATCCAGAGATACAGATTCGTATACAACTGACCAAATAGCACAGATGCAAAGGAAATCTGTAGTCTTGTGCCCTCCTCTGGAAACACTATCCATCTACCCTGTCAGACAGAACAAGGAGGTCAGAGCATCCTGTGAAATCACTGTTCATAGTCTCTATGGAGAAATTCTCTTCCTTCCCAAGGCAGGCTCCTATTTCTAAACATTCTCACTCTATGTTATAGGACAACTGGTGACGTTTAACTAAATTTAATCTTCACGTATCTTTGAGATTGGGACCCATCAGCAGGATGTCATCTCTGCCACCAGTTAATGCATCAGTTGGCCACTAGCAGGAAGGCTCTACGGGCTATTCAGAAAGGAAATGAGAATAGTGAATTCATTCCACTTCACAGTGGTGAAAATAACTGTGTGTGACGCAAGGCAAAGGAGTATGTGATCCAGGATCTGAAAGCCACAGAGTAAACATCCAGAAGGGGCATCTAGTTATCTATTTTCTATTACAGCACATTGAGTTGTATTATAATAGGCATTTCACTTTTGTCCAGTAACTTTCATATTGAGCAGAATAATTTATGATTCTCTAGACAACATTTTCCTAAGAAAGTATCTGATCATGACTTGAACGCATGAAGCATACAGAGATACCACTTCACTTAGTAAGCTGTTTCATGGTACAGTAAGTGCCATTTAATATTTGTCTCACTCCAGCTTCCAGTCCATCATCCTAGCTACACCTTTACAATGTTCTACTTTCTCCTGCACAGTGAGTCACTTCTAAATGCTCTTTCTTAAAAAATCGTACACATTAGGCTTTCTACATCTCTCATTGTAGGCATTTTCTTCACTACTGGTATAATCTTGGCAGTTCTCTTCTGTATCATCTCCTACCTTTATACAACTTTTAAATAACTGATATCAAAACTGTATACAATAGCCTACTAATGTCATCTTACAGAGATAAAAAGCCCCTCTCTATTTCCAGCTTCTATTTCCATGGATGACACCAGCCTCTTTACCTCAATCGGAGGACTCTCAATCAGATGCTCATCCACAGCAACAGTCCCCTCCACCAGAAGCCCCAGTTTTCAGACACCATTCGCCATTCTCTCGCCTTGTTCCTAGCTATACACAGCATCAGTGGGGATTAATGCACATTTTGTTTTAGAGGATTACACTAGCAAATGATACAGATGACTCCAGATGATTGCTCTCTTGTCATGCCTATTTCCCAATTTGTCAGCTTTTTGCCATCATGTATTTCATCAGCAGTTATAGCACTGAGATAATAGACATGGCTTGTGATTTTCTCAGTTATTCCACCACGGCCAGAATGCCCAAATAATGTATATGAAAACCTGTGTATATGCATGCTAACATGCTTTTGCTAGTTAAATCTTAGTAAAGTCGTATGAAATTAGTCATTAAGGTTGGAAATAAAGTACTGGTAGCTATGAACTCTCATTTTTTACTCTTAATTACCAGGTGAGGAACACAACCACCTATTAGTTTTGTGGTTCTTATGCACAGTCACATTAATAAAAATGCTTAATTTGGGAGTCCACTAGGCCTTTCCTTCAGTATCTGGTATACATTGCTCATTTTGACAGTGTATTTGTTTCACATTTGCTTCTAAGCGCATAATAATCACCTCCTTCTTTAAGTTCTGCTTTTATAAATAAAGCAGAAAAAGCATTTTTGCTTGACTGAAACAAATTTTAATCAGTAAAGTTCTTTGAGCACATATGAGAAGAATAGCAACATAGCTGTTCATGCCCTAAGTTTCTATTATATGCAGATTATTTGTTTATTTAAGATAAATCTTTGAAACATAATACACAACTAATTAACCCGTAACAATAATTTAATTGTGAAATTCCTTTTTGAAGTAGTCAGGGTAAAATTAAAAGAAAAATTGGGGGATGTCAAGGCCACTGTTATTCTAAAACTCTTGTGTCTCATTTAAATAAAGAGCAAATAATGAGATACAGAAATTTACACCATTTAGATTTATGCAAAATCTGTGTTTGTTAACACAAAAATATGAAATATATTGTTCAATGGCAAGAAATAGCACACACCAATCTTGCAATTTCACCAGGCACCTAAGTTAATGTACATTTGGGCTCCCGATCAGCCAGTCTGCCACCCCTACCTCTTCCTTCCCTTTACCTTGTATAAGCTCTACTGCATATGGCCATGACATCAGTGAAATCTGTTGAAAATTATTTTTCCTTCTTTTTGGCACAGTAATTTCTCTGACGGATCAGTGGGTTGTGATCTAGCCCACTCGGCAGCAACATGACCAGTACAGCAAATGTGGGGGAGCAGGAGGAGCATCTAGCTCGGAAAATGAGCGATCACCCCTTGAGAGTGCAGTCTCAGGTCAATAGGTAAGCTAAAGCTTACTGTGACACTGCATTTGTAGGAAGCAAAAAATTACCTGTTTTTTAAAGGGAACAGCAAAGCTGTCTCCTGCATAACAAGAATGCACATGAGTTTCGAGAAGAAAGATTAATTTTCTTTAAACCCCCTTGTGGACTCTAAATGAAAGAGGCTATAAAAACTAATAAATTCCACCATGAAGAATCTCCTCCAAGCAATGCACTGTATAAGTAAGATACGAAGAAAGATGTACTCACTTTACAAACTAAACAACAAAATCCACCTTCGAAAAACACTGTCCCTGTCTCCATGGACACCATTTTGCACAGTGTCATCCCACATGACAGCCAGCCTTAAGTACCTACAAGAACAAAGCCAGTACTGACTTCTAGCCTCAATACATTATCGAAACCATACACTTTACCTTCAACCAAAACATCACCTTCAGCTGCCTGGGTTTCCTCTAAACCTTACAAACAAGCATAAGTATCAAAACTCCATTCTACCCCTGAGTCTTGCAACAAAAAAAATCTAGATAATTGTACCAATCTCTTGTGTACCTAGGACATGTGGATAGCGTCCCTCACTGATCTTTATCACAAATTACTAACTAGTGTTCAGTCCTCTCCATCAAAATAACTTATGGCTACTTTTACATCAAGAGCCTCTAGAAACCAATGCCAACCTAATACATATCACAGTCTAATTAACTCATCTCTTCAAACAAGAGGTGAGAAAAAAAACCCACGATATATAAGTACTCAGAGAACACATCTTCTCTGAAGAAAATACCAGTCACACCACCTTCACCAATCCAAAGCTGACACATGCTTTTTCTGCAGTAAAACTATCCCTGACTGATCTAAAACACCTGGTTGTCACAAAACATATTGAAATTCAGACAGAAAATAATGAAATAGATTAGAATAGAACTGCATAAAGATCCCAGTCTTCCCCAGAGCCCACTAGCCTCTAAACAGTAACTTGCCAAACAGCATAAGAAATCGATGAACACATAGATCGCGGAACCAAAGCAGAGAATTAGTAACCGTGTTGTGCAAATGTAGGTTTTCAGCAGGTCTGTGAGAAAGTCTAAAAATGCCTAAATAAAATGCAGAAATTTTAACATGGTGCATAATATATCTGAACCTGAGATGCTCTAGCTTCTTTGCGCAAAATTTCATTCATTTTAATTTTTAATGCTAATGGTAGAAGTGATAGTTACCTTAGCAAATGGTGAAAAAACCGGCACAAAGAAAGGCATGCTTATGCATTTCAGATCTTGCTGTAAAATCCCTAGCTTGGAAATCTAGCAGAAAACTGTCTCTAATGCAACTAAAATATTTCAAGTATAATCTTGTCACATTGTCTACATTCACAAACCATATCTTGATCAAGTTTACAGGGCTAATTTTACCAATTATTTTTGTAAGCAGCTGATACAATACTTGTTTTGCACAATATGAGTCTAAAATGCCACGTGTAGAGTAAGCAATACACGGATCACAACAGAAGCTGTGCCATTGCTAAGACAAACCAAGCTTCAGTGGTAGGGAAGTATCAAACACCTACTTATTTTTAGCATGCAACTTTCTTAACTATAGTGGGTTGTCATTACAAGAAATCAGGCAACTTTATTAGCTACTGTGGGTCGACATTACAAGAAATCAGCATAGTTAACCTGTGACATAGCACAGTTGATTAACCACCTCTTAGGTACAATGTCTCTATCATGCCATATCATTTTTTGATGCAAAGAATTCAGTAAAACATGCTTTTCTTCATTACATTGTTCACCTTTATCCAAAGAATCACCTACTCTAAACAGACTTGTGGCTCTTGGTGTTTTAGGGTTTTTTTCATCAGATTTAGTTATGTACCATCAGATAGCTCACTCAGATGTTTTAAAGGACTACAGAAAAGCACTGCTAGAGATAGGTGCAGAAGATAACGTAGTTAATTTCTGGAAGTCACTAAATGTGAAAGATATCATTTATGAATATCAGCATGAAATAATATGCAGGAGACAATACTGCAATATAAATGACAAAAAAGTTCTTAATAAATTCAAGCTAGATATTGACCATACAAATCTTCCTTGGCTATGCAGATAAGACTGCGAAGAACATAATATTAGATATTAGAATGCATTGCTGGCCTTGGTGACATGAAAAAGGAAAACAGCAAAGAATGAGTACAGTGTGGAACTTACAAATGAGTTATCAAATTCAAAATGACCCAAATTATCACTGTACTAAAACAGAAAGGAGAAAGCAAAGATATAACAAAAATGTTAGGAATGGTTTGTACAGAGCACAACAGTTAGTGCAAATATGGCACTGTAACACTTCTGGCATGCAGCTAAGTTCTTTAATGGCAGTAGCTGATATTTGCAAGTTTGTAGGTTGTGTAATAAGATCTGGTGTAAAATTCGCCCAAACTGCCACTGGAAAAACAGAAAGAATTTATCTCTGAATAGCATCTTCAGATGTATACTGTCCAGCAGAGTATTATTACTCATTAGTTACACCAAAAGACCATCAGATGTTGTGCGTTCTATCAGATTTGCATTACAGAGACCTTATAGTTCAGTTCAAACACATACTCTTTCATGACACTGTAGATGAATTACTTATTTGCAATTACTGTGCAGATGTATAATATTCAAGAATAACCTTCCTGTAACATTTGTGAACGGGAAAACTCTTATGGATATTCACAACTAGTAGCAACTTAATATTGTCAGGGAAGAAAAAGATATTTCTTCAGCTCCTGGTTTGTCCCTAAGACGCAACTATTTCACACTGTTAAGAATCTGTGGTTGTTTCAGACAGTTAATACAGAGACAGAACACCAGTCACGTTATCATTATAGTATACTGTTGTACAAAAACACGTATTTAAAGTTCAGTTATGACGCCAAGGTGTCCTCCTTCTATACATAAAATATCTGAATCACTTCCTCCATTTCTGAAAATTAAAATTCTTGAAAAAAAAACCACTAGCAGCATTACGATATAACATAGCAAATATAGTAAGAGGAAATGTTTATTTAGATATTCATTAGCATCAAGACGTGTGGATTTTTCATACTCATTTTACCAGAAAAATCTAGTTATCGAAGTTCAAATCATCAATATATTGTGGTATAGCCAACGAAAAATGGGCATTAGGAGCCATCTTACAGATGCAACTTCCCCAGAAGTCATAGGCTATAAAGACCCTAAATCCTTACTCAAAGCCAGAATGCATACGTTGCAATATACAGTTAGATCAATGTGCCTGCAGCACTCTTGCATTAAAGTTCCCAGATGGCTCAATATTCCTTGGGTAGTTTCAAGTGAAAAGTGGCATGCAAGTGAAAAGAACTACCATCACTGCAAGTAAAATCCAATCATTGACACAACTTCAATGACCATTCTAGTCCTGAGCTACATATAAACCTGGGAACTGAAAGAAAACTCAAGTTACTTGCATCTAATTGCAGCATTTTATTGAAACTTCTATCATCTGGAATCCATATGGGTCACACTGTCGTAATAAACAATAACACATTTTATTTTGGTTTACTGAAAATTAACAGGGCATTTGGGAAAATACTATTATTCTAAAAGCCTGTTTCACATTTGTTTGGCAATAGTAGCTCTAGCTGAGTGGAAAAGAGGAGAACCGGCATTTTTTTCTCTGTTGTTGATATTAGGAGAAAACAATGCGGCTGGTAACATTAACGACACTCTATATCCTCAACAAAGATGAAAGAGGTCATACAAAGTTGTAATGAGCTTAACCATATGAAACCACCATACTGGATTTATTAGCTTAGCATCCAGACACAGTAAACCCATTTTTCTCAAACAATATTCCATGCTATAGTCCAATAGGTCTGCAAAGTCTCAAGGCTCTGCATAAGGCAGTTTTCTTAATATAGTCAGACCTACAGTGAAATGCAATGAAGGGCTTTTTCTGTTTTGGCCTGGCAGACTTGGGGGGAAACAAGGAGAGAGGAGAGCAGACTGAATCACACAGCATCTATCACAGTATCACACTGGCTACTCTGTCGTACTGGCAGCAACCTTGTTGTACAGTCCTGTTTTCAGAGGTTACAATCAAAACTTCATTGTAAAAATGCCTTCTTGGTGAAAATGTAGCAAACAAGCTCGTTCCAAAAGGGATTTATATTTTAATTAGAGAAAAATCAGTTCAGCTGTCTTTTTGGAGAGTCAGAGGGTTTGGCTAAGGAAGACAAACAAAAACAGATTTTTGGTGGTTTCTGCAGCTCTTTTGTTCTTCTTGAGGAATCAGTACCATGTCAATGTAATAACCATAGTGTAATAAATCCAACCCAGAAATGAGGATTTCATTTGACAACTAATCAACACTGTGTTTAAACTTAGTTAACATTATTCCTCTATAACCCTGCAATCCAGATCCCTGTCTTGAATTTTTTGTATGTAACAATAAGAACAAAAATCTAAATCTATAACCCTGGAACATAGATTTTTAGTTTTCTTGGTCATTCTAGGATGTTTATGACCTCACTGTTCTCACTCGTGCTCTGGCAATAAGAGCACCGCAGGTACTAAAAGGCATGAAAACAGTTATCCTTTCCTTTAAAATTCATTAACACTGGGCCATTACAGTAGAGCTGATTTCACAATTGACCAATTAATCTGAGGGTAATTCAAGGAAAAAAGTGATATTCAACATACAGTGACCCAGAAGGACAATGCCAGGATTTTTCTTACATTGTAAAATATTGAAAACAACTTTATTCAGCTTTTTTGAAATATCCCCTTATACTGCAAGAGAAATTCATATAGCTAATCACATTCAAGACAGTAGGGCTGATAATGAGAGTAAACACTATTTTGTATGCTTCATGTAACTATTTCCTTGAGCTTGGAATAAGTTGGAAAAATAGGACATGAAAAATATAGGGAATGCAGTGTACACATTGCTGTTTCACCATGATTTATCCCATGTCTAGAACATAATTTGTGGGGTGTATCAGTTACATTCCCATTCAGACCTTCTCTGAGACTATTAAGCAGAATAGTGTGATGGCATCTAAGAAACATATTTGGATTCAACTGTCCAATTTGCAACTGTTGCAAATAGGCTCCACTACCTCTTCAAATGGCCTGATGGTCAGAAAGGCACCTATTAAGGTATCTACATGGTACCCTTAGAAAACCAAAGGTTTTCAATGGAAACTTTTCAACAGCTACGAATTTCCATCACTCTTGCTTTAAATACTTCTTTAATGCCCTTCAGTACTACAACAACTTAGCAAAGAATTCGCCTTTCTTCCAGGTAGTGTAACATACATGTTAGAAATAAAGGCATTGAGCATGATGACAAAGGAAATTTTCCTCCATCACAAAAGGAAGATGAGAAAAGAACTTTTAATCAAGAAATAGAAGAAACCAGATTATTGGCATTAAAAAAATAACAAAATACAGTTTATCAAAAGTCAAAGTACCAGTGACTTTGGGTTCTCTGTTCATTGCTCAGGATTTGAGAAAAAAGGCAGAAGGAGGTTGGTATGATTTGTAATCCTCTATAGTAACATAAAGGCAAGATAAAAACAAGACAACAAAAAATCTTGTAGCCCAGTACTTAGGAAAAGCCTCACCTTACTTTATTTATAAAATAGCTAAATATATTTGTAGCACAAGCTGACAAATTGCAAGTAAAATTTTCAAAAATGAATGTTCATTAAGAAGTTTGAAGCTGGAGGGGTTTTTTTTAATCCTTTTGTCATTTGTGCAATATGTGATCAAAGACATTTCCTTTTCCCATTTCTCAAATGTTAAGTAAATACGTGGGCTTAGAACAGAAATTCATGTAATTCATAGCAGGATAGAAAGTGGTACTTGTTACATCACATAATTAAGGCCAAAGTATTAGAGGTGGGAACGAGGGGCACAGAGCCTGATTTTCTATACAAAGACATGACGAATTTTTTTCAAAGACTGGAAAAAATTGCCCAAACCACTCCTCTCTGTGCATCCATATGTGCCAACTTCTCATCACATTCATTAATTTCATTGGCCAGCATATTTCCCATCTGCTTAAGAATAAGCGGAGGGGAGCAAATTAAAAAACGTTTCCTCTAGTTTGTTGTTGTTCTTCCTCCAGCCCACCTGAACAGTGCCACCAAAACCATCCTGCTTTGAGTACGGGCTGAGAAGGGCCCCTCTTCCCATACCAACAGCACCAGGCCTCCCTGCCATGACCCTGACCGATGGATCTGGAGCCCCATTTCAGCTCAGCCCAGCACCTTGCGGTGCCCCGGCCTGTCCATGAGCCCCGCTGATCCTCACCCACCGGCTGGCGTCCTACCTGGACCTTGGACCTGTCCCGTCACCGTGGACCTGTCCCGTGATCGTGGGGCTGTGCCTGACCTTGGTTACCTGGCTGAGGCCCAGCCCCGACCCTTGCCTGCAGAATGGCTTCCCAGCTTCCCCTCAACCTGCCCCATTACCATGAACTTACCTGACGGCCTCTGGACTGCCCCCGGCCTGGCCTGCTGCCCGGCTGAGGCGGTGGGACCAGTCCCGGCTGCTAGGCCCTGTCCCGCCAGCCCTGGGGGTCCCCATGGCCCTGGCCCCGTATCCCGCGGGCAGCTCCATGACAGCCCAGCGCTGGGCTCGTGCCTGCCTGCCGCGAGAGGACCAGCCTGGCCTCTGGCCACAACCAAGGCGCCAGCCCGGCAGCGGCTGGCCCGAGCAGGAGTCAGTACCAGTTAGTACGATTATGAATTCTTCTCTCCACACAAACATGAGCGAAAGAGCGGGTTATACTTGGGGCTTTAGGCTCCCTGACCAGGAAAGAAAAAGTTAGGAAAAGCTGAGGAAAAGCTGTCCTTGAAGCAGCATCAAGCAGCCCGAGGGACCTCTGCCCACCTGTGTACCTGCTTGGGAAAGCTCCTCCACGGGAAGAGGAACAGGATTTACCTCAGCTGCTGTGTGGTCAACTGCCGACTGTGCGGGCACTTCCCTCTGAACACAAGAGCAGAGGCGAGACAAAAGCAGCTTGAAATAATGAGGCACCAGAGCAAGTCGCAAGTCAGCCACATCTGGGTATACTCCGCTCATTTTTTTGTGGTAATTATTTCACTTTTGCACTGGAGGAGTCCTCACATGCTCTAACCAGGCTCTCATTCTGCTTCTCCCACACCAGTGGTGTACCTCCTATTTAGACCGCTGCACGTAATGTTTCAGAAAACCAGCATCACACACAAGACTGTTGATGGAACAAGCTGAAATGCAGGGATGGCAGGGCATGCACCCGCCACAGGGTATTAAATCTATAAGTCACTGACGTCCAGATGACAGATCAGATCCACAAGATCTGGAAGAAAAGGAAAGAGGTGAGTGTATCAGGGCAGAATTTAGTGAGTAACTTCATACCGCACATCACAGCAGATCCTGAGACTATTCCCACTCCACACTTAGTGCAAAACGTCAGTTGTCAAAAACTTTCAATTGATGAAAATCCCATGGATTCAGGGAAAAGAGACCACCCTCCTACAGTTGCAGTGAAGGAGTGGCCAGTGAGAGAGCGTCTGAAAGCTAACCCAATACAAGATGAAATAAGATGAATGACTCTAACTCTCATAAGCAGCTGTAAGCCCAAGGTGAGAGCAAAAACCCCAATGCCACTAGGGAAACTCAACAGAGGTTTTAGCAGAAGAAATTTCCATCAAGCAAAAGGACTGGCCGCCAAGATGCAGGTGACCCAGGATGGAGCGAGGGTGGATTACCAGCGAGGAGCTTGTAGAAATAGTTGCAAATGTCATGCTCAGTAAATTTGGATGTGTAACATAAGAAAGAGTAGGATAATTGTGAAGATAGAAGGGGTTTTACTTAATGAATGCGGGACAGCAGGCTGTGCCTCCTTTATGACAGCTAATAATCCAAAATAAAGCAAGAAGACTAAGCAAGATTGAGGCAAAAGAGATCAGAAGGTAAGCCTGAATGTAATCTATGGCTGGAATAGGAACTACAAATGAGTGAATACATTAAAAACAGAGAAATATCAAAATTAGCAGTGAGGTGAAAGTAAAATCACTGCGGAATGTTTCATATCTGCCATCAACATAAAACATACAGACCAGTTACAGCCAGAATATAAAAAAAAAAAAATACGCATTGTGTCAACTATAATTAAATGGTAATGAAGGTAACAATAGGCAAAGGGATAGTAAATACGAGAAACAGTAAAAAGAGAGAAGATAAAATTTCTTTTTAATTAAAATGGATTTGTAGTGTCACCATGTAACTTGCTCTTTAAATTTTACCAGCCATGCAATAATAAACTGCAAGAATATCAACAGATCTCTACAGTGCTTCAAGCCTTTACTCGTCCTGTTCATCATTACAAGCTGGGAGAGATCTTGAAACAGACCATTAGAGGTGAAATATTTGGCCGTGTTTTTCTTTAACCCTCCCTTTTTTCGCTTTAAAAAAAAAAAAATCCCTTCCCTAAATTGTAATGTAGCCAGAATGACTATAACATGCAAGCATTCTCCTTACTGCTGAATGGACCTAAATGTTTTCTCACTTTCAGCTTATACAGATTTGTACTTAGCTCTTGTTTTCTCCCTGAAGCAACATTAGCATTGTCTCCATTTCCCAACCAGCCTTCGCTTGAATTCTCAGCACCTCCTTTCCAGGCAACAGCTCACACTGTGCCTTCTGCAACACTGCAGCATTAACCTATTTTTCCTCCTTGGTGAAAGAAACACTGGAGTTCTCTGGAGAACGCTAATTCAGAAATTTGCTCTGTGAATGGCTTCCTGAGGTTCCTAATTAGGTATGTTGGAGAAGTCACTGAAATCATGAACCTGTAAGTCCCAGAGAAAAGCAGGCCACTCACCTTTCAGCCCACAGGAAAACTCTTATGAAGTCCAAAATAAGCAGCCCAGAGGACAAGGCAGTTTTCTGAGTTACTAAAGAGATATATAGTTTAGCTTGTTCGTTCAATACAGCTGAAGAATAAGATATGAGAATACAGCTGAGTTGAGACTGGCAATTTTCATAGTCCTCTGAGTATTTTAGAAGCTATCACAGACATAAATTAGGAATGATAGTACATATTCTGCATCAAAAGACCAACAGAAGGATAAACATGACTCGTTGTGCAAGAAGGGAAAATGTTAACTATTTTTTCTCCAATAAAATGAGCTCCTGTCATTCTGGGGAAACAAATATTGTAACCAGGGAGATAGAATCAGTTAACCATAAACATGAACAATGCTGCTATGTCCCTTGTACAGCCCTACCCATCTGGACATTAGGTCTGGGAACAGAGGGTCTAGTCTCTAGGTAACCATTAATGTTAA
>Ga0065711_1033062_pt1 | contig 26170 bp, 12 predicted proteins | sample Hoacrofraction12_FD_59098 | JGI IMG/M metagenome (GOLD analysis project Ga0065711, IMG submission 59098) | Hoatzin crop microbial communities from Cojedes, Venezuela - Epithelial fraction 12 v2 (version 2) | ecosystem: Host-associated > Birds > Digestive system > Esophagus > Crop | place... | reverse complement strand
GACCTGCCTGGACAAGGTCCTGTGCAGCCTGCTGTAGGTGACCCTGCTTCGGCAGGAGGATTGGACTAGATGACCCACAGAGGTCCCTTCCAACCCCTACTATTCTGTGATTCTGTGATTCTGTACACGTATACATGCATATCTGTATAGACTCTGGAAATGAAACCTCGGGTTTGAGCTTGTGTCTTGGTTGCCAGTCTGCCTATGTGGTTAGAAGATAGTATGGCTGAGACTTCAGATTACTGCCAGAGATAGAACATTCTATTTTCTGAATGCTGCAATTTGTGTAGTTCAGTATTGCCTCTTGTATTATGTCTCACTTGCGGCCTAAGAGTGCAGTTAGGGTGAGACGTGTTGTGGAGCAGCATGAGATTGCTCATTGTTAGTACTAGTTAGGGGACTTGCTTTTCTGTATCCCAAGTCAGTAGGTGCCTGAACTGCAAGGGAAGGTTTCATGTTGTTTATACATTTGCTGTTGAATGAACATCACATTTTGTACTCCTTTGAGAATGCTGCTTGCATAGCCCCATCTTGGTTTTGGCTTGAGATAAAACACCAGACCACCACTCTTAAGTTCAGTTTAAGCTAAAAGACCAAGTTAGAGAAATAAATACTTGCTAGTAAAGGAGCACAAAAGGAAATGCATATCATACTCAGACCAGTGGAGAGTACAAAATATTGTCAAAGCTGGGCGGTATTATTGCACATACTTCAATATAGACCTCAAACAAACTGAAAAGAACCCTAAAAGCTTCAATTCAGTGGGGAGAAAAGGGTGAAAATATACAGTGTAGAAAATGGCTTTTTATCCCAGTCTGATTATCAACAGGGTGTCTCTTTGTCAAAGACATCGTCATCAATTATACCTTTTCCCCACAGAGCTGTTTACTGTAAAAATCTATTTTCACAGCTATATGTAGTAGCAGCAACAAGAAGAAGAAAGGCAAAGAAAACCAACATTTTACCCTTCAGGTACAGAGAAAAGGATCTATTAGTGGTAGGGGATGCTATTTTAGAAGCGTTACCACTGTCCCACTTATTCACTGGTCTGATCCATCCATCTGCCTTTCAAAAACCTGTAACAATGGGAGGGAAAAAAACCTTTAGAAATATATGCTTGTCTTGCTCCTGTTTAATTGGTGTGTTGGGTGACTGAGCTCAAAAGACTTTTTCCTTGTCGGTCTCTGTCCCAGTTCCTGCACTGCTGTGAGAGGCTGTCCTGACCATGTTCCTGCTGTGCGTAACACAATGCTCCAGCACACCTGCAGAAGACTTTGGGTCCCTCTGCTGTATATTGCTGTCACTGACAGCAGGAACAAAGGTGAACTCTGTTGAAAAGCATAGATGCACATAGTGCCTTTTTTTAACTGTAGGAAAAAGTGTCATTCATTTCTAACGGCAGTGAAGAATTGCAGTACTGTAAGGGCCAAAATCCCCAATCTGCATAAGCCCTGCTCCACACAGACCTAATAAGGCTTTTGGCTGATTTTAAGGCTCCATGTTTTAGGGGCAGGATGTGAGGGAGTTTGAGCAGCATGAACTTCAATCTAGTTTATGTTGTCCATCAAATAGTTCTACAAGCTGGAAGTCAGCGCAGTGTGCAAATCCTGATCTTCCTTCTAATTAGGTAAAGAGCAAGGGAAGCAAATGGCTTATGAGTGTGTGTGACAAATAATCCTTACAGAGTTAGATGTGTTCTGGCTTTAAGGCAGTTTTGTTTCTGGAGATCTTCCCCAATGTGAGTGATACTTGAAATTTCTTTTACGTAGTAACTTTTTAGCGTTTAGAATGGAAACCAAGACAGTCTAACCTTGGGAAGTGCAATTCATATGCTTGAGTGAGATATGACTACAGTTTGCTGTGAGCTCTGCAGTATTAGCAATACTTTCTTCATTCTGTTGTACTGAGATTTTATAATTTTATTACTTTAAAATCTATATAACATGAAGGCAAATCAACCTATGGAATGGAAGCATATTATCCTTTTTAATATCTTTAGACAGGGTACTTCCTGTTGGAAGTAGTTTGTGCCTATGTTGTGAAAAGCTTAATGTGGGAAATTGAAGCACACACATCCTTCAGATTGCTCACCTGCCCAAAAGGTTGTCCCTTTTTTCAAACTACAACACTGCCATTCAATATGTATAATTTTCATAATGATAAATATTTAACACCCCTGAAGGACTCCAGACCTTTACACATCTATCAAGAGATTCAAGTAGAAAAACTTGTCCTATCCTTGCATGTGCAGCTCTGAAAAGGGAGAAAGTTTGCTTTCCGTGGCTCATCCAGTTCTTAATAGGCAAGCCACTTTTTGTCTGGGAACAGAACTGAATTCATTTAGTGCTCTCTATCCAGTAATCAAGAGAAAGGATTGATTCTGACTCTCTGCTGATGTAAGCATGTGAGCTCGATTTGTTCTTGAGACTCTGGTTGACAGTGCCGTTCTTTAGTCACTCTGTCTTCTTTCTAATTCTATGCCAAATTCATAAGGCACTCTTTGTCATACTCACTATCCTAGTTAGTCCTGAGACTGTAATTTCATTTTGTTACTGACAGTGAATTACAGCTGCACAACATAAGTGTGTGGAAAAGGAGAGAACTGTGAATGAGAAAGTAATTGTGGAAGAATTGCTTCTTTAATTGCCCCCACAAGCATCCCTACCCCTCTCATACACACATACATTGCCCACACCAGGAGGTTGTAGGTGAAATTGCCAAGTTTCAGGGAGCAGCAAGAGCAGGGCTGTTACACAAAGAAGGGCAAGCCAGCAGCTGAGGGAGACCGTGGCACAGGCAGGGGCAGCATCCTCACCAACAGTCCCACAGTACCGGAGCTGGGCAAGCAGGACAGGCCTGGTAATGGTAACAGATTCCATCAACAGTCCAGTCATCGTCAGGAAAAGAACAAGTCAAGTCCATGGTCAGTCCAGGAAAGCCAGATAACAACCCAGGAACAAGCGTGGAAACAAGTACACCTACACCATAGCTCAGGCCAGGACTGGGTGCCCAGGTCTGAGCTTGAATGGAGCTCCTGGAGCAAAGAGCAGAGGTTGTTTAGGTAGGACTGGTGGGGCAATGAAGGCCTACTGGTGCACTGAGGACCCTGACACTACAAGTTGAATAGTGATCTGTCTTTTAAGAGAGGAGTGCTTGCTCTCCTGTCTCCTCACACAGTGCTGGATGGCATTGTGAATGCAGAGTTGCTGCTCCCTTCATTGGAATGAAATGAATCTACTAAAGCCAGTCGCAGCCTGACCATTGCAAGCAATTTATGGTAAAGCAATTCTGTTGTTTTCCAAAGTGTCATCACAACCCTAATTTGAAATCCAGGTTTATCTTCCTATTTCTTTAACTGCTGCTTCCTGTAAACTCACGGGATAGAATAAATGAAGAGCACATAGTAATAAATTACTTTTGTTGAGGCTTCTTGGTGTCCAAAACACTGCAGACAGAAAAAGACATCACATCATTGTTATGGAGACAGTGAAGTCGGTGAGCGATGGTCCTTCCCCCACCCTCAACTCTAGTCAGGAAAATTCAGCTATCAAATGTCTTCAGTCTGTGATGTATGGCTAGCTGCCACTCATTAAGCAGCAGTAGAGAATTTGCATCCATCCCTACCACATATGATTTACTAACTAACGATTGAGAACCTTTTCTAAAGGAAACAACTTGTTTCTACCCTCTTTATACATACAGCAGCTTGACGCAGGGCTATCTTTTCTTCTTTAATTCCTACCTATTTGTTTTTGAGGCAACCAGATGTCTGACTTATTTCCTAACCACTCCAGTGTCTTCATATCTTACAGGCTCTTCAATGGGCTGCTGCTGAGCTGTCCTTCTAGACATTGCATCTTGGCTTCTGCTACACAGGATACTTTGCTCCAATTCAAGACTGAAATATTAGGCTGTTCCCCCCGAAAAGAAAGTCCGTGTTTCAGTCAGATGTTACAGCTGAGTGATGAGGCCTTTCAGTCCCATGCAGGAGAAGCACTGCAGAAGTTACTTGCTCATGATGGGAGAAGCTATGTTTTCTCATTTGGTGTCATTGTTGAGAGGTGCTGTTTAGTCATGGGCCCTGTGCCTTGTGCCTGCCTGAAGCACTGCATCTAAAAAAGCTGTTTTAAAACATACTTTGCATCAGATTCCTGAGAGTTAAAGAAAATCTGACAACATTTATTGCCTTAACTGGTCTTCTTTGTGTTCCCTATTTTAGCACATTCTTAGTAAGAGAGCTCTGTGATAATCTCTCCCTAATCCTGCAGAAACCTCGTTTTTACTAGGCTGCCAAGGGCTGTGATCTGTAGAGGTTGGATTTGAGATATAGATTCACTCAAGAGCATGGTCTTTCCTGTACCTGACAGGGTCTTCCCAGGAATGATCACTCTGATTCTCAGCCTCTTATTTTTGACTCTTGGCTACTAGGAAGAATATTTGAAACCAAGGGATTCTTCCACAGATAAGCCTATTGGTCTTCTTTCTCCTTTTTGATGAGAAATGGGCCTCACTTCTACCTTCCATTTACTGATCAGAAAGAAGGTGGCTGCCCAAGTTACAGCTCATGTCCTCCAAAATAAACCAAACATTCCTGTGTAGGTCATAGAATCATAGAATGGTGGTTTGGATTGGAAGGTACGTTATAGATCGTCTAGTTCCAACCCCACTCCCCCCCTCAAGTTGAATTCTTGTCAGCTAGCACCCCGAAGTCCTTCTCCTCAGGGCTGCTCTCAATCCATTCTCCACCCAGCCTTCTTGGGATTGCCCCAACCCATGTGCAGGACCTTTCACTTTGCCTTGTTGAACTTCATACATTGAGGTCAATACGTTGTGTCTTGTACCAGTCTGAAGTAGCCTACAACTGGTGGCCCAAGGGCAGAGAGGTGCTGCATCTTTTTGTTCTACCAAGACATCTAATTTCATAAAAGAAGATATAAATATTAACAAATAATTGGTTTTCTGGTTAATAAAGGAACTCATTTTCTATCGTCCCAGGAGCAGACACTGATTTCTGTATAAATCCAGAGATCTCTGACCCAGAGAACAGATCTGTTCACTATTTATGACCTACACTGAAAGGTTTTCTAAAAAACTAGAGTCTCAGGGATTTGATCTGGAATGATTCATGAAAATCAGAAACTAGTCAATCCCCAAGAAGGTCGGATAAGTATTTCACAATTGCAGCAGCATGCCCACAGACTTTATTCCTGTTGTTCAGTTTACATATTTGAACTCCTTATTAGTCTGTGATTTCTTTCTGTCTTGCCCATAACTATCCTGACCGAATCCAGGGACAGGAAATTCTGTCACTGTCTCTGTTAAGCTCACAGCATTCAGTTTCTGAGTTATCACAACAACAAGGATTACGTGACAAGCAAATGAAGAACCAGTCAGATAATGGAGTTTTTAAAATGGGGATTACTGGTGCTGAAGATGTAATGGCCTCTTTGATGCTGCTACTATCTATAGCATAAATCCTTCTCAGTCTTTGGACTATTGACCTGACACACTGAAAAGGCTCCTTTGCAGCCCCTATTGTCCAAAGAAAGGGACAAGCTTTGAGCACAGACATCTTCAAGGCACAGGAAAACCACAAGGCCAGGAGATAAGCTTGGTAATTTGAAGGCATTTTATTTCTTTCAAGCACAATCCCAGCATTTTAGCTGAAACTGATATCCCAATTTTATCTGCATTGCTTTTTCTCCAAGGTGTGCACTCAATACTTTGTAATTTCTAAAGATCCTGAGCTGACCTCCCCATGGCCAGAGCAGCAGCCTTGCAAATCAGCATCTGCTGAAAAAGACTGTCTAATGAGTTTTGGAAAAAAACAGTTGTCCCTGACACTTTGGCCATTGTACCTCTTGGAGTGTCTACAGGCCTCTCGTACAGTATGACTGGGTATATACCTTCACTACCTAAGAATAAACAAACAGCTAGGTTTTGGAATAACTAGATTGATTGTTCTTGGTTTGGGAGATAGCAGTTAATGGCAGTGGAATAATTTGTAGAAAGGTAGAGAATTTTTAGCCATTGTCCGTAAAATAATACTAACTCTGCAGAGCTGTTAATGTAGAGAACCTTTTCTGAATTCTGCAAACATGAACCCTTTGCGCTTTCATCCAGAGATCTCTGGGGTATTTTAGAAACAGTGTATCAGGTTCATAATATTGTGAGGAAGTAGGGGAATGTAATTCTCCCTATTTTACAGATACAAGGTGAAATTCTTTCCTGAATTAGGGCAACATTATGCTTTATAGAAGAGTTAGGAATACTGCCTACAGGAACTTAAGAGGTGTAGCTATGCACACGTGTACACGCAGACACACATACTCCCTTGCTCAGTTCTGTGATTAGTCTCTGGTTTTGTGAGAGCTCTGTGGGATATCTGGCAATTAGCAAGTGTTGGACTAGTTTCATTTTGCTCTGAAATTGAAAATATGTGGGTAAAAGAAAACTGAGGGGTGAAGCTGAAGGCTGCACTTGTATAGAAGTTGCCTCCCTCGGTTTTAGCTCTGCTCCTCAGCTGCATTCAAGGACAGGCACATGGAAACTAAGAATAGTGGGACTCATTCAAGTGCCTTTTCATAGAGATACCTTATCATTGCTGTCACCAAGAGTGTCTCTTACATAACAGATGCTGTCACTCAATGTGTGAACAAGCCTCCCGCTGATGCTAACGCATTTGTTATGTTACGCTGCCCAAGTTCATAGAGGCAAGTGCTCCCTTTTTTGTAAAGCCCATTGTTGCCTGTTTGCAACTAAGGACTCAAAAGAGTTGTCCAGGAACTTGAAGTAGGTGAAGTGTACTTCTACAGTGACTTCAGACCGTTTTCCAGGCCAACTGTGCTTTGCCTTTCTGTGCTCTGGTTCTGTATATTGGAGCCGTTCAGGCATTTGTGCTCAAGACCTTCATTTCCACAGGTATTGAACATTTCTGTCTTATCAGTTGCACTGTTCGTGTAACAGCAAGATCTCACTGTCAGGAAGCTCTCTTGGCCTTTAGCCTATGCTGCCTTTACTCCATTTCCTTTCTCTTTCTTGTCATTATAGCGCTTCACAACAACTAAGTTTCCCTCCCCTCTTGTATTCAAACCCTTCAGCTATTGGTAGGTGGCTACCATGGGCCCCCAGTCATTGCTGAGCCAAGCTATACATATTTCGTTTTGTTAATTTAATCTTTCTTCACAAGTCAGTCCCTTCAGCTCCCTAATTACTTGTGTTGCTCTTTTCTGAACTTCCTACAAAATCTCTCAATGTCTTTATGATAATATAGAACCCCATCACAGAAACACCAGGTTGTAGATGCAATTTCACCACAGTGGGAAAGAAGACGTTTTACTGTTTCTTTGTTTCGTAATACAATACTGCTGCAGATTCTTCCTCAAAATTGCTTTGTTTCCTTTTTGCTGATGTATTTTAGTGAAAACTTGTCTCCAGTTTATCCTAAGGTCCCATGGTTGCACATAACACTTGTGACTACAGAATACACAGGACTTGGGACAGCTATTGTCCTTAAGTTATTTGGAGGAACAATCCAACTTCTTTTGATTGTTTTTTGTGTGTGGGAAGGATGGTGGTCTCATTTATCAGGGTGGGTAGAGCTAGTGGCAGGAGTCCCTCAAGGCGTACCAAATAGAACTAAATTGAGGTAATGAGTCATGGCCAGAGCTGCGAACAGGAACAGGAACTCTGGTTACTAATTTTCTGCATCAGCCTTTGACCTCACACTTCAGATACATAGGCACCTTCCCGACTGAGGAATGGGCCGTATCTGAAACTGCTTGCTTTTAGCTGCCCCTAGCAAGCTAAACAGAATCAGTTACAAGTTTATGCTTATTTAGTGTGCAGGCACACCAGAGCTGGTTGTCTGCAAGCCCCTGGAGCAAAAGGCAGGGCTTATTTGCAAAAGCAGCTACATGCATTCTAGACTGCACTGTGTGAACTGATCTGTTGAGATTGGAGCTGGCTATCTATTACATAGATAGTGACAAGGTGAAACTGTGAAACTGGAAAATTAGATGACGTATCAAAATGTTGTAATGGAGAAACAGCATTGGTATATTGAACTGGGTTGATACTCAGGAAGCCTGGGCCCTCCGCCTGCCTTCACCACTGAATGACTACATGAGCATGATCACGTCAAGGTACGTTTTATGTGATGCTTAACACAGCAGGGCCTGGTTTTGGCTAGGATTCTCCTATAAATCACCGTAATGAAGCCCATCACAACAGAACAAACTACAGAAATAGGGCAGAGTGATAACCTCCTCACTAAGTTATTTGAACAACAACAGGGCTAAATCCCACAGAATCTGCTGAGGACAAGACTGGTAGCAAAGGCAGTTTAAGTAATGTAAAACATGTGTGAGCCAAGATACACTGGGACAAGAATACATGGCCATAAGCTGGCCACAAGTAAAATCTAGGCTGAAAAGTAGGAAAAGAGCATTTTAAGAATCAAGCCAGGAATGTTCTGGAAGAGTTTCCCACTAAGGCAGTTGCAGGCGCAAGACTTAACTTTTTATACTAACTATAAATGCCCTCTTTAAAGTTCATTAGTAACAGGATATAGGGCTTGCTTAATACTTTATTAAAACATTGGCAAGTCATGAAGTTTAGGGACAGATTCTTACTCTGTATATTCCTTTCTCAAAGCTATGTCAGATCTTCATTCCTTCTCTGTTCTTTTCTAGCTTTAATTTCTACAGTGAATTTCATTCAGTTAACCTGAATAAGAATCTAAGACAAATTTGTGAAATAAACTGAGCTTAGATCAGCAAGTTTGACCTGTCCATTCTAAACATGAGAAACTGTAGCTTCATAGTTAGGACTTCCGTCTGTAGCACATTGCCATGATGGAGACAATTTGTCCCTTGATTGCATCAGTCCACTCAAGGAAGTTTGCAACTTAAGTGTACAAGCAAATGCATATTCTTCATTATCAGTAGGAATCGAGTCTCTGCTCCCCTGCCTGCCACATTTGATTTATGCAGCACGCTCCCTAGGACTTGCCTGTTTCTTAAATAGGTCAGTCAATATGTAAAGTAGAACCTTAGCTAGTTATTGCAGGTGAGAAAATCGGTGTCTTGGGTTTCAGCACAATCTGCTGATACAACCTGGTGGGAAAATTACTTCAGTGTAAAAAGCTACTATTGTGAGGGAACAAAGCAGGGAGGAATTCGAATCTACTTCAGAGCAGCCGAGAAACTCCGCTTGGTATCTGGCTGCCTCTGTCCCACGTAGCAATGCCTTTGATCGAAAGTATATAACAGAAGCACAAGCCTAATACTTCTTGGACTGTAAAGTCGCAGGAATTTTAACTGAGCGGATCAGTATCACTCCTGGGCCAGCAGCATATCTCTTAACAGCACTGCTGGATGCAAAGTCCAGTCAGAGCCAGTCATAACCTCAAGGCCCAGGCAACACTTTTTGTAAGAGCTGGGTTTACAGCATCTTTTTGCAGAAGGTTTTGCAGGGTAGTGCTGACTAGCAGGCAGGACAATCTTACATGGAGCCTGCACTTGAAGAATTAACACAGTATGTGGAGTGGGAAATACACTCTGGACCAGTTTCTATTTGAGGTCTTCTTTCAGACTGCAATTCTCTGCTTTGTCCTTTCTCACATGATGGCTTGTCCTGAAAGGCGAATCACAATTGCTCTGTCCTTTTTTACAGGGAGTTACGTATGCTGCTGAAATTAGAATCCTGAGACTCCTATAAAGGTGCTATCTGATACTGTCCAGTCAGAGCCCAGTACAGAATGTTTTTCAGAGCTTTCAGTACTTCTTTCTGAAATAACCTCAGCAGCTTTCCTGGCAAGGAATCCTTTCCTGATGTCTTTACCTTACCTTGCTATTTTGTGTGTCAGAGTGAACCTGATGAAAAGGTTACTGCTAATGAAAGAGGGAAGCTTTATTTCCCCAGCTACCTTCTGCACTTTGCTGCTTTTACTGCCTCTGGCTCTCATCAAATGCTTTAATAAACTGATGTAGTCTACTAATTTGCCAAACAACTAAAGAAGCAAAACAAAACCCCCCACTTTTTCTGGATTAGCAAATAGAAATGTTGATTTGTGAAGGTCCCATGAGTGCAAGGAAAGGGGAATGGAGAGCAGAGCTGGAGGGTGAGGAAGACCTCTCCTCGCTCAGCATCTGCCAGCTGGTAGATAGGTGTGTGAAACCACAGCTGTAGTTTCATCCTATTATTTTCTTAAACATTAGGAAAAACTGAAAACCTGGAACCAAATTTTGTGGTTCAGGGAGATCTCTCTCCTAATTATGCAAAAATATCTAGAGGGTAATTATCACAGACCATAAAGCACATGAATGTAGTTTCCCTTGTAATTCTAGGTATATTTTGCACAGTTCAACCATTAATAGTGAATATTGTTCTTCTTGGGTGAAATCTAGGCCAGACTCATATGTTAAAAGAAAAAAAAAAGAACTAGGTTTTCTCAATGGATCCCCGGGGTTGTGGCTGTGGGTCTGTATTGCTGATAGAACTTCAACACGTTGGATGCAGACTGTTCTCTTCTGCTTCATACTTAGCGTGGTTTCATCTGTCTGGAAATGGCAACTGCGAGGATTTGATAAATGGATTGAAAGGTTGTCGGTCCAGCTTCACTGCCAGTGTCAGCCTCAGAAACCTGGCTATATGAGGAGTTCCTCGGCTATTAGCAGCTGCGAGAGTCGGCCGGGAGAACCATTCTCCTGCTCTCTAGTGGTAGAAGCACAAAAAAGCAAAAAATGTTCTGCTTCTTCAGAACAAACTCATACGTGCATGCCTTCTTCGTGCTGCACAGACCTGAAAATGGCTGCCAAATTCCAAGTTGGTAACTTGGAAGATGGAAGTATCTAAACTACCCAAAAAAGAACAACAAATAGTTTAATCCACTATATATGTATATAGTGTTACTTGAGAGTGTCAGAGCAATCATTATGCTGAATTCTGGAAGCTTTTAAAGTGAGAACTTTTTGCTTTTCTAGGAGCCCTTGCAGGAATGATTTTGTGGAATGCAAATTTCTCACTGCCATTAGCAGTAGATGGCCCCAGGACACACCAGTTGCTCAGTTTGCTTACAGCCAGTAGATAGCAGCAGTAAGACTCACTCACCAGTTTGCTACCACTTTGTGCTGGGATAGGCAGAGCAGCATTTGGTGAAGCAACAGAGTCTGTTTTATGCCAGAGTTGAACAGCCATGTGACATGGTTCATTAGGGAATAAAAGTGACGTGTGAAGCTGTCCTGCATGCTGCAAGAAAGTGGCAGCCTGCTGCAGAAGATGGTCATCAACATTGTGTGCCAGGGGCATCTCAAAGGCCACTCCTGGCAATTCATGGAAAGTCAGGGAGATGTAGCTTCCTCCTTGTGAAAGCAGGGGTCCCGTATCTAGACAGAGCTAACTAATTTCTTGTAAGGATCTCTAAGGAGGTGCATACTGTCTTTTCAGAGGTTGGAAAGCTGAGAGATCAGCCAGTGAAACCGGAGGCAAAACTAGAAATAAAGTACTTACCCACCTCCCTGCCTCTTTCCTCAGGGGTGGCTAACTCATTGTTTAATTGTGGCTCATGAGTGTCTACTGATATCAGCAGTATTACGCATCATCTGTGATCCCTTGTGCTGGCATAGCCACCATGATCTATGTGGAGTGATCTGTGTAACTAGCACTCCACCTGAGACTGGAGTCACGTAGAAAAAATAGTAATAGCAGGGAGGGTACAGGCTCATTGCCTGCCCGTCAGCTAAGGACACAATCCTTAGACACATATGTATAAATATGGTTGAGTCCATGCTAAATTAAAGGTGAATCTGGATTTTAAATGTGCAAACATTTCGGAACAGTGATGTGTACTGGAGCCTCTCTACAGTCCTGTATAATAATATAAACAAAAAGTTCCCTTTAAGGCTTGCTTTAACATGGGCAGCTAAAAACAGATGAGTCAGTGCTGGAAAATTGCAGATTATTCCTTTCTCCTTCCCCATCCAGTGGAAAATAACGAATATAAACTTTCTCCTACAGTCACCTGCTGACATGTGACTAGTACATAGTTTGGTACCTGGGTAGGGGATCCTTAGCTTAACTGCCTCAGTTGCTGAAGTATCTATTTTAATCAGTGTTGCACAGCACCCTGTTCTGCTGAAAGGTGTTGAGAAGTGGAAATCCCTGGTCTGTCTCTCTTTTCCTGTCTCTGATAGGCATTTATTACTGAAGAACAAGGTAAGTATAAAAACTCAATTACAGCAAATAGGGGAGAATCAATAAAGGAATGAGAAGCTGGCAGCTACACAGATGGGGGTTTATCTCCGCAGCAGGATCCTGACACATGACATTACAAGATCATAGAGTGCTCAGATGAGTTATGAAGATTGATATTTATAATGATGACTTGCAATTGTGCTATTTAAAAAAAACACCTATTTGGTAATGAAAACCTGCTGGCAAGATCTGATCAAAGAGGTGAAATTGCAGGAAGAGTAAAATAAGATCAGTAAATCAGCGAGGCACACTACAATTAGGGTTGAATTCAAGAAGGCAGAATTATTGGAATTGCAAGCATAAATCCGTGTCACATATGTGCTGCAATTTCTTCTGAGAAACACATGCTTATGTCTAGCATTTCCAGACTGACCTCTGTCAAGGGCAAAAAGATAAGAACTGTCCCGTAATATAATGATTCCCATTGACTGCGGCATGTTTCAGTTCATCAGAGGCTACATGGGCTTTGAGGATCCCTGTTTTATTACCTTAGGAAGGCTTTCAGATTTTGTGTCTTCACATCAGCTTTCACATCAACTTACACAGAGTATAGTCCGTGATGTCCATCTGCAGAAGTGGCCCGTGGTGCATACAGTTGGATAGGAGCAGAGAGACCAAGTGGCCATTGGTGGAGCGTAAAGACCTTAGCTGACTTTGGCTGGGAGATTGTTCATTGTTATTGATCTGAAATGCAAAACAACCGTGAAACAGCAGTGCTTTCTACCTTGTTTGACTACAAGCCTTTTCTCTTTTTTTTTTTTTTAATTCCACTTGCTCTATTTGTCTTATGAAAACCTCCAGTTCCTAATCATATACTTGCCAGTGTATGATATCTGCAGCACAGGAATCGAAGGTGAATAAGGCCCTCTGACTAATGCAGTACAATCTCTTGTATACTGCATTACCATGTCTTTTGTTATACATTGAAAGAAAACCATAGGATACTATCTAGTCATAAAGTTCCAGCCTAGGATTTCTTTTTTGGTCAGAGATGTCTACTTGGAACATTCATATCAGATGGAGATTGAAGCGAGTCATTCCCGTTTCAGTGGTCATGGCAGCTGGTAGATCAGGTTTAGTGAAAACGGACATGTTTTGGAATGCATTTAGGGAAGTGCTTAACAAAAGCTGCTTTGAGTTCAGTGACAACAGCTGGATTTTGGTTTTCAACACAAGCACAACTAGAGAGAAATAGCTTGTTCCAATGGACTGATTATGGGATGAGGAGTTAGGAAATCATATATTTTAGTTCCTGGCCTGCCACTGCTTTGCTGAGAGTTCTCAGTGAAATCTTTTAAATTCTCTATAGTGAGCATCTTACTTATTTCATCTCATGAGGTGTTAAAACTTGCTTCAGTGAACAGTCACAAAGGCTAGCAGCTCAATACGGTACAAATGTGCCGTGCTTAGAAAATGAAGCAGTGCATATGGTTTTCCTCTTTTAATTTTTAGTAGAGAGGAAAATACTGGCGATCGGCATTATCCCAGAAGCGCACATGGGAGTGATAATGTGAATTTCCTGTTCTCACTGGGGGAAAACACAGCTCTAAGAGTGCTTCTGTCTAGATTTTCCCTATTTCAGGAAATCCTCTCTTTGATCCCTGTATAAAGAGGAACTAGAATGAAAGAGTGGATTTATAAGGAAAGAACCCCTCAAACTAATTTGGATTTTGGAGAATCTTTAGCTTTTTAACTTTCTTTCTTTGTTATATGCTGCAGAATGATGACTAACGATTAGGAAGTGACAGCAAGACTGTTACAGGTTTTTAATTCTGGGTCCAGCATTGACTTTGTTGTGGTAATCTGGGCAAGGTAACAATTTTTCCTTCTTTTCCCTACACAGAAACTAGACAGAAGATGCTGAAGTGAATTCGTGCACCTACTAGAAGTAGCATCTTTGGTGCAAAGTAGAGCAAACTTATTTTAGTAGCTCTATGATTTTCATTCTGTGTATACTGAAAAACTGCTGGAGGGAACTTAGTAAATGAATGGTTAGTATATTACTCAGTCTTCAGAATGTCTCCATCCTGTTCTTTAAAATGCCAGTTTATTAGTCATTTTACTTAGCTACAAGGCGTTAATAAAACATGAAAGGCTAAAGCTGACTTCATAGCACTTGGAAATCCATGCAGTATAGTTACACAGACTGGGAAATCTCATGATGTTGCATTCATTTTCTACAGGAAAATTAATATTATGCACCAGCAAAGTTTACTGTTTGTGGCTTTTAATTGGGATTTGCCATTAGGCCACACTGCCACACTCCCAGCAAGATATCTGCAGGAAGCAAAGAGACAACCCCTGAGAATCCATTGTGAGTTTCTTTGAAGCAGGTCTGTATTTAAACTGGAATTGTAATGTTTCAGCCTGGTAGAGGCTCTCAATACTCAGCCTGTGAAAAAGAAGTCTGTATGTACTCCCATTTCACGTGGGCACAAGCATCTGACAAGTGTGTGTGAACCCTCAGGGGCTAATGACCCAAAGGCCGTATGACACTGTCATATTCCATGTAGGCATATTAGGAGTTCAATGAAGAGTATGAAAGAAGCCAAGACATAGGAAGAAAAGGTATTATCTCAGCTTCAGGCACGTGACTAACAATTCTCCTTCAGGCTGATTTTAATCAGAGTACCAGAGCTAGCACTGAAAGGTATCAGAAGTGTAAGCAAATACCGAGCTGAATGAGGAGGATGGTATGATTTCAACAAGACGAGTTGGAAAGATCTTGGCTAGCTTGCAAAGCTATGTAGTGGGGTAAGACTTGCTATTAAGCAAGCATTCTGCTGTATGCCAGATTAAATAAGCAAGACACAATTCAGTATTCTTGTCCTTTGAGTACAGTAACTACATGATATACACCTTCTGTGTAGACTAGTATTTACACAACTGAATGTTCAGACCCCTGTTCTTACTGCAGTTCTGCTTTGGAGAGATTTTCCACTCCAAGTAATGGAGCCGTATGTGCACGAGGTCTGGTTGGTATTCATAGAAGATGTTGACAGGGACAGAATGGGGATATTGCAAGTCAGGTGCATTGTCAGGTGGGTGTTGTGGCAATAGGATTGGCAGCTCTTAGAAAGGAAGAAAGATCAGTCCATTTCTGTTTTATAATACTGGTTTTATAAAGGACACCTGCAGCACTTGGCTGCGATCCTATTAAAAGTGCAGCTCGGCAAGATCTGTGAATGGCTGCTATTTGTCCCACCTTAGAAGGATATTTTTAATAGTCAAATAGATCACTATAATCAAAACCAGAATCCTGTACTTTGGAGGACCAGATACCTCCTACAAGACATGACCTAGGATAAATATGACCTGGTTCAGTCTACATGGGACATGTCAAAGTGGATTCTGTAAAGGATCTAGGACCAACCCAAAATAATTGGAGATTCAAGTCTAGTGTCTGGGATTGAGCTAAAGCACATCTTTTATAAAAAATGTCTAATCTTGTTTTTAAAATTTCCTATGACAGAGAATCTACAAAAAAACTTAATCTAGAAGATAGTTCCCCTCAATATTAAAAATTAACAACTAAATTCTGGCTTGAATGTGTGTAGCTTCCAGGCAGCATCGCTTTTGCAACTGTGTCTGCTTGTGTGAGGATTCCTCTGTGTTCAGGTCTCCCCCTCTCCATGTGGGTACTTACAGATTGTTATCAAATAATTACTTATACTTCCTTTTGCTTCACTGAAAAAGATTAAGTTCGCAGGATCTTTTCAGTTAAATTATGTCTTTCAGTTCTTTTCCACTGAGCAGGATCTTCAGCTTAGATTTGGTGCTAACATCTTCTACCACAAGCAGCAAAGGCAGTCCTGAGTACAGTTTAACCACCTCTTGAGAGACTCCTGCACTGGGGAGGCCTTCCAAGTAAAGGGGAAGGACAGAATCACCAAAGCAGCTCTGATAACCACCCTGCTGTAGAGCAAGGAGTGAGTGCATGGTTGAGGGCTACATGTTCTAGCTAGACTAATAGATCTGCCTCTTGTGAAGAGCCAAAGTAAGCTAGCAAAGTCTTCAGACAAAGTCCCAGGAAGATGTTTTAACAATTTCTGTATCAGGTCTAGGCTTGATGGGAAGATCAAGTCATTTTGAATCTCACATTCTCCAGGTCTCACAGCAAGACTCAGTCTTCTCTATTTATTCCGTTCCAGACTTCTCCCTGCTAGAAAAAGTTAAGCACTCTCTAGTACTGAAAAGCGTGGGTGGCAAACACCTGACTGAACCTTTCCCCCTGCTGAGAAGTTTGAATTCAACAAAGCAACAACAAAATTGTGAGCTTTCCCCCCATTACTCATGAACCAGGTATTTTTATCACCACACATTTCTAAATAAATCCTGTCACCTAATCCTGTTAAGTGAAACCTTCAAATCCAAGGAAGCAGAAGTCTGTTGCTCCACTGAAACAGGGATTTGTGAAGGGTTTTGCAGAATGGTGAAAAACAAAGACAGAATTAACAAGCACAGAAGTGGCTAATAATATGTACAATTTTTGTTCAAGCAGTCTTTGAACAGCAGCCTGTCGAACATGCACTATGACATAAAGTTGCTCAGAAGTGGGAAAGTGGTATTTGTTGTTGTTATTTTTTAACCTTTAGTGCTTCCTCTGGGTTAGAGTATGCACTGAAATGTCACCAGCTTCACATTGCTTTTTAGTCTGACATGCCTCTATGAGAGTAGCAGGAGAGAACGATTGTAGCGTCTAGGTCTGCTTTACTAAGCTACTTTATATATACATATGTGTGTTTACAGGGTTTTTTACAGCAGTAGCAAACACAAGCAGCAAGCAGAAATAAATGTTTTTTGCTAGTAACTTTCTGCTAGACACTGTAGGAACTTCTATAAACCTGCAAAGCTAAATGGACAGATGTCCTGTGTCACGTGAGGCAGGTTTTTTATGCCAGACCCAGTGAAGGATATAAGTGCTCAAAGGTGTTGTATATTGCAGTATGTAACTCCTGGGGGCCTGACCAAACCCAGAGTGGGACACTGAACCTTTCTGTCCTGTGCCCTCGTGACTCTCCAGGAATTATAGGCCAGCCTGTGTGCTGGGCAGGAAACAACCTAGCCGTGAGGGAAATGCTGACACAATCAAGTACCCACAAATTGCTTCTCCCCATTGTCTTGCCACAGTTCAGCCATGTGTGGGGCTGCATATACCTTCACATAATCTAGAACCTTGTCATAAAGATTTAAGCTTTTTCTTAATAAAAAAACCATCAGAACAGTTCTTACTCTTTTCTCCTACAATGCAGCTGGTGAAGCAAATGCCACTTTCCTGTTCCCCTAATGTCCCACAGGAGGCATCTTTGTGAAGTTGCTCCATTGAACAGAAGATTTAAGATTCCAACAGTCGGTAGGAGAGCACAGGAGGGGATATGATTCTGTCAGCTAATGGTTTAGGGGAAAATTAGGAAGGCCTGTCTTCTGGTCCTGCTTCCAGGAATGTTCTACAAATCACATGGGAAGGGGCATTGTCTAGAAAAGAAGACAGAGTCCAGGAAGCAGCATCTAGAACGGCTGTGTATTGTGCTGCCCTTGCATTAAAGAGCACAGAGCAGTAACATTAGATGCAGTGTGAAGTTTTCTGATTGATTTCACTGAAAAAAGCTTCAGCACTCACAGAAGAGCCAGATAAGCAGGATTCCTCCCCCTCGCAAAAACACACACGCACAAACACAAGACTACCATCCACTGAGACAAATTTATACAGTGATGAACTGATACTATCAAGGCAATGGCCTCAAGTGTTTGTTTAAACTCTTACACAAAGGTCAGCGGAGTGTTGAAAATAAATGAAAGCACGGGCTGTGAAAATTAATCAATGGGGAGTCCCTGGGAGGACCTGCAGAACTGCTGCAGTGTGGGGCAGGGCCGGTCACTCCCTGCCTGTGCAGAGCCGAACACAGCCTTGCAGCTCAGCTCCAGGAGCACCTGAGCATTACACATTGTTTAATTGGGGCCAGCTTGTGTGGCACTGTGGAAGGCAAAAAATTCGTCAGTCCTTAGTCTGTATGCCTGAGAACTAGGGAGATGCCTGCATGATAGATACTAATTAGTAGAAGGGCATACAGTCTGAATAGATGTGGCTGGCAAGGAGCATCCAGGGAAGGAGAGGCACAGATAAGAAAACACTGAAAGAACCTTCTGCCTCCACCCTTCTGAGTTTACTGGGTATTTAATCTTTGTCAAGTGCACATCACTTGAATATCCTTTTATTAGGAAGTCCAAATCTCATTTTATTATTAGCCACTTGAGTAATACATTGGTTCCTAAAATACTATTTAAAATAGAGAACAGGAAAAGTGCATTCATTTTTTTTTCTTTTCTACTCGTACAACTTCTTGTTCCCAAAGCCAGCAGGTTTTGCTTTAACTTTCACAAAAAGGAAATTAACTTTTTGGTAAAGACAGGGTTTTCAGAATGTCTGCTTAGTTGGTTGAGAACAAGAATGACTATAAAGAAGCTTACAATGGAAGTTCATACCCTCCTTAATGGTAGCATTGCAGCACAATTTTATCATACAGAAAGGTGAACGCAGTAGAGAGAATTCTCTCCCTGCCCTCATACCATGTTCATAGTTTATTCCCTTCTGCTTTGGATCCACCCTTCTTTGTCTTTTTTCCCTGCTCTAGTTCTTCTCAACAAAGCCTTTGCTAAAACTAAGCAAGCAAAAAGGAAATGCACAGCACTGAATTGGCATTCCAAGACCATAAGATTCTTTACTCTGCTGCTATATTCTGTTCCTCTGCTGTTTAGACTGGGACTGGACTACCTTCCTCTGCTGGAGCTTTGGTATCAACAGAATTTTGTAGATGCTTCAGTAATACTTGTAAGTAAACAGAAGTAACAAATGGAAGGCAGATGCCCAAACTGGACCTAGAGTGCTTTTTTGATCCAGAATTGAGGTAACAGCTTAATTAGAAGAAACGCAATTGTGCAGGCGTAGACATAGGTATGTGCAAACTCAGGAAATAATCTCCAGATTTCAGATATCCGCGAGATCTTTCTGGTGTTGAGTGCGTTATATGCAGTACCACTGAAGGGCTGGTTTCTAAAAGCCTTTATTTTAACCTCATAGAATTATTTGCAGCCTTATCAACTGAAGCCTCTTTCCCCTACTTATCTACTGGCTCACCGAGGCACTCAGCGTTGCTGACAGTTGCAGACACTGCTGCTGAGCAACAGACATGGTGGTGGCACAAATCGCTCTTTCTCTTGCAAAGATAGTGGGAATGTCCCGAGGGTTCAGACTGGCTTAACCTGGTTGCTTGTTTGTAGAGGATGTACTTATGCCAGTAAGGAATGAAATGTGCATAGAAATACGGTATCTCCCTTGCCTTTGGCCTTGTTTTTATTGGCAGTGAAATTCTACTGCACTGAAGCTGCTTCGTGGGAGGGATAACTACCTGTAACATTCCTCTGTGGGTAGCTGCATGACAGGGGGTATCTGTAAGGGGAAACAATACACTGGGATTCTCTGCTTGAAGCTCTTCTACTGCTGTATTGTTTAGACGTGCTGGCTAAGCTTGGTTTTGCAATTTTGTTATCTCTAGGAGTTCAGAAATCATGAATAAGCAGGAAAATGTCTGAGTTTGTTCTCCAAAATCATGAAATTACTTTTAGCTGCTTACCTGAGGAAACGAAGCTTATACAGTCATGCTTTGTATCCATCAGTCTGTCAGTTCCCTCCTACTAATATTTCAACCTGTTTGATGGTTTGAAACAAATTTGACAGAGAGATTTTGTCTCAAAGATAGTATCTTCCTACATGTTTGTGAAAGTAGGTAGCTGGAGTAAAGAGAGAATTCCTGTTGAGTCATAGAATTAAAGGATAATTTAGGTTGGAAGGGACCTCTGAGGGTCTTTTGCTCAAAGCTGCTGCAGCCTACGGCACTGGCATCAATAAATTACTACACATCAGGGAGTCCATATGTGACAGTACAATTATGAATTATAGAGGAACAGTTTGTATTGAATCCTTCACATTAGACACGGGAGACTCCATCACAGGGCATAAATCTATGGGACAATTCTTTCATAGCCATTTTGCTCACAGAGCATCTTGTTTCTAATTGGTCTCTTATTTCAAATTTTTAAATCTTCTGCCTGTCTTCAGCAATTCGGTGCAGGCAGGCACTGTTAAGATATATCCATTAGGATTATGAGTTCTTAAATCAGAGGTGCATAAATGTCTGACAGGTGGTATGGCTGTGAAATTTTGGTTTGCATTTGCATCAACAACATGATGTTGAGCTCGTTTTATTCACTTAGTGGGGAAGAGAAAGGGTTAAAGTCAGCCATGACAGGATTCAGATCACTGAGAGCAGAGTCTGGACTTCCCAAAGTTGGGGGTGCCATTACTGTTGTTGGAGACAATAGCACATTTCCCATCAAATCCAGCACTGCATGATAATCCGAAATAGTACAGTTCATGTAGACAGAAGATACATCGGCAGGGACAGACTCATGAAAAGGGATCCATTATTCTTTGTGAAGCTACAGCTCATTAAATGCTGGTGAAAGGCACTATTTTGAGAAAGACTTGTTTGATAGTCACTGAACTGATCCAGTTTGAGCAAACCTCCCCGTGCTCTCTCAGCCCTCTCCTGAATAATTCCAAATGAGGGTAGAAGAACAAGCTAATGCTCGGTTTTTAAATAGAAATTTGATGGAATATACATTTGGAAGGCAAATTTATTGAAGTCCAACATATAATCTTAATATGAGCTTTTCAGTGTGAATATTGGAAAATTCATTGGTAGAGTTTAGACCATAATGTAAAAATGTAGGTGCTTTGTAAACTAAAAGTGATTGTGACTAAATCATATGGTTGCTATAATCTCAGCAGCTTCTCAGAATCTATGTAATTTCTCTTCCTCGTAGCTTCATACCTGATTACCTGTCTCTACTTTTCTATTTCTGTTAAGTTTTCTGTTTTCCAAGGGGAATACTAAAGGTTGGGTGGCAAGATGCTCTTGCTGAACAATCTGTTTCTAGCTATGATTTTTAGCTACTTTCTCCAGTGAGGATTACTAGCTTTACAAAATGTCTAAACATCCTGAAAATCTCAGACGTTTATTTTCTGCATAGTCTGTAACTTCTTTCCATAGATACCAACATGGCTGATTCTTTGGATAACATTTCCGTTCTTTGCAGTCCAGTGGCAAAGCTATTTGTTAGTTATAAGCTCCTTCCCAGCAACCCCCCTATATTGTAGACAGGTGCTCAAACTTTGATCTTGGTTATAAGGATGAAAAGAGTGGGATTGCTCCAGGCTTGTTTACCCCTGGAAGCTGGAATGAATATAGCTTTTCAAGTACTTGCCGTGTTGTGTATCTCACCTCCTGCTGCTGCCTCTCCTGCCAGGCTCCACAGTCCATTGTTAATAGGGATCTGTTTAGTATCTCTCCACTCCACGGATGGACTTTGAACCATTCTTTCCCCCAAACCAAAACAATTCTTGCACAGCAGAAGTGGACTTCTTTCCATCCTGACATCCAGCTCTGTGAAACTCTTCCCTCTCCCCACTGCCCTGTGGGCTGACTCCCTAGAGCCCTGCATCCTGGCATGGATCTCATTTCCCATTTGCTCAGCTCTTTGCTTTATCCTGGCCAAATACTCAGGTGCCCTCTTCTCTGTGCCTTAAACAGGTCTCAGCATATGTTCCAGCAGTTCAATCCCCTACTTTACAGTTTCTTTAAAGAACATGATAGAGCAATAAGAAAGCACTGGCTGAATTTCAATGAGTACAAGTGTGACAGCACACTTGGGTAATTAATAGGGGTGAGGAGGAGATCGGAGTGGTGTATTTATGGTGATTATTTCTTTATTATCTTCTAGGTATGATATAAACTGCAGAGGCAGTGAATGCAGACTCTACCACTAAAACTCTGAGGTAGAATTTCCCTGTTTTGTAGTGTTGAATATTTCATGAATTTCAAATGCTAATTATGAGTTACTTACTGCCTGCTAGGAACAACAGCCAGCTTTGAGAGGACTTGCTGCCATTCTTCCAATCTATACCACATGTTTGTTGGCTCCTTTTTTTGTCTGAGAATCTGAGGGTTCAAGGGTGATGACTGAAACTCTCACCCAAGCAAAGGTGGTCCTAACAGGCTAGAGTGCAGAAAGCTTGCATTGCTGCTTTCTGTACCCTGAGCTAGAGGATATCGGTTTTTATGGCTCTCAGTCTATTCTTCTATACTCATGAGCTCATTAGGAATGTGATTTTTCACATTTGCATTGCAGCACTGGATTTTTATTAAAATAGCACCACATACGTAAGTACACATATATAGGTATATATGAGCTGCAAAATCCCCTAAGAAACAAATGGGTCTTTGGCTGCTTCACCTGTGTTCTCCCTGCTAAATCTGTTCTCTTTGTATCTGTGCCAATTCTTGAAGAACTATCGGACAAACACTGCTAAAAATGAGATTATTTCCCTATACCCCCTCTGAATGTACTGTGCAGCCAATAATAGGCAAGACTTCATCCTACAACAGTCCTAGCTTTTCTGAAATGTTCTAAAGATGTGCCTATAAAGGTCTAATTGCTGACATGGAAGGCACTGCCTAATGCCAACAATAAATAATGTCCGTGATAGTAGTTTCATACCATTAGACAAGGATAATTCCCAGCCTACTGCACTTAGTTCTTGGAAGGCTCTCAAATAAAGTATCATTACTTTGAAGTTCTCTGGACACAACATTGTCATTACATCTTAAGGATTTTGAACCTTCCTCTGAGTTTGGTACCTATAACTCCTGGAGCCAAATTTTTAGAAGTGTTTAGGAACCCACACTTCAACACAGAGCTGTACAAGAATGCACATTCTGGTAGCACTTTGGGCTACCTGCTTTGGCCTATTTGCGAGACAAGGCCTAGATTCGATACAGCACTTAAGTTGTCATTTCAGGTTAAGCTTATTTTTTTTCCCCAAAATGGGACTATAGGATTTGCTGAAATGATATGCCCAAAAAGTTGCTTCAAAGCAGGTGTTAAGTGAAGCTTAATGCTTTGTAGATAGATGTAAAAGTAACAAATATGGTCCCCAAAAAATAAAAACTTCTCTGTATCTGAGGAAACTCATGCATCATACAGAGGCTGGACACTGGTGGCTGGGAAGTGCTAGCCAGAATTCTGGGCACGGGGATATCTGCATGCTTCTGTAATTGTGCAGCAGTGTGCCATCAGCCTGACTCAGTCTTTGTACCTGATAATTTTCTTTCCTAGCTACAGAAGTGATAAAGGAGCATTCTGCTATTTGTGTGCTCTGTTGTGTTCTTTCTCCACTTCAGGGCTTTAAGAGAATCTTATTTGTGTCATCAAATAAGGCAGCACTCAGAATAATCCCAGAAAGGCCAGGAAAGAAAGAACATATGTATTTTCTGAGAGCCGGCTAGAATACCTATAGCTGAAAGAGGACGAACAACTTGATTTCTTGAGCACATCCCTTATTACACTGTCATTCTCTGGGAACATTAGGGACTGTGTTTAAGAAGCTGCATCAGTTTCAGATGTTATGCACCTCATTAATCAAAACACATCCTTTTGGAAGGCAGTTGATTGCAGCTTAAGCACAGAAGTGCTTACACCTCAGCATCCCTAGTGCCTGGAGGAGGGAAGAAGAAGAAAAGAGACCTTTAATGCTATCACAGGCTTAGTTCACATTATCTAATCTGCAGGAGCATTTGAAAATAGAGATTTGTTTCCCCTAAAAAGCTTGTTCTACCAGAAATTGTCATGAAAATAATAATATTAAATAATATTTGCACTGGGTAGCTCCACTGTAGAGTATTTCAAATGAGTCACAGCCAGTCTAAGTTGTGCCAGAAGGTGGGAAGAGAAGAGGAGCAGGTGAATGCTTCAGAGAAATACTGGAGAGAGAGAGTGAGACAGCAGGCAGAGATGGAGAAGCATGTGCTGTCTGTGTGTGTGGTGAAGCCACTGCTGATGGCTGCATTTCCTTGCAGCCTGCAAGTAAGAGGTGAAGTAACAGCTTGCTGCTTTAAATGGCAGAGTTACCTTAGGCCAGTGACAGGTGACTCCTGGAAGGGAAAAGGTGAATATTTGCTTACAAAAGCAAAAGCGCAGAGATCAAGTGAGGATTTCCTCACTGCTTGCAGTGGGCATTCGTTGTTTGTGTTTAGCCTCCCTGCACAGTTCATGTGGTTTCTTTTTCCTAGGAGGTATGATTTTAAATGTATGAAACAAGAAACATTCTAGAAAGCCTCAGATATTGAATCTATGCAAAAATCATTGAATCATAGTATAGTTTGGGTTGGAAGGGACCTTCCAAAATGTATGCAAACAGTCTCTCATATGGCTAAACAGATTCTTAGTTTAACTCCACTGGTTTGAAAGGCTTTGCACTAGTAAATAATTTGAATTAGTTTATCAATCTGAGAGCTTCTTACACGTAGCAGAATAAGCAGCCATTCTCAAAGAAGTGCAGGGCTCGACTGACTGCCACCTCTTTTCTTCCTTTTCTCCAAAAAAACCCTAAAGAACAAAAGGTAGGGAAATGCCGGATTTTAGCCTTTTTTTTCCTCTGCTTTGGCCTTTATTATGTGAGATGCAATGTAACCAGCAGTGAAAGGAAGCAGGATTCCCATCCGGAGCCGGTATTTTCCCAGGACCAACCTCCTGGCAGACACACAATCGAGGGTGAGCCACGGAAAGTGCTGACTCAGGTGCCCACGGGGAAGTGGGTTTCCCCGTGTCGCAGGGAGAGCCCACGCATCCCACACGCTCCTCGCTGCCATCCCCGCCCAGCCTCCCGCAGGCTGGCGGGGGAAGCTCTTTCAGATGCCGCTGCCTTCTTTTCTGAATGACTTCTACAGATCCGTCCCCGCAGGGGAGAAATAGTAACGCTGTGCATGTCTAACGGGGGAGCAGGGCAGCAGAGCAAAGAGAAACCTTCCGAACCTTGGCTGGGTTGCAGGCAGGTACAAAACACAACGTGTTTCTTCCCGGCAGGCAAACTTCGGCTGGAAAAGACAGGCAATCCCCACGCCCCTGCTTTTCATGCAAGTGAGATTTTCAAGGTGAACCGCTGTTTTTCCCTTAGATTTGGATTTGCCCCTTCCCACAAACCCCCCCTGTGTCTTCACAAGCAAAGCTGCACCAAAGCAGCCCCAGCTCCAGAAGGAGAAAGAATCATCAGCATCTGGGAGGAAAAGGGATCTTCTTGCTCGTGTTTTTTGTTTTTTTTGTTGTTTTTTTTTTACGTTTATGCTGCTGCGGTTTTTAAATTCGCGGCCGCCCTGTAATTTTTGCTGTTAAACCGAGGATGGCACTAAGCCCGGCACTGCCGCTGACGCCGAGCCGCCGGTGCCTCTCGCCGAGCGCAGGAGCTCCGCAGCGCCCGGCGCCGCGGCCCTGCCAGCCCAGCCCAGCAGCAGCAGCGGTGCGGCGCCCGTTCAGCCGCGCACACCCGTGGCAGCCAGGCGTTGCCCTTTTAAGAAGCCCGGGTGCTGGCTCAGGTAGGCAGAGCCTGTATGCAGTAGTCGCTCCTATGGCAACCCAATAGAATGGGATCGCTTCATGAATATTTCCAGGAGCAGGGGCTGCATGAGGAATAAGTGATGACAGTGATGTAAGCAAGCGGTGGCTGCTGCAGGTTGCAGTTCATTGTGTTATTGGCCGGCAGGTTGAGGAGTTTGAGGCACCCGGGCTTGAGCTTCGCTTTCCGGAGGATGTCTGCCCGCCGGGAGACACAGCACATTTGCATCTCGAAGCCAACATGGCAAGGCGGCTGCTGCTGCTGCTGCCGCCCTCCCTCGCCTTCCAGCCAGAAGTGTGTGGCTCTCCTCTAGACTTCGTGCCCAGTGCTGTGGATCTGAGCAGACAGGGATTGCAGTAACACTCACCAAGGCGAGACAAGCAGCAAGTAGCCAAATCGGAACAACGG
>Ga0065711_1007545_pt1 | contig 26170 bp, 21 predicted proteins | sample Hoacrofraction12_FD_59098 | JGI IMG/M metagenome (GOLD analysis project Ga0065711, IMG submission 59098) | Hoatzin crop microbial communities from Cojedes, Venezuela - Epithelial fraction 12 v2 (version 2) | ecosystem: Host-associated > Birds > Digestive system > Esophagus > Crop | place... | reverse complement strand
AGGTCCTGTGCAGCCTGCTCTGGGTGACCCTGCTTCGGCAGGAGGGTTGGACTAGATGACCCACAGAGGTCCCTTCCAACCCCTACCATTCTGTGATTCTGTGATTCTGTGATAAGCTTTTAAGGTGTCCACCTTACAGCAACAGCCTGAGCTGTGACTGGTAGAACTACATTTAACGCGATCTTTGATGTCGAGCCCTTCTTGAAGGGAACTGGGAAAATCAAAATCTGAAGAGTCACTGGACAGAGCACAAACTCCATCCTCTACTGATGTGAGCAATGACACCGTATGCAAGAAACCTTAGATTCATGGCTTTGGCATATTTTAGCAATCTAAGTGCCCAATCTTGCAAGTCTCTTCAGTGCAGAAATACCCTGACTAAAACATGACTTTCCCAAGAGCAAAATCTACAGGATGAAGTCCAAGCGTGCATAAATCAGATTTTGGGCTGGATCCTGTTTTCTTCTGCAAGTGGATTTGCTTCACCTCGCAGACTTTAACGCACAGATATTGAATGTAACACCTTGTAATATGCCGAGATGTTTCAGAGGCAAATCTTTAAATTGTAACCAGTCTCTAGTCCAGATGTGCAGCTCCAAGTTACAAGTTGCATTTGTGGTCAATTTCTCTTCTAACCATGAAGACGCTTTCAAACAAGGCCAGTTTTGTAGCTATGTAGATCACTGCAGAGTCTCATTCCTGCGCTTATCCCCAGTGAGGAACGTTTATCCCTTACTTTGTGTCCTGTAGAACACAAACAATGTTCCAACACACAGTTTTAGTGGACTGGCTCATCTGCCCATTGCTGGAAGCCTGGCAGAAGAACAGTACTAAGCTCCATGCCTGTGGTGTTTTTAAACTTAGCAGAGGCAGTAGGGCATCTCTTGGTGCTCCTTGGAGGTCCTACTTCACCAATGTACCCCCAGAAAGCAAAACCTCACAAGTTTGCTAACATGGGGGATGCTCATTGTACAGACTTTTGCAAACTAGATTTTAATTGGAGGCCCCATCCCTGGAAACACTCAAGGCCAGATTGGACAAGGCTCTGAGCAACCTGGTCAAGCTGAAGATGTTCCTGCTCACTATGGGGGGTTGGGCTAGATGACCTCTAAAAGTCCCTTCCAACCCAAAACATTCTATGATTCTAGGATTAATCACATGAAACCCGTGCCAACAGCAGCACTGTGCTTTCTCCAGCAGTCTAGGGCACTTCTTGGCAGCTTTTATGTGACACCGTTCACTGGTAGCTCTCAAAACGCTTTTATACAGGAGATCATCAGCATCACCACTTTCTAAGCACGGAGTAGTGAGAACAGCTTTGCTCAGGATGGAATATTGACAGAGCCATGTACTGCTCACCAGAGTCAAGCCTACAGCTTAAAAAATTGGCTTAGATCTACCTGTTCCTAAGTGGGGGTTTCCTGCATGTTTCATATGATGGATATACCACAGTCTCTCACTGGCACCAGGCACCACTTACACACAGAAAACAGGAATGGAAATTTTTGATTAAATGAAGCTAGGACATCAGTTTGCCTGGATTTCATGTGAGGTCCAACCCTCCAACTGCCAGCCTGAAGTATCCATAAGGCTGTGATGCATCAGGGCTTCAGATACTCAACAGGTAGCAAACATGGGTCTGTGCTGCAAAGTTCAGCGTAGCTCCTGCGCTATCTCAGCTCACCCAGCCTGCAGTGAAGCAGGATCAGACCCCTAGTGACAGACCCCCTCCTCCTACCCCTTTACCACCTGAAGTCAGCCCACAGATCATAAACAAGAGCAGCAGTGGGACCAATCAAGTGGTCCTGCTGGGTTCAACCTACAGGAGCAGTAAAATCCCAGTATCATTCACTCGTGCACCGAGAGCCTCTCATGACTTTGGAAATACTTGTATTTTCCATCACAGTGAGAGCAACAGCTCACCTGTGTGCAACAGCAGGAGATTGTCCGTACCAAACAAATGACTTTGACTTTGACCCCTGAAATGTCACTCAAGAGGACAGGTTGGGAAGGACAGTTCATCTCTCAGTGTACTCAGTCACCACTGAATCATTCAACAGCCCATCTTGCAGTCCCGCTGGTCCTTTGAATCCAAAGGCCTCTCATAAGAGATGTTTGAACATCTCTCACCAAAATCACTGACAGCAGCACACTGGTCTCACTCTGCATAAGGTATAAACACCGCCCTCAAGGAGCCAAGTCCTTAGGTTCCTGTCTGATAAACACAGGATACATTTTTAAGATCAACATTCCCAGTCATCCTGCAGCTGAGTTTTGTGTGCTTCTCGTTTCTCTCCAGTGAGATTGAAGAGTGACTCAGAAGCTTTGAGTGAAGCTGGAGGGTTTCAGAAAACAAACATATTTTTCTGCTGCCACCTTGCTCGCTTTGACTTTCTGGGCTGTGCACGCAGAAATTGTGCTGTGCTGTCAAAAATGCTTCTGATTCATAACCTCTGCCAAAATCATGAGCAGAGCAGCATCACGGATTGCATAGCCCGCTGACCGCTGGGGAGGGTTCATTGGCCTGCTAATCTGAACTGGCTGATCCTAAACTTCCACTTCCCATTGCGTTCAAACTCATTGCTGAGTTATTTGACTCCAGCACAGACTCAGGGATGTTTGTCTTGTCTTACAGTTTTGTACTGACTGAGCTAACCCACAGGAAAATTATTAAGGCAAAGAGCTTAGCAGGATTCTAACAAGGATTAAACATTTATATGATTCATTAAGATATCCCAAGTGCCACTAGCTGGGATAAAAACGTATAAGGATTGTGTCATAATTATAACACCAGGCTGCAGCCCAGAAATCTCTGTGAAAGGAATCCCTGAAAAATGCTGCTCGAGGATGTCAGAGCTGCACCCACGGAAGCACATGTTCCATTGGAAACCCAGCCTGAAATCCCGTTGACTGGCACATCCTTGAAGTCAGGCCCGTACGGAAGCAGCTGACTCTTGGGAGAAGATCAGGAACAGCCAAATAACCCACTGCAATATAAGCACAGCTCTAACTGATTATGGGACTAGTCTGCCCCAGCTCAGGAGTCAGTGCTTTAAAGGAGAAACTTCACTGATGCTCAGTAGTGAATTGACCAAAACTGAAGAGGAAGAAGAGGAAGACAGGGAAGAGAAGACTCAAGAAAAGAAAAGAAAGAAGAGGTAGGCATTATGCCTTTTTACCCAGTGAGTTCTGAGTGCTCAGTCAAATGCAGGTAACATCAACGTGGATCCCTCCGTCATTTGAAAGATTCCACATCTTTTTCCTGCTAGGAGAGTGCACACACTTCCAGGCTCAATGGGAAAGGTGTTCCCAGCCTCTAGCTGATTCTGCTTGCTTGCTGTGAATACCCGTTCAGGACCAGGATGTAAATATTCATCTGTGAGTACATGTCAGCACTTCTGAGCTGGAAGTCCTTCTTCATTGTTCCATCGCTGAGGAGCGTTTCGATGTGCTGTGCAGAGTGGGACTGCTCCATGTGGGAAAGTCACCTCCAGCTATTCTCTATCAGATGGGGCATCCTCGTTGCAGAAAGCACATGTGGAAAGACAAACAGAAAGTCCAATTACTTGCCCAGCCCTACTCTTTGGTGTCGCCACTATGCAGGAAGTGGCAGGGACACAGAGAAATCTCCATAAACATCCCAGCTTGCAGAAGCATGCCTGCTATTACTTCTCTCACTGAGTAATTGTGTATTTACTCCCACAGCCACACGAATCTGGCTGGTACATGATTCCACCTCATCCCAGCTTCTGAGGTACATCATGCTCATGAGGAGACTCAGGAGGAGTAACCTGTGCTGGGACTATGGTCCATCAGGTGCCAAGATGGACTGGGGAAAGCTTGCGGGTGTAATGTCTCACATTCTTACCTTGCAAAGCACAAGTAGGATTGTGCATTCTACGAGGAAAGGCTGAGGGAGCTGGGCTTGTTCAGCCTGGAGAAGAGAAGGCTGAGAGGGGACCTTAGAAATGCTGATAAATATTTGCAGGGTGGGTGTCAGGAGGAGGGAGCCAGACTCTTTTCAGTGGTGCCCAGCAACAGGACAAAGGGCAACAGGCACAAACTGAAGCAGAGGAAGTCCCAGCTGAAGACGAGGAAGAATTTCTTCATTCTGAGGGTGACGGAGCACTGGGCCAGGTTGCCAAGAGAGGTTAAGGATTCTCGTTCTCTGGAGATATTCAAGATCCGCCTGGACGCGGTCCTGTGTAGCCTGCTCTAGGTGACCCTGTTTGAGCAGAGGGGTTGGACTAGATGATTCCAGAGGTCCCTTCCAACCTCTGCCATTCTGTGATTCTGTGATTCTGGTGGGACCCTGCAGACCATCCCTTTGCTCAGGACATGTCATCATATACCACCATCAGTAACTTTGCACAGAGAAGAATGGCACCCACAACATCTGAAATGGAGCACATAGTAAGAAAGAGCATTAAGGCACACGGGCAGGGCTCAAGGCTATTTGTTTATGCTTCAAGGGAAAGGTCACAATTCTCAGCGTGGCAAAAGGATGTAGACTGATACTGCTGATATTTTGGTGTGTTATGGCTGCAGTTGTCACACAGCAGCGAACACCAGCATTGACCAGAGAACCTATCCATTTGGTTTAGTCTGGTTTTCCAAGGTGGTTGTATGTGCAGTATCCCTCTGTGTGTGTCTGTCTGTTTACCCATCTCTATATCTGCACTCTGCTGTCCTTCTCCCTCACCAGTAACTTTTGAACCTGTTGACCAATTTCAAAGAAATTTGACAGACAGTAAGATGTCTTCAAGGTCTTAAATTCCAACACGTTTTATGAAAATTGGCAGCTGGTTAGAGCACAAAGACTCATATAGTGCCCCCATGGAGGTTGAAGGCTGTAACGTGAACATGACCCTTATTAGGCAGTGGAGATCCTCCTGGGAAAGAGATATTATGAATGTACACAGAGGGAAAAACTAATCAGCACGTACATCTTATTAGACACCGGAGAATCTAATGCAAGCCTCTGCTGATGTCCTGGGAAACCACCAGCCTCGTTAGCTCTGCTGCTCGCAGAAAGACATGTCCATGACCTCCGGCCGTTTGCAGACCTCCTTACCACAGGCGGAGGTAGAACTGAGGAGGAGGGAGGAATCTGCTGGGTGGCAGGCTAGGGAAAGGGAAAAGCCTTCCTCTAACAGCTGCTGAACGCTTCCCCTGACCACCTCCTCCAGATCTTTCACAGGCCCCTCTCAGTTGTCCTCCTCCTTCAGCTGTCCTGAGCATGCCATGGCTCCTCCTGGCCCTTGCATTTCCTCATCTCTGCTTTTCCCTAATCAAGGCTTCAAAGCATCCCCAAAGAGCCAAAAAGCTCCACTGTTGTAGCCTGGTTCTCCTTCCTCTCACCTCCTTGGAAATACTCTTTGCTGTAGTCACAAACTAAATGTGTAATTTTCAGGCCACTTTGCCCTCATTTTTGAAGCAGTAGAATTCAGTTTTGCCTGCACTGCTGACAAACCTTGAGCCAGCTCTCATCTCGTAACACAATGAAACAGGCAAGAACATTACATTTACGGATTGGGCTTGTCCTGAGGGACAAATTCATCCTTCTTATAACCTCACAGAAGTCACAATAGAGAAAACGTAGCCCTAATTAATCCAGCCTGCTTGCATTATGAGAGGTAACATGGTCTAGAGAAAAGTATCTGACTCCGATAGACAGGAGGTTCATGGTCTTCTGTCACGTTGCCAATGACTTGATCGCTGCCGTTGAGCATCTTCCTTAGCTGCCATGTTCCCATTTATAAAGGCAAATTATAGGATTTATGCTTCAGGGTCCAGATTCGAGGCTCAGATGAGCAAGCGTACGCAGACTAAACTTTTGCAAGTGAAGCTATGTGCAGCCACAATGGCCTCACTGGTTTTATGTTGCAGAGTGCAAAGAACTCATGCTGAGAGGCATTGAATGAACTGCAGGCTCACAGTGACACAGATGTCCTCCAAAGCTCTCCTTGGCTGTCCTTCAGCTCCTGTCCCTTATCCTTCATCGGGAAAACAGCTTCCTTGTTATAAATCATGCAGAGCTCCAGCCCTTCCCTCCACGGTCCTGTTCCACCTTTCCACCTTTCCACCTCCCTTCCCATTCTTCAAACAACAACAACACAAAACACAATTAGAAACAAAAAGAATAATTTAAAATCATAATTGACTTTTTTAAATGAGAGGAATATCATTGAGTTCTGTGAGGGCAGGAACAACAAGGGAAGGCAGGAGAGGAGGTCCACAGGAAATCAGTTGGACTCTCCCTCTCCTGATCTCTGCAGAAATATTTAGCCGAGAGCGTTGGCGATGGAGATTTATCTTGTAGAAGAGTTCTGATAGCAGGTCCAACAAATAGATAGGTAACTGATCACAGATATTTTTACATCTACCTAATTAGGTGAACACCTAGTTAATTAAACAGTGAAACATTTGAAAACTCCGCAGTTTGTGCCACGAAGTCACATCTGGCTAACAAAGCAGTTCTGCCATGTCACCGGTGCGTGCTCTGTTCAGAAACCTTCAGGGATTTTGCACACTGATGTGCAGATTACCCAGCAGCACCCAACAGCTCATTATAGTTATCATAAGATGAAGCTGCAAGGATTTCAAAGAACCTTGTTCCGTGGGTCCCAGCGAGCTCTGGGACACAGTGGCAGTAGCGATGCTCCCAGTGAACAGAGGGACTTGTGTAATTCAACTGACAATGCTCCAAGAAAATGATGCTGTCACTGCACAGCTCTCATGTACCCACCAGCTGTCTCCATTTGGAAAAGAAAGTCTTCATTTTTTAAAAGCAAAATATTTACAATTGCTCCAATCTGTCCATCCAGAATGTCCCCCCCCGCTTGCATATGGACTTTCACGGAGCTACAACACAGAGATTTGATGATCTCCCCAACTGTCTTCATCACTAGCTGTCAAATGTTGGCATTCTCAACTGTGTGTGCTTCTAGACATAGACTGACACCAGTACTTCAGCTGATTGACTTTAAAGCCAAACACACATGGTTCCATACTAAGGATCTGGTGGAGGTCCATGTCTGCTACAAATAAGCACCCTCAAAATGTCCAAAATTCTCCACAGAACTAACCTGGAAATCTTAAAAGAACGGGGTCCCCAACCCTTCTGCGGTTCGTGAAGGCCAGTGCGTTTGCTCAGGTTATTTAAAGGCAAAGGGTCGGTCTAATCTCAAATCCATTTCTCACAAGTATGATCCCAGTTATTTCATTAAGGTTGCTCTTAAGTAACAACTCAAGGGCATGTCAAAAAGGAGTGGATTAGGCTCACTGAGTTTCCTCTTGATAAAAACCAAGAATAAAAGAAAAATGACTACTCACACCCATGTTTTCAGACCTTTAAAAACTTCTTTCTGACCTTCAATTGTGGAAGTAAGCAAAGGTTTGGGAACATGATTTTTTCTTCTTAGTCATTTCTAATTCCCCTCCTGGCACTTATCCCTCACTTTTCTGGGCAATTACCTCACACTTTCTGTCAATCCCTCATCATCTCTCTATCCTGTATTACCTGTTTGCTCCTGTTTTGGCCCTGGGCTGTTTGACTTATGTCATGCCCCACAGAGATTGTTCTGGTTTAGTCATCATTTCTACGTGTACCAAGCTTTGGCTTCCATTCAGGAAGAAGATATGTTGCCATATGGGTTGGCTGGACAGTCACAGGCCAAAAATACCATATTGTTGTTACTGAGGAGCTGTAAGGGCCAAATGTCCAGACCTATTCAGGCTCCGAGTACAGATCCCATGGAAGGTATTGGTATCTATGGCAAGCCTTGAGCAGGCTTAAGATGCTGACCTCCAAAACTAGACTCCAAAGCCATCCTTTTAATCTGACACCTAGACCTCAAGGCACTCCTTGGTTTGACATGACATTTCCTTATGCACAATCCTCACAGCACAGTTTTCTGTTCGCACACAGCAAAGCCGACCCATATGAATGGTCTCTGTGCTTGTTTCTGTCCAAGTCCAGCTGGGAACCAGATTCCAGGTAGACCACCATCACTTTGGTGGGAATCTCAGCTATGGTAGGGGGGGGAAGGCTCTCAGGACAAGTAGTTTTCTCAGATAGCATTAAACTCATCACAAAACATTGATCTCCAGTGTTCATGCATTCACTAGAAACTCATGCCGAGAAATTCCCTCAATTAAATAATAATCCACTAATTTCCACCAGATTGTACTGGTGACTTTGAACCCTGCGATAGTTACAAGTGCATTGAATCCATTTCTTTCACTTAAATAAGAGACCTAATCACCTGGCTGTGGCATGAAAAGGAACTGTGTGTTCTTTGTGCTTTGTAAGGCAGTGAGCCCTATTTAGCTCTCCCATAGAACAGGGGTAAGCAGACACACTCGAGAAAGGGTCTTTTCCTATCTGCACTCTGAGCCCATCACAGGTGCTATATCTCAGATAAGAAGTCATTTATGTCAAGCTAACACAGCCTTGACTTCTAGCAGAGTTTGTTAGCAGCCCTCTGTTACGCACAGGGCAAACTGGAATCGTGCTGGTCTTTTCAGGTCTGAAGACTTGAGTATATGCATAGGATGGAGGACATACATACACTAACCTGTCTTCATTTGTTGGACAATTCATAATGAATAAAAAGCAGACACAAGGACTGGTTGCTAAAACATTTGCAAGAACAGAAAACAAGCAAGAGTACTTTTCTCTGGATATTTCCAGTGAAAAATTTAATCTTTCGCATCTGCAATGAGGGTGGCATTTAATCTCAATTTGGAGCTGTGCATTCTGGCATTTGCTCTGCAGTACTGCGGAAGACGAAGGGCAGAGAGCAGGGAGCCTGTTGATGTTGATGTTGACTGATCACATCTTGACAACATGGCATTGTTGTGCTTGGGGAGGGGCAGAATTACAGACCCACCACCGGCGCTGCTAGGCCTGGGCTGCCTTCTGGCCTCCCAAAAGCTGCCAGCTGTGTGGTGGAGTGGTGCCCACTGTCATTTGACTCTGTCAAAGGCCTTCACAAACAACTACTGGTTCAGCATCATCTCCTTAGATGACCGCAAACACTTTCCTGTTCCTCTAAGATGCCATAAAAACACCGACTGGCAGGGACCTCCAAGACACAGGTGGACTGAAGTGGGAAAAGCGGTGCAACCCCTTTTGCTCCAACACCCACTCATTCACTTTCTACCCCATGGCTGACTGAGGGAAACCTCTTCATGACAGCTGCCGAGCTAGGAGACCTGCAGAACCAGGAGAGCTGAGTATTTGTACGTCCATACGCACCTTTATCATAACCTAACAAAAATGGTGTGTGTTTCCAGCAGCCTGCAGCACGCCCCAGCTGCACGCTCTCCCCAGCTAAGCTTGGCTGCCGAGATGTCCTCAGGAAGGCTGTGTCTGCTGGCCTCTGCAACAAGTATGGGCAGGAAAGCCCAGTAAAATCTCCTCCAGCATTTCACGCTATGCTGCTGTCATGGTTTCTGTACTAGCTTTCCTCACCTACAAAAACCTGTGTCAAGATGTGGCTGTATTCAAGCTATGGCTTTAACCAATTTCCAGCCAGATGAGGAGCATGTCCAGCTGACACAGCTCAGAGAAACTTTGTCCTGATCTTGGGCTGAGGCAAAAAACTCAGTGGAAAGAAGAAAATAGTTAAAAGTGACCTATAATGCTCTTCCTTGTAGCATATTCCACTCTGTGGTGCCATGCTGAGTGAGAAATATAATTTGTTCCTGCACTATTACAAAAAACAGAAAATAGTTAACAACAAATTTTCTCTTACATTTGTGTTAAAAGAACTTGATGAGTACAGGAGGAATAAAAAAAAACTGACTACAGCCCTGAGGTAACCTTCATTTTTATTTTTTAATGTCAAGTCAGAAAGCTTTTAGCATGAACTGGCTGAGGGCTTGAGAGTTAGCACTCACCTGGAGTAACTTCCCACCAGGACATGAAGTCAAGCAAGCTATTATGTTTGACATCAGCTGAAAGTCTGCCTCCTTGCAGGAGAGCTCCAGGTTTCTCCCTAGAAAGAATATCATTAGATATTGCACACCCTGTCTGCTATATAAAACAAATACAAAATTCCCAGGAAAGGGCTGGCAAAGCTGCCATGGTGAAGAGCATCACCTACATGGATGTGGGACTCTGTGCATGTAATACTGTGACTCCGAGGTGGGGAAAGCAGTGAAGTGGGATATTTTTTCCCTCCCTACCTCCCTTGTCCACATATTAATCTGCCGTCAGTGGGGAGAAGAGCTCTGGGTGTCCATCAAAGGGGGAAGAACAGAGCCACTGTATACAAAGCAAAGCTCCGTGCCAGGTGCAGTACAGCTTCATCGATTTGAAATTTGGTTTTAATTTCCTTTTATTTTAACCTTCTGCTGAGAAGAGGTCTCTCTCCTTCCACTCTTTGCTTCTTTTGAGACAACAAAATGATTCATCACTGCAACGCTGTCACCTGTAATAGCCTTACAGTAACACTCAGAAAAATAAGTTGCAGTAACACTTCATAGGAACATCAGTCCATTAATGAGAGGGACATTGTACTGAGAGGATATAAAAGGTGTCCTTTGTATCCTCTCAAGACAATATTCCTCGAATTAAATCCCCTTGCCCCCACTGTATTTCTTGTTTTGTTACCTTCTAAGGAAAACCTAACAACTCCACTCAAATTCCTAGCCATCGTTTTCAAGCCAAATGATTAAACCAGTTCTTACCAGATCCTTTGTAAGAAGACTAAGTTTATTTTTGAGGAAAATCACAAAGTTTCTCCAAAGCTGTTAGTCTGTGGCTGTGACTTGCGACATAGCACATGATATTCTCTGAGAAAACAGGCTGCAGCGTCATTGGGACTGAATCGAAATTTGTTACTTTCCCAGCCATGTATATAACCACCTACAGGTCATGGAATTCTGCATACAGGCATATGCTGAATGACGTGTATATTCAGTAGCCTTGGACAGGAATTAACAGCCTTTCAGAGAGCAGAGCGTGATTTCTGTGCATCTCGACGATCTTCAGAAAGGAAGCCCTGGGCGGAGATTTAATCACATGTCATTGTCTGTTATGCATTCATAAAAAGATGAACAATTATGGAAATCGAAGGAAACCTATCATCAACCGAGAGGAAAAGACTATTTTTCTGAAGCATACAAATTCAGTCTTTTATGACAAAATGACTACTTAAGGCTTAAAACTCTAATCATTACCATTTGCTTCCTAAAATATCCGCTTCCCTTTATCTGCTGAAAACAAAAAAGCTCTTGAAACGTTTCTGGTCTCTGAAGGGGCGACCGTATTTTTCGCCGTATGTCCCAGTTCTGCAGCCAGGTAGGGAGGGGCAACTTTTCTTCTCTCTCCATGCCAAGGAAGTCACCATGGGCCCGGCCAGACCCCATGGGAGATGGCCCATTCCCAGACAGCATCACTGGTGCAGGGGCATCAGTGGGGGACCCCCAGACCCCTTCCTGCTGGGCCGTGTAAACCAGCCGCCACCGCACCCTGTCGTCAGGAGGGTGGTGCTCACGGGGGATTGTTTTGAAGGTTTAATATAGCTTCTGTGACACCTTTCAGAAGAGGAAAGGGGTGCCCAGCTTACCACAGCTGAAAAAACAAAGAAAGGAGGGAGAAAAAAAGAAGTCGTTTCCTCCGAGTTCCTCATTTTCAGGGCTCTTGCCAGCCGCAACCCAAGGGTGCCCCGTTGGAGGGAGGGAGGGAAGCAGTAATTCAGCTGCCCTTTGCTGGGGCTCGGTTCACAAGGGATGTTCAGAGCTCCGGGTTGAACCCCGTTTCTACAGTTTTTGCTCATGAAAACTGCTTTGGTAGGAGATACCAAAGTCCAGCCAGGCATCTGGGTGGCTTCAGAAAGGAGCTGGCAGGCTGGCAGCCCTGCCTCCAAGCTCTGCAGCCTGAAAACAACGCTAACCTGCTCTTTTTCCCAAATTCCCCTGCCTCTGCTTCCCTCCTCTCCACAGCCCCGAGTGAGGGACATTACACACCTTTCCGTTGCTGCTGGAGCAGCCAGGTCCCTGCGAGACAGGAGCACATCTCCTGAGGTTGCATAGGTGCAGGTGGGAGGACGGGCAGCCCTGCATGGGGCTGTGCGGGTCGCAGCACCCCGCTTTTAACCCCTTTCCTAAGGCACAGAGCAGAGTGGCATCAGCGCTCATCTAGGCTGCATCCAGCAGCGAAGAATGGCCAGTACCCATTCCAGTGGGGAATCTGATACCTTCTACACCTGGACAAACCCTCAAGAATCAGGTTAAATCGGTTTGCTGATCAGCTACACCATGCTGCAGAACAGAGCTGAGACCACAGAGCGGGGATCGGGGCTCAGCCCTCGCCTGTGTCTGACGAAAGCCTACAGAAGCTCTCGGCTGCAGTGGCAATGGGGAGGGACAGCAAACTCTGTCGTGTGACACAACTCATTAGACCAAGTCCGCAAGAACAACACCTTCTTCCTCTGTGGGCTTCAGAAAAAAAGGGCCCTCAATTACTGGCTAGTTTTGGTTTAAAACCCCATAGAGAGCATCGCACTGGGAGGCCAAGCTCTACCTGACAGAATTAAAGCTCAAGCAGCAGATTTACTAAGCTAAGGACACCCTCAGTCCGTGCACACCAGGCACCCAGGGCCCTCCCTGGGATCATGGTGAACTTTGGCGTTGGAGAAACAGGGATGTCAAAGCGAGCTCAATCTTCTTGCCCACCTGAAGCTCTGCTTTGCGGTTAAGGTTCTCCCTCTGCTCCAGCCTCTGCTGAGCAAGCCCAGCTGAGCCTCCCCAGCTGAACTTCTGGCTCAGTGTTTCCCCGAGGAGTTGGTGCTGTGAGGTTGGAAGGGTGGGCTCCGGAAGATATGGGTGGGACGCCGCGGCAGCGAGGAAGCCCTTGTTCACAGCTCATTCGGGGAGGAAACGGGCACTGATCCCAAGGAAATTGTTTCGTGTTCCTGAGCGGTTGGGGGGGTGGTGGTACCGGCCGGCCCTTTCCCGCTGCTGTGAACGGCCGCAGCTGCAGCGCTGCACCGACACAGGCACAGCCGCACGGGTCCCAGGCCCTCGTGCCTGGCTGCTCAAGCTGCAGTGGCAATGTCCCCCCGGACCCAGGGACAAGCAGGTCCCTCGGTCTCCACAGTGATGCTCACCCTGATCGAGCTTCAGCATGAGGGGGGACAAAAGCAGCGTCCTGGCAAGCCCTTCTCCTCTCCAAACATAGAATCACAGAATCACAGAATGTTCAGGGTTGGAAGGGACCTCTGTGGGTCATCTAGTCCAACCCCAAACATCTCCCAGTGCTGCACACACTGAAGCCAGGAGAAAAAAAGGGGCACCAGACTTTCTCTACCCTTAGTACAAACCACTCAAAGTACCAGCTCCCATCGCTTCTTCCCCCGCCACCCTGTCCTTGCCCCTGCACAGAGCTGGCTTGGCTGCACTGCTGGTATCGACCCAGAGACATCACGGCCACCCCATGCAAGCCTGAAGGTACAGGACCCTCTCAGAGTTTCTCCTGGAAACAAGCTGGGACATTTATTCCCACTTGCGGTCTGGACCGGGCTGTGGAGAAGCCCCATGACTCACTCCGGCGCAGTTAAACTTAACCTGCAAGCCCGCGGCGTGGAGCAGGGAAGAGGGCGGGAGCTCTCAAGGAAATATTTTGCTGAAAACAAAACTTTCAAAGCCTTTCGACAGCAAAGCACTGAAAATAGACTTCAGACTCCAAGGGAGGGGGAATGGGAAGAGGTTAGGAGCGGGGGAGAGAGGGAGAGAGGGAGAGATCAAACGATCGACGACAACCCTGGGGAAAAAGGGGACGCGGAGGTTGCCAAAGATTTTTTAAGTCCGTTTCCTGCAGGAGCTGGAGATGAGGAGGGCCGGTTTATTGCAGTTTGGCCTGAGCAGAGAGCTCTGCAAGAGGCTCTTCAGGCTCGCTCCAAACACAGCCATTCATTACCCGCTGCTGCATCCTTCAAAACAGGAAGCGTTGCCAGAGCATTAATTTATCTCTTAATCGCCGTCCTTTTGTTGCCGTGAAAAATGTTTAGTCATAGGTTTAATTCCTCTCACTCCGTCCCCCTACATCCCAACCTCCTCTGATCACAAACACCACGAAGAGACGGGGTTAGATGGCTTTTGTGGTGTTTTTGCTATAATTTAACTTTCAGGAGATCGGCTAACTTGCTCACAGCTTCTATTAGGGACCTCTGCCCAGCAACAAGAGAGCTGCCCCTGGCTCAGAGCGGAGTGTAATTCTTCAGGATTTCGCCTTGTCATTATTCTTTCTTGCTCTTGTTATTGTCTTCAGTCCATCCTCCCCAGCCCCAATTTACTTTAAACAGATGTCTTATTTGTTCATAGCATGCTGAGGATTTGCCCTGGCAGAGATCTTTTTTTGTATTTTGTTTTGCCATTTCTTCCCTTAAATGTGTTTTAGATTTTGAGAAGAGCCCATGAAACAATAGCAGATGTGTTGTAGCTACAATTAATTGGATAATTAACTTAATTCATGTATTGCATTTTAAGTTTGTGTTTCTTACGCAAGGGAGTGTGTGTGCAAGAGGCTGGGGTGGGCATGAGCAGAGGGGAGGAAGAGAAACACTTGCTGGGGATATATGTCAGGGGGTCCTGGCCATGGGTCCGTGAGCAGAGGGGAGAAGGAGCGAGGGGAAGGGGCCACGTGTCTCAGNGAGGACCGGGTGGCTAGAGACGTGGCCAGTGGTGAATATGGCAATGGGCTGTAATGTTGTCCTGGGGGTCTCTCCCATCGGGCATGATGGGGGGGTTCAGACCCCCTAGGATGGGCTAAGCCTGCCCTTCTCCTCTTGGAGGTCAGCATGGAGATGCATGGATGACCAGTTCCTACTGACAGGCCCGTCGGGATGTCCCAGGTCTGGACCCACTCCCCACAAGGCCCCAGGTCAGCTCACCACCGGGCTGCCCCATGTTCGGAGCTTGTGTCCCAAAGCCACCTGAGACTCAGCCAGGGCAGGCAGGACCCCGCTGCCTCCATGTGTCCTGCCAGACACCCCCACATCTCCTTTGGAGCCATACGTTAGCCGGTTCTGGCCCCGCAACCAACAGCCTTGAGACCTCAGTGACCTCTTCGCCGTGCACTGCCACCCAGGCAGGCCAGCCATCCTTGGACGCGGTCCTTGTTCCTCGGCGTGGAGCCCTGCCAGGCGACAACGGCTCCGGCTGGGCTGCGTGCCCGCCCAGCTGGAGGGACGGGGTCTGGCCCTGGGTGTTAACAGCCCTCCATGTCTCCCACTTCAAGCTTTTTCAGAGTTCTGCCGTGGCTATTTCGTGTTGGTCCTGCCTGCCGTCGTTCTTCATGTGGAAACGTTCCCGGTGTCTTCAGAGGCAGCTCTGCCTACAAGCCAGTGGAGAATGTTCTGCACCCCCAAAAATACCCATTGCACCCCAACCTGCATCCACCCTCCGGAGGACTCCAAACATTTCACGAATACGAAGCTCTCAAGACAGGTATAATGCCCAAAATGCAAAGAGCAGAAAAACCATTCAGAGCAGACTTTCTGAAACTGGCCCAGCCTGCTGAGCTGCAACAACTTCAGGAATCATTTTCTGCCTGCAGTTTGGTGATTTTTCAGTGCTTGGCTTTTGTGCGGGGCTCAACCGCAGAGGCTTCGAAGCAGGGTCAAAGCAACGTGGCACCCAATGCTTTATTTCTGCCCTGGTTCTAGCTCTGAGTAGCTGAAGGACACAAGCAAGAACAAGGCGGGTCACTCCATGACAAATCTGGACTGGGTCCTGCGGTGAGCTCCGGGCAGGCAGACAGCATCTGCCCAGAGCTCCCCTGACTTCTCTGCGCTCAGAGCAAGACCAAGACTTTGGCTCTTCTTTACAAATGCCTGAGTGAGACCTGAAGTAACCAACTACACAGCAAGCATTTTGGAAAATCAGACGAGCAGGCTTGCTCTTAGGGAATTTCACAGCGTTGGTAGAAGCATCCCTCTTTTATGCTCTACGGCTTATAGCTATCAGAAGACCAACAACCAAAAAAAAAGCATTTTCATTACAAAAATAGATTTTTTTTTCTATAAAATTTGCAGTAGAAATGCATCCCAACGAGTCATTGGCAAAAACAAAACAAAAAACCTTCAGACTGCTCAGATGAGAACTAACGATAGTGCTAATTGCAGCGTACGAATGCCAGATATTGGAGTTTAACTCTGCTAAATGCGAATGTCAGCTGGAATGACACAGTCCGGCTTCATCACCCAAGGCAAGATCTCCATGCCAGGCTCAGGCGGATCCAAATTTCCTACATTTTTTCTTTTCTTCTCCTGTGGCAGCAGATGAGGGCAGAGAATGGAACTATTTAGCCTTCAAAAAGGCTGGGAATAGGAACCCACAGAGATCCTGGTTCATGCTTGACTAACAAATTACGGTAAAAAAACAACATCACTAGTAGGGCTATTGGAGAGAATTATACCCAGAAGAAGTCCTTAGAAGCAGCTAAAAAGAAAATTCCATTTAAGCTAAAGGGGAAAATGTTATTCAAAGCAACATTCTTCTGCTTATTTCCTCCTGTTTTTCCCTACCATATTCAGTTTCTTCTCTTACTTTCTCTTAATTTGGGATCTGCAAAACTGCAAATTTTTTTTTCCACCCGCTGAACAATGCCATCAATATTTGGTGCTTTTCTGGATTCCAGAGCACCTGGATTGATGGGATTACGGAATATTGGCTGAATTCAGGCAGGGAAGAAAGAGGCATTTAGCCTTTGTGGTGGAGGACAGAGCTCAAACTCTTCGTGTACCTCAATGAAATAGCTATACCAGTGAATCAAGTACAGCCTGCAAGGCTGAAGAACCAGAAGCAGGTAAGAGGAATCCCAATGCTTTAATATTTTGTTATCACACGTTATGATTTTTAAGGCAGCTGCACCAGGGAAGTTGAGCCGTGATTTATGAATGCTTATGTTACTGGTATCACTAATCACAACTGCTGATAAATTAATCCACCTTTTAATTTGTGTGCAAGATGCTCAGCTGAAATTAGAGGAACTAGGTTTTTTGGATACAATGCGCTTACAGGTCACCACAAAGTGCCATTTTTGAACCTTAAGCACGCTGGTGGTTTCTCCTGACGAACGAGCCAACATCAGCCAAAGGTGAAGACAATCCAGAGAGTGGCTGCTGTCCTAAAGGGAGCTCCCAGGACATGACACCAAGCAAAATGATGGAGCCAAGCACTGTTTACTGCTATGGTGGCTAATCAAAACTCATCTCTGACCCATGCCGAAATCTGCACTCCAAACAAACATGTTTGAACTTCTTCCAAACCAGTTTCCTCTAAATCTATGGAGGACATTCCTTAAATTTTAATGAAGGCCACAAGTTTTCATTTCTCAAGTACTCAGAGACAGAATGAAATGACCACATACGGGAAAGACAAAAAAAACGGTTGCCTAGCTGGGGTGACTGTCTGCTGATGAACAGGGACAAAATGAGAATTTAGTTCATTTGCAGACCCTGGATTGATGCCTTGAAGAAGCATAAGATGGTTTCAAGAAAACAACGTTTCAAACCGTATTTTATTCACAAATTTAATTTCATACAATTTCAAAAAGTGACTCTTCCTGAGCTCTAGAAAATTGCATTTGTGGTATCTAAGTTGCCTGGCTTAATAAACAGGAGGAAATAAAAAATGACTACAATATGTTGATTTCAAATAAAAGCAAACTTTCCAAGGCATCCTCAAGTGATTGTTTTTCTGTTAATTTTGTAGCATATGCAGAACACCTGAAAATGTGGTTTAAAAATTCCCTTGACCTAAAACATTGAAGTAGGTGTGGTCCTATTACGTAGAGGTTCAGTGGTTCCAGACCTTAAGCCTATGGTTAATCCAGGAATGATTTTCGTGCATCCTACAATTCAGAATGAAAAAGTGCTACAAATGGAAAGAAGGACAGAAGTATCTATTCTGACAGGTTGATTTGCAAAAAATAATGGTGGCTGTTTGAAAGCGATCAGACTTTTTGATTGCTGGAAGCAGTTCCATTAGGAATGGATTAGCAGGCAGAGTGCAGCTGAGGTGGTCAAAGGTGCATCATAAATGCAATTTATCTTACCAGTATTGCTTTCACGTATATAATGTGTAGTGTTTGTATACCTACGTGTTGTCTGGATATGAGCGTGAGGTGCAGAGAAACGAGTCCAGCTCTGCTTCAGTTTACTAATATACAGCTATTAAAATCGCTGGTGCTGTATAAACATAATTGAAAGCAGAAGTAGATGTGGCACGCATCTATTTCAAAATACAAACTGCTTTGTGCAAGTGCCGTAACTTCTTTGGTATCATTTTCTACTTCAAAACAACAACTTGTGTGTTGCTATTTCAGGATAGATAGATGGACAGATAGATAGCGAGATAGAGAGATGTCAATCAATTGATTGAATGATCGAACTCGCTTTCTTTTTTATCATCCAGGAAGTCAAACTGTATTTTCTCAAATATTTTCCACTCACTGATGCCCTCCCTCTTGAGGATGTGTCAGTGAATTGAGTCTGGTATTTCCTCAATTAAGATATCTAGAGTGAAAGCTGAGACAACCCTGCTCCCACTCCCTAATTTTCCCTCTGCCAGCCCAACCTTTTCCCACACAGCCCTCCCTGCCTACGATGCTGGCACCAGAATTTATGGCACAGTGAAGAGGAGATGAAGCTTCTTGCTGCTCAGCTATCCTACATTAAGGCGTGCAAACAACCAGGTGCCATCGCATTCTTGTGCTTGGTCGAGAATGAATAAACCTGTGTTTTCAGGCACGTAAGGTTGCTCAGACTGTCGTAACCCCTCCTGTGATGGCGATGCACCGAGAGGTTAACACAGCAGGGTGAGGAGGCGAGTCACTTCCACGAGGATGGGATTCTCCCAGGGACCCCTCTCTAAAGCGAAATCTTCATTTGTCATCGTTGCCACTTAAATATTCATTCCTGTTTTCCATCAGCAAGGGAGAGCAGCATGAGGTTTCCTTTGAGCTCTGGGACAAAACAGTCATGGAAATTGTCAACCCAGGGCAAAAACAGTTTTAATAACAGCCCAGGTCTCGGTGATCTGAAATGACAGTTTTCTCTTCCCCCTCTCCCTCTCCCCTTGCAGGCTCTCCCCCATCCCATTTCATCAAGCCTGTGCAGCCCTGGGCTGTGCTGGGCTCCGCAGAGACAGTTACCGTGCTCCTGGAAACTCCTTTCCAGGTTCCCAGGACCTTCGCGGTTCTTTTAAAGAGGCTGCTTTTCATGACTTGAAAGTAAATAGACATAATTTCTAATCCCTTGAGCTGCAAAGTTATGGAGAGTTTAAAGCCCGCTGCTCCTACAGCATGGCTTGCAGTCCATTAGAGAAGAAGGGGGTCCCCAGTTATCTGACCTTCCAGGAAATTGAAGTATCTGTCTTCTGCTGACTCTTTCATTGCCCCCAGAGAGCCACTGATGAGATCCGGACGTGAAACAAGAGAGCAAAAGAAGAGCTGTGGTTTGTTTCTATTTTTTTCCAGGGAGAAGGGATCTGAATCAGTGTGGCAGATCAATCGACACCAGTCCAAGCTGGCCAAGGACCTGACCCTCTCCATGGAGCTGTGGTGGAAGGCTGCGGCTCAAAGCAGGCAGGGGAGAGGGGGATAAGTGTTGGGAATGCATCTCTGAGGGCTGTGTACTTTGCTCAGACTGCAGAGGATGACATTTGGGATCTGCAAGGGACAGGTACATTGGTTCTCCAGTCCACACCAGCCCTGGACACAATTTAACATGCAGCTGACTTCTACTGCCTCTGACAAGACTCTTCCCCCAAGATGGACACTTGCTTTACACAAACTGCCTTGCTGACTGATATCCACCTGGCATAGCTGAGCTATTCCAGCTGGAGGTGAGGGTATTCCTGCCTGTACTCCGGCTAAGCTCTGCCGGCGTTATGCCCTTCATCACCAATTCCCTCTCCTGCTTTGCCCGGGAAGAAAGACGAGTTTCACCCACACGGCTGAACTGAAGATCAGTCAGAAGAGCAAGGAGGACTCTTGCCCCATGTTTCTCCTTTGCTTGAAGCTTCAGGCTGAGCTACAAAACTTGCCTTCAGAAACTCTTTTCGTTGATTTAAAAGGGCTGCTCCTGCCAGCGGATGTTTTATTTAAGCACAGTCTGGTACACGATAATTAATGTTAAGAGGCCATGTTTCCCTGCTGAGCAGCAGCTTATGTCAGGAGCAGCTCCGTTTCCTGCACTGGGAGGGCATGGGGGACCGAGGCGCTGCCCTCCACGAGCAGGAAGGGTCAGCTCCTGGCCTCGCAAACACCTCTGCCAGGCTGGCAACGAATTTGTCAGAGGACAGCCTAACTGGGTTAAACAAACACTAGCTTCAGGATGAGAGAGGTACAGAACAGGACCCTGGTTGCCGAGGGACACTAGTGGGTGCATTTATTAACCTGACATTGACAAAATCCCTGACACTTGAGGTTTCCAGCCTCAGTAACACATGCTCTGCCAAGCAGGTTTACTTCTTTGTTGCTGTCTCACTTCCCCATGAACTTCTCTCTTCTTTGTCCTTAACTGATGTTGGCTTTGCCACAGGGTTCAGATTCCTGCTCAGCTCCGTTTCTCCGGTTTAGGGGATGGATGCAGGCTCAGCAGGCTGAGTTTTATCCCTGCCTCCCATCACATTCCCCCTCAAGCTCCTCTGAGGGACAATAACGTCCCTCTCAGGTCACATGTTAGCTACGTAAGACACAGAAACCTAACCTGAGCCTGCCAAGTGGTCTCCTTATAGAGCTTCTGTAGAAAGAACTCTCGTACAAAAGAAGATTCACCCATCCCAAACCAACCCTCTTGGTCGTGTGCACACATCCATCCAGGAGACCCCATTTCAGGACACGAACTAGTGGAGGGAGTTTAAAGAACATGCTCAGACACTGATTTCCCCTGGTTTACATCTCAGGGACACAACTCTGGAGGTCAGGCTTCCTGGGATCTGGGTGTCTGTTGTGCTCCTAAGCGTGATAACAGCCATTTTTAACAGTAAAGGCAGCAGAAATCCGGGCGTGGACATGGAGAGCTTTCATGCTTGGTGTTAGTATCTTGCAACATAATCACCTTCAACAGAATGAAACCTATCTGTCCTGGGACACACGGGAAGGCTGAGGGAAAGGTCTGGCTTACATGGGAGTGGGAATGCCGGCACACACGTGCAGCAGCAAGGAGAAACACCCTACGCGTGCGCCCTCCGGTCTGCCGCTGCGCTGGCACGCCTGGGTGAGCCCGTGGTCACCCCAATGCCCTGTCCGAGTACTTCTAGAGGAAAAAAGATGGATGTGTTCACAGAATATCAGCCAGCCACGATTGGGGTTTTTATTTTGGGGGGCTGGGGGATCTTTAAACATCTGAAGTGGCATTTTTAGTGGAGTTGGCGCTAGACAAATTCAAGATAGTAATTTCAGCACAAGCAGAGTCAAATCAATGTTATGAGACTGTGAAAAGCTCCAGCCAATAAACACAGCGTGAGAGGGTAGTGATAGTCTGAGGCAAGTATAGCCGTTGCACCTGTATTATTCTGCTATATAAACATTTCACAAGGCCTGGTACCAAGTATATTAAAAATGATGCCAGATTCCCATGGCCCTTTGTCCTGCCACAGCCTCCTCCCGCCCCGGCTGGCTCTTTTGGCGATGCTCTGAGCATGGCTCTTTCCAGGCATCAGGGATGGACGGGGAGCGGGCAGGGGAGGTCGGTGGGGTTTCGGCTGTACCAGGCGTCCCAGAGCACTGCTCCTGGTCTGCACCTGCCCAGAGGCATTGCCCGCTCCCAGGAGATTAGCCCAGATCCAGCACTGACGATCTTGAGATCTCTGTCTCTTTTTCTCTTAAACATAAAAGCATGTAGGAGCCTAGAGGGAGTCAGAAGTTCACGGACCGTCTGGTAGTTGCCTGAGTTGATGTGAACCTCTGCTGTGGAAATTTTTCTAGGACATGCTTTCTCATGAGCGCGCCACACTTTCAGTCTGGGTGAAAATACCACAAGAATAACCTTTCTCATGGTATTTCAGTATTTATTTTCTGGTTCCTGTCCAACCCTAAATCAGGAAGTGCAGAAGCGTGAGAAAACTTTATAAAAAGAAAAAAAAAAAAAAAAGAAAAGGTTAATAATGGTTTTCAAGTCTCAGAAAAGTTTCTGTTCTGCTCGAGCCCAAGGCAGAAGTTTTCCTCTTGTTTTATTCTGACAGGTTCATCCATTCTTAGCCACTTTTNCAAGAGCTGTCACATCGCTGCGAGNCCGGCAGCACAGAGGCNGGGGAAGCCTTNAGCCTTGCTGTTGACTTCTGATCTGTTACCNATTCCCTGGCCAAGTCACTGCGGCNGCCTGCGTGTCTGTTCCCAGCCTCTCTACGAAGATAGATAATATTTATCTTCCTTGGAGAAGTGCTTCAGCATTCTTGGGTGAAACCTCCTGTGCATGTGTGAAGATTTTTTTTGTAATTAATATCCCTGCTTTTTCACCCCGACAAGTAACTGAGCCTGTATGTACCCCTTTAAGGCTTCAAAGAGTGGAATCCTTTCATAGTGACTTAGGATATGATGTAATGTCTATGCATTGTTAACAGGACCAAAGTGTAATAAACATTCGTTTTAATGAACAAAGCAAAGAGACGTAACTCAGCAGACCCACGGGGAGATGCGTTGTCTAGAGTTGCCGTGTTTGCATACATGCTTTTCTGACTGCAGTCAGTTTTAACAAGGGTAAAATACTATAGACATTAAATCACATGTGGGTTTTGGTTGTGTGTGTGTGTTTATTGTTGTTTTTCCACTTTTTTCAAACGAGCCTCAGAATTGCAGGGGTGTTCCTGAAGACATAATGGCTACATCTGTACTAATAAGCTAAATGCGTCCAGGACTGCGCGGTGCCCCCAAGGCCAACTGGCAGAGAAATGCCTACCTCCACGCTACTGAACCCTCCTCATCTCCAGAACAGCAGGGCCAAATCCAGCCCACCCCCTCCCCAGGAACCGACGCTGGCTCCAGCGCCGTGCCAGGAATTGTTTGGGAGAGCGTTAGCTGGCACCGGGCTCGGCCATGCCAGGGACCGTTCGAACAATGAGCAGCGGAGACACGCAAGTGCCAGGGCCTGGCATCGTTCCCTGGCGCTGCCTGATTTATTAATATCGAGTAGCCATGTGGCCTGCAGAGCCTTTATTGCTGGTGACAGTACCGGGAAAGGAGAAAGTTGGGGTTACTTTTGCAAGGCTGGCAGATAGAAAATAAAAAAGAAAAACAGGCTACTTGGGTTCTTTTCTTGTAAACTGCGCAGGCTTTATATGGAAATTATTAAGAGACAATCAAGGCGGGAGCCTGCAATGCTGCCTTGGCAAAGCTGCTTTTCAAAAAGGGTTGCAGCGTTTTGGAAAAGGCTTCACGCTGGTGAGTGCTCGGTGCTGAAGAATACCTGGCCAAAGTGGTTTTACTTCTTTGTGTTTTACTAAAGGGACGTACCCAGGACAAAGTACTGTTCTTTGAAGTCCACCCAGTCCCATGCAGTCCCTGGAATCCCGTGGCACCACGTTTAAAACTCGCTGCGATGAAATAACTGGGACATTCGATGCTGCCACATGTGAACACTTTACAAATACAAGGTCTGGACAGAACTCCTGTGCTTCGCTGTTGTGCGGATGATGTTCTGTTAAAAGCCTTAGGAACTGGTGCTCCAGAAAGGTATGTTCTTCTTTTCATGTTTTCCTAGAAAAAGTTTGGAAGAAGAAGTACTTGGAAAGTAGGGGGAGGTAATTGCATCTTCATCTAATTACTAAGTAGTTTTTTCCAAAAATTTCCTAGCGCTAGAGAGGAATTAGCAGTACCACATGTGTACAGCAGAAGCATCTGTCTTTGATGTATGACTTACATACCTAGTGAGACAATTAGGTTAACGAATGAGAAAGAACAGTCCTTGGTACCTTATAAACAGTTGACTATGAGAAACCTGCCCATCCGACCCAACACTTCGCATCATTCACAAGTAGGAATTTCAACTTCTCTCTTTCTTGCTGGGAAACAAATACTGAATCACTCAAAAGAGAAATTGTTTAACTTTCTCTGGTTGACACAGCAGCAGACTGACAGGCTAAACAGGCTTCTGAACCCTCCCATAAAAAAATCTGTGTCAAGAAGTTACGGTCCAGGAACAGGCAGCCACGACAGCAGCTTCTTCTACTTATTTCAGTGTATGACCCATATTGGAAGACAGCGCAGAGGCCAAGGTCTCACTACAACGAGCACTTCTCTAATCTTGAACAGGCAGCTGACCCGAGGAGCTCCTGGTGGATCAAGCTGCTGATGCTGGTTCAGGAGACCTGGGTTCTGCTCCTGCTATTGCTTAGCAGCTTATTTATCTTCCTCCCTACCTCTAGGCTCTGTTCAGCAAAGCACCATGTGCTTAACCTCTCTGGATTTCAGCAACAATTTAGGAACTACACCAGTGCTATAATGCTTTTCTGAGCAGGCATGTGCTGTTGGTCAAGCTAGGGGCTGTTCTGTACCTGCTTTCAGCCAGCAAGAACTTCTCAGTTGCTTGAACACATACCGAAGCTTGAGCCTGTAGCCCTTATTTGGAAGAAGAGCCAGGCTTCTAGAAACTGCGGGCAGCGAGCTCATTTGCCGGGTTCCCTTTTCCTCTCCTTTCACTCTTACCTCCTTCTGCTTTTCTCACCGCAGCCAGTTCTGGAAGTGGAAGAATTCAAGGACCACGGGACCAGCTGGTCTTGCTCAGCCCCGGTCAAGCCAGAATGGAGATCCTCTTGAACAGGGTGGCTCCAGCCCCATGGCCAACCTGGTCCTATTCGGGTGGTCGTGGCGGCACCAAAAAGAATCTGGGCTGAACATGACTTTGTTTCTGAGTACCACTGATATCCAGCGTACTCGAGCTTGAATATCATGGTATTTGTGGCACCTTTTTCCTTCTTCTTCATCCGGGACAGGCTGCAGGGCTTTTTCATCAGCAAGTTGATGTCAGTACGATGTCAGCAGGACAGAGAAGAGTATTCCTGCGACTAAGAGCTGACCAGGACAGGCTCCTCTACCCGGCCCCCAGAGCAAGGCGGTCTTTGCAAAGACCTTCTGGATTGCCACCGAGCATGCACAGCCAGCTCTGCTAAATGCTGCATTAATTCTTGGTGATGGCTGTTGCTCTACCAGGAAACAAAAGGCTGTTCGTATGGAGCAGACACTCAGCCTCCTTGCAGCGCTTTCTGTGGTGTTTAGCTTTAAATTTGTTTTCTCCCAGCACCTCAGCAAGGCTTTGTGGTTCGATAGGAAGCTCAGAAGCCATAGGAATGCATAAGGCCAGTCCTCGATTCATCCTGTAACCTAAAAATACAGACTGATTCCTGCAGCGGTTATTTTAGTACCAAACAGCAAACTGCTTCCTCGAGATGAAAAGGCTCAAATACCGGTACCCTCCTCATAAACAGGATCTCGATATATATGGAGAAGAGTCAGACAATTTAGACTGCACGAGGCTCACACAAATGCAGACGCAAACATACACAAACACGCCAGCAAGGCGAGATAAGCAGCACAGGTCTTCACAGAAATTCCTGCCTCTCATTCTTTTTGAGGTAAAATACTTAAATAATAATAATAAAAATAAATAAATAAAAATAAAAGAAAATTGTGGTGCTCTCCCTTGTGTTTCTGCTAGGCTTTTCCTGCACTTGAGAGCTACCGGTCTAAACATGCTTCCCCAGCCTTCCTACACCTGAAGGAGTATGAGTTCATAAAAAGACTACCAAGATTGTGTAGCACCTTAATACAGTTTTTTCCTCGCTTCTCACCCTGGAGGTTGGTCCCAGCTTATGTAAGCAGAGAAGGGGAAAAAAAACCCTGGAGAGAAGGTGGGTTATTCACAACACACACCGTGTATTTTCTGTTAGGTAGCCCGGAGAAACTCTGGTTGTGTGCAATGGAATTGCAAAATGTTTAGGCTTTGCAGCCTTCCCCCTCGGTGGAGGTTCAGCAAGGAGCGACACAGAATCACAGAACAGTAGGTGTTGGCAGAGACCTCTGGAGATCATCTAGTCCAACTCCCCTGCCGAAGCAGGGTCACCCAGAGCAGGCTGCACAGGACCGCGTCCAGGTGGGTCTTGAATATCTCCAGAGAAGGAGACTCCACAGCCTCCCTGGGCAGCCTGGGCCAGGGCT
>Ga0065711_1033061_pt1 | contig 26171 bp, 14 predicted proteins | sample Hoacrofraction12_FD_59098 | JGI IMG/M metagenome (GOLD analysis project Ga0065711, IMG submission 59098) | Hoatzin crop microbial communities from Cojedes, Venezuela - Epithelial fraction 12 v2 (version 2) | ecosystem: Host-associated > Birds > Digestive system > Esophagus > Crop | place... | reverse complement strand
GCAGGTCTCGGCGGGGGCGCTGAGGTGGGCTCTAACGGGCTGGTTTCGTGCCTCGCCCGGAGGCCGGCGGAGCTGCCGCGGGAGCTCGGCAGCCGGGGGGCGCGGGAGCAGGGACCGCGCTTCGGGTGGTGTCTGCCGGCTGCCGCTTGTGAAGCGCTGTGGGGCATCAGCGGGAGAAGGTGCTTGCCGATATAAAATATTGACTAGCCTCTGTTGTTGATAAGCCTGGTTACTCGAAGGGAATGGATAGTGTTCGTCAGAATGCGGCTACGTTTGTCCTATTTCCTGAATTCGTCTTATGGGTAGGTCTTATTCCTCACCTGCGTTATGAGACTAGCTGAATATTTTATAAAATCAGTATTTCTGTAATATTAAAATTACTGTATCAGTATTCCTAGAGATGGTGCAATATATCACACAGTGAGTAATTCTCAGAAAGCCGTGTATTCAACAAACCTAAGCCCAAATTCCACAGAGACTTAGGTGTACACTTCACATTTCCCAGGGGAGTAATCCTACTGGATTCAATGTCAATATTTGCGTGGATGAATGTTAACAAGTTTAGGGGTTTCTGCTTTCCTGATACCTATTTACATAGTACTACAACCTTGAATTAATTAGATGACTGATCGTTTGAAAACTTGATGTATTTCCTCCTTTGAGCTGTGACCAGCCGAGCTGTGGCTGGGGTTGGTCGGCTGCGACAGCTTAGCTGGGATCTCACTGGTTTGTACCGGGATAAACACACAGACACTGCTAACAAAAATGCTTGCAGGAGAGGGGTTTTTGTTTGGATTTGGTCGGTTGGCTTTTTTGTAAAGGCTCACATGGAAAGGAAGGGAAGCCGTTAATTTGCCTTTTGTTGAACAAAGGATAAGGTGTTCTTCTCCCATCCCTTAGCTGGCTTTCCTAGCCTACAGGCTCTGCAGTGGAGACGTTCTCTCCTCATATAGGTTTTGTATCCTACCTTAAGCCTTTATTATAGAATTTATCCTATAGCAATAATGAAATTTTGATATTGGTTGTCTGTCTCTGAAATTCCTTTTCTTGAGTATTGGCAAGAAGTGAGATACAGCAGGGTGACTGGTGGAGACAGTTTTAAGGATACAGTGATAAAATTGATCATGGCAGTAAAAAAAGCAGGATATCATCAGACTTCCAGCACCTGAGGCTGCAGGTGCAGCCTAACTGCTTTAGGCTGATCTAAACACAGGCTGGTACTGAGCCGTCGCTGGCACCTGGGTGTCTGTGTGGGCAAATGGGCCTAGGAGCCATCCCAGATGAAAAGCAATTAAAAATGAAAAATCATTTAAAAAGTAGAAACATGGAGGTTGGCTTACAACAGGTGTGAAAATACACCCCAATTCAGGTGTCCTCAGTCACTGAAGTGGCCTGAAGGCCACAGCTGATGTAGGACCCAGACTCCCACCTTTGCGTGCTCTGAATCGTGCCCAAGTCAAATAACCGAAGTAGATGGTTTGAGGCCCCTGTTCACTGCAGTTAATGTACCTGGGCTCCCATTACAGTTAATGAAGACGGGATCCTGCACCTCAGAGGCTACTCAGAGCAAGAGCTTAATTTAGCTGCTCAGACTTATCATCTGGGGGGGGCCTATCTTTCTTTATTAACTGTAAAGAGGAGCCTAGGGAGTTTAACCTCAGCAGACTAGCAGTAGCCCTCATGAATCCCCACTATTTCTGCATTGCCTCAACTGATTTTTTTTTTTTAATTATTTTTTCTGTGTCTTGCTACAGTGCAGTCACTATTTATAATGGAAATAATGCCCCTGGGAACCGCAACAAGTGCTTGCAAGACTGAACACCGGGGATGTAATGAAGATACGCAGCCGCAGTACATGAACAGGTACAAGAAAGGAAAAAAACTAGCCATGCTACTATGACCATGCTATTTACTCTCCTGCATTGGTGTTTGGATGCGAATATGAAAGATATTTACTATGCCTTTCAGCAAATATTATTCTCGTCAATATTTACGAGTGTATCAGCTATGGAATAGCACTATTTATTCTCTCTGGAATAACGTTTTCTGTTCTCACTGGAGAGCCTTCATAAAGAAGATCTTTAACCTTTGCAAGCAGTTTTTCTACCCTTTTGACTCCCATGAGAGAAAAACAGCATCTGAGATTTGATTAAACCCAGAGGGAGGGGAACTCGGGGGCAGCCAAAACACCATGCGTCTGCTAGAACAGATTAATTTCTGGTGTAAATCCACAGTTCTGAAAACGACCTGTTAGCAGAATCTTGCCACGGAAGTCCTTCACTATCCTGTAGAAGCTGTTTCCTTTATATAACTGTAGGTCTTTAAAATGTGCAATAGAATTGGACTGTTGGTATCTGAACCACCCCACGATATGGTGGTCCTCAGTGGCATGACCCCCATGCACTAAGGAACGGTGTCTGTCTGAAGTGTCTATGGTTATGCTTAACATCAGCCTCCAAAATTAACGCTGTCTTGAAAACAAGAAGAGAAAAACACAGAATCTCCAGTGTTAACTGCAGACCAGTGTCTTTAGATTTCTTTCTTGTTTGCACTTTCAATGCCGCATTTCAAGGGGAATTAAATATAAACTATATCTTGTTATTTAGCTAATCTTTAGTATGCCAGTGTTGACAGCAAAATACTGCTCCGGGAAGCGCTTGTCTGGATGAGTGTGTGTGAGCTTTTGTGTAACCTGTACAGATGTTGAGATACTTTAGGAGAAATAATAGTAATTTCTCTCACAGTTTCATTCCAGTGGTTTATTTCTGCAAGTTATGCCATAAGCTTCTTCAGGGGGATCTGAAGAGCCAGATTTATAAAGGGAATGGATAATTTCATTGCAAAAAGACAAAACTAGCATTATGCATGTTAAGTTAAGGGTAAACAAATCTCACGCTTCAAGGCACAAAATGATTTCCTATTGGGCTCAGGAATAGATGTTTTTCTCCATGTAAAGCAGTGTACGGTTGGCTAGACACATTACTGAGGGGTTTATTTATTGTTTTGCTGCCCTCTGAAGCATCAGTTTAGGAAGCTTCGTTTTAGGTTATGCTAGAGGCAAGATGCCAGATGTTGTTACAACTTTACTTAGCATCAAGAACATGCACTACAAACTTCCTGCTCCAGCGGAGCTGCGATGCCTGCAGATGCATAATGGAGTCCCCCAAAAGCAGGCCAGACTCTCCAACCACGTAATCCAGTATTGGTGGGTCCATACAAAGCCAGAGCTGCTGCTTCTTCATACTCAGGAAGGCAGGTGTATGATTCATCTAACCCGTTTTCCTGCTGGACTGCTACTCTTCTTATCTCCTGCTTCTAGCATGCAAGCAGTTACTGCAGATGCATAAGATTCCCAAGATGTATTATCAGGAGAGTGACATTCGTCATGGTGTTCAGCCATGCCACGGTGTCTGCCTGCCAGGCACACCTTAGTGCCCCAAACCAGTTCCCACAGATGGAGCATGCAGAGTTTTTGGGTCAGTCTTTTCGGCTGAGGGCTGGGAGCATCGTGCCTGCTCTGTGCAGGGAAGGTGCCTGTAGCTGCTACACAAGAATGCTTACACACTACCTGGACTCACGCTCTGCCCGTCCTTCCGTGCCAGCAGTAATTCAGCCTGCAACTTTAGCACAACGATGGGCGGATGTGAAAGCAACTTTGAAAGTTCCTACAAGAACTACCTTTGTGTGTGATGCCTGGAGTCAGTTTCCTTTAAGGCAATGGAAAGAGAGAAAGAACTCTAACAGCCTTGGTATTTTTTGCTTCTAAGTGGGCAGCCTACATCATTTGGTAGAAACAGAAGGAATACGAATCTGTGAATGCAGCGAAAGCCACAGGAATTCAGATGTACACAGTCAGGAAATCCACTGACAGGAAAGGGAAAGCTTTCAGTTAAAACTTCCCATATACCATCTGAGCTCAAACTCAGTTCATGTGTTTGTCATGCTTGTTTTGTAGAACTCGCCTCTTCTCTCCATGCCTGTATTTTGCACCTGTAAAATGAGGGTGACAGCATCACCTTTGTCCAATTTAGGATGCAAGCTGCTATGGCCTGGGGCAGTTGTATACAGAGCTTAACACGATATTTAGTATAAATAGCCTCAGTGCTTTCCAGACTGAAATGATCTTGCTGAGAATAAGGCTGAAACATTTTTTCCCTATTTAAAATGTCTGGGGTTTTGTTGTTGTCTGTCATTTCCTCTTCTCTCTAGCCTGCCTGTTATGTTTTTGAAGCCTCTGACAGTTCCATGAGTTCATCACAACCATCAGATGGGGTACATTATCATTTGATAATGATTTGAATTAATCTTCTGGGGGAGAGGGGGTCTGCCTGTAGATCACTCACGTTTTGTTTGTGTGATGGATGACAAGTTTGACAGCTTCATGTCGCAGGGTCTGTCATGGTGCGGATCAATCGCATTCAGCTGTGATTGCAGCCTTTAGGATAAAACTGTCTTTCATGAGGGGGCCGGGGATGCCTCCATTACTGCAGTCCTGCTGCTGCTGTTCTGCGACTCGGCCAAGACTGTCTCTTCTCTGCACAGGTTCCTGTAAATGGGGTCACTCAGGTTATGGCCATGTGACAACTGGAGTAGGGAACACAGATCTTGTAGGCATGGCTGAGCTACTTTGGGTGAAAAACAGGTTATGCCAACTCGAACTTTACTGCTAGTTTTCCAAGTTTGCGTAGGAGCTGGGGTGGTGATGGGACATCAGTCCATACTGAAATCCATGCTGGCACATTTTTATGCAGACCAGGCTCATGCTTTTGGATGTTCACCCCTTATAGCCTGATGTAAATTTTTTTGTTCTCAGCATCTCCATTACCACTATAGGAGTCTTCCTAGGGCCATGTAGACATATTTGGCTTATGCAGGGATCAGGAAGAGAGTCTGTTTATTCTGGACCCCTGGCAGAGGAGGAGAGGATGTCCTTTGGCACGAGGATGTTGTGGGGTAATGAGAAGATGTTTCCTCATGCAGATGATGTCTGGGGGATTTAATACTGTCTGTTTCCAAATGTTTGCCTTGTAGTTATCCCCACGTTCCACTTGCTGCACAGCAGAACTAGGATGATCTGGAACTGGAAAGGATTTGGCTTGAGAATGGGAAATACAGCTACATGTAACAGGATTTGCATGCTACGGAGCAGGGTAGCCATGAAATAAGATCAACAGCTGCTTTATTGTGAGGCTGCTAGCAGCTGGAAGAGACATCTTGTTTGAAGGTTAAATGGGTTACCTTTTTTATTTGAAATACATGCATATTCTTCTTGAGGCATATTTGTTATCATAAAACTACATATATATTTTTTAGAGAACGTAGAAAGCTATAATTTCCTGAAATTTAAAACTTGTGAAGACCAGTAGATTGTAATTTCAGGGGCACCTTGTCCTTAATAGATACAAATATTGCATCTCCATTGAGAATTGCTTTTCAAATTAGAAATTCAACCCTTAATCTTTCAATCAAACAGCACTAAATAAAAACAGCATTTAACTTTTGCTGTCACTGTTCCTTGAAGTAGAAGATAAAAAGGAGAAACTGTGTTGCTGGAGCCTACTCCAGAAAATCCATGTTACTTTCTCAAAGCCTTTTAATGTTGTAACAGGAGCTTCTGAATTGCAAATAGCTGGCCTTAGAAGTAATTAAAGAATTCCTACAAAGCTTCAACCAAGGACCTCAACACCCTGCACAAATGTTGCTTTATAACAGCTGAGTTAAGTAGGAAATTGAGGAATAGGAGACAAGGTCATCCTTGGAGGAGTTGTATTGTGACTTGCAGTGCAGCTGAGGCCACAGGGCCCACCGAGACTGGAGCATCCTAGAGCACAGCATGATAAAAGCACCAACTGAAAAATAGTTCCTGCCTTAAGGACCTTGCAGCCCACGCTGACAGCAGGACACAGGGGAATTCCAGTCGCCAGTTTGTAGGTGGGAAAGTGAGGCACACGGTAAAAATCAGGACATGAATCTATAGCAGGAATTGTGCTTTCCTCATGAAATTACTGATGTGTTGATCACAAAATCTTGTTTGTTCCTTCTGCTTGTGGTACAACTCTTCTGTATGAAAATGGGGAACTTGTGGCCTCCAGAAAATCAGCTCCTTTTGTACAGGGTTAAAAGTATCCCTCAGTAGATGCCTACATGTCAGCTAGCTGTCTAGGCAAACTTTACAATCAATAGTGGGAACTGGGGACTTGTAAATTTGTCATCTTGCCCTTTGCTACTAGGCTGGACTACATAGCAAAAAGTTAGAAGTGAATTTCCCTTCACAACTGCTGTAAGCCGATTAGAGGTCAGGTTTTCCAGTTGCCGTTCATTTCTGTGCACGGCCCCTCTCTTTTTGAGGCCATGCATTTTGCCGTTACTAGCACTGAGAGATCCTTGCAGTTCTTGGCACGAACCAGAGGGCTTTCACTGCTTCCCTTAGCAGTTCTTGTTCAGGTGTACGAGGTAATGTCTTCTCCACAGTGGTAGAATGAGGCCATAAATGCAGCAGATGTGCCTATCATGAAATAACTTCAATGCATGGAAATACCAGAAATAGTGATGTGTAACGGCAGTTACAGTTAGAGCTCTGCAACTCCAGCTGCTGCAACTGCTCTTGTGGCTTTGCCACAGCAAAGAAAGTTAAATCAGCTCTGACTTGGAGCTACTTTATGCCAAAATCAGTGAGAAACTTGGAAAGGTGCAGAGGCAAGAGTCTCTGTGAGCTTGTCTGCCTTCAGCATAGCTTGGACAGAGGAGAAAATCGGCTGAATGCATTTTATCCTTTATCATGTAATACTTTGCTGGATTTTTTGCATGGAGTTAGTTCAGTATATAAGAAAAATAAGCTCTAAGATGCAAGTATCTCCCAATGTAAGAATTTACCTGAAGGGGGAGGGAAGCCATTAGATCAGAAATAACTCCTGTCTTTTTCTTCTGCCAGATTTTAACGGTAAAGGATTTTTGCAGGACACATCAAACCAAATCTGTATTTGACTTCATTTTGCAAACATATGGAGAATGCTCGGTGCATGATAGGAGTTGTCTGGAAAATGCTATTCCAGGCGGATTAGGAAGCAGTGAGCAGTCGTGCCAGGTGGCACGCGCAGAAGACATTTGCTACCTGCTAATGTAATTGCTTGAGGAGCCCGTCGCAGGCAGGCAGGATGGCCTCTGGGGGGGCGGGTGGCTTTGCAGCCCAGCACTGGGCTCTGTGAGAGTGTAGAAAGATTTGTGTCTTGGTTGTTTTTTTCCACATATTTCCACCCAGTTAAAATAACAACGAACAAAGCAAGCGGTTTTGAAATATTTAATACAGGATCAGCATTGTAAGAAGCAGTGCAGGCAGCTTTTTATTGTTAAACGCTGTCGCAAGTGAGCGTGACTGATGCAGGGTAAAGACCCACTCCCCAGACTTCCAGTCAAGAGCAATGCGAGTTCTCAAAACCCGTACACGCAGTCACAACAGGGAGCATGCAATTTTTATTTATTTGTTTTAAGATGACTTCACTGGTGAGTTACAAAAACTGCCATTAGAAGCCAGCCTGGTCCCTGCAGTCTGGGCTGCCATACACAAGAGGTCTCCAGGAAAGGTCAGGCACAGTCATGCTCCCTGGCTCTCTACAAACCTCACTGTATTTCTGTGGTCTGAGTCCTTGGGCCCATCTTTAAGCTCCCTGCGGCAGGACTGGGCTCAGCAGGGCCATAGCTTCTGGCTTACTCCTCTGATGAGCGTATTTATTGATTTCTCCTTTTCCTTCGCATGGTTTTTAAAAGTTAAGACCCTCCAGGGCAGCAGCTGTTGAGTTCTTCCCACTGAAGGAACTCTTTCTTCTAAGTTTGTAAGTACCCACAGTAATAGCTGTTCCTTGTTAGCACAGAGAGATCTTTAATTAGTGTGGTCTGGATCCTTCTGGGGCTCGCACATTGTCAAAAGCATTTCTTCTGTGGTCTGATTTTTCCTTCTTGAGTATCAGTACCAAGAAGAGATGGCATAACTGCAGGCCATGTAACGGACTCTGTGGGCAGACAGATGTAGCATCTTTTGTTTTGTTATTGGCAAGGAGAATCAAGTGGAGATTTGATTTCCAAAATTGAAAAGTTGTTGGCTTGTCTGCAAATTTATGAAACAAAATACCCAAAAGAAAAATTAGATGGCTTCTTTGCTTATATCTTCCTGACTGCTCATCCAGTTCATTCTTGCTGAAGAACCTCCTTTCGAAGCCCCCTGTTATCTCCACGGGTGTCTGCAGAAAGTCCTGGTGCTGCTCACGAGAGCCCTGAGGGTGTTTGTGGGGAATGGGGTTGTTACGCCGGCTTCTTCCCTGTGCCAGCAGCTGCCAAACAAACTTCCCACAAAGAGTTTTTACAAAATCAGGAGGAATTCTTTGTCATTCAGTGGCAATGAATTGAAGAAAACTAGCCCCAAAAAGAACTTTTTATCTGAACTCTCTCTGCTGGTTTGGGGCAGAGAAACCAGTGCTTGGATGTTCTGGCTAGAGGCATGGAAATTTATTGCAGCTGCTGTGTACTGCAAGTGCAATTTTCTAGGAGTCTGCTGCGTGCTGAAAACAGCTCCATCTTGGTTTTGCTCCAAATGTGTTGAGAGACACCCACTGTGCTTTGTCATTGTACTTGCTTCTGCATCGCACCATCTAAAAATAATTTAAGCTGAAAGGATATGAATTTTGTTTGTGCATGGAAAAAACCATAATGGTTTCAACTACTGTGATTTTTGGGAAACAAAGATGAAAATAACTTACAAAGTCAGTCTCCCTGTGTTACCTGTGGATTCAAGAAATGTTTAAAGCAATGAAATTTAGAGCCATTTTCCCTATCACTTACACCTAAACAAGTGAATTCAAAGGCAAGTATAAATCAGTGCAAAATCGTAGTAGTAGCAAGTAGTTTAAGAAAACAGAAGAGACTGGCAATTGTCTCAAAGAGAAAATTGCTTTAGATTTAAATTCAGTAACAGAAGTTGGTGGAAGTCATGGTGGGAAGCTTGTAGTTTTGCTTTAAGCCTCTATTCTTTTTTCTTTTTTGTCACCGCTGTAGTAACTCTTTAGGAAGCAATATATACTGTAGATAAAGCTTGCTGAACTGGAGAATGGAGTATTTCCCTGGTGTCTCTGAAAAACTGTGGAACAAATTGGACTGGGTATGACAAGCTGCACAGTGTTATTTTAGTTGTGGTAGATAACTGGATGTCTCCTCCTAGGCATTAAGTGTCACTAGTTCATGTATTAAGTCAGCTCCTGCTGGCAGCCACAGAAGTGTGAGTGTGGAGGATCTCCAGTGGAGACTCAGCAGTAACTGGAGAAACTTGGGATTTATTGCTGTGCCATCCCGAGCAGGGGCTGCTTCTCAGGGCTCTCATATGAGCAAACGTGGCAGTTTGTAGTCAAGTAAAAACTTCATTTACTCTTCAAGATTGTGTGAATTCTCCACCATTTAATACAGATGCAATTAGTTTGTACAGGTCCATCACAGTGATAGGGGCAAAGAGCCAGGTTTTCCAATGGCCTGGATCAAAACCATTTGTTGGTTAAGTGAGACTCCTGTGATTTAGCTTTACTTGTGCTGCTTTTTCTCTACAAATGCTATGGGTTGTGCAGCTTCTCTAATATTTGCCTGTGTACTAGAAAAAGAGGGTTATTGTGCTTGGGAAGGAGAGATCCTAGTGACTTTGAGCCAGGGCTGATATTAAAGACATCTGGGCTCTTCTGCTGCTGCTGCCGTTGATTCCTGGTGCGACCTTGAGTAAGTAATTTTGCACATTGGTCTGAGCAAGCCTACGGGGATGCTGCAAGCCAGCTCTAAAAACAGCAGCAAGATAGCCTTGCAAGGGTAATGGGACTGATTAGCCCTGGTTTTCTGGACCTGAGTAGTGCCTTGACATAGTAGCATGCAGTGGGCAAAACTGCTTGCGGCAGCTATTAGATACGAGCACGTATTCCCTAAAACTGTTTTCACCATGCTCCATTGCCCAGTGCAGACATGTCCTTAATCTCTTTGTAGCTCAATCGCAGGTTGTTCTGCTCGTCTTCTGGTTTGTTATGAGGCGGGAAGTAAAAGAGTAGTTAAGTGTCTCACAAGCAAGGGTGAGGGGGATGTACCAGAGAGTAACTCCCTGCCCCACTGTTTAAACTGGGCTCTCTGAAGACAAAAGGCTCAAGGACCATACTGGAAACAAACCAGGACATACGTGAGCAGTACTTTGAAAATTAACTAAAATAATTCACAGAAAGCCCCTTGGCCATATTTATAGTCATACCATTGGTCTGTTATAGCAGCAACAGTTTTTAAAAGGCAACACATGTTTACTTGTGCTTAATAGTTGCCTCCAGCAATTTACATCTGCTAATGCAAAAATAGATAAACTCTTCTCTCAAATACTGGTGACAAAACCTGGCATCAACTTCTTCTTTAGTATCTAAACACATGCAAGATTTTATGAATCGAGAACAGTGCATGCCATTTCCAAACACAGACTGCAGTGAGAGTGTAGCCAAATTTTTTCTTTATTGCACCTTGAAGTACTATTTCATTAGTGGAGGACAGAACAAATTTGCTTTTTATCTCTTCTTTTACATTGAATTAAATCAGGTACTTTTAAATTATGGACCTGAAATTACCAACATTTTGGACTCATGCAGTGTCCCATTAAATGTGCTAATACTGAATTATGTAACGTGTATTAATTCAGGTGGATTAATACATCAAATCTGTCTGCATTCATTTTGTATCTCCTCAACAGTGTAAATGTATTTGATCTGGGAGGAGATTTATATATTTTATATATAATGGTGAGATGGCAAAATTTCCTGGATCTTTCACATACATTTGTATCTCTCAGAATGATTAAGGTCAAATAGAAGTTACTGCCACATCTCTCACCAAATACAACTGAGTGCAAAATTAAATATTTGCTACCAGAACCTACCACAGAAGTTAGCTCCGTGTGCAGTGTTCAGATAGGACTGTTTGCTCTGCTCTTGGATTTGTTTTAAGGGTGGGCTGTTGTTTGAGTTCTTTTTATCCACTGCACTGTGAGAATTTCAGTTCATAGTTAATAAGAATACTTGTTCTCTAATTAATTGTAATTTTTGTGATCTATGTATTAGGCTAAAAATAGCTTCTAATTTAAAATTCAGAGAAGGCCTTAATAATATACAAAGTGCAGTCCTGACTAACTTCATCTGCAAGTACTATAGAAAGCTCACGTATAAGCAAGAGCTTGCTTTCTGGATGTACACTGATTTAAGCACAAGCATGGGCACACAGAGTCCGTTCCTTTTTTGAGTGATCATCTTATTTTCCTGAACTACCTCCAAATGTGAGTGTCTGGTTTTGTACAAGACCACGATGAACATGGCCCACAGGCATTAAAGCACATGCACGCCCTGGGACAGCCCTGGGACCCATGTATTGCATCACGTTGGTGAATGCACGCTCTGTGAGGAAGGTGCAGGGGCTCTCATGTTCCATGGGCTTAGAAAATATCAGTTTTACGCGAAGGTTAGATGCGAATGCCAGAAAACAGGAGAGAAGCAAAACAGGAATGAGTTTTGCAAAGGTTTATACTTTGCTTGTCTTCATTAACTGTGGCTGTTGAAACTTTCAACAGCCGCTCTGGAAATTGGGTGGACAACAGGGAAAACTGGCAAGGATCATAATCTTCTGAAGGACGCCATAAAGATGAAACTTAAACTCCCACTGAATTACCTTTCTCATATACGCACACATTATAATAGAATTAGTAATTCTCATGATTCACCAAAATGACAGCTTCTTGCCCAGCGTGATTTAATGGGGTGGTTGTTCTCTGCCAAGGGCTGCCACCTAAAATACTGAATTTATGAGTTAGCTCACTAACTGAAACTCTGTAAGCTCCCATTTTTTAAAACCAAGATCCTTGAATAATCTAGGCTGTTTCTCTCACATTTGGGAGGAGTGGTGGAGAGGTAAAACGAGTTGCATAGAGTAAACCTGCAGAAATGTTTCTGACATGAATATCCTTCTAATAACCAGTACAGCCATCACTACGATATCCAGGCATGGGGGAACTGTATTATTTTTCATTTCTGTCTATAAGAATTTAATCAAAAAGCCACTGGAACTTATTTCTTTCCTCTGAAGGACTTCCACCAGGTGCTGTTAGCCCAGCTCTATCTCCAGAAGTTCTGTTACAGTGTTATAAAAGACTGATGAGAAGAGGGAATTTTCCTACTAAAATGAGAATAAATCATCATTTTTCATTCTGTAAGACCTGCTCATACAAATGGCATACTGCTATAATACAAAGAATAATTTCTTCATGTTACTGCTTTAGTCACCGAGTCCAAATTGCCTCGGGAAGTTGCAGATTGAGGCCCCTCCTCCAGGTGCTTTCTCGGGCCGAGTGTGCGAGCTCAGCGTGTTGGATAGAGAACAAAGACATCTCCTTTTCGCAGTCACAGGACTCTAAGGGCTGTTAATGGAATAAGCAGTATAATGGCCAGGGCTGTAAAACCCAAACATTGTAGGAAAGACTGAAATTGGTAACGCAAGTGCTCACGCTCTCCACCGTTAAGCAGTGAAACAGGGTAGAGGATTGGGCTGTTGGGAAGGCAAAGGGTGCTGGGCTGGAGCCGGCTCCTTCCCAGGAGCCCGGGGAGGCTCCCCTGGGAACCTGCACCCCTGGGGTTTGAGCAGGGGCAGGGGCACTCAAGGGTTAATTAAAGGAATTTTGCAGCAATGTTTGTATAATAACAGGGAAATGGATTCAGTGGCTCAGGAGGCTCCATCTCCTGTCTCTGTGATTGCTAAAGGGACCAAGTAAAGTTAACATCTTGCCCTTGGTTCTGGCCCAGCTGCAGACATTGAGACATCCTGAATACAGAATTTCAGCCCAGACTGTCAGAGGTATTTCAGCAACGCAACAAACTGTTGAGATTCTCAGTATAATGAAGTTTGTCACTGTAATGGCCACACCATAAAATGAGAACAGATTCAACAGCATTTCTTCCAGTGAAGACAGATCTTAGATTTAGAGGAGATCATCATCTGGTTGACAAAGAGCTCCTTTAAAATATCTGTTAGATCACTGAAGATTCAGGTACAGTTGTGCAGGGAAAATCTGGCAAACTATCTTTTTCAAGAAGCAGAGCCATTTCTTACTTCTTATGAGTTTGTTTTCTGGCCTTTTTGTATTCCCTCCGCTGCTGGAGCATATCCCCCTATTGCTGAATATATAAGCACACTACATACTGTACTTTCACACAAAGAACACAATGTTAATCCAGGAACTGAGAATACAGCTGTGGTCTTTGTAACAATGTCTTAATTTTTATTTTGCAGTAAATATGCATCCTAGAAATTGATTCAATTTTAAAGCAGATTCTTTTATATTCCACATACGTACAGCCAACATAAAATCTAATTGTGCTAACACTGCATCTATTATGACACAATAAATCCCTTACACTATGTATTGCATTTGGAATTGTATGTGGGACTTGACTGAACTCAAGGTTTAGTGAAATCATTAACCGTGAAGGAAAGGAAAAAGGAAATGAAAGGCACGGGTTGTCCTTCCCGCATGCCAGATGCCGGTCAGTCTGCTTTTCTGTACCATGGCATCCCCTTCAGGAAAATGGTACAAGCTATCTGACTTCATATGAGTGTATGGTAAAAGTACAAAATACTGACATAAAAGTACTGCTTACCAGCAGTGTTATATCTAAAAGAGACTGTGAATTCACTGTGATTTATGTCCGTATTATGTTTTATAGCTTGCCATGTCATATGGACACTTTGCTGTTGGTGATGAGTAGAGGGAGATCACAATATATGAGAAAGCTGTATCTCAATATCTTTTGCACATTAAGTGGAAGGCCAAAATAGTATATGTCCTGATGCTTGCTTTTTGAAATACCAGCTCATTTCTTATTCTAGAGTAGCAATGACAGCTTTGCAGTGTCCTCCAGCTGAATCTGAGACACAGGGCAAGACCCATTCTGTCAGTGGGATGCAGTATGTGGAATTCCCCCTTGTCCTCCAAAGAATTATAGGCTGTGTTTATGTCCCTTGGAAAGTCCCACTGAGACACTGCAGGGTCCAAGAACCTGGCATGAAGCTCCTTTACTGTACTGCTGTTGCTGAGCTGTAGCATAAAATTTGACATAGGATAATCTTTCTATAACGATCTTAGCTGCAGGAGATGTTGGGGAAGGTTACATTGACGTGCTGAACTAATATGGAGTCAAGAGACAAATGACATGGGCACCAACTCTTACCATCGTTATTTTAAAATAATTGAACTAGGAACTTTCTGCTTGTTGTCTTTTATCTGCATATACAGCAAGGGTATTAGCGAGGCAAAGGAATTCCTCTGATCGTGCGGTAGAACAGACTCTCATGTATGCTCAGTGGCGATGGCTCCAGCGAGCAGACGACGCTGTGCAGCTGGGATGCACAGAGATGGATAAACTCCCTCCTCGCAGAGCAAATAGCTAATCTGCTGCAAGCACACTGAGAAGCACGCAAATATAAAGCTGCTGTTGTCAGCTTTATGTTGTCTCACATAAAGTCTTTTGTTCCAGAAATGTTAGATAAAGGCCAGAGCATAAATTTATAGCTGCCCAAAAGCTACTCTGCCCAGGGAAGAGCCATACCCAAGAAATTTTATGTTCAATCAAAGAAATGAAAGCTACTTACCATAGCAACCCTGGCATCAGTGATAGCTCTCGGGTGCGGAATGTTTCTTCAAAGCAAGAAACATGCTTTAAAATGTATTTTATATACCCACATGTCAGCTTCTGTCCTATAAACGGGTTTGTAGACACCTTTGAAGTGTGTGAACGTGAGACTTGGTTTCTCTTGGCCTCCATCTCATACTTCCAGACAGCAGAGCTGTGGGCATGATGTTTTGGTCTGTCTCGCTCTTTAGCACCCTGCACGTTTTGGGGACAGTTGATCAGCAGTGTCTGCTGCAAGCCGGGCAGAGCGGAGACAAGCAGGCGTGAAGCCACATGCCGCCTCCTGAAGTGAGGGTCTCTGCTCTTAAGAGTGCAAAAGGTACCAATATGGATTCATACTGGCATCCAGGATATCACTATAGACTTTCTTCTCTCCCTGAAAGTACTGAATTATTTTATAGCATAATATATCCACATATGGTAATTAAGAAATGTATCTTCCAGACTTTTGCCCTTATTCCTGGTTACTGAGTTTTAAGCATTCTGTTCATACTATTTCAAGGACGATATTAACATGCAGCTTATTTCACTACAGAGCTGTCTGCAAGTGTTTTCAGATGTGCACAGTTGTAAGGAGCTTCAGCTCAAAATTGTGCAGTTTTCTGGTCTCATTATTTGTTTTAGTTAGGGTTTTTTTTTCCCCTGAGGTGAACTGAGAATATTTCATATTTGAATTTCTCCCATTCTTTTTGTTGAAGATTACAAACTGGGGAAAGGAGGAGGCATGAATCCAAGACTGGTCCCTTGTGGTATAAAAACTCATTCCTCCCTCCAGTAATCTTCCAGGCAGCTGCTGTCTAAAATGCTCAAAGAAGCATCTTTAAAATAGGTAACGAGAGCTGCCCGCTGTGCTGGTTGTGCTCCTCAGTGCGTGGCAGCTGCTGGAAGCCACCCCGGACATGCTGGGAAATGGGGAAAGCGGGGGAGAATTGTCATTCTGCTGTCTGCTCTCCGTCTGGCTGTGCATGTTCAGCGGTGGACCGATGACGCTGGCATCAGTGTCCTACACACAAATGGCACCGGCAAAAGCAATAGTGGAGAATCCTTGGCATTGCAGAACAGGAACGGGGCTGGTGAGGTCTCCCTGACAGAGGTCAAAGTTGTCAGGACTGGGACTGGTGGCATGTGACTCCTCTTCCTCATGCTCCTTCAACCTCTCTGCATCCCTGAGAAGCCATTTCATCCCCCATGCCTCCTTCAAGGGGCTAGTGGCGCTTACCTTTTTGTAAAGCCCTTTGGGATCTTCTTTAGCAGGAACTTGTATTATTCTGAGAAGTTCCCGAGGGTCAGTTATATTTTTAATTATTTGTATGTGTCAGGTCTTGTCTTCTTCAGTAAGCACTTGGAGGCAAATCTGACATAACGTGCTTCCCTCAGATTGCTTAACCGAGCACCGCAGTGAGCTGAGCCTCTCCGCAGGGCCAGCGACGTGTGCCACAGTCTGCAAGCATGGGGCATCACCTCCAGCTTCCGGAGCTCTTGTTTTCCTGGGATGGAAACAAATGGGGGGTGGTGGCCACAGCAGCTGATGACATTGCTGGGGTGTTCTATTTTTCTCTGCTTGGCTTGAATAAGTGAATCTGAGCAAGAGCAGACCAGGCTAAAGCATGGACCAGTCCCAGGTGACTTGAGAGTTCTCACTTTCCTTAGGAATGACAAAGAAATCTAGAGGGGTGACATTGATGGCTTTTAACACAGGAGGGAATTAAGGATTGCAGTGCCTTGGCTCTGTCATGACTTGCTGTGTAACCCTGGACAGACATTGCCATAAAAAGTAACAGTGCTTTCATTCCATTTTTCTTCCCTGTAATGTGCAGCGTTCTTCGTTACTTCTAGGTGTTGCAAGTCATTATTAATATTTATAAACGGCTTTGTTGTTTTCTGAGAGAGACTAAATTCCAGTGCAGTAGTCACCTGCAACTGTCTTCCAGTTGTGCCTTCTGTAATTAGTGTTACCGTGCTATTCCCTAGACCTACCCGATACCATGGCAACATTATTTAATTGCAGAGTCAACTGGCCCACTCTTGAAGATAACTGCTGTGCAGTGTAGTATGGCTTGACTCCTGTGTTGATTCTGGTCTCAGTGCTATCAGGGGTAATTTCATGTTTTATTCTAAATCTGTAATAATTATAATTGCAAATTATCAAGCAAAAAGTACTGAAAAAGGAAAATAAGAATAATTAACTTCTTATCAATGTCATGGCTGAAAACTAGGCTTTCAAATAGTAAATAGCATAAGTGGGTTGTAATTCATGGTGCCTTAAGAGATGTCACAGGAGGACACAATTCTAAAGAAACATACAAACAAGAGGCTTTGAGACTCCATAAATTTAATGGAAAAGTACCATTAGTTTCAACAGGAGAAAGAAAATGATTGTGTGTCAGAATATTATTAAATTAATATTAACTGGGGTTAGAGTATTACCTATGTATATTGCTGACATTGGCTGGAGGTAAGCAGTTTTGCATCAGCATCAGATAGTTTTCTCAGTAGCAATCACCTTGCACATAGTGGGTTTTCCTCTTCTTCTGGCAGGAGAGATGCCTCAATGATTATTATAACATTGGTTATCCTTTCTGGGCTGCCAAGTTGTTGAAGGGGTTATTTTAGAAGGTTGCTTTTTCTTACTCCGGAACAGAATCGGCCATCTCAATTAGGTATAAAGGTACATACATGCAAACATTGCAGCCAAACTCAGCTTGAGACAAAGTCAGCAAGGGGAATTTCAGTCCAAATGGTTTAAGTCTGGCAAAGTTGCTAACAACAGAAAATAGGGTCTTGTAATGGAAAAAGTCAGGCAGTCGCTCTTGTAGATACTGCTACCTGGGCTGCCTAAGGTGGATATTTTATGTAACCAAATAACAAGATAGGCCTTATTTTTCTTTTTACTCCCATTAATAGCCATGCTCTTGCAAACACGTAATGCAAGTTGACAGGAAGGTTTTTTTCCACTCTGTTCCAAGTCTTCTGAAATGCTGTTGACTCTGGGAAAGAAAGGGGAAAAGGAGAAAACTATTTTCTCAGAATTTGTGGTATATTTAAAGGGTTATTTTCCTTTCTTCATGCCTATCTCAGGACTGTCTCGTATTCAGACAATGCCAGCTCTTCTGCCTCTCCTGATCTTCTGCCCAGAACATGGTATTATTTCAGACAGACTAGGAGTTGTCCTAATTAAAGTAGCAGTTTTATTGGAGCTCATATGTGGTGGGATCCCAGATAATTTGGTCAGAGAAACTGGCGTTGTAGGAAAACACTGACTTTATTCCCACTCTTCATTTTTGATTGTCCCTCCCCTCCTTTCCGTAATATTTTAATCTGACCCCGATTTGACCCAGCATAATTCCGCAGCAACATATGCAGCACCTTGTTCTGCAGTTTCCCATATGGCACAGTGAGGGAAGGAAAGCTGGTGCCAACTGCAGATCCAATTACAGCCAAGCAAGGTTGCTCCATTATTGCATTTGAAGCCATAATTAAATTTGCTAACCGTGAAGAGGTGCCAAACCTGCCGTTTATTTGGAATATGGGACATCTGTTTAGTGCTAATGCTAACATGGGATTTGGGACAAAATATCAAAACATCCATCAGTTTCTGCTGTTTCATTTCTTCATTAAAAAACAACCTTCCAGTGAGTAGTTCCTTGGTTTCAGTTTTACATTTCTTGAGGCATTTCTAAACTGATGGTTGCAAAAGCTCTGGCTCCTGTGCAAGTCAGATCCCTTCTGGAAATGCACAGAGATGGATTAAGGCAGCGCTGTTCCAGAGCTGATGTACCCCGCAGCGTTCGTGTGTGCATGCGGAGCTGACGCAGCTAAATGGCCGCTGGTCAGCCAACTCTGTGCACAGGAGCTGCTGTGCTCTGCCTGCATCCATACTACCGGTCCTTCCTAGTCATGGTTCCTTAACAGATTTTCTAATAAATGGTAGTGGGTTTCAGATGATGGCATGTCTGTGTGTGACCAAGCTTTGCAGTCAAAGCAGCCTCACACCGTTTGCTTTCCCCTGCTCCACGTTGTTGCGTGGCCTTGAGTTCCTCCCGTCTGCTCGCACTGTGCCCTGCCTCTGTCCAGAGCTGCCTCTTTTGCCTGTCCCTAAAGGCAATGCCATCCCTAGAGACATGGTTACAATTGCATGCTTTCTGGCTGAATTCAAAAGCTCCTGGCTGTTTGCTGCTAGTACTGCCTCACACAAGTTCAGCATGGGACTGGGTTTCTGATGGGAGACTACAGAAACCCTTAACGCCGTGTAGGCTCGTTACGCATTTCACTGCAGGTACGCTCTCCACCAAATTGCTGTGCGAAAAGAGAGCCGTATTTTTCTTTCATCTGGCAGTATTATAAAAATGTGCACCTTAAAGTACCTGAAGTGGTGATTTTTCTGCCGTGTGATCCGTTTATTTCAGTGCAATGTGAGACACGTTTTGTGCCCGCCGGCCCTTCGCAGCCTCGAGCCTGTGGTGACCAGGTACACGTGGGGCTGAGAATCTCTGTGTAGCTGAGAACAAGCTTCACAGCAAAGTTGGGGTAGGGGTGCCATGCCTCTGGTCCGATCTGAGCAGGGTAAGAAAGGATGAACAGTAGCAGATGCAGAGTAACGCCAACACGTGAAAGCTTTAAGTGTGTTTTAGTGATTGAGAGAAACATGAGCAGCAGTTATTACCAACCAGGCACAGTGATGAGAGTTTCCCTTAGCATTTCAGCATCCAGGTCTTTTGGGTGTGAGAGAAAATTCTGTGCTTTGACACTCAGTTCTGACATAATTTAAAACAGACTTGATATGTATATCTGCCTTTACATTTTTCTTCGTCATATGCCTGCTACTTCCCTTGCAGTTGTTCAGAGCTGGGATTACTCGCTCTTGAAACAATGACACAATTTGCTAAATGGAATGTCAAAATACATGGGAGAGTTGGATGCACTCTTTTGGTATATTTTTCGCCCAATGAGTTAATGTTTTTATGAGTTAATGTCCTTATTGTTAATATACAGCCTGGTTATAAAAAATGAAAATCCAGCTAGTCTGTGTAGGAGGGAGAAAAAAGCAGCAAAGTTCAGGTAAAATGCCTTTAGAGATTCAGCTGAGACAGGATGATGGATTCAGCCGTTCATTCCCCAAGTATATAATGGCTGTAAGAACAGGCACTGAAAATACTATAAATTAAAACATGGATTTCTGTTATTACCTTCAAATGGCAGTGGAGAAATGCATGAGGTTTAGGGCTGAGAGTGCATATGTTATGATCTGACCTATAAGAACGCCATTTGCTGCTGACAGATATCAAAATGCAACGTAATTACATTTCTAATCAGACATGCATGTTTCATAATCATATAACACTTCCAAATGCATTTTTCCTTTTAAAGTTTTAGAGGGAGATACAACCTGAGACCCAAGAGACTGCAATACAGATATATTTATAAGTACTTTTAAGCATGCATTTGGCTGGCAGCCTCAGAAGTGAAAAAACAGTATCTGGTGGTTTGGAGCACCTGCCTGGAAAGAAAGATTTCATAATTCTGTTCTCATTTTCCCCTCAATGAGTGGGTCCACAGACAAACCAGGTAACGCCTTTGCTCTTTTTACTGGCCAGCTAGAAATTCTAGTTACCCACCAGAGTCTTGAGTAGTTAAATACCAGTTTCTAAAATCACAGCATACTCTTTACAATTCTTTTCAGTATTAGAAAATATTTAAAGACCACAGTGAACAAACAAATGGCACATCGCTGGCATGTTACTGAATGCTATTGTGAGTGAGGGCTGGGCATGAGTTCGCTGAGTTTAGAGCGGGACTTTTGCCCTGTCCTGTTTCAAGAGGCAACATTCCAAACACTAACCTGTGTCAGCTGCTTTCATCCAAACCAGAAGTTTTCTTTTTGCATCTGCAAAAAGCTGTACAAAGCGTCAGAGCACTCCAAGTGGTTCAAATGAAAGATACTTTGTTTTAATTGTACTAGCTCTTATATAGATTGCTCTGAAAGCTGGCTATATGATATAATTCTTCTCTTTCCATTTAGACATCTGAGTAGAAAGAGTCTTTGAAGCTGGATACATAATTCAGTTAAATGGTTGGTGGGACGATAGACCAAGGTCAATGCTTCTTTCTGTTCATTTCACAAATTCTGTTTTTTTTTTTCACTTGTCAAAACATTAGAAGAACACTGCTAAGGAAAAAGACTTGTACAAATAGAGTTGGATATGAGTTTTTGTACAAGGACATCTTCTGTACTGGTGAAGTGCAGCTGATGCTCGGAGAGCTGGGAAGGGCATTTCCAGGGAAGCAACGTATCTCTGCCAGGCGATCCGCTGTTCCTTGAAGGATGCTAAGCAATTCTTGATGTTGAGATGATATTTAGTTTTAAATAGTATGACTTCCTGATCACCACCATTTAGAAATCAATCATGTAACTTAATTCTGGGCACTCGAAAGGTGCCTTTTTCCCTTCATTGGAGATTACTTGGAAACTTGAACAGAATTCTCAACCAAAGAACATATTGGTTTGATATCACTCTTCCTGCTTAGCCAGTGTTTTGTAATTTGCTTTCTGTCTATTTTCCTTATCTCCGTCTTCATATTAATTATTCTGGATAAAGAGGTAAACTCTCAAAGTCATTGAATTTTTGGTACTTTCTAAAACATTTTGTGTTGCAGATTCTTTCATCATCCCAAATAGTTTTATAGCATCTCATTTCTTAGGATACCTGAGGGCATTTTCCAATTCAGTTATGCCACTGCAATATCTGCAGTGAATACAAACCCACTTTTCTTTGGCTATTTGCATAGCCTCAAAGCAGTTAGATTTTGTACCAACTCCTGCCTTTAGATATTCCATACCTACTCTTCGATATCCTCTGTAAAAGACTTTATTGTTCTTTCATGTGGATTAATAAGAGTCTAATCAAACACAGTAAAATTTCTATGACAAATTCATTTACAGAATATCAAAGGAACAAAAATAATGGTAGAATAGAGCTATTTATATTACAGTCCTTTGCAACTCAGTAAGAAGTTCTTACGGCTTGGCCTGCTGTGAGACTAGGAACTGATGTTGCCATCTGTTACTTTTAGGGAGCTCCTTTCACTCCCCTGTGCTCCAAATGATAAGCACGCAGCCCCAGGTGTCATTCATGGAGACAGGGAGCAACATTTTCAAGTTCATAGTGCATTACACAACAGCAGGGAGGGTGCTGAGGTCACTGGAGCTTGGACGAAAAAGGCTGCAACGGATTTTCATTTTTTAAATGACCCTGCAGAGAAGACAACACACATGGGCATTAATGTCTTGTCCATAAGTCCAGGCTTTTCTACTCACAAGACACTTGTGATTTGAATATTTGTTTTATGGACCGTCACAAAGTCTGTGCCAGGACCTGGTGCACTGTCAATGCTTCTGGGCTCTGTTTTATAGCATAGATTTACACCATAGATTACCTTTTGAGGTTTTTCTTTAGCTCTGACTGCTTTCATTTTATTGTGGGATAGTCAGGGGTTTCTAAATCCAGGGGTACACAGCTGAATGGAGTTAAGCTTCTGGGGATATTGCTGGCTTACGTGTCTTCTATGCGATTTCCTGCAGTTGCAGGGAAGTGGCTCAGCGACCTAAAGGATCCTTTCCTGTCCCTAAGGCAAATGCTCCTGGATTGAATCTATAATGTTCCAGTTTCATATAATGAATCACTGCCATTGGCTTGGCGTAAAACAATATCAAAATACGGAAGAGGATAAAAGTATAAAATGCCATACCAAATAGCAGTTTTCCACACACAATTTCTTTTATTTCCAGGACATTTGGGGGTTTTGTATGTATTTTTGTTTCAAGATAGATTAATATGTGTTTAGAAATATTTTGCAAAATAGAAGTTCTGAGATTTGACAAGCCCTACGAAGTAAATAAAGGAGGTTTGAAACATGCATAACTTTGAATGGTGAGATACAACCCAAGCAAGATTTGGTGCACGGTTCTAGCTAGAGATGAGATACTTCAGATCTGATATTCTACCCTTCCGATTGTTCGTTCTAATGTATCCATTCCTCTGGTGTCAACTAAGCTAAAGCAGCAAAGGATTATGCACTCTCTTAGTTAACTTGTGTTAATTTATGAAAGAGTTTTTTCAAAATCTCATTCCTCTTGTAATCAGGCCTTAAGCTCGTGGTTGCTGTTGTTCTGCAGCATTGCAACTCACTTGGGTGACATATGTGAGTACCCAGACCAGCTCTCGTGTTTTAGCTGTTGTGCATCTTCAGAAAAAAAAAACCAGTAAGATCAGTCCAGGCAGTAAAATGTGTGATTGCAGGGAGTTTATTGTGTGGAAAGAAATGTTGCAAATATGCCAGTTTCTTACTGGGCTCTCTTGCTGATGGCATCAGTTTTTAAAAGTCATTTCTAGTGACTTGTTAATGTCTTTAACATTAGCTAATGCACCGCAGGGGTGCTAAGGCATTAACCTACAAAATTAATGAACATCTTGCTTCATAGAGGAGTTTTGGCTAGTTTACCGGGGCAGTCGGTGAGGCTGGGTTTTCAGGTGTGTTAGGAGCACAGGCCCATTGAGCACTGATGAGATTTGAGATCCTAAATCACTTTTACACTTCTGAAAATTCTGCCTCGTAGTCTGTGCATCTAATCACACAGCAACTTATGGCTGTGAGCAAGTGAACTTTAAGTGCTGAAAATTCCACAAAATAGCTGCCTTCTCATCTTTTTTGTTTTTCCCTTCTTTTGCAAAGAGTCTGGTCTTTAAGCAGTATCCAAATCAGCAGATTGAAAGGGACGGTTCACAACAGAAAGTCTAGTAGGAGGAACTTCCCTGAAATGAGCTGTTCTGGGAAGAAGCCAAGTTAATAGTTTTATATCAGCACTATAACAAGGCAGCAGGGGTACTCTAATTACCAGTGCTGAATGAGAAACCCAACACTATATCAGGGAGGATAACTGTCCTTAGTCTTGTGGCCAATAAAGATGTAGTTTTTTAAAAAATTTGGGGATTTCAGTCTTTCGGCTTTTTGATGCCATTTGCTTCTCACCAAGCCAACCCTGCTGTACAAGCAGAACCCTCGCTAGCCATTGCAGGTTCCAAACAAGAGCCAAATTTCAAGGTACAGATTCCTAGAAATGAAAATTCAGTGTTTCAGCTGTTCACAAAACTACAGATTTTTCAGTTAAAAATAAAAAAAATTGCCCAAATGGTGGAGCAAGAAGAACATGGTTTGACCAGATCTTCAGTTAGTATAAAAAGATAGAGACCATTGATGTGTGTCATTGAAAAAATCATCTGAAGCTGAAGTGGAATTGCAGGCTTGAAGAGTGAAAAGCAATAATTTTTTCCAAAATGCCAAAGGCCTGTCTCTTAGGAGAATCTTTAATTTGCTGATGACTTTCTGTATATAGGGTTAGATAATTGCTGAGGTGATGTCAACATTCACTAATAAAGAAGCTTTCAATGAAGTAGTAAGAGGTCTGCCGATTTCATCAGCATCATTACTACCATCTTTGGACAATGGTGGCCAGTGCATGCCTCAGCTGGAAAGTCCTGTCTCTGGCACATCAGTTCTTGCAGGCTGCAAGTGGATATGTGGTCACGCTTCATCAGATGGTTCCATCAGGGTTTTTGTTTGCTTTCACTTGGAAGGCAGGGAATAGAAGTACCTTGACTTAGTAGACAGCACTGCATGAGGAACAGAGAAATATTTTTGGTGAGCTTATATGTTCTACACTCTGAGAGGTATTGGAAAATATTACTGAAACTTTGCAAAATGGATTATCCAAGATTTTTGTTCAATTGCCTGACTTTTGATTAAAAAAAAAGTCCACAAAACAAAGAATACCTCATATACCAAGTCAGATGGCGTCAGAATAAACCTGAACACAAGTTTTCTCATACAGGTCTTCACTGAGCACCTGAAGATGGAGCATTGATTGCACATCCTGCCCCCATGCTGTCTTTGTCTACAGGAGAGTTAGCATTCGTGGTGTCACTCAAAGTGAACTTTTACTGCCCACAACAACCTATTTCTGTAGGAAAGGTCAGATTTGTTATCTATCAGGATGTAGCAGCACAGTGGAATAATGAGTTGCCACAATGAACTGGCCTTTTTACCTTCTGAATGGGCTTCTAAATCAAGCAGAGGGAGCATTGACTGAAAATCATTGGGTCTGTCTACTTGAAAGGTCATAGTCTGAAATACTGCAAGATAATTTCACCCTGGTTTATATAGCGAAGCAGTCTCTGGTACAAAACCCACCACCTACACCAGCTGTTCAGTTCTCTAGCCTTCTTGCGATTTGAGGTGGTAATGGGAAAAAAAAAGACTACTTGGATCTGGCACAGACCTGGATTAGTCAAGGAAAGATAGCAAACAATACTAGTTTGGCTTTCCTATTTTTTTTTTTTTTTTGCTTTGTGACCAAAGCCACCATAGCTTGCAATGACTTTCCGTAGAGAAGGCACATGCTGCCTTAAAGTCCAAGTAGAGCTGCCTTCCTTGGAGCTTACCACAGCCCATGTATGAGCAGTACATCTTTCCTGGCCTTGCTTTCATAAGTAGTTTATTTTGTCTTGCTGAATATTCAGTTACTTATACCCATTTTCTTCCAAACTTGCCTCCCAGTTCTAAGGCCCTTCTCTTCTCTTTACACTCCTCAGTCCAGACACGGCACTTCTTAACACAGGGCTGCAACTTCCAGTGTAGCCCAAGAAAGATAGGCAATTCACATATTCTTTTTGCCTGTGACAGGAATCTCTGGTTTTCAACCAGTCAAATATTCATCAGCTTTGTCAAATGGAGGTGCCACATCCTTAGGTGCATAAAAGCAATACTTGACATTATACAAATAAAAAGTAAACTTTATTAACTGGTTAATTCAGCTCTTAATAAATACAAATGCTGTTTGATCTGTTTTGGAAGGATGTTTGGCCCTTGGCATATGGATGAGCATCCGATATTGGGCAAAAATTTCTCTGTCTTTCCTCTAACTCCTGTTCCTTTTCAGAACAAAATTCTGCTGTGAAATGAAGAGTATCAGTCTAGACAGGGTCTAGTTCTCTACCTGAAATTGGCTTTGCACTCCTGTGTTATTTACCTTTATGATGTTGTGTCAATACACCCAGCATTTTCCAGTAGCCATAAAAATATTTAGTTTTACTGCTGCAATGCTATGACTAGCAAAATATCCTATGCTTCTGGACCTGAAAATTTTACCAGAGCAAATTTGTCCTCCTGACACAAATCCTTCTCTGATACAAGGCAATTTCACCTCTTTGGCTACTGGTTTGAGGCTGCAAAGCAAAGTACTAAGAGTAAATGGTTACCACAGACTTGTCGATCTTCCCTATCAAAATCCATCAGGCATCTCTGAATCTTTTCTTCACTGAATACAGAGCAGTGGATAAAAAAAAAAAAAAAAAAAAAAAAAAAAAAAAACAAAAAAAAACCCAAAAA
>Ga0065711_1033060_pt1 | contig 26173 bp, 13 predicted proteins | sample Hoacrofraction12_FD_59098 | JGI IMG/M metagenome (GOLD analysis project Ga0065711, IMG submission 59098) | Hoatzin crop microbial communities from Cojedes, Venezuela - Epithelial fraction 12 v2 (version 2) | ecosystem: Host-associated > Birds > Digestive system > Esophagus > Crop | place... | reverse complement strand
GTCCTGTGCAGCCTGCTGTAGGTGATCCTGCTTCGGCAGGGGGGTTGGACTAGATGACCCACAGAGGTCCCTTCCAACCCCTACTATTCTATGATTCTGTGATTCTGTGAAACTGAGAAATATAGCCCTAGTAAACAAAACACTTTATCTGACTGTTATATTAGTGTCTGTAAGTGTAAACTGAGATTTCCTCTGAGAAACTAGAAGTTTTAGTGATTATTTAGATTACATATAAAAGCGTAAAAATATATCCTTACCAATTTATAAAATAAAGTTGCAAGGTTTCAGTATGTAGGAGGACTGAAACAAATGAACCAAAAATCCTTCTGAAGATGCTTAGCCTTCCAGCAAACAATATTGTTGAAGTAGGATTGGTTTCAAGATGTCAGCTGAGAAAAATTATGTTCTCATTTTCAAACTTTTTTCAATGAGGTTGCAGATTTCTTATCCAGTAATTTATTAGTAAAATCTATACACATATCTAAAACACATTAGTCGACTTTGTTCTAATAACAAACTTCCAAAACTGAACCACGCTGCATGTTTTCCTCAATAAGGCTTCTTGGGTAAACAGATAAGAAAAAAACCTTCCCCTAGGCTGTGAAAAACAAATTTCCTAGGCTTAGAAATAGCGTCTCATGCAGTCTGGCATAGAAATAAGCACAGGACATACAGCATAGAAAAATCTGAGATTTTTTGCTACAGTTGAGGTAGTTTACAGTGCATTAAAAGGTAACCCGGTGCCAGAGATACTATCTACCAGACATATAACAATGCTTCCTCAAATTCCCTATGTGATTATAGTTTCCCTTTTTTTTGTACAGCTTAGTGATTTAAAAGCTACATCTCAGTATTTATTTGGAAGTGAATGCGAAAAAAAACCTTTTTAAATCATCCTAAGGAGGAACGGAATAGTTTTAATACTCTCAGTCTCTGCAAAATACTTTCACCTACTGCCTTGCGACTTTATGTAAATAACGAGGTTGGACAGTAATGATGACAGTGGATATAGTTAGCAACAATGAAACTGTGAGTTCTTGGACATCCCTAGAAGAATCCAAAACCGTATAAGAACTTCTTTTTTTGCTGTATTTGATTGTTTTACACATTCTTTTTCATCCATCTCCAATGCATGCCCAAGGTGTGATAATTCCAAGCTTCTGAGAAAGTGTACATTTGGGATGGCTATCAGTTACTTGTATAAGGAGAGCAATGAAAATAAGTGCTCCACATACCTTCAGGTCAACATTTTCAAAAGACTTGCCTCTATTCTATGATCATAACATAGTCTGTTTTTCTGTGCCCACTCAATCCAGGCAAAGAAAATTTTAGGACTGAGGTTGTACCAAACTCTATTATAAGCAAACACATAGATGTAGTAAGAGTCTTTGCAGCAGGGATTGTGATTTCGGAAATTATGTTACTATTCTCTCCTCCACCATGTTACAAACCTTAAAGAGTTTAAGATACAAGAAACAACTCCGGCATTCCCTTTTAAGTGCTGTCAAAGTCTACCTGAAAACATTGAACTGATTTTTTTTAAAGAAACTGAAGGCCAAATTGTCACTAATATTTCTGGTTTATCTTTCAAGAAATAAAATTGAGAGCTTTCAGAAAAATCAGATTTTCTGCGTAACTTGGTGAATCTGTGTGAGACACTACAAACAAGCAACTGAAGAAAATTACAGATTGGCTCATGGGAAGAAATCTGCATGAAGTTTGCTAGTGTAGAAGAAGAAAAAGGGCATGCTAGCTGTATGAAATGCACACAGTTTAGGAAATAAATTATAAAAGCACCAACTCCAAAGAAAAGACCACAGGAGAATTTATCATTGTAGTTATGTTCTAAAAACAACCTACAGAAGCAGTTACTTGAACAAAGTCTTTTAAAAAAGTGATTATTACAAAACTGAATGTCTGTTAATGCCTCTTTCAGTGGGATAATTTTGGCCAGCTAAAGTCTGTTGCTACAGAATTGCCAACGTGTCAGAAACTGTGAAAAGCATACAGGGCCAAAGCCCTATGACTGGTAAGCCCCACCTTCATTTCATTCAACCGGTAACAAGCACTTCACTTGGAGTCTGATAACCCTTTCCTCCCAGTGTCAATACTAGTGTGCAGCCTCTCTTCTGGTCCCGGGTCCCAGTGGAGGTCAGCAGCTAGGCCAATGTTCATCTGAGAATTTGGACACCCAAGTGTCTTACGGATAATAGAGTGGCTGCCTTGCTCCAAAAGACTTCTCCCACCCCACGTCTTCATATGGATTTTTTCAGATGTTTAACTAAACACAGCAACTGTTCTGTGATCCCTTCTGGAAGATACCTTACCGCTCCCATAGTTTCTGCTCGCAGAGAGGGAGTATGGGCAAAGATCTCTTAAGAAGAAACTCCTTCCCAGATCTACCCTGCACTCAGGATTTTTTAGAGTTTTGGTTTTTGTCTTTTTAAATCATTGGAGGCTGCACTTGTGAGCAGGAGCTCAGAGCACTCAGCCTGGTAATTACACAAATCTAGATCAGAAATTCTTCCATTCATGGCTTCCCAGAAGGACACAGAATTGCTATGGTTAGAATGGACATCTGGAGATCATCTAGTCCAACTCCCTGATTGAAGCAGGTCATCTAGAGCAAATTGCTCTCCAGGAACGTAGACTCTAGAGCCTCTATGGGCCACCTGTTCCAGTATTAATCACCCTTACAGTAAAAGAGTGTTTCTTCTGTTTAAAGGGAATTTCTTCTACCTTTTTTTCCCCCTCTGCCTCTTGTCCTTTAACTGGTAATCACTGAGGAGAGTCTGGCTCTGTTCTCTTTACTTTCCCCCATAAGATTTTTATATAAAATTATAAGATCCCTTCAGAGCCTTCTCTTCTCAAGACTAAACAATCACAGCTCTTTCCTCATATGTCACCCTCCCCTCAGATGCTCCAATTCCTTAGTCATCGGGTCAGAAATCATAAACACATAGAAGCAGCTGCTAATAAGTGTCTGAACTGAGAGTAACAGAGAAAGGAGAGCAGGAATTCCTGTACTACCACCCACACCACATAGCGCAACAGCTTTGTTTTGTTTCTCAGTGTCAGCTTTGAAGACAGCAAACATAGACAGCAACCCCAGGATTAGTTGGTTTTTGAGTAGCCCTAATCTGAATGAGCCAGTCTGACAAGTTTAGAAACTTCACAGCTGTTAGGGTTCCTGCCCTGAATTAAAATACTTCTTAGGGGAATTCATTTAGTGACACTCAAATGGAGCTGGATATCAACAATACAAGAGTCAACATGAGGTTAAGAATCAACGTTGAGAGAAGCATGTACCTGATGCGAGAGAGGCACAGCTAGTGAAGGGTTGCGAGGAGGTGATCTATGCAATAACTTTCTCAGTGGATGGGAAAGGACTAGACCACATTTGTCAAGCCTCAAAAGAGATACTGCAATACTCAGAACACAAATATTTTGGACAAGGGTTTTAGGATGGAGGATATAAAAGTTGCTACCTCTGTATTTCAGAGATAAAAGACTTAGATGTAAGATGGACAAAGGGATCAAGAAAGAAGTCAGTCTCAGATAATGGATCTACATGACAAGTAGACTGCTACTGTTATCAATAGTGAGTGAGAAAGCGGGAAGCAGAGAGGGTTTGAGGAAGACATTTAGAATTCTGGTTCAGATATTATGTGTTTGTGACTAGACATCTACAACAGACCTCTGTCAGACTATCAGCCCAGTTTTCAGTTTAATTTGGATTACAGTCAATAGGTCTGGAGTAGAGTGGTAGATCTGTGCAAGTCATCAATGTAGAGACTGGCACGAAAACTTTCAAAGCATTTCAGAGGTAATGGAAGCTGTACCCTACAGTCCTTACATAACCATAATTTTGGTAGAAGTTTTATTCATTTAAAGATTTCAGGGTTGATATCTTTGTTTCAAATAAGTGCCCATAAGGATGGTTCATGTCCAATACAGCATTGCCCTGCAATTTTTGTTGAAATTTATACCTCTGCAAAATGGACATAAAATGTGACTTTTGCTTTGATAGCTCTCAGCAGACGCTTTGCAAGGTATAAATTACAAAAACAAGTAGAAGGTGCCGTGGAGTCAGAACAGTAGCCTTCCATACTCATTTGCAGAGGTATAAATCACAAGCACAAACTGCTACTGAATTTAACCAAGCACCAGTACTTGGGTACCAAGAACAAGCACTTTCCTGTTCACCTTTACTGTTGTAATAGGTTATAAAAGGCCAGGCAGTTTCCGAGAAGCTTTTTTAGTCTTAGAGAAGTACCTTGATCCAGTTTTATTTGTGAAAAGGAAGGGTCAAATACAACTAAAGGGGAAAAAAAAAAGATAAAAGTAATTGCCTGTCTAAACAAGAAGAACATTAAAAGGGTTAACTTTTATCCCACTAAAGCAGTTCATGCGTGTGTGGTGTGGGTGGCATAAGGAAATGTGAGATTCTGCGTTACTGAGTGGACATATTTGCAAATATCATAGAAAGAGGCAGTAAAGCCTTTAGAAAATATAGACCATTACCTCTGTAGCTTTGAAACTTCACTTACTACGTTCCAATCAGTGAAAGAGTTCCTCACATATATGAAATACAGAAATGGATGTGTAGCTAAATAAAGCAAGAAATCAAAATACCTATTTACAGAAAATGAGATTTCAAGGAAAGAGCTAAGAGATGGCTCATGAACCCAGCATGTATCTTCTCTGGCCACACATTATAACCTGAACCGATGCTCCACACAAGCCAATCCAGGAGGATGCTTCATGTTCCAGTGTTGCTAAGCAACATCACTACCCAGCAACAGGGATGTAGTATGAAGCACTAAACTATAAATGGTTTTTTGAAAAATAAACCAGAATCTTTCAATCGGATTAAATTTTTTTTGCAGATTTTTGGGGGGTTTTGTTGGTTTTGTGGTTTTGCTTTAGAAAGAACCAGCTGTAATTTGGATGTTCTCTCTGCCAGACAGCCTCCTTCATATAATTTGATTTGAAATTGTCTTCTGTTGGTCTTTTCTTCAGAATGACTTTCAGTATCTTCCATTAAAATTATGTATTTTACAATGAATCCTCTATTCCATTAAACAGTTCCTCTTTGCCTGTTTTAGAAGAGCAATGCTGGATAGTGAGTAAATATTTTCAAATTAACCAACCCCTTTCACTAACACAGCACTTTTTATGTTGAAGTTGATGTCACATGAAAGTTGTGAGGACTATGAAACACACCAGCAGATGAAGAAACTGTTAGTCCCAACTAAACAAATTGCCTTGCCAAGCTTTCTAATCTTACATGCTAATTACTTTCACAAGTGCTTTGTTGAAGCACGTAACTTAAAGAAATTCAAATTCTTAAAATAATTTACGTAAGGAAAACCAGAGTTGCAGCCCTGGGGGAATTTTACTTGATGGGTGTAGAAAGAGAACAGAAGGAGCTGGACCTCAGTGTCTCAGTGCCAGGCAGTTCTACATGCATATAGGTGCACACACCTTATGTAGCAGGTGCTGTGAATCTGGACCATTCTATACAGCGTGGGCTTATTTTACATGGCAAGCTGGCAAGCAATGTGCTCAGAATAGACCTTGAGTGCTTTCTGAACACAAGGAACTTACCGTGAGGGCAAGTCATCATCAGTCAATGCATCTTGTAAGTTCATTATGTTCCAGACGTACAGCACATACTGTAGACACATTTGATCTGCAGGTGAGCAGAAGCTGCCAGATGTATTCCTGGCATCAGGAATGCTGGCCAGAACTATTGCCCTTGCTCTGATCACATGGCTCATGTCCACTTGCTGTGCCTGCACTGCAGTTTTACGTGCAGTAGATTCCTGCAGGGACAGTAGCCACTTGCCTGTCTTTTTCCCTGGAGACCGTTTGGCTCTCTAGGTATTGCTTCAAATTATAAAGAGTAATCAGAGAAAATATAAGCGTGTGTGCATATGCATGTATATGTATCATTAACAATATCTCAGCCCTTTTCTTGAGATCATATTTTGAATAAACATTTTTATTTCTTGATTTTGTATACTTACAGCCACCTACCCTGAAAGATGACTGCATACACTTATACCAGAGCTACTGTATTTTTTTAACTGAGGATGAAGAAGATTCTTGCAATATAACTTCATATTGTGAGTGACACCATCCTAGAAGGCTTCTGCTTAAGACCCTTCTATGAGACTATGAAGGTGGTCTCTCTGTGGGTATGCCTGTATTGCTTTTCACGACCCTAGGTCCAAGGATGTGCTCATATGTTGTTCTCCCCTCAGCTTGGTCCATACATGTCCACTCTGCAAGCCATGTTTTATCTCTTGTTTATCCTTGTCTCACCTGCCTTTTGGAAGGAGCAAATTCAGGTATGGCAGGTATCTCAATGTTTTGTGTCAATCAGTACCTCAGCCTTTCAGGACTGTAAGGTTTCAAGAAATAGGTAGAGCAGGGTTTGCCCCACCACTGTCCAAGGTTCAGGTTCTTCCAGATGCAGCAGCTCTAAGCTGTCAGATTCTCTGTTGCTCCCAGCAGAAGTCAGTGCTACACAGAACACCATCACTGTTCTGCAGCTCTGAGGTATGTAAATGCTCCTCTTCTCCCTAGCTTCAATCTCCTGTACAATAATATCACACCACTCCTCGCTCTCAACACAAACCTCACAAGAACAACTCTGGCCAGAGGGCTGCTGTGCTATGTCTCCGAAGGACTCACAGCTGAACAGCACAACTCAGCCACTCTGCCAAACCCAGACTCTGCTCTTGCACTCGCCAGGGTTTGCCTTCTTGTTTAACCTCTGCATTGTAACAGGGTTCCCAGCATCACCTTCAGGGGCTGCACAGAGGAGGTGGTATTTCTCACATATTGCATGACTGCTAGTATTGTTATCTACTCTCTTGTGGTGTGTCTCAAATGGCAGTTTTGACAGGCCAGTTGAAGAGCCCAGATATGCGCAAGAAATTTCTTTCAATTGTACTCAACTGTTTCCACTGAACTGACCAACCAAGTAATGTCAAGAATATCTCTGCCAGCCTGAACTGTCTCCTACACCAGTGTGCAAAACATCAGCAAGCCTGTGCTTCTTGTAGAACACTTGGACAGGATTGTTTCAAAAGTCTGTACTTGCAAGGCCAAAAAATTTACCGAGGAAGAACTATTGCTTTTGCTTACACGTTTTAATTCAGGATGGGTTTTCTCTGCATTTTATTCACATTTGCTGAAGAGAAATGAGAGACTACACTTCTGGCATTAAAGGACTTTTTCTGACAATGATATAGCCAAACACTATAAATTTTGCCAGTGTAGACAGAAATCAGGTAACAGCTGGACAACATAATGCTGCTTTAAAGGAGGTAATAGTCACATTTAAGTTTAGGAGTATGGCAAATGAAATTAGTAAGATCAGGTCCCTGAAAATCACTACACAATGTACTTGTGCTGAAGAGCATTTGCAGCTTGAGTAAGACCTGACAATACAGGAGACCATAACTGAGCCACCCACAGCAGAAGTAGAAAATGATAAATCAAGCCACAGCAAGTACTGTTCAACCTGTCCAACCATTCCGTATGCAATTCAATGTCTGATATGCAAAAACACAGTACTGAAAAAACCCCAAAACATAAATTTATCCAACTCAGAAAACACAGAGGAAAATACATTACTTCTATAGATCTACAGAACACATAGCAAATTACACTGAATGACCGGCAAAAGAAGCGAAATGGGTAGAACAACTGGGTACTTTACCCATTATGCCTTAATGTTCCACTATACTATAAAATATGTGAAATAACTGAGCCAGATGTTGCAGTTTTGTGTGTGGATGGAAGCAATATACCACTAACATTTCCATAATAACACAGAAATGGTCCCAGGCTAATTCTCTCAGCAGTCAACCTTACTGCCTCATGGCTTTAGCAGCTTGCCACTTACTGGTCTTAGACTGAGCCTTGTTCCTGAGAAACTAGATTCTCATTCTTGGTGTCTTACATGTAGCTTCAGCTTTTGATTCATGCTGTAAGGATTTCAGGCTTGAGGAATTCTGTGCTCTGCATACCAGCACTCATTTTCTGGGGAGAGATTACTTTGCTAGACTAAGCATGCAAAGTTAATGGATGCATTAGTTCCATGCTCCCAGATGCTATGGCAACTGAGTTGACATCAAAGAAAAAATTGGCTTTGCAAAAGAGTTTGTCCATAGAATTTAAATCTGACTTAAAACAACAGTGACTCAGTAGAAATTCTGTCAGGTGTCACGGTTAGTGAGGTATCACATATCACCAGCATGCCAAATTTAACATTACCATACGTTCTGAATACTACCAAGCTTCTCAGAAGCAGACAAGAAACCCTTTTCCCAACAGTGGACCCAAGAGAGTTGGTGTTCAATTGCTCACGGAGACACTGCTTCAGAAACCATCAATAATAAGCCAGTTTCCCAAGAGCAAAGAGCCTTGCGCAATGCCCGTTTTGAAAGGCTCCGTTCCAGATAACACTTTGACACACAGTTGTTCCAGGGTTCCTCCTCTCTCTCTGTTCTCCATCCCCTTCTTCCCCTTTATGTATCTGGCAGTATGCTTGGGCATATGTTATCTCACATCTGGGGAACAGCCCAGCTCTACAAGCAGACCCACACAGGAATCTTCAGCTGCCCCTGTTATTGGGATATGCTTGGAAGGAGTCTACAGTTTCTACAGGTGCCAGGAATAAATACGGCAGCAAAAACACTACTGCAAGTCTTGAGAGGCTGCCACTGAGAGATTCCTGAAGAGGGTTTACCAACACATGTCCCCATGCATCCCTCCGGGTTTTTATGTTAAGCAGCCATGCTTAAGTAGGTGCTGCAGCTCAGGGAAGCGTGTCATCTAGGCACATCTTCAGAGCTCGTCGCGTTTGTTCTTGAACGTGTCTTAACATGGAGAAGTTGTTACCTCATGCTTCCCAGAGTTACATCAGAACTTTGCTCAGAGTACAGACGGATTTAGTGGACTTTTGCAGAGGCATACAGAACACAGTTTGATAGATCAGGGTATGAGGAAGCTCCACAGATTCCCTAGGATACCAGCTATAAAAATGGCCACGAGCCACGCTCCCATCTGCTATCCATAAACTGCCTATTGCCATAGTCACACAACTGATAGAAGTGCCCTTGAGCACAAGTCAAACTTCCAGCTCTGCCTGCTGATCTTGGTGTAGGTCTTCACACTCCAGTATGAGTTGTTTGAAATGCTTTCCCAGATTAAGGGGTAGAATCCTGTAGTCCAGACTGAAGCTGCACCCATCAGGATGAGCAATAAATACAGTCAGCTCCATCCTGACCACTTTATGTCACGCAGAGGAAGCTCCTGTGCTGCAGGCAGAACTGTCTGGAGTAGCTGAACATCACTGCCTGCTGGGAAGTCAGCTCTTTGTCATGACACACAATGGAAAATGCGAGATTATGTCTGCTCAGTCTCTCTAGCCCACTCTCATCCTAGATGTGAAGGAAAGGTTCCTTTCCTTGGTGAAAGGTTTTGAGATGGGAGGCACACTATTTTTTGTCTTTGCAGCTTTGTAGAATAACTCAAGTAACATCAATAAATTGCAGAAAACTTAGCAGCAAATTGAAAATCAGTAATGGAACACCGCAGTTGATTCTTACTATTAGTAGCCAAGAATCATGCATAATGTAGCAGCTATTATTAATTGCACAGGTACCAGATTATTTAAATAGGTTTTACAGGTATTTAAAATGCATGGCAGGACAGTAGAATACACTGAATACCTTACCAACACCCTCTCTAAAGTGAATGTCAAATCAGAGCTTTATTATATCAATCCTCTTTTAAGAATATATTATATATATGTGGTTTATAAAAGATATAAAATGCTTAAAGACATCTTTATTTAAGAATCTTTGGTAAGAGTGATATATAGCCCAGAAGAACTATGATGGGAAAAGACAAAAGGAAGAAAAAAATGTTATTTTTCTCCTGATTTTTTTTCCCCTCCAGTTTGTTATCTCTAGATTTGCCAGTGCTGCAGGTGGCCATCTTAATTATTTTCTCCTCTGCAGCTAGTCAGTTTGTCATTTCCCATTCCTGTTTCAAAGGTCATAGCAGCAAAAGAGGGCCACGGAAAGGAAGGAGATGAAGTAGGGCAAACCCAAAATCTGGCTGGACCCTCAATGACAGTAATGAACTCACACCTTTGACTCATATTTTTGCTGGCAAAGATCCCGCAAGTGTTGAGGAATATAGAGCAGGGTACTCTAAGGTTTTCTTTATTTTTGACGTGCTGTAATAACATGAGCATATATAAATTAGTGGCAGAAACTTATTGTTTTTTCAAACCCTATGCTAACAAAGAATTGACAAAGGTGACAACAAGTTAGTCAAATTCAAGGATTAATTAGATTCCACTCTTTATGTTGCATTAAATTCTAGTTGATTTAATAATTCTTTTGATTTTCTAGTCTTGTTCTGGAACAAAACAGAGGAAAATGCTGAAAGATGACCCATTTTCATAGGTTTCTTGGACATTAGGCTCTATTTCACAAGAAGACCATTATCTCTTTACTAGGAGTGTATCCACACAAGAGCTTGGTCCCCTGGTTTGGGATCTCACTATACCTAGAGACATTCTCTAATCAATACAATAAAAGGAAAGATGTTGCAAATAGAATACACAGGAGGAAAATACCTAATTCTGATTGAAAAAAAAATTGATATTTCGGCATTTCAGGCTACTTTCAAACACCCTTTCAAGAACTTCATTGCCTCTATAGCTCAAAAGAGATCAAGCTTTGAATGGTTCAGAGATGTTCATTCTTTAAATTACTGAATGCTTCTATTACGTACTCAGAAGTTCCTATTAAGATAAAATAAACAAATTCCTCCTTTTTAATGTTATGCATGTGTTGGATGGATATGTAATGTTGGCTACAAATTTATTTGTATTGTTCTAACATGCTGATTATTGGAGTGCTGTGCACAAAAATGTTATTTTACTGTACTCATTCAGAACCTTATTCCTTTAAAAGGAACAAGATATTTGCAGTGAAGACAGTTACAAAATCAACACAAACCTAACCATCATAGCAATAACTGTAGATAAATAAAGCATGAAATGTGAATAGTAGATTTCTCAATAGCAAATAGGCAACTGGAGTATTAGTCAAGAATAACCAAATGGACAAAGGCTCAATGTAATCCCTAGTTTTGAAAAGAACGTAAAGGAAACCATAGTATAGTTTCCCAAAACAAATCAGTGAAATCAGGAAAACAGGCAATGAACTTCAAAAAAAGGGCAACTAATATAACTTACAGGAAGATCATTTTCCAAAAAACTGTAACAATTTCAGAATACATTAGAACAAGGCAGCTGCTCTTTGGACCTTTACACTCTGAACGAAGGAATGCAGTACATTTCAGTGAGTCAGTGTGCTGGTTTTGGCTGGGATAGTATTTATTTTCTTTGTAATAGCTTGTGTGGTGCTATGTTTTGGATTTGTGCTGAAAACAGTGTTGATAATACAGGAATGATTTTTTTAATTGCTGAGCAGTGCTTACACAGACTCAAGGGCTTTTCTGGTCCTCATGATGTCCCACCAGCAAGGAGGCTGGAGGTGCACCAGAAGTTGGGAGGGGGCACAGCCAGGACCACTGACCCCAACTGACCAAAGGGAGATTCCTTACCATATGACATTGTGCTCAGTGTAGAAAGCTGGAGGAAGAAGGAGGAAGGGGGGACAATTGTAATTATGGCCTTTGTCTTTCCAAGAAACCTTTACATGCCCTGCTTTCCTGGAGATGGCTGAACACCTGCCTGCTGATGGGAAGTAGTGAATTAATTCCTTGCTTTGCTTTGCTTGTTTGTGCACCTTTGGCTTTGCCTATTAAACTGTGTTTATCTCAACCCGTGAGTTTTCTCACTTTTACCCTTTCTATTCTCTCCCCCACCCCACCACGGGGGGGGAGGGGCTGCGAGTGAGCAGCTGTCTGATGCTTAGTTGTCTGCTTGGGTTAAATCATGACAGTCAGCTTTCAAAAATCATTAATTTTCTGTTCAATATGGAAAAGCAGCTGTAAGCACGTGACTTTAAATCAGTTTAAGGTTTTTTCTAAATACTGTGAGTTACCGCAGTTCTGCTGATGCATTTAAATACTTAAAATAATTATGATACCATGTATCTTTATGATAGCTTCTTCATGCTTCTAGTATATTAGCCCTTTTGCTGAACAACTGAGAGATGTGGATTTATCTGCTAGAAGTGAAAAAGACTTGTGAGTATTGGAAATTCCCATCCTTTAAATTTCCCCCATCAAACTGAATAATGCCATCTCCCAGGACACAGCCAGCCCAACATCATTTTAGAATGACTAAACATTTGCTAAACTGCAAAGGGTGTAGTTAATGGAATTTCAGTGCTTGCTGAAGTACTTTCTACAGAGCTTTGGAAGCATACTTCCTTTCCAGAACATAGGGCCACCTCTGGCTAGGTTAAATCAATGCAACGCTCCTCAAACTAACAGTTACTTTACAGCAGCTGAGGACTTAATGTTCAAACACTTTAGGAGGTATACTTCCAAGTGGCTGGCATTTTCCAAGTGTTTCTTATGATAACTCATGATTTTTTCCTCTGTCATTCTGTTATTTTCCTTAACAAAGATACCATTTGCGACTGAAAGTAGTTAAACGGAAAAATTGTCACTGATGACTCGGAGTAGCACAAAAAAATTGAGCCAGAAATGTCACACGGAGGCAGTACTGGAAGATGAGCTACCATCAAAGCTACAAGCAACTCCTTTCTGATTACATGAACAAAGTTTACCTTTATATTAATCATTTTTTGCTTGGCACAACAGTGCATCAGCTAGAACACCATCTTCAGTCTAACAATTGTTTCCTCTTAAAGAAGGAAACTGTGTAGTGTCAGAAAACACAACAGGAACAAGAAAAAGAACTTCTCATAAGAAATCATATATAATCAATAATTATATTTTCTGGACTAGCTCATCCACTCCCACTGATACATGCTTACCTGAATAAAAGGCAAGGGACAAAAGACAGTACAGTGGCAGTATCTCTACAGTTGGGACAGTCACCAGTCTTTTATAATTTCTTTCTAGAGGTAATTGGACACTGGGTGTAGAATTACAACTGCTTGAGCAAATAATAATTCTTACTTCAGTGACAGAAATCCTAGCACCACTGGCCACCCCCGGGCAAGCACGAAACACTAGAAGTTCAGCTGCTAAATGAATTGCTCTTGAAAGATGGATGTTTTCAGAGTTTATCAACTTTATTTCTCAGGCACTCTGCCAGCCCAATTTCTGTAAATTACTTATTTTTATTAGTGAGAGGCAAATAGTTAGCACAAGCAAGTTCAATAGCACTTAAGCTAGTCTGGATATTCCTGTAATAGTGCAACAATGTTGACAGTGAATCTGCCAAAATAGACCTAACCAGCCAACCATTTCCAGAAACCTGTCTGCATGATTTCCAATATGAAATACTTAGTGTAGTTTTGCGATGCCATGGAAAGGAGAGGTTGGATATTATCTAGTTTGGTTTGCTTATTTTAAAGATGAAGAGGCCCGGTGCAATCACAGTCTTGGCATACTACAACAGCAATAGCTTCAAATTAAAGTGAAAAATAATCTGGGTAACATCGATTATGTTTGAGCAAACAAACTCAGTCAATTCCTCTTCCATTTTAGTCTGTAGCTTATTTATAAAAGATATTAGAGACAGGATGTCTTTTATAATGACGCCATGCATACAATGGGAGCATAAAAGCTAATTGTTGAAGTGTTACAAGAGTCATTTTGGAAGTTCTGAACAGCCAAAACCTATTTACCTAAGCAGCTTAAAAGTGTTGCAACAAGTCTACAGGAGAACGGAGAACAGAGGGAAGAAACAAAAGTAATTGTGCAGGAGAGGGTAGAGAAGTAAAAGAAACTGCTGAATTTTCCTCCATTATGTTTATAGTTTTCCTCTTCTGTTGTTTTTTCCTGCTTGTTTTACTCTTTCTATTCCTTCCTTTCCCTTCCTCACTCAGAGACATCATGCTCTGTTTGCAAGCTTATCGTATTTTGTTTCGGCCAACTATTTAGGGTCCATGTGTGTGAAAAGGAGCAAATGGAAGCACAAACATTTGCCCACTCCACATTCAACGGAAGAACACCTTTGTTGCCAGTGCTCTAGAGAGTCTTAATCCAGCTTTCTATTTAGAGATCATCTAGCAATCCCTACTATTCAGCATGGGTTCCTAGAGGAAAAGGCCTCTAAGATCATCAGGTCCAACGATCAACCCAACACCACCAAGCCTACTATCCTCCCTTCCCCAAGGCAGCAATTGGTCTTGTGTTTTGACCACAAAACCAGTCAAGGGAGAAAAATGGAACTGTAGAACTAGAGTGACCAATCCCACACATCAGCGAGAGCAGTAATATTAAATAGCAGATGCATCAGCAAATAAACACTGTTCACACAGATTGAAATTTGTTCTTGTGATACATCCAATCAATAATGAATAGCAAACAAATTAATGAGATCCAAGGTCTATTTACAAAGCACAGACAAAATGAAAAGACTGAAAGTGATCATATTAAATATTTGCAGCTAAGAGTTTCACTACATTTAACATTGAACGGTTTGAGAAGAGCTGACTACAAATGCACAAATCTCCACTTTGAATCAAAGCCCAAAAGAACTTGATCAAGCCCTGAACTACATCTTAACCAAGCGTCCTAACCATTGAGTCACCCAATATTCAGGGTAGTGTATCTCCAGTTAGCTTTTGTTCATATGGGAGAAATGTCAAAAGTTTCAACCAAAAGGAGGAAAGGAAAATTTAAAACACATAAAACAGCAACCTATTTCCAATCCATTTTTTTTAAATTACTTTTAAACTTCTTTGTATGGTGCTTTCAGATCTGTGGATGAGATGTGCTGAGTAAGAGCAAGGTATGATTATCAGCACCTCCTGAGGGAAGAAAAGGTCTTTTATTAGGATTTTTTATGGTGAGTGGAATGACAAGCCTCCTATTCTTACTATAAATTCTGGGCATTTCAACATAAGCATGTTAAACGAAAAAAACAATATGTTAATATGTTTTAAATTTTATACTGTATGCATTATTTTATAATATACTATATTATATATAATATAGTATTCCTTGTCTGAGTCTTCCTTTCCTGTTGCCCTCACATTAATTTATTGCTAGGAATTTATTAGGAAAATACTCAGTGGTCACTAGAAGAGATTCCCAAGTACAGGTGCAATATCAATAACACCGTTGCAATAAAACCAAAGGGCAGTAATCTCACTGACTTATGATATGTTTAGAGTTAGCTGCGGAGGGCTAAAGAAAACACCCTGCCCTGCAGAGAACAGCAATTTCTGATCTACAGGTACACCATTAGCACTAATCATTTTTTTCCCAGCTGCATATATAAATAATATAGAATGCTTACCTATACACTTCTTCATGATTTTTCCATGCTAGGCCAGGTGATATAGACATAGCAGCAAACATGTTGAATTACTGGGCTCTGGTAGAAGTACTTTGTGCTGGTTAAAATCCAGACATGCTGCTCATACTCCAGAGATGAGCCATCCTCACATGTCATATAAAGTGCGGATTCACCTCTCCCACCACCCTAAACTGCTCTCTTAGTTCACTGGGGAAAAATCAATAATAAATCTGCTTGATTTGCCTCATAGAAAAATTAAGGACGACATCACAAAACCCCTCCAATTACAGGTGTGCCATGCCACTCAATTTAGTACATTAAGGATAGCTCTGCTAGGACAGATGGAACAGATAAGCCTAGAAAGCTGTGAAAATAGATCCTAAAAATCCACAGGTCCTAGAAACAATGTTGTCATTTTTCCTTCCCAATGCAGCTATAGTACCTCTGGATCTACATCAGCTCTCTCTAATGAGTACTTAATGGGGTCGCTAAATGCTGGAAGAAGGCAGTTAGGGAGGTGGAATCTTCTTGAGATGTAGCCACATTGTCATTATATGAACCTCATTGGCTGAATCATATCAGGTCAGCACAGTCTGAGGGGTGGAAGATCATATGCTGATGCCTACGCAAAACCACCCAGATAAAAGAGATTAAGAAGTATAACTAACTCTATAGACATGACCCAACTAGTGTGTAGACCCTAACTCACTCTATAGACATGAAGTGCTATATAATAAGTCACATCTTCAGAAAATGTCAGGAGCCTTTACTTGGAGGGGTAGGAGGAGGTGAGTGAGGGGGAAGTTGAGTAGGAAGATGAAAGTAAGTCTATACTTGAAAATATTAAGATGGTGACAGAAAAATAGAGACTTGTTATCCGGAATAGGTTTAGTTGTGATCTAAGCTGTCTGTTTCATTGGCAATGTCATGTTTAATTGCATTAATGCACTTGAAGACTGGGAATTTTTCTGCGTCTAAATTATGGGAGAGAAATTGTTAATCTACATAAACAATGTGAAAGCTACGTTATTATTTTTAGAAAAAATTGTAATAGGAAGTTAAATCCCGACAAGATAAGCTATAGCTCCAGACGCATTCCTTGCAGCTCTCCTGGTAGGCTTTCACATCCACCATTGTATTTTTAGCAACAATTACACTAGGACTTATATTTTATATTATCATTTTTCCTTGTCACCTTAACATAAACCTGTCAAAAGTATTTGAGAGTAGCATGTGTCTGTGCAAGTAATAGTCTGCCAGCTTCTAGCTTTAGGTGCACTGTGAATCAAAAGTGCAGAGAAAAGAAAAAAGATAAAGAAGAGGAAATGCTAAAGGCATAGTGATAAATCTGCCATTTTCTACATGAAAGAGCTGTTAATTTCAAAGTAAGCACTTAGATGAATCAAATAGAAATATCATCCAGTACAGTGCTGGTATATTCAGAATTTTCAGACCAGCAAGCTTCATGGAAATGTGCTGTCTGTTTTTTATGTATGTGTATCCAAACTCCCTCACTCAATTAGACAAACTAAAACACTAAGTGATACTCAGCTCAAACAAGGCTCAGGCTATGCAAAAATATTGTATTTCCAATGAGCTTTGAATGCCAAATATAATTTAACTTAAATTCACCTATCGTGACTCACTTTCTACAGCCTGATCCATATGTTTATGCATCAAAACAGTAACATATGACTGTAGGCTGGGAAATGTTCTCAGTGAGCTGGAAACAAATATAAACCAAATCCTGGCTGTGTAAGTTGATGAAGAGGTTAAACTGGCCTACTGTGTAATCAGAAATGGCTAGAGATTTCAGGCGTCTTCATTATGGGTACATGTTACCAATCATTTGGTATCTAGATTATATACCAAGAGCTAATCACTAGATTAGATACGGCACGTAATCTAATTATGAGCATCTTTGAAAATCTGGCCCTTTCAAAGAGTCTTAAGACAATATCTCAATTTTAAGATGCTTTAAACCATCAACCATCTTCGAAAATGTTGCAACCTGTTCTATCAAACAAGGTTACAGAGAAACCTTACTAAAATGATAAACTCATGTTTAAAATATTCTTTCACTGATACTGTTTGATGTTTCATACAACAACCACCATATATTTTCAGGTAGCATTAGCATGCTAACTAAACCTGTCCATCAGTGTTTGTGAAACGCTAATGCATTCTTATTATCTGATAAACCAGAACCTTAGGGTGCAAAGTTCTATTAACATGCTAATGCGTCTTGTCCCTGCTTGTTTTAGAATTAGAGATCGTGGGTTGTTAGCCAATACAAGGCCATTTTTCATTTTGTTAAAGCCATTAACAATGAGAAAGAAATAGAGATGCTGTCTGCCAATCAACATTTCTTATCAACTAATAGCTGAATATAACAAAAAACCTGCCAATAAAGCAGTATAGGGAAAAGTCAAACTATTATAGTACCTAACTAACTGGTTTAGAAGCCCCATGAATTACTGGTATTTAGCAAGTGTGTCCAGAAATTTTGCAGCTGGCTCTATATTCCATGGGCCAAAAATCTCAATTATTCTGAGTGCCTTATAACTTCAGTATGATGACTTTAAAAAGGAGTGGTGATGTATCTCCGTTCCAAATTCAGGACTTTCCTTGGCAAATGAAATTCCACCCACAGCATTTGTTTTGAATATTGTAACAAAGCTCTTCTTCAATTTTCTGGAAGACGTAAAGGACTCTTCCTTTCCACTCATGTGAAGCTGAGTTTCTCCCTGAATTCAGTGAAGTTCTACTAGTTTAAAAACAATAACAGTTAGATTTAAAATTAGGCCACTGATGAAGGAGGCAGCTGTGCAGATCCCGTATTTTGAAGTATTTTACAGGGGAAAGAAAGAGTGTCAACAGCTTGATCCATACACATTAATAGGAAGTCAAAGGAAGAGTGGAGTGAAAAAGTCTGTACTGACTTACAGATTTGGCTTAACTTCTTTGTGAAGGCAAACAGGACAGCAGCAGCACTCTGCACCAGCTGCTATGTTAATTAAGGGTCATGATACCCTGTGAGTAGTCTTGATGAGCACTGAAAAGCTGTCTGATTTTGGCAATGCATACAGCAAAGAGGTTAACGCTCCTGGGGCCAGTGTGGCCCAATTCCTTCCTGATGAGAGAAATTGTCCTTCAGTACACATCCAGTAGGCAAAGAAAGAGACCTGATATGCAGCAAGGATTAGAGGAGGATCAGTCCCTGATGCTGGATACGCACAAAGTAGCAAGGTCTTTTACCCAGCCTTACTTCTCCTATGAATCCATTCGAAGAGCCAACTGCAGTCCAGTTTTGGACCACATCAGGATTGTCTTCATGAAAATGTTCTGTATATTAAGGAAAGATTATAATGTTCTCTTCGCACATCTCTGCTGTTCCAGTCTTTAACAGAAAACCACAGGGTAATGTTTTGATGGTTTGAGATATGAATTAGCATAGAGCAAAAAGTAGGAAGATGTTTTCAGCCAGATCTGCCCAGATGCAAAATTCCTTTTCATTTCTGTTTGTGACCCTCTTGTGAACAGTTTTGCAAGAACACTGGAGTACTGCAGTATTACCAGGTCTTTTACCATTCAAATTTTCTTGGCTTGAAAACTAAAATCCAGAAATATCTGCCAAACATATATTTTGCACTTTTTATTTGTGGAATTTCTACTTTTCACAAAACTGTTCAGTTATCGGAGTCATCAGATAAAAAAAAATACACACATTATCTGCCTATGTACACTTACACCATTGAAGAAATGACCAATCATTAAAAAATGCAGATTGAATAAAATTAACAAACCAGTGAAATTTGTAATAGGCTAGTGGATAATTCATAAACAGAAAAGGTGACATTGAAATCAATTATTCATTGGAAATTATTTGCTCAACACTACTGCAGTCAAATTTCTACTCAGCTCTAGAATGAAACCATTATGCATTCATTCCTGTTTGCATCCTAATTAGTTTTTGAACCTAGCTTAGCAATGCAATACGCTACTACATCATTTAGCTCAGTGTCCCTTAACAGAGGTCTGAAAGACAATTTGACGTCTTGAGATCATGACAGCTGCTGCAATGGTATGATCTCAATATATGGAGAGTGAGAAAAAAGAGAACTGGTACTGTACAGGATATAGGGGGAAGAAACATCTGTCTCCTTTTAAACACAACAAAATAAGACAATAGATTCAAAGGTCTATGATCCACTCACTGAACCTTATGAGTTATAAAATGACTAGACAGGGCAGTGTATACTCTCAGGTTTACATTTGCTCCCTTCAGAGATAAGTAACTAGCACAGACTCAAGCATATCTAAGCCATGTCGTTGGACTGACAACATCCAGTTAAAGTTAGAGTGCAGGCAAAAATTTTCAAGCTATCGCATTATTACAAACCTCCAAAGCTTACACAGGAAAAATCTGTATCTTACATTTCCAAGTGACCGACACAAAATGAGAGTCAACAGCAACAAACACTGTGACTAAAATGTAACAGAATATATGTATGGTTTGTAAAGGGGCACATATTCCTAGCCATGTCATATATTGCAAACTGCACACCTGACCTTCCTTGCATAGGTTTTCTCCGGTTGCCAGTTCTCACTGTCTTATCATGAGTTTCAGAGAGTTGGCACTTGTTTTGTAAGTCTTAGACCCCAGAGCTTTGTGGGAGGCTCAAGTGAGACAAAAAGACATACCTTTTGCAGTCAAAGAGCAAAGCTTGAAAATATGCATTTTAAAAAGCTCAAACAACAGAAGGTAAATAATAACAAAACAGAGTATTTTTTCAAATATCACATTAACATGATCTAAACCTAATGTTTGACCCCCCAGTGGCTGAAATCTGGAAATGCCAGGAGTTTCTAAAGTGTAGCTCTGGGGCTTTGAGGTGGTGCTAGAGCCCTGTCTCATCCCACTGCCACATCTCTCTTCCACCCATGCTATGTGGCTAGACCTTCTAACAGCTTCAAGACACGACAAGTTATGCTTGCATGCTGTTCTGCATCATGCTTATAAGTTGAATTATAACTAATTTCATCAATGGATGATAGGGAAAATATAGTCTATGGAACACAGGCAAGACCTAGTCCTTCTGTCATTCAAATTAGGCACCCAGCCAAGGTGAGCAGTAAAATTCCTCCAGGCCCTGGCCTTGAATTCCCGTCCATAGAAACCAGGGCAAATGGACAGGATGATGCACACCTATGTCTCACCCCAGCTCAGAGTCACGATACAGCTGAGGCATCTGCCCAGACAAGGGAAGTGAAAGCTTCTCCAGAAACTGATAGTTTGGAAACATCTTACTGAGCCCACAGAGTCTTAAGGCTTAATGCTACATTGAAGTCTGTGGTGAGGAATGTGAAGTTTACCTTCCCTGATTAATATGTGACTGCGTACATAGATATATTGATGTAGATGTACACACACAGGAACTCTAAAACAAAGACAACTTTTTCATGTCTTCTTCATATCCTACACTACCTGTAGATTTCATATGAATCCCACACCAAAATAAGTATTCTTACCTTTGAAATTATACTGCACTGTTTTAAATCACTGCTGTTTTTCTATACTTATTCCTTTCTAGAGTAAAACATCTCTCATTTCGATAGGATTTTATAATTTTTCTTGTTTGTCCATTTCTTAGTATGAATTTTTTTCACTAACATTTAAATTGCAGAACATTTCATGTATTTAATGAAGATTTAAACCCTCATTAGCCTAATTAGATATTTTGTTAAAATAGTAATTTCAAATAAATTAGGGTACTTCATTCATTGATTTATTATGCAATGAGATTATTTTCATATTTTGCACACGTGATGAGGAAAGATTAAAAAACACACACCACAAACACACTAGGGTGGAGGGAGAACATTTCTACTCCAATTTAATACACTGAAATTTTAATGCAAATAAAGCAGAAATGGTTGCAGGACATTTTCAGTAAGGTATTGCAATGTTGTCTGAGTGACTAAGTGATTTCACAATCCGGGTAGAGGATAAGCCACTCCAAGTCCGAGGAAACAGACTGAAAGTTTTTGTCACATCATCAATACAGTTATTTAACTTTTAACTCCAATTTTTCTGGTATAGTTTTGTTCAATCTTCTAATATTACATTGTTTCTAGTAAAAAGTGAAAATCTTTGCATTTTCAAAGACTCTCTCTTTCCAAAACACATTCAATTGCTGCAACCATGATTTCTGTTTTATTCCTTCAGTATTCTCTTGTGGCACTGATGATACTATCATAAGATATTGTGATACTCTAGACTTCAATAACTTAAATAGTTATTTAACTGTTTAACTATAACTTAAATAGTTGTTTCCAGTGGGAGACACAAAGTAGAATTTTTTTACCAATTCACCAGTTTCAGACCCAGTCTCTGAAAAGCAAACTCATAAAAGCAGAGCTAGACAATGCAGACCAGAAATTAAATGCCCATTCATATTCCAGTTAGGAATCAAAATAATAGGAAATAATTCTTGGGCTGTAACTGTCGTATTCAAAACATACAAGCCAGACAAGCTTTGTAGGTAAAGGTAGTATCTTCTACTAAACCAACGGAACTTCTTAAGTAAGGGCTGATCCTGTCAACTCTTAGGAATTAAGGGAAGACAACTGAACTATAAGACACTTGGCAATTTTTAATTTTTCATAACGATTATGGAATTTGACTGTTGTGTAGTTTACATATTGTAAAATACTTTAACTGCATATTCATGCTGAGACTTTGATCAGATTCCCAGATGCCTCTGAGCTTCTGATCTGAAATGTTAATCTATGCTTAAAAAACATTTAGTTTGAAGGAAAGCATCTAATTTAACCAGTGATCATGATTCAGGATAAATAATTTGGTCCATGGTAAAAGAAGTCTCAATTTCCTGTTTTGGAGGGCTAAACTTTCGGTAAACTGCCTATCTCCCAAGGTTTACTGAAAAGCTGATTCTGAATTGTCCTCTCTACCTAATAACAAGTCCACTCTGAAGTTTAATTCTTTAGACTCAGGCTTTGATAAAGAAATATCAGATACAGATTCACTTTCATCTGCTAAAGGCTTTCATCTTCTCTCCTGTTCTAATTGTCCCTGGCTAGGATGGAATTCATTCCCATTTCAAGTAATGCATTTGCAGTCATAAGGTTAAACACTCTTCACATTAAGATATGTGTTGCATCCCCTTTCAAAAATAACTGTTCTCAACCATCATGTCTAGAGGAGAAGGAAAAGTTGGTAAAGCCATATTTATTTATTTTTTCTTACTTTCCTCTTTCATGTATGACGTTATTAGTGCTATGCTAATAAAAGCTACTTTAAGCCTTCGTCATCTCTTGACACTTGCTGTGACAGATCACAAGGTTCTGAATTCATTTAGGCACTTGTTGAACTAAATGGCCATTAACTGGCTAGGTATAACTGAATTTTTCACATAAATGTGCAGCATACAGTATCTAAATTAACTGACAAATGGCAGAAAGAAAACTGAAGACAAGAAACTTAGGGTTTGTTTATAGCACTGTGCATAAAACCATAGGCACAAGATGATCTACAGCCCACTGGCTTGTGAGGATGCAGGGGATATTCTTTCTATAGATGTCTTTAAACTAGCTCATAAATTTAAAATGGAGAGGGCAAGCATTTTCAGTGTGCCCAAGACTAAAATTTTCATGGACTTCCATGTCCATTAATAAACTAGGGCAAGATATCTCACATATGCTCAAAACTAAATAATGCCTTTTATTCTTAGGTTCTCAGACTCCAGGCTCTTCACTGGAAGGTCTAGCAATTGTTTTCTATTTTGGCTCAAGAAAGAAAGAAAGACCAAGTCACGCTCTGGAACAGTGTAAATTCCATTTCTTGATAAAGTTGATTTTCTACCATTTTCAGATGTGTTGTTAGCATGAAGGATGGACTGGGAGAAATCTGGGGAAGTTTTCTAAACGGAAGCAGCATGGTGCCAAAGAACGCAGCAGCAAGTATCAACAAATACTCTTTGCTCATTCTCATGTCTCCCGCTGGAGAGAGTTCTTCAGTATACCTCCTCAAGGAATACTGCCACACCCAGCCCACAGTCTTTGTCCTTACTTGGATAAATAACGTGTAGTTACCTATTTGACAGGACTTGTTAGCTGAAGCTCACCCAGTGTATCTTGAAGTCAAATTAAGATTTCTATTGACAGTGGTAGGCTCTGGATTGGTATGATCATAGAGAAGAGAGAAGACATATTTCATACTAATTAATGCAATACCTTAAAATTAAGGTAACAGGAAGCCAGACTGTTTGAAAATCCTGTAAAATGTTCTTCAGTTAGAAGGATTACCTGTGGCTAACCTAGAGGGAGAAGAGCCAGAGAGTTAAGACAAGCAAAAATTGTCATGACTGACAAAAATATGTAGGATAAAAATAGACAACTACTGAAGAGAAGCATGTTCTTGTTTCTCAGTGGATTTTAAAACCTCAAGAAATGACACACTTGTTCACTGCTGCAGAAATTATGTGCATGTTCATAGTAAGTAACAATAGTCCGTATGAGTATCTGAAGTATGAGATTTTTCCAATAAAAGTTACTTTTTATATGTAATCCTTACAGTACCAAAAAAAATGCCTTCCTCTATAAACTATTACAGACTATGAGACTACACTTTATAATACAGTATGTTTTAATTTTCATTCTGCTGATGTGCCTGCTTTTTTCCAAGAAAATACTTTAACCAACCATAGTGTCTTTTCAGGCTAATCAACCACAGTTGTAGCAGAGTACAAGCTCTCTTCTACACAAGCAGAAGTAACCATGCCGCTCAACATAGTCCATTCATACATATTGTCTGATATTTTTTCCTTAAAATGAAATGTTTTTAACTAATAAAATTAACTGATTTGTCCAAGTTATTTCTTTTTAGTTATTTATACAGTATTTTTCTCTACACAAAAAAAGAAACGAGCCACTACTAGCAGGTAAATAGATGTGATTGATAGTCTATGAAAGTACTGCCCCATTGTCAATTAAATAGGGGAAATTATTATGAAGAAACAAAATGTTTAAAAATATAATTGATTGTGTTATATATCTCACTTGAAGGAGCTGAAAGGAAGGAGAGAATAGGAAATTGCTTAGGCAATTTCCTGCTCTTTATCTTTTAATGCCATATGTCTTTCTTCCTGTAAAAGCACAGCTGTCCAGGGCTATAGTGTAGATACCATATACACTGACTTTCAGGGGGCCTTTGGCATGGTTTTAGATGATATAAGGCAGCAGGGTATAAATGGAATTACCACGAGACACATGCATGGCAATAGTTATCAATGGAGTACTCTCAAACTGGAAACACTCAAGGGCAGCTGTCTTTTCTAGGTTTGGAAAAAGTCAAGTATTTTGTTAGTAACCAGTCGAATAAAACAAAGTATATATTTAGAAGATGATATCAAAAAGGAGATTCTATACACACATAAAAATCCAGGGCTGCAGGTAAGGACAATTGTGAAAAACTGAAGAAACGTAGGGAAAAGCAACATACAATTCTGTAAAGACAAGTCAAAGACGGGCAGATCTGTAGAACAAGATCTGGGTTATGGCTTCATGCTGGGATGCCAAAACAAATATTATGTCAGTATGTTACAAAGAATAATCTTTCCAGTCTTCAGGCTCCAGCAGGAGAATTCTGTTTAATTATTACCACTGCCTCCAAGAAAGATGTAAACAACTAGACAGAGCCCAGAAGAGTTCCAGGGGCTAATGATCAGAAGACTAGAAGACTTAGTCTGTTAGGAAAGAAATGATAGGAAAACATTTTTAGTTTAGAAAAGGAAAAACTAAAATACAATGCAATATGTCCAGGTATGTAAAAGACAGATGTTGAAAAATTCCCACATTAAGAGATTGAAAACTTCTCTTTATCTGCTCTAGATTAGCAATAAAGAACAAAAATTCTAGCAAATTTAATTATTAGGATATTCTTCCTAGTGGTAAGGATAGCAAAATGCTAGAATACACTGCTTAGGCGAAACTGTGCAATCTCTGTAGTTCAAGCATTTTAAAGAATAAAAATCTATTCCTGTACCACGCAGGATCTACACACCTTTGGGAATATGGACCATCTTTAGTTACATGTTGTACGCAGCCTAACAAAAAGAAGCCTCATTTGCAGGCAAAATCACAGTTGCTCCTTCAATCAAGATAACACTTATGGATGACAAGGATAAAATAAAGCACTGAATAACAGTCATCTCCTGACAGTTTAGTTTAATGGTAAGTGATTTCACATCTCCAGGTGATGTGAAATCACCTGAGCCTCTCCAGTAGTTCATGGATTAAATGGATTATGTGCTTCTCCAATTGTTTATGGTTTACAACAAGGAAAAGCCATTTTGGAGAATTCATACATACATCAGAGAGAAAAAGTAAGTTCTCAGTTCTTCTTTTCCTGAGGTGACACAAACCCACAAGTCCTTTTCATCCTTTTTTCAGATAGGCTTAGGATTTATATCCATCAACAAGCATTCAATTTCTACATTCTAACTTGAATCAACCTATCCTGTTCTTTGCACTTCTTTTCAGGTAATAAAAAATACTGTTATGATCAAAGCTGAACAGTATGTTCCAAGGGCCATAGAATCACAGAATCACAGAATAGTAGGGGTTGGAAGGGACCTCTGTGGGTCATCTAGTCCAACCCCCTGCCGAAGCAGGGTCACCTACAGTAGGCTGCACAGGATCTTG
>Ga0065711_1003828_pt1 | contig 26173 bp, 20 predicted proteins | sample Hoacrofraction12_FD_59098 | JGI IMG/M metagenome (GOLD analysis project Ga0065711, IMG submission 59098) | Hoatzin crop microbial communities from Cojedes, Venezuela - Epithelial fraction 12 v2 (version 2) | ecosystem: Host-associated > Birds > Digestive system > Esophagus > Crop | place... | reverse complement strand
ATGGCTGTGCCCCCCCACACCGGCCGGGACCTGCGCTGAGGTGTCGTCGTGTGTGTGTGTGTGTCCGTCCGTCCGTCCGTCCGTCCGTCCGTCCCCCCCCCCAATTTATGTAATGGGAGTTATATAAACCCACCCAGGAGTTCTGACTTTCGGCCGATGCGCGCATCACGGGGAGGGGGGTGTTAATTCGGCGCCGCGGAGGGGAGCGAGGATGGCGCCCTGGCCCCGCAGCGGTGCGGACCGGGAGCGGCTCCCGCAGAGCCCCGCGCTCGGCCGCCGGCGCCCTGCGGCACCGCAGCCCGGCGGGAGCGGCTCTTGCCGGGCTCTCGGCTCGGAGGGGTCAGCAGCTGAATTCAGACAGGCTGCGCTTCGGGGAAATGGGACAGCTTGGCAGCGTAGTTCTTACTTAAAAGCACGTGAGGCTGGCTTGTACCTTTTAAAAATCAGAATTTCTCATGGTGGTTTGTGTATTTCACAGAATAGTCAATAGGTATTTTCAAAGTCGGTGTTTTCTAGGCAGTTTAAGAAGCTACGTTACATCTGATATTTGTTTTATTGAAGCCTTTTGCTCCTGAGCCATTGAGCCTCGCCAGTCGATAATACCACTTTTTGCATCATTTTTTTTTTTTTTTAATCGGAGCTGTGGAGCCATAAAGAAGCACAAAACTTAATTGTGGCTTGGTGGAGCCCACGTTATCAAGGTGTTACTAATGAAATGCTAGCTGTGAGAAGGTTAATGGAAGTTCTGCCGGTGAGTTAAACAGCCGTCTACCCTCAGGTTTTCCCCTGCCCTCCCTGTGTGGAAGTCGTAGGCCACTCTTTGATGATTGTAAGGACGATGTGGATTAATTTTCAGAGTTAAAAATAACCGTTTACAGCTGCTTGATTTAGGTCCAGGACAATCATGAGGTTCAGATCCACAAATGTTAACTCCTCGCGCCGGAGCTTTCCACGCCAGAAATTTGCGAGCTTAAACCAAGCAAACTGCTTTTCTTTCTGGTTAAGTTTCAGGTGAATCATTGTGCTGAATCTACAGCGCACGGGCTTGCATAAATCTCTTCTGGCTGGCAAAGGAAAGCCGCTCCCATCTCGGACAACGTTTTCCAAGGGAACTGTAAATGCTGACAGTCTCTTAAACCCTTTGGAAATGTCTGTTTTCAGAAGGGGTCAGAAACTAGAGTCCTGTAACCAAAAAGCGAGCCTGGGGGAGCAGGAAGTGTAGCTGGAGTTAGACGGATAGCTTAATTTTTTTTTTTCCACAGTTTTTACTTGGGACGAGCGAGATGGAGACCTGTACTGAGAAACAGTTGGGCTTTGCTGGTAACCGTTTGCATTCGGTGCGAAGCTTGCCTCCCGGTTCTTGCTTTATATGAGTGCAGAGACACTTTGTTAATACCTGCCTTTTCCAAAGTGGCAGGTACAAAGGGCGATTAAGCACTACTGCACTTCAGAGTGTGGTCTCAGAGCCGTAAGTTAGAAGATTTTGTTTGTTTTACTGGTGAAGCAAAGCTTAAGTGAGGATGATATCCATACCTGTGTTCTTTTCCCTTAAGTAGTTTGAGCCCTGGCTGGTTGCAGTGAAGTTTGATGGAAAGGTAAAAGTTTCAAAGGTGCGAAGATCCCGTACGTGAAAGCAGGTGCCACGGTGAAAGAGAATCTCATAGCTGCTCCGGTGAGGAGGAGGAGGAGGCAGCTGTGTATCCTCAGGCTGTGTTAGACCCGTGTGGGATCAGCAGAACAAAACCCCCAGGAGACTGGATTTCACAAGGAAAGAGTGCAGGTGGGACAGCGGGCCACCCGTGACGTGGTTTGCTTTAGACAGGGTGGAAGGGTTGCGAGGCCTGAGCTGCCCTGGTGCGTGTTACTGCGATGTGGTATTTGCACAGCACCTACGTGAGGACATGTGCTTTATGGCCCTATTTCTCCTGTTTGTATGGGGTTTTTTCTTCTAGGACACTTCTCTCTCCTTACCAGGGCATTTTATCCATTGCGTAAGAGTAAGTTAGCACAGCTGGAGGGTGTATTTTATGTGGATTTAATTCCCGAAGGACAGAGTAGAGAAGATCTCTCACACAAAGGCTCTTTTCTTCCGTATCTGTTCCTTTCCTTGAGCACTGTGTTGCAGTCAGACTCTGAGCAGATGTTTGTCAGAGAGAGACCATATTTACTACTGTTACTTGGTTTGCGTCCTAGGGCAGTTACCGAATGCGCACTGGGCTTGCAAGCAGCGGGCGCAAAAAAGGATGCAGGCAGTGTTTAACTCTTCATTACCTGCCCAGTGGCATTTTGGATTCTGTCTTCCTGAAGATAACTTTTCAAGTAAATGTTTAACTCGCCGCTTTACCTGGATCTCTACTTGAGAGCTCAGTTGGATCTGAGACTTAAGAAGGAAGTTGGTAATGTTTTAGAAATAATTTACAGAAATGAAATTATATTTTTTTAGCCAATAACTAATTTTTAAACTAATTTTAAGTTACAGATTTTAAAAATTACTTAGAAATTTCTGTTGGTTCAGGGTTTTTTTTTTTTTCCCTCCTAATTGGAGACATCTGTAGCTATCCCTACAAAAAGTCCTGCGATGTAGCCAACTGGAACAGGTTGCCCAGGGAGGTTGTGGATTCTCGTTCTCTGGAGATATTCAAGACCCGCCTGGACAAGGTCCTGTGCAGCCTGCTGTAGGTGACCCTGCTTCGGCAGAGAGGTTGGACTAGATGACCCCCAGAGGTCCCTTCCAACCCCTACCATTCTGTGATTAACAGGTCAAAGTTGGCTGGGTTTGGTACTTGCTGACATCTTTGGTTCTGAGGTTACGTGTTAACGATAAGCTTGAGATACCATCAGTAGTCAAAAATACTGTCAAATCCCTTATGGTAGAGTAGTGCGAGATGGCTTAGCCTGTAAGTGAATCGCCACTTTCATTTTCATTAGGGAATGTTGAAAGCTTTGTGCATGTTCCTGTTCGATTAGATTAGTTTTGTGCATTTTCACAGCAAAACTGCTTGTTCTGGGAGGTGCTGGGGGTGATTTCATCACGGGCACTGAACCTGAGGGTAGGTTTCATGCTTCCCAAGCAGCTCGCTTTGCAGTTGCTGTTTACACAGTACTTCATGTTGCACACTCTTAGTATATAAAAACCCACTTAGGATTCTTTTAAATACTTGTGAATTTTCCCTTTTATAAGTAAGGTTAAATAAAATTTTAAAATGAGCTCTGTTTCAAGCAGCTTTTTATCTTTACTTTTTGAGATACAGTGATTCTTTAACTTCTTGTTTGAAGTAGATCAATAAAAGATTGTTTTGTTCCTGTTTTACCCATATTTTGAATTTAGTTATGGTATTTCCCACTACTATTCTTCTAGCCTCCATTTACAAGCAGTTTACAAGCTGGATGTGGTCTTGCATCGTTTGCAACTCGCAGACGGTGGACTTTTCAAAAATAAATTAATTTCTCCTTCAGCTGGTAATGACCTTTACAGTTCACAACTTTAAATATAAATTAATACATTGGCAAAAAGAAGCATCTTCTGTATATGAATCTGGACCTTATTATTCCTTTAATAAAAATAAATGAGCTGTATGCCAGCAACTGAAGTAAACTCCCATCTGGAAGATTTTATTTTTTTATTGTAAATAAAAGTCTTGCCAGGGTGATAGCTTTCAAACTGATCTATAGAGCACTTCCTGGTTGTGAATGGAGATCTGACTGGTGACATAAGAGCTCTCTTCCTTATTTTCCCCTTGCCTGGATTTTAATATTTTAATGCGTACAGAGAAATGGCTATTGATAAACTATACGTACTGTAATCATGGTAAATGCATCAGCTTTTAGGAGCCCTGTGCATCTCCCAAGGTCTGGGTAATTGATTTCATGATAGAGTCTATTTCAGAGAAAGGCAGCGAGGGGACCACAGAGGTTGAGGGTTCCCACGTCTCACATGGGGAATCCATCTAGATTGCCCCCGCTCATTACACTGTAGCAGGAGAGGGTCAAAAATACGATGAAGAATTGGATTTTTGGTAGAGAATGTGAATGGGTACCCCCGTAAACTTCTTTACCTTTTGGAGGGGTGAAAAGCAAAATAAGTAGCATATTTAAAGACCTGTCCCATTACAGCCTTCAAAACAGCTCGCTGTTTTGTCTTAAAATATGTCCAAAATACCAAAACAAGTTACTGATAGATAAAGGCTCAATCTGAGCTCTAATGAAATAACACCAAGCCAAAGCGCTTTTATTCTAAATGCAGCAGATTGAGGAGAGGAAGACGCCACAGTAATGATGTTAATAAAGGATATTGGTAGTGCTGTCTGCATTCGTGGTTCTGTTTTCTTGAGGAAGAGCTCTGTCTGCAGCTTTGCACAAGGAGAGGGGGAAATCCAGGTAGTTCACTGAGAGCTTGGACTCTCATCAGAATGTTACCTAGCCTTGCCCACAGCTGGAATTCAGATTGGCAGGGGGTTTTTTCACCTTTTATTTTTTTTTCCTCGTTATTTTACTGTAACTTTTTTTTTTTTTAAAGGAGAAGGCATGCTTCTAAGCTCTGTCCCAAGAGGGTGGCTTCTCCGTCGGAGCGGTTGGCCGGGAGGCATGAGTGGGAAGGAGGGATGGGAGCTGGAGGGCTGGGTTCCTGCCCTGGGAAGCCGGGCACCCCAATTCCAGCCTCCTGAGCTTAGCATGGCACTCTGCCTCCTTCTACTCGCCTTTCGGGGAGGTCCCCTGCTCCTAAGGTGCAGCGGCGCTGGGATGGGTAAGGCGGAACGCAGGGGCTCGTGTTGAAATGCGTACGTTGCGTGAAATGCTGATATTGAAGGCGAGGTTGTACCTGTGCGTGGAGACGGGGGGCTGGGCTGTGCCTGCTTAGGGATGGGCCACCAGCCTGCACAACACTAATCCAGTGAGCAGCTACGGTGCCTTTTTGTTTTCATGTTGTGGAGGCCAAGTGGCATAGAAAGAGGCAGGAAAATCACAGAATGGTTGGTTTGGAAGGGACCTTACAGATTATGTAGTTGCACCCTGCCTGCCATGGGCAGGGACACCTTCCACTAGACCAGCTTGCTCAGATCTCTATCCCACCTGGCCTTGAACACTGCCAGGGAGAGGGCAGCCACAGCTTCTCTGGGCAACCTTTTCCAGTGCCTCACCACCCCCATCTTAAAGAAAGTCTTCCTTACAAAATAATTCCGCGTGTCTGTGATGGCAGCGTTTAAGTGATGCTACATCAGTCTCTCTAATATTATTTACAGCACCAACTGAAAATGAGAGAGACTGTTTTTTTTTTTTTTTTTTAATATATTGCCCCAAGTAGTGTCCCATGTCTGGGTAATTCACTGCTGGAGCAGCAGCAGCAGCTTGTGTGTCCCACCTTCTTGTCCATTTTCAGGTGGAAAACAGTTTCAGGTATTTTCGTTTGTAACGTGAGAATCGAAGCATTTGGCTCTGCAGCCTTCAGGGCTATAAAAATAGGCTCGGCCTGACCCGGACCAGTGGCAGAGGGCTGAGATAAGCAGCTGCGAGAGCCCTGCCATGGCAGCACACCTGTCTGGGGAAACAGCCCGTGGGGATACGGGGTGAGGAGAAATAACCAGTGCCATTTCCACCGTCCCGGGAGAGTGGGTGCATGGTTCAGCTTGCTTCTCTTTCCCCGGTGTGGTCTTTCCCTCCCCACGCGGTGGTCCGATGCCGGACCAAGATCTCAGCATCACACCCAGGGGTATGGGAGTCACGGGGACCATGGGACACCAAACTCCACAGTGAAATGCCCAAACTTCCCTTGTTTCTCATGTCCAGCCTCCCTGGAGTGCTGGGACTGAGGAATAATGATTAAACAATTTGTTTCAATTCATTTCTACATGCCAGATTGGAAAAAAAAAACAACAACAAAAAAAAACAAACCAAAACCAATACAAACCACCCAACGAAAACCAATTTACCTAGTGGCAGTGTTTGATCTGGCAAAGCCCATGTACAAAGTAATGTAAGGGCTTCAATGTTGGTATTTCCCTGGGTGAATTAGGTCTTTATGCTGAAATCTAATGTTGTCTGTGCTTATCTTCAAGTGTGGTGAGCCCTTATCGTTACAAAGGAAAAACAGCCTTCCTACAGCCCTTGGAAGGGTGCTCCTTCATTCTTCTTACCTACTTACCCAAATAAGTTCTGCAAGTTTTTTTTGGTGGGGGAAGCCTAATAAAAAGTACTCTCTCCTGGGTGCTGTGTTGTATCAAAACCTGTTTATATAATTTTGCAGAATTCAGCGAAGACAGTGTGGCTGGTGTAAAGCCAAGACGTTGAGCCGCTGTCATTAGTGGCCTTGTGTAACTTTGCTCTTACCCAGCAAAAACGTGGGTTTTAGGGAGGCCTGAGTGAAAGTAACAACCTGTTAAACATCTGAGGTTTGAACTTTTAGAGAAATCAGATCCAAGATGGTATGAAAAACCTAGAGATTTCCACAAATGTTTATGCTGGGGGCCACCAGTGGCCAGCAGTAGCTTCATGCTCGCTGTCCTGGGCTGTATCCTACTTTGGTGCCTTTGGTGTGGCTCCAAAGCCTCCACGCTAGCCTATAACATCCAGTGCCTGTGGGATGAGCAGTGCTGTCTGGTCGGGCTCTGAGAGGTGAGGATGAAGACAGGACTGAGGTGGTCCTCAGTGCATCTCAGCTCTGGGTCTCGCCTTGCGTTGCGGTCACCAGTTAGGGCTCCTAGGTGGTGAGGTGGTTGAGGCCATGCGGGAGCCAGCTTTGTGACCCCCCCATTCCCCTTTGAGCAGGGACGTTGCTCCTGTGGAGAGCTTTGGAGATGCTGCTCAGAGCCAGGCGAGCAACCCCTGCTATTTGGAGTGTCCTTCTGGCAGGCTGGGGTTGTCCAGGTTGGTACGAAAACCGCCTTTCTGCTGCAGCTGGAGCACAGGGGCGGTGTGGGGCTAGGGAACGGGGATGTCCACGTGTCCCTGCCTGTGTTCTGCTGCCTGGTGGTGGGCTGCTCATTCAGCCAGATTGCTCGCCTCCTCTAGCGTGGCTAATTGCTACCGCCATGGCTATTGTCAGACTCTAATTGTTTGCAAATCATTTCGAGATGGAGGAAACTACGAGAAGAAGCATAATTAGGATTCAGGGTTTGAAGTGCTTCTCTGCCTCAAAGAGCCGAGACTAATTCTGCTTTATTGAAGCTGTTTTCAATTTCACTGTCCTAAAAAAACCCCAGCTTTATTTTTATGATCACCTGAATTGTTTGATTTGTTCTTTTCTCCTAATTTGCATGCCTGAACAGCTTAGAGTGCCTCTTCCAGATATTAACTCTCCTTGCGAAACTGCATCCACTGGGAAGCAGCCTGTACTGTCAGCTCCTTCCAGCTCCCGGGAAGAGCTTTCTCCTTTCGGGTAGAGTATTGGGTTTGTCAGACTGCTGCTTTTGCTTCATGGCCTTGTTTTTCTTTCATCTCCTGGCTTTCGGATGGAGGGACAGAAGCAGTGGGCAGCAGTGACGAGCAACAGTGAGCTCCCCAGGAAGAATTTACCCTCAGCAAGTTTGCAGATGGCACCAAGCTGAGTGGTGCAGATGACACTCTGGAAGGACGGGATGCCATCCAGAGGGACCTGGACAAGCTCGAGGAGTGGGCCTGTGTGAACCTCATGAGGTTCAACAAGGCCAAGTGCAAGGTCCTGCATCTGAGTCAGGGTAACCCCCAGAATCAGTACAGGCTGGGGGATGAAGGGATTGAGAGCAGCCCTGCCGAGAAGGACTTGGGGGTCCTTGTGGATCAAAAGCTCAGCATGAGCCACCAATGTGCGCTCGCAGCCTAGAAGGCCAACCGTATCCTGGGCTGCATCAAGAGCAGCGTGGCCAGCAGGTCGAGGGAGGGGATTCTGCCCCTCTGCTCTGCTCTGGTGAGACCCCCCCTGGAGTGCTGCATCCAGATCTGGAGTCCTCAGCTCAGGAAAGGCATGAACCTGTTGGAGCGGGTCCAGAGGAGGGCACAAAAATGATCTGAGGGCTGGAGCACCTCTCCTGTGAGGAAAGGCTGAGAGAGTTGGGGCTGTTCAGCCTGGAGAAGAGAAGGCTGCGGGGAGACCTTAGAGCAGCCTTCCAGTACCTGAAGGGGCCTAGAGGAAAGACGGGGAAAATATTTTCAGCAGTGCTTGCTGTGACATGATGAGGAGTAATGGCTTTAAACTAAGGGAGGGTAGGTTTAGACTACATGTAAGGAAGAAATTTTTTACAGTGAGGGTGGTGAAGCACTGGAACAGGTTGCCCAGAGAGGTGTTGGAGGCCCCATCCCTGGAAACATTCAAGGCCAGGCTGAACGGGGCTCTGAGCAACCTGGTCGAGTTGAAGATGTCCCTGCCCACTGCAGGGGGGCTGGGCTAGATGACCTCTAAAGGTCCCTTCCAACCCAAAGCATTCTGTCATTCTGTGATTCTAAGTCAGAGGTGTGCTTTATGCTTTGTGGCTTTTTACCGGAGCGGGAGCCTGGCAGGGTGCTTGGCTGTATCTCCAATCATTAATCTCTCAGTTTGGTGGTTTTGTCTTGCAAAAATAACCTGATCTGATTGAAAGAAAAGGGTCTGAGTATTTAAAACCGGGCTTTTTCATGATACAGGTGCACGTAGCCACTAGCTGCCCTTCTGCACGGCCCTGGAGACCAGCCACCAGGCAGTGACTGTGGTCCCACCACTCTCCCGATCTTTGGAAGTGCCAGATGCCTGCGGCTGAGAGCAGCCTCGGCTTTGGAGGAGCTGAGCATCTTGGCAAATTGGTTTGGTGTGGTGGTGGTGGTGGTCCTCTGCCTGTTTTCTTGGAAGGGCTCGGTTTGGCAGATGTTGCTAGAGGATGCCTTGTTGTCCAGCTGTGCTGGTCTCAGGTGCAATGGAAACCTCACGAGTAGACCAAGGAGAAGCAGAAAGGCAGTTTTCTTTCCGCTTCCAACTTATGCTGTGCTCGGTTTGCTTGTACAGTGGCTAAAGCTCTTCCCCAGGATGCTGAAGACACAGGCTGGACTCTGTCTTCTCTGTGAGCCCTTTGGCTTTGGGAGAGGGGGTGTAAGCACTTGGTTTGGGAGGTTCGGGGCTGTGGCAGGTGGGTGGGACGAGGTGCCTCTGTGTGCACATCTGGCCTGCTGCTCCCCAAATTTTAAAAGTGCCATCAGAATTTCTTACCAGCTAATTGCAGATACCGCATGTTACTGCTTCTTTGCACTACGTTGACCTTCACCCCCCGCTTTGTAATGAGTTTATGAGTTTGCATTGAACAGCAGATCCTGGCTGTGGGGACCAGATGTCTTATTTAAAATTTAAGTAAAACTATAAGGGTAATGTTGCTCAGTATTGTGGTGCTGCAGGCTTCCTTGTCACTTAGCCCTAGATTTAACTCTTCTTCCCCCTTCCCCCCCGTAAAAAAAAGCAATGGCAGCATTGGCCTTTTGCCTTTTTGTTTTACTTTTTGAGGATTTTATTAATCTATTGGTTCCAGACTCCTAAGTGATCAGTCCAAGTCCCTCTGCCTTGCAGCACGGCTTAGCTGCTGAAGTGACCACCCCATTTATGGGAAGGCATTTGAGTAGTTCTGAAAAATTTCCCTTTAAGGCCTTTAAAATATGATGGAGGTAAGCAGAAATCGTCTTGCTCTATGTAGAGGGTGCCTTAATTCATGTGCCATTGAGCCAGGCGTAACTATTGGTGCCTTGAACTGTCTCTTGAGTGTTGTCCTAAAAGATGGAAATAATAAGACAGTTTTCCAGTAACAGTTTTTAGTTGTAGTTCAGCTTTAATCATCTACTGTCCAGTGTCTCAGAAGTTTAAAAGAATTTTTAAAATACCATGTGGATAATTAACACCAATCTGGGAAAGGAGCCTGCATTCTTTAGTTTGAAAGATATGGTACATTTAGTAGAAATCGGTGCTAGATTAACTTAATGTAAACATGTTCCTTTTCCTAGATCAGTTATAAACATGGCACAGGGTAACTTCTAATGGAATCTTTTATCTTTCTGAGGGCATAGAAGGAGCCATGTGTTTAAAGATGAAGAGCAGTGCACTTGTGATAGTTCATCTGAGAAACCTATCGTTATAAAATACCCTTGCCTTTTTTTTTTTTTTCCCTGTGCAGAAATGCTCACCAAGTTCATCGTGCATGATGTCCTGTCTGCGTCCCATTTGGTGACCTCTGTAGAGGGGAGACACTCCCCACCTGTTGCAGAATTTGAAATGGTTCCTTGCTGATTTTTATACTGCAGTTTATTTGTGGTATTGTGTCCCTAGTATGCATGTACATTTGATAAGAATGGGTTTGCAATTAGAAGTACAACACTCTTGCTTTACTTGGAAGTATTCCGATTTCTCGTACTGAAGCAACAAAATATACACAAAAGTAGCTGTTTCAAAAGTAGCGATGAAGTAGGTACCAAGTAAGGTGTGGGATTTGTAGCAAGTTTTCCAGTTCTGTTTTACAGACTTACTCCTGGAAAAACACAGGTAGAGGTTCCTTCTACCTGAAACCCAGCTTACAGCTGAAGGAATCAGCTTTATTGAGGAGAAGCACATAACTTTAGTAGAAGTTTGTCCTTTCCCACCTCTTCTGTCCTGTCCTCCGTATGTGTCAGAAGTTTATATTACAGCTGAAACCTGCATATGAATTGTAGCCTGGGAATATTCTTTCTGCATGAAGAAACTTGTACCTTTTGAGGAACCTGCGATGTTCTGTCAGTGGTCTTTAGCTGAAGGCTTTGCAAACCTATGTCTTCAGCTTTCCTTAGTGCAGTTACTGTACAGTTATCTGCCTTCCTGCAATACTTCTGCATCTTGGGAGGTCAAAAAGAGGACGAGAAGTTGGAGTGGCTTGTTGAAGGGAAAGAGGTAGTCTGAATTTTAAGTTCCCCCCAAAAATCTTCTCCCACATAGAGTTAAAAAAATGAACAATCAAAACCATAGGAGTTTTGGGAAGGAAACCAGTGTAGCAGTTCTTCTTTCTTTTCCCCCTCTGCTTCTGTTTCCTTTTTATTTTTGACTGTCCTGTAGGTATAAATGGTTTCACTGCTGCCTGTGATAGAGGTCTCCTGCATCCTAACCCAAGGCGTGCCAGTGCATTGACATGTGAGCAAGAGAACCTTTATATAATTTATATGTACCTGAGAGCCAGAGACCCTTTTATTTTAGAAACAGACCCTATTTTATAAGAGCCCCTTCCATGGAACAAGCTCTTCGGGCATTTTATTAGAAAGGTGCTTGCTCACAAACTAGGTATTTTTCAAAGCATGTTTCAAAATCGGTGTACTGTGTAACATTTCTTGTTTGGTTGTTTTTTTTGTTCGGAGATTTTTAGGTTGTTTATTTTTTGACACTTCAGTGAGAAGGATAACACAAGTGTTATGATTCAGAAGGTGCCCCAAATGAGTATGAAAGAAGGCTCTGGGGAGACCTTCTTGTGGCCTTCCAGTACTTAAAGGGGGCTTATAAGAAAGATGGGGACAAAGTTTTTAGTAAGGCCTGTTGCGATAGGACAAGAAGTAATGGTTTTAAACTAAAAGAGGGTGGACTTAGATTAGATACAAGGAAGAAATTGTTTACAGTGAGGGTGGTGAAGCTCTGGCACAGGTTGCCCAGAGAGGTGGTAGATGCTTCATCCCTGGAAACATTCCAGGTCAGGTTGGACAGGGCTCTGAGCAACCTGATGGAGTTGAAGATGTCCCTGCTCATTGCAGGGGGGTTGGGCTAGGTGACCTCTAAAGGTCCCTTCCAACCCAAACCATTCTATGACTCTATGAGGCAACTCACACTGGAAAAATTTTGTCTCTAGTTTTAATAATTTTCATGCTACTTCAGTTGCAATTAAGTTATCACATCAGGCCTGGTTGTATTTATTAGTGTTGAATCCTTTTCATAAATGCACTCTTAATAATTCCCCTTTCGCCCCCCCCTCGCTGCCTCTTGTCATCTCTCCCTTGTTTTTTGGCACTTAAGCATCAACTTCACGTGCAGGGGAACCACTGCAGAAGTACGGGCGCTAATCCACAGTCCTGGGGCCTGGCTGTACGAAGCTGCTGCTCTGTGTTTGGCAGGCTTGGCTTTAGCCGTACTCACTTTTATCCCCTGCCACTGCTGCCCTTGGGTCCCTCCTGGAGTGATGCCCCGGCAGAGGAGCAGTTGGGACCCCTGTCAGCCACAGCGCTGGTTCAGGGTGGTCGAGGCATGGGGCGCAGCCCTCACAGGGACACCCACCACGTGGCCGGGGTGCTTGAGCTTTGCTCTGGCATGCGTCCTGATGCCCACGCTCTTTTTTTCCTTCTCTTTCATTTTCAGTTCTGGCTCCTCTTTGTCGTCTTTAGTTAATATTTTAGCTGCGGGTAGTTTAGACAAGGGAGGTGATTTTTTTTTTTCTTTGACCAGTTGAAGGAGGAAACTTTTTAATAGTTGGTAAGCAAAGTGGAAATTGTAAGCAGAAGTAAACAGTGAGAAGAGGAATTGTTTTTTCTGGTCAGTTATTCAGGAACAGAAAAAGGAATTCATTTTACACAGGCTAAGAAGTAAAACCGTAATTTTTCAGCTAATTCTCTGCTTTCTTGTGTTTTTTCATGATTTCTGAGAAAAAAAAAGTATTTCACAAATCAGGTGTTCATTAAGCGTTCTCTTGGGATTTTGGTAGCACTTACTGTTAGTTGACTTTTTTCCATGACTTTAGTGAAATGAAAAAGAAATCTTCCTCCTAGATCTATCGTCAGGGGAAAACATGCACAGCACTTCATGAGTTTCTTCTTCTTTTCCATTCTTGTAATGTCTCAAGTCTTTTGAAATTTGGAAGTTAAACCCTTTTTTTTGTCCTCTGCATATCTTACTGGCTTTAATCCAGCTGATCTGAAGACCGCACATTGAAGTTGGTGCTCTGTTTTCTGTGAGCACAGATAATTTTCTACCTTTTACACCTGGATGAATTTTTTTGTCTTTTTCTTGCAGTTACAGGAGAGCATTTAGCATTTTCTGATATTATACGTATTACTGGTCTGCAGATTCAGGTCTCCATTTTAAATAGATGGGTGTAATATCTGGACATGTATTTAGCTGAGAAGCAAACTGGTGCTGAGTAGTACCTCACTGCACAGTTTTAAAACATGTCGTGTCCATCTCCTGCTTGGCTTTGAAATTGTCATTGATGGTGTGTGTGAATGCAAGGAGGAAGTATTTGATGTAATTTTCTTCACTCTCGGAAGGCTTTTGATGCTGTTCCATGTGAGCTTGTTACACCTCCTAGACCAGAAAGTGGTTACGCTGCTGCTTTGCTGTGCCACACTCAGATTAGTTAGCTATGGTTTGTTGTCCAAGTGAGGAGGCACTTCAAATAAGGGCTTCGTAGGTCTGATTTTATTGTTTCCATTAATCACTTAGGTGATGGACTGGAGAATGCAATTATAAAAACTGCATGTGGTGCCAAGGGCTGGTAAACCCCTTGGAGGCTGAGAATAGTTCCTTTTCTGCTGGGTTAATGGTGAAGGAACGAAAATGCAGCAGGTTGGAAAAATGAAGCATGCAAAGGGGAAATGTAGTATCACAGAAAACTTGCTAGATACTCCAGTGGCTTAAGCAAACGCGGTAAAGCCATTCTCTGCTGTCTGTCGTCCCTCTCCATAGGAGGTAGTGTCTCTGCAGGACATACAGTATATGGGCAATGAATGTAAAGCTGCTCCTGAATTGCTATTTGTAGGTGCCATAAACCAATTCTGAGTTACTTTAATATGCCAGCTTGCAAATCATGGCATTTGGGTAACTTTTTCATGCATAGCTTGGTTCTATCTGCTGTGGGGGTGGGTGGCGAGGAAGGCCAGCAACTCCAGCTGGCCTCCAGCTGGAATGTCTGCTGGGGAGACAGCACTTGGTACAGCTCTATGATGGAGTTTGCCTGTATTTGTGTCAAGGGCCGATTTACAGTGGGATACTGCTGCAAGCTCTCTTTGATATGGTAGTGTATGTGCAAGGTACAGGAGGTGGCTTCCCACTCTTCTCCTGGCTGAGACCTTACTGGTAGTGAGCATCATGTCCAGTTTCGAGTGTCATGCTTAAAGACAAGCTGGAGAGATTCCAGTTTAAACTCAAGGACAGTGAGCTGTTTGAAAAATACGGCCCATAAAGACATGATGAGGCAACTGGGATTTCTTTAGAAAAATAGAAATCACTCAGGGGTGGGCAAGTATGATGATACTTTTTTGCTATGTCAAACCTTAACATCAAAAATGCCTGCGGCCAATTAGTTTCTGTGTTCCGGGGAGCAGGATTAATTTCCAGCAAGAAAGTTTAAGACTCTGGTGGTTGGCTTGTTTGTTTGGGTGTTGTGGGGTTTTTTTTCTGTAAGAATACTTAATGAAAATAGTGGAAGATGCTAGCTGTGAAGTTGTTGCATCTTGGTTGTGGGAGGTTTTGAAGAACAGGTTTGACAAACACCACTTAGGGCACAGGTGTATTTATCCAGCTTCAGAGTGGGGCTGGAACGGTAACATCTAAAGGTGCCCTCGGGTCTTTCCACTTCAATTCTATGATTATGTAGATATATATGAGGCAGAACCGGAAACACAAAGAGCTTGACATCCTTTTGATCTTCTAATCTGGTTTGCCTTTCTTGAGCATCTGTACATCACAGCATAAAATAGGGGAAGAATTGTTATTGTTACTTTCTCTATTTTAATTTTATGGCTTTAGATGTGAAAAGACTTGCAGGCTGCAGAAGTGAAAGTTGGCGCTAATTCTCTGTTCCCACCTTTTTCTTCACAGGTCGCTTGGTTGGTGCCCTGGACGCCGTATTAGACTCTAACGCACGCGTCGCTCCATTTCGAATTTTACTCCAAGTTCCAGGCTCACAGGTTTACTCTGCCATTGCATGTGGTGAGTTATTGAACGGATCAGAAGTTTACTGGGCCGTAGCTATTGGTGAGTCACAGACGAAAAACCCCGAACCGGTTCTGAGCATGGTCAGTGTCTGCATGTCCAAGAAGCTCAAGGTAACCCCAGCTAGTAGAGTGTGTGTGGAAAGCTATTGCCTATAGCTTGCTTAACAACCAAATTAACCTCTGGTTAAAATCCCGGATAGGAATTATGAAAGTGTTAACTAGGAACATTAAGTTTCTGTAAGAAGGTTGTCTAGCTGAGGATGTTTTGCATTAATTTGCTGTCTCTTGCAAAGCAATGGTGGTTCTGTTCATACACGCCATCTTTTCCTGCAGTAGTTCCTTACAGCAAAAACCTACTTACTGTAGGGTTTTACCAGTCTAGTCTTTCGCTTGCTTACTGGTAACTGTCTTACCACACTTGGTTGTAATGATGTACAACTGGAACATTTGGAAGATGCCACATGATTTAGGAGGTAAAGTTGTCAGGGGGGAATGTCTAATTGCCTGGTTTCTTGTGCACTAATACCTTTGCAGTGTTGCTGCAACCTCTGAAGGCCGAGCTCCTCTTCAGGAAAGTGGTGTCGATGTGGATTGCAGCAGCCTTGCCGTGGCATGGTAAAGGCCATCTGAATGCCCTGGTTCCATTCATCCTCTTCTTGCCTGGCTGGTCTCTGCAGGGCTGTTCTCATCCCTTCTTCTCCAGTCTATAAAATCCTGGCATTGAAATACACAGCAGGTCTTCCTTTGGGAACGGTTCCAAGCTGCAAGAGAGGAGGTTCAGACTGGGTGTTAGGAAGCATTTCTTTACCAAGAGGGTGGTCAAACCCTGGAACAGGCTTCCTAGAGAGGTGGTCGATGCCCCAAGCCCATCAGTGGTTAAGAGGCATTGGGACAGTGACCTTAACAACATGCTTTAGCTTTTGGTCAGCCCTGAAGTGGTCAGGCAATTGGGCTGGAGGATCGTTGTAGGCTCGTTCCAACTGAAAATTGTTCTGCTCTGCTTTGTCCTAGTCTACTCTATTCTTTCCTTTCTTACACAGACCAAGCCATGAAATAGTTAGCTAATGCAAATGTTGATGTGTTGGTGGTGTTTGACATAGTAATCATTTAAATGGAAGAGGCAATCTGTAAATTCGCCGCCTTCCTCTGGACAAGCTCATTCAGCATTTCTTCCTTGGTTCAGTAGAGACCCCTCTGCACATTCCCCAGTAATACTGGGAACTTTTCCCTGTGCCAGATCTGTGTGAAGAAGCTTGCGTAGAGTCTGTTTGTGCTACTTTTGTTGTGACCAAGTTTTCTTCTTTTTGCAGTTGCTCTACGGTTTATATCTCTACCCCCCTCCTTTTTATATTTAAATAATGCCATCTCATGGAGAAATTTAAGAGCTTCGTGCTGTTATAGTACTGCAATGAAGCCAGGTGGAAAAACAAACTCAGTTTTGCTGTCATGGGCTTCCTGATCATTTGAATGTATGTAATATTCGTTTCTGGGGCTGATCCTTGCCCTAGCCACACTCTTATTGCCCCACAGTTTGTTTGTTTGTGTTTTTATATTAAAGGAACTACAAATCAAAAACTGCCTGGTTGGAGTGGTTAAGGGTTTTGCTGAGGTAAACTTATTTGATTAATGTTTTCTAAAATTCTCTTTGGCTCTTCTGAATGGATGCTCAGCCCTGAGAAAAGGAGATTTATAGTAACAGAGTGGAAAGCAGAGGGCTCTGCTTTGTATGCTGCGTGGGTAAGACACAAGCGCTTGCCAGAGCTGCACAGAAATTAAGAACCATGGTAGCAGAAGTTGTTTCTGAATAATACCTCTGCTGTGAAACCCTGACGCGAGCGTCCAGGGGAGAGCCAGCGCTGGCAATAGGAGTCAGAGGAACAGCATCACCCGACCTTTTTCTTAGAAAGCTGGAAGCCTTTCCCTGCGCAGAAGCGGCCGTCACTGCTCACCCAGCTCTGCCCTGTCCGAGCGAGGTGCTTTGTGCGAACACGACGTCAAGAGTTTTGTTACTGCATTTGGAAGGAGCAGAGAGTCGAATTAAGGCTCCTGCTGTACAGCAAGGAGAAGGAGCAGCTCCAGGAGCTCCTTCCAGTCTCCTGGTGTAACTTCGTTAGGGATAGCCATCATGTCATTAGGTAGTTAATGAAAATGACATTTTTCAATTGTATGTTGGCAGTCTTCTGTTCCAGGAGCTGCAGGCTTAAAGGATAACATACGCATGAGGGTCGTATCTGTGTTACAGAGTTTTGCAAATCTCCGAGGGCTGGTAGGAAGTCTGATCCCTGCCCGGCATGGCCGTTCTGGCAGAGATGTTTTAATCCAGATGGTTAATCATGTTACACCAGCACAGAAGAATATAAGCCTAATCTCAGCCCTAGTGTAGAGCCACTTATGACTCTCCTTTCAGAAGGCTTGTGGGCAAACAAAAACCCGAGTCCCAGTTAATGACATTTATGAAGTTCCATCACAAGTTCCTGTCAAGGAAGTTAAAGCTTGGAAAGTTTCCCTGCCAGTTGGCATTCTGCATGGAAAACAGAGCAGAGGAAGGTGGATCCTTAGCTAAATTTATCATTTTTTTGTTGTGAGGCAACATGGTGCATCTGTAATGTACACATAAATCAGATTTTGAGATAATGAGTCTTCCATTTGAGATTCATTTTATAATTATATTCATCTGTGATTTGTATGTCTCTGATATCCAGCTACTTGTCTCCTTTCTTCTACCAGCAAGGCATTAGAAAAAATAACTTTTACTGGCTTTACTGTTTTACCTATAACATTTGGTCACTGACCAGTAAGAGCTGGAGGGGCCAGATTTTCCCCTAGTTGCCCTGTATGTTGCCAGTCTTGGTCTAACTTTCCTGTCATCGCGCGAAGCAGCAACAGTTCAGTTTGAAGCAGGAACAGCCAAAGCAAATAGGTGGTGACTGAAGTATTGTTTGTGGAGTTAGTGTCAACACATTACATTTAAAACAACAACAGCAAAACCCTTAAATAAGTCCTTAAGTAAGAAAACCTTAAAGATTTGAAAGTATTTGACAGAGATTTTCTGTTCACTCTGTTTCTTCCCAAACTGCAGAAAAGTGCTCTGACAGACCTTTTAGGTGTTGCTGAACCAAATTCCTTTATTTTTAGCTACTTTAATTATTACAGGGACATTTTCAAATAGGATGCAAATTATGACCATGCAGTTTCCTCTCAAAGTGTGTGCATGTGTGTGTGGGGGGTGCGCATATGCATGTGCTTACTGAGGGAGGGAGAAAGGAAGATCAGCAGCTGTTGGGAACAGGACGTAAATCGATGGTTTCCAGCGGCCGCTTAAGGAACGTCCTGTCAAAATAAGCTGCAGTCTAGCAGTTCAGGATGAAGTTTTGCTGTTTTTTCTGCTTTGACTTTTAATGCAGCATTTGCTGGCTGAGAGCGTTTGAGAAGATAAAACTAAAAGCACTAAAACTAATTCTCTAAAACAATAAGGGGTTTTGTTTTTCTCTAATTATACTGTTACAAATGAGACCTTTTTGACCTGCTTGCTACCAAGAATTTTGAGGTTGAAAGTTCAGTTTCTCATAGTGAATTTATGAAATAGTGAATTTTTTTTCTTCCTTTCAATTTCATTTTGTAGGATGAGTTTCAATACATTATTTTTTGCTTTTCTAGGTGCCACTGCAGAGGAGATAAACCAGCACTGGGAATGGCTGGAACAAAACTTGCTCCATACTTTGTCTGTGTTCGACAATAAAGAAGATATTGTTAGTTTTGTCAAAGGGAAAGTGAAGGTAAGGAAAGTGGCTTACTTTCACTTTTCCCTGCCCGATTACATGTGCTTTATTGGAAATAATGTCATGAAGTTGTTGCCGTTCATATTTGGTTTTGTCCGTCTAAACATTATTTATTGTTTTTCTGTGTGGCACTTGTACCTGATGTGGCCGACACCTGTGCGTCTCCACTCGTATTTGCTTGGAAGCATCTCCGAAGCAAAGCATCTAATTTAATCTTTATCCCACCCTTCCCTTTCCAGCTTCACTGTTCTTCTCTTCCCTGTGGTGTGCAGCTGAGCTTTCTTTAGCATCTGCTTTCAGTTCCTCTGCCTCTCCAAAACATTATGTTAAATACCTTCCCTTCCTATATCTCAGCTTTTCCTCCTTGCCACGTTTCTCCTCCGATCTCCCATGTTTTTCCTAGCTTTAAGCCATCAGTTTCTCCTCCCTGTTTCTGTACTTGGGTCCCTCGATGGGGCTCAGACGCGTCAGCAGGCAACAGCCACAGTGCCCAAATCTGCTGGGAGCAGAGCGGCCAGGCGCTGCGGTGAAGCTGACAGCTGGCCGCAGAGTTGCAGAAACGATGAGCATCCTGCTGGAAGGCTGAAGAAGGTTCAAAGTAAGGGAATTTGGTGGCTGAAGACCAGATTTAAAATTTTCACGTGTGGTGAAACTTGGGAAGCCTGGTGTTCTGAGCTCTGCTTCCAGTAAAATACACACTCCGAGGGGAGCTTGGTGGTGGCTGGTGGGGGTGCGGGTCTGCTGGTGACTTACTGTGCCCCAGGTCCTGCTGCAAGCTTGTCCTTGCCAAGAGTTTTAGGGAGGTGGTCTTCCCCCCACACTTCATTTTTTGGTCTGGAAAATTTGTAGGAACATAATGGTTTCGGTGAATTTCAACCCTGCTGCTGTGAGCTCCGTGGGCTCTGAAGTTGTGGAAGAAGGGAACGGAGAGGCAAAAGATCACCGTGTAAATCTCAGTTTTTATCCTGCTTTCTTAAAAAAACAACTTTGTCTAGGTGCACTGAAAGCCTCAAATAAAATTAATCTCTCTTGATAACGCTGTGGCAGCCTGTAACTTAGCACAACACATATTTAAAATTCTTCAGGTTTCATTAGTTAATGTTAAGTCCAGGTTTTGGACCCTTGCCTCCACTGTAAATTTTTGGCATATTAGGACTGCTTGGTAATTGCAAATTATACTGGATGCTGTAACATACAAATTATTTGGACCGTGCAATACATACTGAACTCCTTTGTTGCAATACTGCTACTGAAATTCTCAACACTTAATTATATTTACATGGGTGTTCTTGAAATCATGTTTTTAATGGTTCCAAGCATCTTGCTGACACTTCTCACTGCATTGCCTTGTCATAGGAAAATAGTGCTGGTCACTATACACAGTTGTTACTCTGCCTTTGCTCTGAGTACACCAAATAACGGCAATCGTAAGCCGTAGTGAAACTATATGGTTCTGCTGGACTCATTGAAAAAACTATAATTTAAAAAAAAGCCCCAAAAAGTCTTGATTTGGAAGCATTCGAAATGTATGAGGGCTGCAAACACCACAGAAATTTCTGCATTTGTAAAAACTGCAAATCAGCTTGAATTTCTTTGTAAGAAAGGGTTGTGTTATTAAATCTGAATGGGTAGCTTTTAGCAGCTCGCTAGAGTGTGAATGCTGTAGCTTTATCCTGATACATTATCTTGTTGTGGACTCAGGCGCTGATTGCAGAGGAAACAAGCAGCAAGCTCGCCGAACAGGAGGAAGACCCTGAAAAGTTCCGAGAAGCCCTGGTGAAATTTGAATCTAGATTTAATTTTCCTGAAGCCGAGAAGTTGATCACCTATTATTCCTGTTGCTGTTGGAAAGGAAAAGTTCCTCGGCAAGGCTGGCTTTATTTGAGCATCAATCATCTCTGTTTTTATTCCTTCTTCCTGGGCAAAGAATGTAAGTGTAAATGCGTAAGAAATCTAATGCTGGGGAGAGATATAAATATGACTATTTTTAAAGGCAAAAATAGCTAGAATTTTTCTGACAAGCCTAGTGTGCCTCTGAAGTTTAGTTTCTGAGGTTTTTGTTGTTCAGCTGAAACATCCTGTTTAATTTAGTTTTCACTTCATCCTTTATGTTTGTATCTTAGTATTAAATCCTGTAATAAAATTGAGATTCTAAGAGTATGCANACACAGCTGCTATCTGGTGCTTTTTCCTGCCGTGGTGAAGCAGCCTTAAAGTGTAGCAGACCTCCTATAAAGTCTGAAATCGAGACTTTTAGTGCTGTGAGTAAGGGGACGTAGGCGGTGATGCGCGGTGATGGCTGCGGGGCGGCAGGGCAAGGGCTGGTGGGGCTGGGGATGCCGCAGTCCAGCTGCCCGCCTGAAAATAGCCCAGGAGACACAACAGGGCTGTGCCCTGGAGAGCCAGGTGAAAATTTAGAGGTTTTAAGGGAAAGCAACAGCAATTTAGGGATTTCTTTGTGTTTCTGAATGGTGGTGCAGGAAGGTTACAAGACGTGTGGGCCGGGGTTTTTAGACCTTCAGACGGTTCAGGGGGTTGTAAGACTTTGGTCATGGTGTTCACCTACAGAGAAAGGGTCATGTGATTATGAAAAGCCTGTCGGAATAGATATTAGATGGTAAAAATGAATGTAGCCATTTAAACTCTGTAGCATTTGTCTGTTTAATAAGATTGTGCACGAACACATTTGAAGTCCAGTTTATCCTGCTGCGAATTCAGCGAGGACAGTAGTATATACCTACATTGCTAAAAATGTATCAAGAATTGTTGGTTATAACAATGAGGAAAACTTTAACATTTACTGTCTGGATTTAATATTGGGGTGGCTAGTCAAATAAAACTGTAGATTTAAAAATGAAGTACATTAGTGGAAAAATAAGAAGGAGAGTACTTGGTAATTTCTAAGACTTCTAACATACAAAGACATGCTTAGAGTTGGAGGTCCTTTTTTCGCTTATATTATTTCAGGCTGATTATTTTGTTGTATCTGCAAAAGGTGGCAGAGTTAGATTTAAAATGCTGGTAAGCTTGGTATTTGTTATAAAAATAAAAGTTGAGATTTGCTGGGAAGACTAATGGAGTTTCTTGAGACATAGGAGATATCTGAGTTCTTGTTTAATCTCCTTGTTTTCTGTTTAGTATCAAATAATATCCTTTGTGAACTATTTCTTCTTGCTATCATTGTAGGCTTTCTCTCATTACATCCGAGATATCCAGTCTGCCAAAGTACACAAAGCAGAAATGATACTTATTAATGACAGATAATGGGGGGAGGAGGAGGGAGAGGGAAACATCCTTCGTTTTGTTTCAGAAGTTGTGTTTATGCAATACCACAGATCATTAGATGATACTGGAAGTACAACATCACGCTGTATGATTTAGAGAAGAAATCACTTCTCATCCTTTTAATAATTATTCATTATGAAAATGCAAAAAGCCACGAAACAACTACATGTTTGCAGTGTTTAATTTTGACCATGGACGATACACTGTTCATTCACTGCTACAGTCAGTTGCATTGCCTTTGTGTTCCCATGCATTTGCATGGAAACGAGAAATAAAAACTCCAATTTTCTTTTGGTTAAACAAGGCTTCTCTAGCTTGGTGGGAAGCATTATATGTTGAAGTGCTTCCCACCTCTCCAGTTCTAGCAAAGCAGATTGCTTCTGTTTCAAAGCTAGCATTTTGTCACATTTATTAAATACTTGTATTACATTCCATAATCCAGATTTGCTATAGGTCTGGTTGTTACTGTTTGAGAAGCTGATGGTGATTATACGTAGAACAAGTGATTCATTGTCTTTTTTTTTTTTTCAGGTAGCAATCACAAATTGAATCTGGTTAAATCTGGTCTTGAAAATATCGCTAAGAAATCACATTTATGGCATTCCTCAATACAGCGCAGGGGAAAAAGAACAATATATGAGTTTCATTAAAAACAGTTCTTAAATGTGTTTTAACTCTGTAGAAATCCTCCCAAATTGCAGACTGAAATCGCTTTATAGGCAAAGTGTTAAGTCTTCTGCTTCTGGCAAGTCTGACCCCTTCCCCTTGTTTTATTTTATGTTGAAATGAGCTGGAACGCAATATTGGAACCTGTTTTCGGCTTCTCATAAAATTAACTTACGGCTTATGCGAGCATAAACTCCATGGAACATTTTTTCCAGGACAAGTCCCCTTTTATCTAAGCCTCTAAGTATTTGCAGAATTTCAGAGGCTTAGAACATCGGATTTCTTGAAGGACGTGCCAGGGTTTCTTCACATTATTTAATTAAACTTTTGTTTTCCTAAAACTTTGAAGACTGTGTACCTTTCATCAGTAGTCTGGGCCCCTTACAGTCTGCTGTGCTGTTTCTGTTACCAACACTGTAGAGCCTGTGTGATTCCGACGTGTGTGAACAATAGTGCTATTGCTACGGCACAGTTTAATCTGTCGTCCCTTGGCTGTGCCCGTACAGATGATTTTATGACCATACGCAACAGTTTGTGCGTGTTGACGCAGCTGTGCTTTATTTGAGTAAGAAAAAATGTAATCTGCAGATAATCTTGACAGCTGTGGTTCATGTAGTACGGAGAACTTGCTGAGGGTAGCTCCTTAGGTAATTAATGATCATGGGTAAGTGTCATGTATACATGACAATGTTTGTTATTACTACCTTTTTATTGCTTTATTGGCATCAGGAGACTAGCTAGGGATGTTAGGGGGTGTAGTCTTGATGTTATTGGCATAGAGAATCCTGGGAAGCTTCCAACAGTTGTTAAGTAGAAATTTAATCTATTTTAAAGTCTTTTCCAGCCTAATTTCTACCCAGAGATTAGTATGAGAGAGGCAAATAACATCCTGCAGTAGTTATATAAAATAAACTGATTCTCTTTACCATTTTGTATTTATATGATTCAGCAGTATTTAAGTATGGACAACACCGTCCTCTACTTTTTCTTTTGTATAAACAAGTCTGACTACAGTTAACATTTAGGGCAAGATTTGCCTCTGCACCTTTTAAGTAAACGGTAACCACAATGGAAAGATCCCAATGCCTAGGTGGCTTTTTTTGGAACGCCATTTATAGTAACACTTAAACTTGATAAATATGTCGAGGTGCAAAAGTCTAATTTGTATGGGACTTAGTTTTATTTTAAAAATTAAAGCACTGTGCATGTAATTTGGTTTCTACCTGCCCATAGTTTTATTTCTGGGAGATCACAAAGCCTTTCCCTATTTTCCTCCTACTCTTGAAATGAACTGTTTCTTCTGGTAGTAATGAAGCAGGCTGCAGAAATGGCTTGTAAAGGAGTTAGGAGCACAGCATATGGCAGGTGTTCTGCAGAGACAGGACTCCCCAGTCCAGCACTTCTTAGGAAAACAGGTAAAATTTTGAGGGAGAGATTCTGACAAAGACAAGTCTTTTGGAGTGGGGGAGAATGAAGGTAGAGTACTAACAGGCATTTCAGCTTTTGCTTGGTGTTTGTTTGTAAAAATGGCTCGCTCTCCTCTTTGCTTGTTTGCATTTCATTCGGAATTTGCTTATTTCCAAATCTTAAAAATGTAAGCAGAGTTTCCAACCCCTTTTCGCTTTTTCTCCGATGGCAGTGAAACTTATCATTCCTTGGGTTGAGGTCCAGAAGCTGGAAAGAACCTCCAACGTCTTTATGACCGACACAGTCCGTGTCACCACTCCAAATAAGGAGCGTGATTTCTCCACGTTCCTCAATATCGCCGAGGCTTTCAGGATCATGGAGCAACTGGCGGATGTGACGCTGCGAAGGCTACTGGATAATGAGATCTTTGAACTGGATCCGGGGCTACAGGATCCTACTCAGATTACCAAGAGGTAAAAAGCTAAATTGTTGTATGGAGCAGAGGTTCGATGGTGGGCTTCGTGGTTTGCTTTGTTAGCTGGGTAAGATTTCCAAGGTTTACTTGACTGGGTGCAAAAGAGGTTTTATAATGTATTATGGTGTATCCCATAGGTGCATTTTAACTTGTGTGCCAGATACTTTTTTCCACTTTATATTCTTCCCTTAAACATCACTGTGGTTTTTTGTTTGTTTGTTTTAAAAGTACCATTCCCTGAAGATTGCAGGAAAGGATATTTTCCATATTCCCTGAAGAGCCACAGTATTTTGTTTATAATTTTGGCAATGTGTAGGCTTTCCTAGTACCGTCAATTCTGTAGAATTATTGCTTTTGATCATATCTGAAACACAGAGTTTCCCACTAGTGTGGTTACCATGGCTGATTTAGTAAGCAGTTATAGGACTGAAAAACCCCCAGGCAGTTGCAACAGATTAATGTGCTGCTGTCAGCTCTACGCCATGCCTCGCCAAAATGCATCTCTGCATTCCTCTCCCACTACAGAAATGCATTGGGCTCTCGGGGGGAAGAGCGGTCACTGTTCCTCTGCTGGTAGCGCAACACCCGACTTTGTGTTTTCTGTGCTGCTGTGTGAAAGGGGAAGGGAAATTGCCCAGAGGAATTTTAGGTGGGCAGGATGGAACAGCCCAAACTGGAATTTGCCTGGGGCGTCAGGGTTAAGGTGCTGGTTTAAAACACTTCTTTTCTGAATGGGGTGTGAGTGGAGCACACTCCTGAATCATACCCTTTGCTGCTCTTCCTTCCTCCCCTACTGCCAGAAGTGTGAAGGGAATTACCCAGGTGTTCCTTCCTGGCTAAAAGGTAAGGAATGTGTGGTATCCTTTCCCAAAAAGAGAGAGACATGGCCAGTAGCGTTTTATTGTTTCTGAGGGGCATTTTTGTAGTGGGGTTGGATAAACATCTCAGCTAAATGCTTCTGCAAAGTTTCATAATGGAGTTTAATGTAATAAAATGCACTTTTTCTGCAATTTCATGTGTACGCATGATAAGGAAAATCACTGACACTAGGATTTCACCCATGATACCATCAAGGAATTAATTTGAGGTGATACAGTGGTGAGCAGCCATAAACATCTTTGCAGGCTTTCTTTTCATAGCCAGGGTTCCTTTAAACACAAGAGCTACCTTTTGTTTTTACCATGTATGTGTAACTGGATGTTGTTAACATTGTAGGCTTTTGGCCCAGGAAATGTAGGCTCTGTACTTTGACTATTGTAGGATATGGCTTTGAGTGATAGGCTGTGTCTAAGACCGCTTCCCGGCTCTACCATTCCACCCTTCTCCTGCTTCTGGACTGAGAAGTTTGACGCGCAAAGCAAGGAAAGTAAATCCAGAGGAGATGTAGCAACAAAGTGGGGGGAGATATTTTCAACATCTACTGATTTTTAACTCGTTGTCACTTCCCGAAAGAGTCTTTGAATCAGGGGTATTGACTGAATAGAAAGCCACAAAGAAACTTAAAATTACAGTTGCAAGGAAAAGCATAAGCTTAGTAATATGCTGTAATAAGGAGGCTCTCGGAAAATCAGCCTGGAAGTAGCTTGTGGCATTTTTGAAAAGTGCTACGTCTATTAGCAAGTAAGCAACAGAAACCGTCCCACATGTCTATTCAAACAGGTTTTTTCCTCTCCTTCCTTCCAACATAAAAAAAAAGGGGGGG
>Ga0065711_1033059_pt1 | contig 26177 bp, 13 predicted proteins | sample Hoacrofraction12_FD_59098 | JGI IMG/M metagenome (GOLD analysis project Ga0065711, IMG submission 59098) | Hoatzin crop microbial communities from Cojedes, Venezuela - Epithelial fraction 12 v2 (version 2) | ecosystem: Host-associated > Birds > Digestive system > Esophagus > Crop | place... | reverse complement strand
AGACCCGCCTGGACGTGGTGCTGTGTAGCCTGCTCTGGGTGACCCTGCTTTGGCAGGGGGGTTGGACTGGGTGACCCACAGAGGTCCCTTCCAACCCCGAATATTCTGTGATTCTGTGAGGTTCAGAGTCACCAACAGATTATAGAGATTCAAAAGAAAATTTATCATATGTGCATACTAGGAAGACCTAATACTCAGAATTTCCCTAGTTCCCTTCCACTTCCCCTTTAAGAAAAAATTAAGTATTTAAAGGTTTAAAATAAGCATGACATATATCATGATGTTACTAAAGGCGCTCTCAAGATATATGCCTTAATATATTTTTAAATTAAAATATTTTTCTTGGCAGTCAATTCCTGTATTTTTATTGCAAATTTTCCAATTCACCATTGCATTAGAATGCTGAAGTACAGTTATGATTTTCATGGCCCAAAGTAAATGAAGTGCAAGCATAAAAAAATTGTTGACTTGTTCTTATTAGCTATGTAACAGATTTAAAATCAAGCGGTTTTCCTTTTCATTATTTAATAGGAAGGCATATTACTTTAAAATTTGTCATCATTATGCAATTTTTCCAAGTTCTCATTGTTCATATTTTAATAGACACTTTTTTCCTCATTTTTAATTCCTTATTTAATACCTCCTGCAATTCCATAGCTTCATTATCTAGAATAAGTATGCTGTACTCCTACTGCTTTATGGCACACAGGGGAAAAATAAACCACAGCTTCAAAAATTCATATTCAGTACTTTTAACTGCCTCCTCATAAGGAACTAAAATCTTTAGTCCATGGTAAGAATGACACTGTTCCTATGGATTTGCTGAGCAAGGCACATCCTTCTCACTGTCAGGGTCAACAGTGTGCATAAAGCTAATTACAGCTTTAGTGGAAAAGTGTTTCAGAGCAATAGTTGGAAACGCGGTAGAGATGTTAGTCAACAGAAAATCATCATAAGCTAAAAATTGTAAATACCCAATTTTTAAGAACTGCTGAATATGCACCAGATACAATAAAAGTCGACAAGAGTTGCCAAGGTTTAGCATCACACCAAAAGTAGCCCAAATTCAGTGATTCAGTCATGTAATTTAAAAAGCAGGTCAGATTCCTGGCATTTTTTTAAATCAATGTATTTGCTACAGTTACAGATATGGCAGAATCAAGTGCATAATGATGGTTCCTCCTCATATTTATTAGTACAGTTTTATGTAAGTAATGACAATCAACAACACAAACTACAGGCAATATTGACTAGTAGACTGAAAAAGACAATGAGGAGAAACTCTACTACAAGCCACTGAACCTTCAGGAAGGCAGTTCCCACCTGTATACTTGAGCTTATGCAAAACTGAAATAATGAGATCCAGAGGGCAATTCTACAAACATTTTTTCTATCCGAAGACAAAGAGCATCTATCAACAGAGCCCATTTGTCTGAAGGCATGCACCCTATCTGCTGTCCACACGCACTTCGGTGTGCTTCAGTCTGCTTATGCTGTTGTCTGTGGGAACTTTTCACATCTCCGAAATTATAAAAATTAGAAAAGGTAGGGGAAAAAGACAGATGCTGACCTGTCACTAGAAAACTGGTCCTCAAGCCACTCTCTTTTGAAAATGGAGCTAATGATTCCATTTTACAAACTGAGCTGCTTCTGGACAAACTGACCCTTCCAAAACAAATTAACTCCTGTTCTAACAGGTACCTTCATTCTCCTGACCTCTTAATCATTCTGTCACCAGCTAAGTAAAAGAGGAAGCATTATGATCCCTTGAAGAATGTTCACATAAAACAATGACTTTACCTTTTACATAGCGTATATTCTTCACTGCTTGTGACTCCCCTGGGTGGAGGGCGGAACTGCCAGCCATCCCGGGACCCTGCAGAACAGTCAAAATTCAGGTTACTTTTCTAATTGCCAATTATTTCTGAGTTGGATAGTAACTGCCCAGGGAACCATAGCTCTAAACATCAACCCACAGTGTATTTGTACAAAAGCAAAATTATCCACCAAAAATTAATTTTCAATCCCTTAAAAAATTAATTTAGAACAAAGGTCCAAAGGCTGTGAAGGGAAGTTTCAAACAACTTGCAGAATGGAGCAGGCTCCGATACAGTACTTTGACCAATAAATAGAAACTTCTGCCTCCAAATTCAGTCACTGATGAGATAATTCCACCTCAACCCCCAGGGCTCGTCACAATAGTCAAGCCCCTTTATTGCTTTTTGACTACTATGCAGTGCTGAGCATTTAACAGAATCCAAGTCTTCTCACTACAAAATGAAGTAGCTTTAGAACTGAGTTACGTACCTTCTTCTAAATCTTCTACATGATATCCTGATGGTACTTTACCAGCTGCCTACAATGATATACAAAACCCACAGTTATAAAGGAACACAAAACAATTTCATCAAGAACTGCTTTGGCTTCTTTGCTGTCAAAATGTGTTTCAGAACAACAAATACAAAAATATTAATCAGAAACAGGTTGCCCAGAGAGGTGGTCAATGTCCTATCCCTGGAAACATTCAAGATCAGGTTGGACGGGGCTCTGAGGAACCTGATCCAGTTGAAGATGTCCCTGCTTACTGCAGGGTGGTTGGACTAGGTGGCCTTTAAAGGCCCTTTCCAAGGCCAACTATTCCATGATTCTACGATTCAAAGTCTGAAACCACTTCCAGCTACAAAAATGAATTTCATATTAACCTAACAACCGGATTGCAGCTGCTGATAAAAGGAATTCTGACAAGAACAGAGTCCACTCATTGTTAGTAGAAAATTCTGGAGGTTTTTACAACACCAAATTCCACCTTCTGATCATTTTAATGTGGACTGCAGTAAAGCTTTTAACAGGCCAAAAGTCTAAACAGTACTGAGATGTCTTTCAGCTTTGAACCTACATTGAAAATAAAGCCCAACTCAATAACAAAGCATAAGAAGAAAAAAAAAACCCAACAGAAAAAGAAGTGGTCATTCAATTAATAGACACAACAGATTAACCTCTAATATATAAAAAAAAAAAAAGGTGACTGAGAGGGCATTTATATTTGTTAACCAATTTCACAAGTCATGTTTTTTACTTCAGAATCATTTCCAAGAGAGAAAAATACAATAAATAAATAATATAGATCTAAATGCTTTGAACTTTTTCTACTTGCTACTTTAAGACACTTAACAACCTATTAGTATCTTTCTCTATTTTCTCATACATCATGCAAGATTGTGATGAAAGGCTCCTGAATAGGTAGGTGGTAAGGACTGAGAGACCAATGGAAACAGTGATCTTTGAACCAGTGTGCTCATAGTGAGCCCGGATCTCCTGGGACACACGAAAACCAGCCTTTCAGCTGTTTCAGGTATTGCTCATTATTTTCCCAATAGTATGGTCATTATTACCTCAGTTTCAGCAAGAAGTGTTCTCAGTCGTGTCAGATCTTTAGTTACCATCCCGTTCTGGGGGGAGAAAGAATATTAATACATCAAACTCATAAACCTTCACATTAAACCACAGCAACCAAGTTCATTTCCCCCCAGCACCACCACCAAGAAGGAGAGCAAGAAGGAAAAATGACTGATTTACAATGCACAATTTTAAATTCCATACTATATAACACTGAGCAAACATTATGGTGAAAAATGGAATTTTACACTGGCCAAAAGCAGTACTAGACTTACAGCAAGTATTAATGCAGGACAATGAAGGACAGCAGCATATGTAGACCAACTCGGGGAAAAAAACATTATTATATAGTTTAGTTGCCACTCAAGACAAATATTAATAGTTACAATACTTTTTGATTGCTGTCCTCCAGAGCAGTACTCTACACGCGCAGTAGGAGTACAGCCCAATGGACAAGGACTTGGGAGATTTATGCTCTGCTATCAGCTCGGGTACCAGCCTGTGGGGTGACCTCAGGCAAGCCACTTCACCTCTCCATTCCTCAGTTTCCCATCTGCAAAATGGAGGCAGTGACACTGACTGTCTTCACCGAGCACTTTGTAAGCTACTGACACAAAGCACCATGCATAAGTCACATGCTATGGCTACTGAAATTCTTCAGCTCTAAAGGAATTAATATGATAAACTTTCACTGCCATTACAGTGATGGATTCATTTCTTCTTAAGGATCTACTTTACAGGTTACCAATTTCTACAGTTTCATAACTCCTTCTGCTCTGATGGAGACAGACTATATAGTTTTTGGAGTTTTCACTAAAAAGCAAAGATTAGCCATCTTTGCAGTTTAAAGATAACTGCATATTCGAGGACATCTGAAGTAAAAATCTTTCAAAATTGAATTTATCTGAAATACAGAGCTAAGTGTAACAATTTCTCACTCAAGTAAGTCAGAACTTTGATTAAAGGAACCCAGATCTGTGGTTTTTATTTCAATAAAGTCTTGTAGAAATTCAATTAAGGGAACTACATGTGTTCGATTTCTCCACATTTTGACTGTGCTACTGAGCAGCAGAAATTACTCTCTTTGCTGAAAATGTACACACTCAACAATTCTCACACTTAGGCTTTCTTCAAAATGATTTTGCACTTCTTCAGCAGAAAGGCTGCAAATTGAACCTGTTGAGTTTAAATGTATTAGAGCATAAAAAAAGTTAGCAAGAATCATGCTTTTAAGTAACTGGGGAGGAAACTGGATGGATTCCAACTCTTCAATAAATTAATTCCAAAACTTTGCTTCATTTCTCCTTTCAGACAATGGCAGAAGTCAGGAAATCAGTTGCTGGTTTTAATATTCCTACTGAAAACAACCGTGCCTAACTACCTAAAGCTTGTAAAAATCTCAAATTCTGCTTTGGGACAAATATATATATGAAGCAACCTTTATTTGTACAATAGCTCAAAACAAGGGCACTGTGCATATGCTGCGATAAGGAGCTTTTGGCAGTTCTACTAATCCTAGTTTCCTTGGACCTCCCCGGGAATTTTTCAATGAAACACTTTTTCATTCGAAAACACCAACTAAACAGAGAAAAAAACCTTTTCTTTATGTAAAAATAGTCATAGCAGGGGAGGGGGGAAGGGAATTCAGGATACATACCAGACAGACAAACAGAACTCCCTCTCAAAAACAACCTACTGATTAAGTTAAGCACCAAGATATAGGAGACAAGATCCAATTTCAAGGTAACAGGCCCTCCTGCAACAGTTTCTGATGTCACTTACACATTCCTCATGGTCTGACCAGAGCTGCTCTTGTTTGTGCTATGACCGTGTTTCTGGATTTAGCATGACCAGCAGTCCACGGTACTGCTATTTAATCTAGATTACAGAAATAAAAAGGACACTATCCTTTAGAAACCTATATATGCCCCCAATTTTCCCATATGAGTAGTCACATAAGAGTCAGAACTATTACTTACATGTATGGGTTCAAAGCATCTTGAAAATTTTGAAAGTTCAAGTGTAAAATAGAAGCTTTGAACTTAAATCTTTATCTTCGTCTTGAAATGCAAAGCTGTTTTCTTTTTTCCTCTCCTGAGAAGCTTTTCATGCTGTCTTACAAATTATCATGGGCCAGTTATTTAAAAGTCCTATCAATAATTTTTCTGCTTTAATGGCTAAACTTCCTGAAGTACATACAAAATGGTGTCAGGTGCCATTTAAAAAACGTAAGCAAGAGTTTGAGATTTACATTATTTTAAGTCAATCGCACAAATATACAAATTGTTTTGCATTCCCTGAGGGTTCAGAGCCAACAACAAAAAAAACTTTTCAAAAGCGTAACAACTCTGCAACACTGGTAATGCAACAACCTAAATATCCTGATTACACATGCGTGCCCATATACTTCTCTTTGTCTTTTCCACATAAATCATTTTTGTTCTAACTTGCCAGGCAAACATATGTTCAGAAGTTTGTTACCAAACACATTTTAAAAAAAGGAAATACAAAACTGCTTTTTAAATTATGTAGATTGCAGCAAACCCACTTACCAGTGATTCACCCATCAGTGATTTAGAAAGAACATTAGACACAATTTGCAGCTTCCCTTTAAGATGTATGCAGGAGAGCACTGCACGGAAAGATCCATCTCCCTTGGCCAGCCCCTCTCCCAGCACTGCAACACAAATCAGCAACTATTAGCTTCATCACAGCATACATTTGAATAAACTACACACAGTTTTCCTTCACCTTTAGCATGAAAATAAAGTCCGAAACTTGGGTTGAATCCATGGCTTCTTGGAAAGACAAGTCTTGGATGTGAAGCTAGTATTACTCGCTCTTGTCTAACATTAACTTGAAACTTGTCTCCCACCATATAAGAATTGCTGTACAGGAGCTCAAAAAAGGTTGTAAAGTTTACATGCTAAAATAGGCAAAAATTAAATATGGTAAGAGCAAATTCAAATATCTGACACAAAGGACCTCCTCTTCACAGAAAGGGTAAAAAATATAGCAACCAACAACCTCTCCGTAACAGAAACATGCTCAGGAAGACCCATTCATGCTCACAAACAGCATGCCCTGTCGTTTCCAAATATAGCTAACCTCCTCATGGTCAATTCCTGCTACTTTAAAAGAGCTTTTATTCACTTACACTGTAACGTGCAGGATATAGGAATGATTGTTTGAGTCCAGAAATTTACAGGCTCCATGTAACAGAAAACTTTCCTAAATGCTTTCTAGCACTGGATCAGATAGCTAGCCAAACACACACATTCATTGACACTTCCAATAGTGAAAGGATTTATTTTACAATACAGATGTGCTTCAGACAAGCAGGAATAACATTTAATCATACATATTACCTGTCCAGAAAACAAAATGCCAAGAGTGACTAAAAAACTAGTAAGCTAAGCATATGAGTTGAAAAGAAGGCTGGACAGTTGTTTAAAATTACAGAATTATAATACATATTACTGTTATTGCAGGCAACATCAACATCTGTGTTTATACTGCTACTCATGCAGATGCAAACAGCTCCTGTTAGTGCTACCGGGAATTTTACATTCACCACAACTTCAGGATTACATTTTAGAATAATAAATCAAAACTCCTCTCTCAACAGACGGTCACATCGTTAACAGAAATTGCATGAAAGACTAAAGAAAAAACAAAATCCCACAAAATATTTACATAAAAACAACTAGACATCTCTTCAAAATAAAATGGTAACTAAATCCTGTTTATAAAGTACCTCAAAGACTAATCTGAGTTCACCACTCTGATGATACTGACCACATTCCCAAAAATAGAGCTTACTTCCCCAATCAGAAGAAGCAGTGCCAGAAATAGCTTTAACATGTCTGACAGTTTACTATTTTAACCTCAAAGATTAATGTCCAATTATGATATTTCGTATCATTAACTGCATAGTTTTACCAAGCTGAAACATACAGTTGCACATAAGAAGTTAGAACGCATTAACCAGCATCTTTTGCTAAAGATTTGTGGAATAATTTAACAGATTTTAAATTATCATCATTCCTTGTAACAGTGCAAGCAGCATACTACAAAGAACAGATATTCCTCTAGCTATTCTAAAATGTACTTATCATTCAGGCTAAAATAGAACACTGTCATAGGTATGCAACATGTCAAGTCTTGTAAAAAGACAGAACAGCAGCTTGAATACAACACTGTCTATTAAAAAAAAATTGTGAATATCAAGGAAGTGTGAGTATCAGGTAGTCCATATCAAGGTTGTTTCTTCCCAAGGGTATTTCAAACACAAAACTAAAACCTTTCAGGATCATAAATGCAGATATTCTAAACTGTCAGATGCAGGGCTTCAGTTGATAACAGCACATCACAGGGAACCACAACCAAATAGTTCATTCATATATTCATAAAAATAAGGGGGAGGGGTGTATACACATATTTATACACACACGCACTCCAGTTTTTATACACATACATAAATATGGCATTAATAAGTTGAAAAACATCCTCAGTTTTAGATCTGGAAGAAATATTTGCAGGACACGCTGGCACAAATTAAGAAAATCAACATTAAACTGGATGCTATTTCTTTGTTACTAATACACACTTGAAAGCTGTTTCCTCTACTTAAAACGTAGAGATCAGCGCTCCATTTCCACCCACTTCTATGCCCCTCCAGTGAGAGAAGAAAAATAGATAACATGAGAGTTCTTTTGAGATACTGATAACTGACACATACCAAGAAAAGGTTTCACAGATGAATGTCACCCATCTACCCCTACGACAAACCCATCAGATCTCATCAGTGAGAACACTATTCATTAAACAACGTTTTCCCTCCTACCTCCTCTAACCATCATTCATCTTTCCATATGTCTCTCTCTCACTTTTATTTGCCATCATGAAAGACAACTGTAAGGTTAGTCAGAATATTACATCTTTGGCATACATCAACAGTTAGAAGTAGTAACTTTAAAAAAATCCAGACTATTTTAAGAATGGTACTGATCAAGAGATCTTCAAGCCTTTTAAAATGTGTTAAACTTTAAATTTACACCTACACAAAGCATGCTTACTTCTCCAAGTTATGTTTTGTGGACCTTCACAAGCAGGCTGCAGAGCCCCACAAATTCCTGACTATGACTTATCAGTGAAGACAAATGCATTAAAAACAAACAAATAAACAAAAATCCCAACACAAAAAAAGAAAGGTACAATTTGAAGATTATAACTGCTAGCACAGAAATGTCAGAATAGTGTACCACACAGTCTGTGTAACAAAACTGTGATTTGTGGAAATATCCTTTAAAGCTCCAGAGTAGTTAAGGAACTAAAAACTGCAAGGTGGGATCTACCCACCTTTTCTTTCTAAATCTAACTGATAAACTCTGATCCAATGCTCACCAAAGCTCAGCAAAGAGTTCTCAGTGAGTTTCAAATCACTTGCCTTAAATATGAATAACAGAACACTAGCAAGGATGGTTAATTCCTTTAAAAATACCCTGACAGAAGGTGACAGCGGAACATGAAAGGCTCAACTTCAATGTGACATATGCACATTTCAAAGCTTTAACAAATAAGAATAAATGTAAGTACATCATCTTGATTTTCTCTGAATCAAGTCCCAAAATGCAAACCAAAACATCCACCATGTCCCTAGGAAGAAAAACGGAACAATCAGCTGTCTCTATCTTCACAAGAATCCTGACACTATCAATTCACCCTACATTTGTATACTAAAATACCTATTAGCCAAATAGCACTGCTGAGCCAAAGACATGCATTTCAGTTCTGGTACTTGAACACAAGTCAGAAAATAGTGAAATCTCAAAAAAAAAAAAAGGTAGAAAAAGTATTATAAAGCAGATACATAATTTAACTAGGAAAAAAAATTGTTAGCAAACTAATAAATCTGGGCATCAGTTTCAAAAATTCAGACAACTGACTGCGATTTATAACACTATGTAATAAAAAAAAAGAAATAAGCATACCATGCCTACAGTCTTCATCTGCTTGCCCATACTTTTTCTGAAAGGTAAAACATGAAAAGTTTAAAAATAGCATTATTCCATTTAGTATAAACAACTACATGCTTGAATTACAAGTTTCTTCAAACTTAAGAATCTATTACCTCATCTTATCCTGGGTGGAACATGTAAAGAACATCAGTCACATGTCAAATATAATATAATTAATTCTTAGGATGCTGACTTTTTCTCAAATTCCCAGCAAATGGACATTTTAAAAGAGGAACATGAATAAGCAAAGGTATATGTTTATGTAAGTGGCTCACAACACCTAGGAAAACATACAAAAACTTTATTTTCTAGCCACTGTAATTTTTTTTCCTTAAACTTGCACTAGTATGGCATTGTTGAAATTTGCAAGGTATGTATTTTATTTTACTCTGTCTTCTCAGCAGTGAATTTGGAATTTTTTTTTTTAACTTATAAGCCTTCAAGTATCTATATAATTCAAGTATTTCATAGGAAGGTTTTGATTACAAGTATTTTTCTGAAGCCCCTGAACACTTACTGCGATAATTTTCATTATGATGAACATCCAGATAGGTGCCTCACAGGATTTTCAAAGGCATCCAGGTCAGGAGTGTATTAAATGCTGCTAAGCATCTATCTGTATAATGGCCTTTGTAAATAATTTTGAGAAGTTAAGTCTGTAGCAACACAACTTCCATTAAAAAAACACCTTCCCCTGAGGAGCCATAAGATAGGTCGTATCTTCATTTAAGAAGCTTCCCAGTTGTTGTTTTGCACACTAAATAGTCCAATTCAGTTTTCTTTTTAAAGAATGCTTAAAAATGCTCCCTAATCAGATGGGCATGATTTATCTTACAGCTGCCCAGCAAGCGCTTACAACTTGGCCGAGCTTTTCCCACCTGGGATGAAACCATTCACACCCGATATACGACGATTTGGAGTGGACAAGGCCCCTGTAAATCTGTAATAACATTTCCAAAACAGAAAGGTAAGAAAAAATGTAGGTTAATTAAGCAGATTGTAGGTTTATTCTTAAGCACTGTAATGTCCTTTCCTTTAAGAAAGTGTAGCGCTCTGATGCTTCAAAGGAAGGACACAAATTTGGCAATGGGATCACCTATAATTCAGGGTTATGCCTCTTGCCTTGCATTTACAAACCTTTACAAAGGCCCCAGTTTTCACATTTCCATTAAACATCTGTCACCGCCTATAAGTTGCATCTTTCACTAGATATGCTCTAGCCCAGCAATGGAAAACTAGAATACAATCAAGTTTTAAAAGGCTAATGTTAGGCCTATGCAAATGGAGGTAAATTAGCTATGAATCGGCTACCTGAATTCTGGCATTTCTTGTTTATTAAGTTTATAGTTGCAACCTTCATTTCATGCTCTTCAAAGACAAGGTAATTTGGTATGTAATTCAGAATAACTGTACAAACATAGCACCCTAAACCCAGATGTTCTGCCTTCCTGGAAGATAATTTTTTAAACTTTTTTTTTTTTTTTAAGTATTTTTCTTCGCTTTTTAGAGAACTGTGATTCAGACCCAAACTACTTAGAGGTACCAACCCTGACAAATATACAGATCAGGGAAAACTACAAGACAGAAGCCTCATATATGCTTTAGCAAGAGGGATTCTGTGGCAAATCAACATGCCAAATCACAGGAAAACTCTGAATTTTCTTCAAATCTTGACGGTACAAGATATTTGATTGCTCTTCCCAGTTCACTAGATACTATTAAAGAGTCACACTCACAAGTTGTAAAAAGGAAGCAATTCTATACAGAAGAGTCTCGATTTTGATGCGGTCGATTTCTGCCTGGCATGCCTCCGGGAGGTGAGCGGGGGGGTACTGGCTGAGGGAAAGGAGAGCCTCTGTGCAATGCTTCACTGCCACTTCATAATCCTGCTGCTTAAGAGATTCACATGCTTGTTCACATGACTTCTCTGGTCTTCTGTCTGCCATGACTCAGGGACAGAAATCCTAGAGTGGGGGCAGAGGGGATGATAAAATGTTGGTTAGCTGCATAATGGCAGTGACAACTCGCCAACCAACTTCCATTCCCATCTCAAGGTGCTGTATCACATCCCCTTCGCTTTATGCCATTCGCATTTCCTACCCCAACCTTTCTCACTAACTAACCTCTTCCCAGTCTTTCCTTCATCGCTCCCGGCTGTTGGTTTTGATTCTAATTCAAGAAGGTATTTAAGCCCATGACTGATTTTGAGAATATTATAAACTGCAGTTTCAAATTTTAAAGTCAGCATGGCTTTAAGCACTTTGCTACACAGAGGCTTTTGGGTCTTCACTGGCAACGTGATCTTTGCTTTGGAAGGCATACAACTCATCCACCAACTGCTCTTTCTTGAGCCTGCAGCCGTTTACTCCAAGACACCTTTCTCTTCAAAGCACTTCTCACCTACGCTCGGGGGCAGGAGCCGCTCCCTCCGGCCGGGTGAGGCACAACGGGGAGGGACAAGCATGGATGAGAAAGAACAGGAGGTCGACAGCAAAGTGCTTGTCTCTTCCTCCAGCTGGTTTATTTCCATTTATGTCTGAGAAAGTCTAGATATCCCTGCCACACCAACACCTCTGTGCAAAACTTTTTAAATAATTTTAAAGTAAATATTTTTAGGGGGGAAAAATTGAAACTGTTGTGTTAAAAATCTGTACACAAGACAGACAGTATGTGTCAATAAACTGAGACAAACGGTTATCCACAATCTAAACCACCAGTAGAAAAGCAAAGCACTTCTATAATCCCTGTCTATATTCTCCCTTCATTGACATAATAGTTAAATCTGATACATATCTCTAGAGACATTGTACTTAAACGCTGACTTCACAAAAATGCGTTGATAAGTGAAAGAGGAAAAAATGAGTTCTCATTTTCATTTTTAGCAAGCAGCGTACTATCAATACTTGTGATTATATCTCAATTATTACAATTGTCTCAAATTACTATATTTAGCCCACTTCAAAAATTCACTGCTAAAAACTTCCTTTATACTTGATATTTTTAGATTTTTAACCAAACTAAGGTAAAGTAACTTCAAGAAGTTAATCTGAAGGTCAAATAAACACATTTTCTTTTTATGAAAAACAATTCACTATCCCACTTTTCTCATTAGCACATGCCTAAGCCAACAAACAGCAGAAATGTAAATAAGACTTTTCACATGGTGTTTTATGTGTTCCCCTCCATTCTCAAAATTTTATTTTTGGTATCAATCTAGAAACATAAAGGAATATTGATTTTTCAAGACAATTTTGACTTAAACCACCTTCCCTTTTACAACGTTTATATAAAAATTTCTTGTACAACAATGTATCTTCCAAAAACTAAGGAACACAAGCATGAATATTTTGCGGTCATCCCGACACAAAACTGTGACATGCCTCTTTCTTAATAATGACCTTGCAAAATATTACCTCATTCATCCAGATATTTCTTTTTCTGCTACAAATAAGTCCTCATTTTCAATCAAATAGGAACAGGCAAGTAGGTTTTGCATTTCCATACATACGAGTAAATTCATTCATAAGAGTAATTCTATTAACATTAAAGACACTCAGTGGGACCACTTTAGCACATATTTTCAATTATATAAATGTTAGGTATTCTTAAGCTGTTTATGCAAGGATCCTTTCTGCATACAACTAAACATTACATTGATTTCCACTTCACTAACATTTTAGGCCACAGTGAATTTTACATATGTAGGACTTGTTTCAACAGTAATACAATAGTTAATTGCTGTTTTTCTCATGTACATTCTGTTTTCCTCCTAAGGGACTGAAAAGAGAGGATCTCAGGAACTCTGTTTTACTTTTGATTTCCTCGCTTCCTGGCTGACATATAACCAAAATTCCTTTGGCCAAAAGCCTCAGCAGAGCTTCTGTGTGTTTATTCCCAAAGAACTGTTTATACACAGATCCCATCCTAACTGACCTGGCCAGCGACTGATCAGCATTTGGAAGCTACTTTATCCAGCCCTTCTTCTCCAACAGGGCACCACGTAAAAGAAAACACATTTTTCTTTATCAGTTGTCTTATGCTGGCTGCTTTGATAAATATTGAACTAGTCTGTTTGAGGAGAAGCTGGGTTTTACACGCCCAGCAGTGACTACTGTACTGCAAAGGCCACACAACTTCTTTGCGCAGCTTGAAGACTGAAGAGAGCATTTCAGAGGACCTAACTGACCCTAAGCAATAACCTGCAGATTAAGCGAAGCAGAGCTAAGTGAAGTCAGGACCAGGCTGTTTGGATAACTGGGCTAAACTGAGTCACACTATGAGTATTTAACAGTGTAATCAAAAAAGCTCTGAAGTCACAGTGCACGGGACACAGTGATAGAGAAGGAGCTGCTGCAGTGTAATTTGCTTTTTAAAAAAAGCTAATCGTAACAACGAAAACTAGTATGTGGACAACATATGGAAAATGATACACTCAGGCTCTCAGACTTCCTTTCAATTCCAGTTATATCCATACATGCAGACACAAACACGCACATCTGGGTATTTGCACCATCTACTTTCCGACTCCAGTCCAGGTGCTCTAAGTGTTCCTCAGAGGCACTCGGCTCTTCCTGCTGACTAACAACTCGCTTTCCTAGTTGTGGTCCCGAGTTGTACCTACATTAGCAACTGAGACATGAATGTGAATTACAACCACCCTTTCTTAAAATCTAGTCTATTGTGGTACCCAACCTACCCATGTTTAAAATTATTTCAGAACAGCTAATATTTTAACAGCCAAGGAATGGAGACACTTGTCAAAGAAAATTTCAGTTCTACAAATGTTTAATTTTTAAAATGTTAATTTTTAAAATTCAAATGTAAAACTGGAATTTCTACATTAACTTCAAGAGTAGAACTTATTACAGATTAGAATTGAAAGCTAAAGTGTCACAAGGCCAGTGCTACATTCCCAACTCTCTTTGCAAAACTGAGCAAATTACTTGGGCACTGCACTTCCTCTGTCTGTAAAACTGAGATTAAAGTACAAGCATGTAACAGAACAAATGTCAGGATTATTCATTTTCTCAAAACGGCCTGGAGAACTGCATGCCAGAAGAGTTCTAAATTCAAATTTGAGTAACAATTTATTCTAATAGCAAAGTTTAATACATCTTCAGAATTTTGAAGAAACAGTGAACAGGCCTACTCCCACTATCTCAAGTTACGCATCCGAAATAGGTGGACCCACCTTAGAAATACAGGCACAGTGCCTTATCAACAGAGCCTTTGTTATCAGTGGTCAATTCAAAGCATTTCTTAGCTTTGAATCGTCTCACAGCAGCACTGCTGCCTACAGAAAGGCTCCAGATTCATGCACTCCAGTAAAATATTTAAACACAGCGCCTGTGAATTCCACCTGATATGACCGTAAGCATCACATTGACTAGAGAACAGACTGAAGTTTACACACCTCCTCCTCACTGGCTAATCCAGAAATCCAACCCTGGCATCATACTTTGTACCTCAAAAAAACTCCTGCCTTTAAGTAAAAGAAAACTTACTGATCTTACACTTCTGTGAAGGCCAAGCTGTGCTCAGCTTACCTTACACAAAACGTCATTTAAAAGATCTGGTTAGTTCCAACTGGTGTAACTTAAGTCTTGGCCTTTTTTTCAATGAACTGGGAGGGATTTTTTTTGTCCTACACCTAATGGTTTTCAGGCTCAATATTCCTGAGTATTTTGCCTGCCTTCCAAAGGGATTTTGTAAACAAACTTGAAAACTGAAATCTAAAGTCCAAATAAAACTGCACACTTCCCCTCCAGAACTGCAGAGGGGGCTGGGAAAGGCAGAAGGGGCAGCTTGGGGAGGAAGAGTGACAAATGTGATCCACACAGTCATTTCGTTTCAAGTACACACTACGCCTGCTTGGTGCACAGGAGGCTTTAGAAAAATTACTCCACAGTTTGCTGAGTCCAACTTCAAACTAAAAATCAGTGTAGGAGGAGAGAACATCGTGAACTAAAATTTGAGTGTTTCACAGCAGTTTAACTCACGATTGTGCACTTCCATGCTTCACAGATTACCGATGTATTTTATGGAACCAAAGGGTCCATACATTAAGATAATAAGTTAAAGCACGTGACAGTTCTTAAAAAATTTCAAACAGATGCTTTTTCAACTCACTGTACAGCATCTAGCCAGATAACTCTCACTGTACTTCATAAACAAACAGAGTAGAGGGCACAATGCTGTTCCTATTAATGTTATTGGCGAAATTCCCAAAGTCTGCCAAGACAGAAGGATCAGATCCAAGGTCTCGCATGCCAAGCTGACAAACAGTAGACAAGTCAGTAAATATTTGCATATTTTAAACAGACATTAACATCTCTTGTAACGATTTATGCTCAAGTAATGATGTTCAACTTGCAGTCCTACAGTGAGGCTGGTAGGAATTTACTGTCAACTGAACATACTTCAAGAGCCACATCCCGGGATTCGCAAACTGAAGCAAATGAATGAGACCCATTGCCATGGGGAACACGCAGGGGGAAGAGCCTCTCCAGCTGCCTCCCATTACAATCCATAACCCTTCAAAGAGTTCTGCTGTGAGAAATAAGCACCCAAATCTTCCTTGCCAAAGCTATTCAGCTGTGTCCTCCTGTTAACAGCCCATTGTATTGCAGGAAAGGAGAGCAGAAGAAGGGTTTGCCGTTCCATTGCCTATTGCGGTCAAGCTGGCGCAGGCTCAGAGAAAGCAGGGCAGGAATTCAACTCATCCTGTCCCTCTCTGAGGAAATGTGTGTGGTGACCACGCTGTGTTTCCTCATCCTTTGTCATTTTTCAGCCCTTCTCACAAACTGGAAAGGCTGGCCACCAAACCAGATAGAAGTTTTAAACATGTAATAAACTCAGGTAATACGCCAAGAAAAGATACTGTTTTATCATAACTTCCCAGCAATTCCTTTCAAGAGGTAAGAAGAGATCTACCAGATTTATTTTTGAGGCTGGTTGCTCTGCCCCTCCCCAGTAACTTCTGAAAATCAAGTCAATTTGAACTGAATTTCATAGAAGTCTACAGGGTCTCAAAGATGCTGCAAGTTTTACGAAAAACTTGTAAGGAGACAGATAAGAGACCCAGATTTTCAAGTCCACCAAGGGAAAGAAGTTGCAATTCAGCCTCTTGCTGATACCAAGAGGTCAGTTACTCTATTAATTACTGTCATCTGCTGCCATTTAGCCAGCCAGAGAGATAGCACTGCACCAAAATATCACTCAATAGTAAGAGAAAAATCTTACTAATTTTTCTGGACCATAATGATAAAATCCATAAACTGCATTCACTAGCTTAACTGCTCAAGGATCCATCCAATAGTTCCCAGGTTTCACTACAGCAGTTTCCAAACTTTTTACACTAGAGACAGTAGCAGTACACATCGCTTAGCTTTTTGAAATTTGTTACTGGTAAAATTGAGATGTAAGCAATTCACATATGAAGGCCTCAAAAATTTGTTGTTTCCATAGTGTAGAAAAGTAATATTTGTGAAATCAGGAAGTTGGTACCGACACAATCCCTGTGACTGAAGAGAGTCTTCTAGTTCTTTCTCCCTCAAAACTATCAGGAAGAGATTGACAAAATAGTTTAACTTACACAGGTATGGAAAGATCTGGGTTTGTTTAACAATCTGGATTAATTACAATACCTTAAGTATACTACACAATAAAAGTGTTAGCTACTGTGAACATGCCGACGTAATAGTTAAAAATGTGGGGTCATTGAAATTCAACTATCAAGACTCTGCAAACAAGCTGCATTTGTCAGTCCACATCCTGAACCAGCGAATAATACATCTATCCACTGTTAAATCATATTATACAGTCGCTCTGGCATCTGTAGTGATCCCATCTTAAGGCATGCTTGCACCTCTAGATAATGTTATGTAACTGTTTTTGTAGTACTCCAAAATACCACTTAAATACCTTTAGATTAATAAAGTAAGATTAAACATCTATTTATTTTCCTTACCTATTGTGGTAAAACAAACTCCTGTTTGCCTTCAGACAAAAAAGAATTTTACAAGCCTCCAGGAAGGAATAAAATACAGCTGCATAAAATGCTGAAAAAAAAAAAAGCACCTTCCTAGTGTAAGGACATATACATCATAAATAATCCCACACTCGGAAATCATTTAATAAAATGAGAGTAGATAATGATAGTACACTATACCAATGTGGAAGACTTCACTGAACAGAGAGAAAAAAGATGGTGCAGCTTTCATGTGCAGGGCGCAGAAAAGAATGGTATGAAACATGCTTTTGGTTTTTTTTTTTTTATTTTAAGAAAAACATTATAGGAGAGATCCTACGCACTTATTTATTGCAGTTATGGCTGAAGTCAGTAATATTAGTTATACGCAATGCTCAGAAATGTACTGCACACCTTACACAAATACCGAAGTGTCCACCCTTGAGAGACGACAATCTAATCGGTTTTCTGAAATAACTGAATTACTCTGGTTAACGTTGTACAACTCCAGGCAAAATGACCCTACTTTAAATTCCAAAAATGATGTTAAATCTGAAATGGAGCATACAAAATGAGAAAAGCTTATTTCAAGGTTTTATTATATAGCATAACAGCAGCAAGAACTTCTGCCACATGGCCTCTAAGGAACATGATATGCTTGATTTCAGGCAGGGAAAAAAAAATGAATTAAGAAGTTCATGATGCCCCCCACCATTAAATACTTAGATTATCCTTCCACGCTGAAAAACCAAAGACAGCACCATAAATTAGAAGGACAAGAGATCTCTGGCCACATAAATGGAGCCTTGAGTCTGATCCTGTAAATTTAATGTATAAACACATCCACATTTAGTAAAAAGGAGCAAGTGCCTGTGGGTGGTTTACCATTCACATAACAATAGTAACAAAACTTAGCAGCAATTGAGACTAAGAGCAAATGCCTTCTGCACCCAGATCCTCTGTGTTCTTTAAATAACTTTACATACATCACAAATGTAAATGAGTTAGATTTTATTGCACGTCAGTTATGATTTCAGTACAGACACTCTATTAAGTGACTATTAACACTTTATTACCTTTACTAATCTCTTTTGTTTTCATTTTGGAAATAACAGCAGAAAGGACAATCTATACAGCCAGTGGAAGGAACATTTACATGTGGACAAACTGACTATCTTTGGTTCAAAATCTGAAAATAACTCACGGCCTCAGCACTTGTAACCACCCCATCCACCACATAAGTATCCCCGATATCTTCATCTCCCTTTAAAATCATCCTTTTTCACACAGCTGTCTGAAAACATTACCTATCTTGATGAAACAAAACACATGGCAAGTCAAAGCACAGCATCTACCTGGCGTGTACTCGCTTTGCCTGAAAGCCATCCATAACTGACAGACACAAGACTCCTAGATACACAAAGCTAATATAGATACCTATTGCATTCGTTAAACTTACAGTACAAATACTAGGTTGTAAGGTTCGATACTCAAAGGTCGTGTACCAACAAAAGTATCTGTACAAGCTCCTGTTGGCCCTCCTCTGCGTGCGCATGACGATATAGCCTTTAACTGTATCAGTCACATACTACATTTTTCAAGGGCTACCTGGCGCAACGAGCAGGCAGAACAGAGGCTGCCTGCTTAAGGGACATCTAAATATTTCAGCATAGGGCTTAAGGCCTTACTTACTGCATGCTACTCAAATCTGTCTCAAACTGCATTTTAATGTTTTCATTAACTTTTCAATAACACTTACAAATACTGTAATCAAGCACTTCACAAGTATTAAGAAAATATCTTTATTCTTCTGACATTCCCATTTTACAAAGAATTAAAATATTAAAACACATTAAAGCCAAAAGTTTCTATAAAATTCTCCTATTCATATTCAGACAACTAAAAGCGATTTTTCCCCGTTCTGCTCTGCCCTGCATTATACAACTCTTTATATGATCAAAGCGGAACACCCAGTGTCTGCAGAGTAACTTACAAGTATTCAGTATTCCCATAGGTCACAACATGGGAGCATTCGTTAGAAATACAGAAAATCAAGTGTAACAAAGATAAGGTTTAAGTATGATTTGCCTTTTTTTTTTGCTATTCCCTGCTCTATTACTTCAACACTTTCTAGTTTATGCAAATAGTGAAACTGCATTCCAACAAACAACTGCACTAGCATTACAAAATAAATTATATGTACCCACAGTGGAGCCTCCCTTCTACTTGTTTCTTTCTAACACTAATATTTTTCCAATCTCAGTCTCCTTGTTCAACCATCCCCATCTCCACATTTATTCTACATATTCTGCAAAAACCTGCATGTTGCACCTTCTGTTCAAATGCAGTCACTGTGTCCCTCCGTGCCACAGGAAGGTAGAGCTGGAGGAAAGGGGAACCAGCTACTGGGAGTACAGAAGGGGAATTCTCTGTGCTCTCAGTTTTGTCCAAAACCACCCCAGGGAGGAATGCAGAAGCCCTAGCCCTCAAACTGTACGGAAATCCCATTTAGCTCAGACTGAAGTATATTCACTGCAGGGATGATCTTTTAGACATGTACTAAATGCTAATTTGACCAACACTGAGCAGATTATTCAGAGGGTTGGTAACAAGTACATACATGGCAGAAACATCATACTGTATCACATCTCAACTCTTTACAAAGCAGCACTATAGGACATTAGAATTTTTTTTTTATTTTATTGTGAACACAGGAATATATTTTTTGCCCAATTTTCAGAAAAGACTGAATCGTGGCAGCAGAACCCTTCACTCCCTCCACAGCACCCAAAAAGTCAGCCTGAGACAGAGACCTACCATGGGAAATTTCAACCCAAATAATTAAAATTTGGCAAGTAATAACTAACTGAAATGAGGAATATGTCACAGTAAGCATCAGGTAACATAATAATAGGTGGTGCTTCTGCCCCACCTAAAGTTCTTTTGGCTCCTTCATAGAAAATCTTCACGTAAACAATCTTTCATAATAACTGGTTAACAGCAGCAGTTTGTATTCCGTATAGCTATACATTCTCTGTGCTTTTTGAGAGTAGGGTTTCTCACACTTCTCCAAGATGAGGGCATTTTAATTGAAATATTGTCCCATGGTTACCATTTTATCCCCATAACAACATCACCAATTACTTACTTTAAAAAAATGCATTAGAAAAGTAATTTAATCTTTGCTTCTCTTAACAAAATTTGCCAGAGAAAAACAAAGGGAAGAATCAGCACTACATGACCAGCCAGCTCTCCGTGGAGCAGCACCAACCTACGAGTCTCAAACTCCAACACACTTTGCAGAAGAATACAGTATTCATATTCTGAAAGCTGTTTTAAACATCATAATCCACAACTTCTAAAACTATAACCTACTTGTGGCAGAACCTCTCTTTTAAACATTTCAATAACAGAACACAGCCTTGCTCCTGAGTGTCTCTGTACATTTCACAATATAATATTTAGTAACAATTTTGACCAAAAAAAGTGAACACCATTAATCTTAAGGGCTTACACAGTCATGCAATCATACAATTACCTCTTCTCCGCTGAGTCATAAGATATTGCCAGAAGTCCTTTTTGATAAACGTCTGCTGTATGATATATTGGTACATCTGTCTATACATGACTAAACATCTGTCACCTAAGTTTACAAATGCCAAGCAAGTACAAAACTGTGTTCCCAAGGAATGCAAAGGGGAGTCAAAGAAGATTCCCAAGCATCATTTCGACACAAAACACTTCTCAGGATGTTCACAAACGTATTTCAGAAGTTTAAAGGCAAAAACATATGGCACAAAGTTTTCCACGACGCTCATGGAACTTGTCACTCATACAGCACCGTCTTCAGAGAGCACCTGACCACAGTTCATTTGTCAAAGCTCATCAATTTAACCAGTCCCAGAGACAGAATCAAAATTAGTAGTTCCTAACTTTCAGTCCTGTGTTCAATCTGCAGCTTCCTCTAATACAGCTGTATTTGGATTTCAGCAATAAAAGTGGTTTTTAAATTAGGAAATTATTTATCACAGCATATCCCCTTTTGGAAAACCCCACACAAACTCCTTTTCCCCCCTTGACAGCTAAGCAGCTCCAAAGCTCAGTGGTTCAATCCACGTTTTCTCTTCCTAACAGGGATATTGTAGTGATGCTGAAACAGCCTTTCCTCAACTGTCAAACTTTAATTTTCATACAAGAACTTTCTCCACTCTTGACACGTTCCAGTATTGCAACGCAGCACACCCCTAGGACGAGGAGATCTACCTGAAGAACACAGCTTTGATCACCAGTGCAAATGCGGAGGATACAGGTATTTACCACAGTTTTACATTTGGATGGGGGAAAAAAAAAAAGCCCTTAATTCATTTTCTGTTTGAAATGCAAAATATGAATCACTTTTTCAATCCATTCAAGACGTAAAAGAAAGAAAAATCTTCATGGTGAGTATCAGCTATATTGCACAGTTACCGTGCACAGCTCACAAACTGAACACACAAATAAGCCAAAGTTGCGACACAAAGCAAGAAAACTTTCTTTTAATATACCCCAGTCTTCATGCAGCATTATGATGAACTTAAATTTATTACAGTAGTGAATAATACTGTGACTGAGCTTTTTGTTACGCATTTATACAGTGCTTAGCACAAGAGTCCTACCGTAACAGATTTAACAACACAATCATGCCACCCACAGATACTCCACACACATCTTTCCCCAAACCATACCTATTATGTAACTGCGTATGATATTTGTGTGCTGTTTTCAAAGTTCAAAGCAGTAACTAACCTCCACCACTAAAAATTACTATCTTTATTGTAAATAACCTTTGAAATGCATTTTTACATTAATGAGCTTCAAACAGTTTGGCATAATATAGCTAAGCCTGATTTGGGGAGTTGTCTTCTAACTAAGTATTTTAATTATGTTAACCCTTCTGCATCTGGATTATGCTTTTCTACCATCCCTCTTTCTTCTCAAATGCATGAACATGATACTACCAACAGGTTCAATTTTTAGACCTCTCCTGAGAATAGCATATGGATTCCCCTTGCACAGCAAACCCTATCGGCAACACCATAACTTGTATCCAAAACACAAGTTACCCAACGGCATTCACCCTACTCATTCCTTCTGAAATGATCATTAGAGATTCAGTCACGTATTCTAAACCCCACTCAAAGAACAGACATCAGCAGGAATGAGTAACAATCCTACTGTGGTTAATGGCGTAATTCTCACAAAACTTCGGAAGAAGAAAAGCGGTGTCTAGCCTAGCCAAACAAATATAAACAGAACTGCAGCCAAGCACTATCAGTCAGTTCAAACGACAAAACAAATGTCCTGCATCATTCCAAACGTGTGAGTGTCTTAAGATATGGCCAGAGTACAGTTACCTCAAAACCATTAGCACAAACAACTATAATCAAAAACATCACTTCAGTAAAATACCCACAGCGCTCAGCTACAACACTGCATCAGTGCAAATTCAGAAGTATGCTAAAAAAAAATCCCCTTAACGATCTCCCTGTGTAGACAACGAGAAGAGCCCCACAAATTCTGGCTCCTGAGACGGCAGAGGGTCCAACATCAGGCAGCTATCGTGGCTGGTCAACAGTATTTGGGAATCCCAGCTAGCTGATGCGGAATTTAGTTGAGAGCAGCGAAGGAACATTACTTGGGAACAGAAGCACACTCCCTGGACCCGTCCCCCCAAAATTATCCCAGGATAAAACAGAATTTTCAGTTACAAAAATACAGACTGCCTTAGATTAAGTGAGAAGGTATATAAGGAAGACGCTTTATCTTATATGCTGCCAAACTCACTATGCTTTTCATTTGTGGCATTCTCCATTTATTATGGCCACAAAGATTTGCTACTTTCTTGGTCTGCTGAACCACTAAATATTTTCCAGCAAATTAAACACTCGTGCTGCATTACTAACAATCAAGATTCTCAAAAACAGCTCTTGTTGTGTTACGTATTTCCCTTTTGCCATGGGGTCTGAAAGGCTCTAAAAGATCTTCTAAGCATATTTAAGCAGTGTGATGTTTAGCATCTTGATTAATACAGTATTTTTGCTATAAAAACACTGTGAAATTCACGAACTGAACGATCATTTCTAAATGACACTTACCCTAACTACCATAAAACCAGCTCGGAGAAAGCCACACACTGCTCACATTTCTATCCTTCACTTCCTGCCACTCCAACATTCAAAATTTCATACCTAACATAATTCTGCTCATTTTTTAATTCCAATGTTTAGTCATTACAGCTCTGAGAATCCTTAACCTTCCTACTGCTTACAGAGGAGAGATCACGAAATCTATTTCCCACCACCACATATAAACCAAAGATTAAAAACATCCACCTCAGTCACATCATTCTTCATGCAAGTGGTACTTCCTGAGATGAACAGAAACAAATAGCCTAACAGTTTACAGTAATATCTCTAAAACATCTCTTTACCTAAAATCACTTGCAAAAACTCTTGCTACCAATTCAGCAGCACTGCGTACCTACTGCTTCTTGGAAAAGCTGTATAGTTCAGTGTTGTTAATTCTAAATTACCTTCTTGCTAAAGTACGAGTCTTCTAACATCTGACAAAGGCTCCATGCCTCTTAGAAAAATTGATAGCCTGTACTCATTCAGAAGTAGGATGGGGCCATCGTAGCCACTCAAACTGTTTAGTCATGAAATGGAACCTCTCAGTGTAGTAAATTACATTTAAGTAGCAAAAAGATTGAAATCCATGATTTCTTATCTGTTTTTCCTGTCGTAAGCCTGCAATTCGGTATTTTGGAGGACTCTGAGAAAAGACTGGGTAAATAACCAGTGCGTATCTATTAAATTTACTCCAATTAATTTGCATATAAAATTGTACAGAAATATTTGGATATTATGTTACAGCCACATTAAGTATCCTTTAACTTCAACTAGTAGCGCAATGGAAATGCAACAGAAAAACAAATTCTCGCCCATGGGTAATTGCAGTCTTCCTGCTTAAATTCCTAAGCACCTCTTTTCCTACAGTAATATTCACTTCTCTGTGTTTCTCAGACATGAGTGACTGCTTCTGGTTGAAGCCTCATGTTGTAAACATTTGCGTGAAAAGAAGACGAAAGCTCAGTAAGCGAGACTGTTTTTGAATAAGGAACCTGAGTTACATATCAATACCACCATAACAAAATCACCAGAAACTGGCCTGCTTCTGTAGAGCAGTCTGACCTTGCAGATTCCCACTTTCACTATCTGTAGAGTTTAGTTATTTTCTTCCTCCACCCCAAAATAAATACTAGAAGAAAACAAGTGTTTACTTTCCCAGTCAAAATCTCCAGAAGCACAAGCACTCCATTTTTTTTTTTATTCCATACCAACACTGTGCAAACTTTTGAAAAAGCAGTCTCTTTTTCAATATTCTCTTTTCTTCCTTGCTGAAAAAAGAATGACAATCGCAGAAGTCTACCAAAGGGACTAAAAAAATCAAACACACAAAGTACAATGTCTTTAAATATATGTTACTGATATATATAAACACAAGTGCTGACTACTGCCAAAGGCCACAGAAGAAATAGCAAGACAAACAAGAACAGAAAAAGGAATGTCTTGTTTTTTCTGATAATCTAACACATAATACTTCCATTTAAAGGGAAAAATACATATACCATGTAGTGATAATGGGATCTTGCCTTAGGACCTCAACAAAGGAAGTGAGAAATTATTAAACAGCTATGATAGGCGAGCAGGAGTGAAGATCAGGAATACAAAATTTGCAGTTTTCTCTGCTACAATGAGCCATGAGCAACCTTGCACAAAGAGGAACACTGAGGATCTGCTACCAGGAAGAAGCCTTCAACAACGCTAGGAAAAAAGGACAGCCGGGATTCATGTTTACTGGGATTCTTGGCCTACTGATCCCCAAGCCAGGGGAAATGCCATCTGTCCAACCACTCTATCCCTAAGCTGGAGCAGAAGGACACCACCCCTCCTCTTGCCCTCCAAGCCAGCTCTCATGGCTTTCCCTAGTTATCCAGACTGTACACAGGGGACAGGATTTAAACTATTACAAAAGACTTTTCCAATTTAGATTTCACTCCTGCTACCAGACCTATCTAGGTACCACTGACCTCAGGAGGGAATGCCAGTGAGGTGAAAGATTCAAGAGTTTTCAACTAATAATCTGAATTGCTCCAGCAACTGCTTCTGACATTACTAAAATGAAAACACTTAAAGTGCAGTAGCAAATGTAAGATGGTAGTAAACAACAACAACAAAAAAACCCACACTGAAAGTCAGAAAGAACATGCAGCTGTAATTGCAAAGGGGATTTTAGCAACTAAAATAACTGCTTATGTTGGAGAATGTATTTCATCAGACTACTATTTAACAGAGTTGGAAAACATTAGTAGTAAAATTGCCTAGCTCTTACATAGCCTCTTTCATCCACAGGCATCAAGGTTCTTTACAACTTGGTAAGATTCACAGAATCACAGAATGGCAGGGGTTGGAAGGGACCTCTGTGGGTCATCTAGTCCAACCCTCCTACCAAAGCAGGGTCACCTACAGTAGATTGTAGAGGACCTTGTCCGGGCGGGTCTTGAATATCTCCAGAGAAGGAGACTCCACGACCCCCCTGGGCAGCCTGTTCCAGTGCTCCATCACCCTCAGAGTTAAGAAATTCTTCCTCATATTCAGACAGAACTTCCTGTGCTTCAGTTTGTGCCCATTGCCCCTTGTCCTGTCACTGGACACCACTGAAAAGAGCTTGGCCCCATCCTCCTGACACCCACC
>Ga0065711_1033058_pt1 | contig 26177 bp, 14 predicted proteins | sample Hoacrofraction12_FD_59098 | JGI IMG/M metagenome (GOLD analysis project Ga0065711, IMG submission 59098) | Hoatzin crop microbial communities from Cojedes, Venezuela - Epithelial fraction 12 v2 (version 2) | ecosystem: Host-associated > Birds > Digestive system > Esophagus > Crop | place... | reverse complement strand
ATCCTCCTGACACCCACCCTTCAGATATTTGTAAGTATGTATTAGGTCCCCTCTCAGCCTTCTCTTCTTCAGGCTGAACAAGCCCAGCTCCCTCAGCCTCTCCTCGTAGGAGAGATGCTCCAGTCCCCTCACCATCCTTGTAGCCATCCGCTGGACTCTCTCCATAATTATTTTACATAATACGTTGTACTATTTTCCTGCCGCCCTAGGAAATTATAAGGATTTCTTGCTGTGATCTTTCACTCCAAGGATTAAGACCCTCTTAGTTTTAATAAATTTTAAGAATTCTGATAACTGTTGTGTCAGTGAGCTCGGGATAATGGTCAGAAGTGACAGAGGAGGCTGCGAAGTTAGCTCATATACCGGCACTGGTAGTATAACCGCTCTGAGGGAGCGCGTATGGGTGAAATTTCAAATCTGTTGACTGTTATAGTTCACAGAAAAGAAAGCTCACTAGTATTAAACACACAGCCAAGAGACAGGCATAAACCTACTAATGATGAGAAATCCAGAGTAAATGGTTTTAAATAGCTTTACAAAGAGGTCTGAAACACCGAGTGATATAGCTCTTTTATTTTGTATGCCTATCAGTTTTGAATAAACCACAACTGTAGCTTAGAAATAAGAATTTCTTTTAGGAAATGCTTATGCTAAGAGCTTTTTACAGCCCTGTCACAGTTTAAATGGACTTTCAAGCTGTGCTAATGTTAAGTCCCCTGTTTGGGGCCAGAATGATGGAAGAATTGCTATCAATTTCCCAGCTGCAGTGACTGCCTTGCTGTCAGGGGTTAGATATTTAAAAATATGATTTGAAATTCTGAATTTTCTGACACAAGGAACTTGTGGTCTCTGTAGCTAGCTCTTAGGCTACTGAGACCTTTTACATAATTAATTTCCTAGTAATATCCCCCAAATACATTAAAATTAGTTGAAAGGAATTACATTGAGTAGTTAGAACTTAACCAATACCGACCAAAAATCTGAAGCTTCCCTGTGGAGTAAAGGGCCTGTGTATTGCTTTGTCGTGTTCAAGTACCTCACTGCTTGCATCGTACTGATCTATCCCCAGCCCTTTCTTTAATGCACTGTCAAATGTGCTGTTGCTATGAGATTATTCAGAAGAAAGTGTTTATTTCAGTTTAGAGTTCATGTCGTTCCTTTAGGCCCTGCCCATTTTTGCTGCAGTCGCCAAATTCAGTTGCCCTCTAGGGAGAGCCACAGTCAGGCACACCAGGTGAAATGTTGCCTACATAAATGAGACCCCTGTCCTCTGCCTCAGAACAGCTTGAGGAGAGAAGTCTTCTTTTGTAGCATATCCCAAATATCTCCAAGACCAGGCTCCACTGGACTAGATAGAAATTGTTGCCTTGCTAAGAATATCCTGGCAACAACTTGCTATTTAAACAAAAATGGGAAGCTTGGATCAACCACCTCAACAGTCTGGGGCTGCCATGGCGTGACATAAGGTGTAGAGAGGAGGAAAGAAATTTGGTTTAAAGAAGACCCGAACAACGGGGATTTATGGGTCAAAAAGTCTCATGTTTTACCTTTGTACATCACCCTACACCAGTCCTCTTCAGCAAGCTAGCGCCTTCGCTACTACCTGTAGTCTTGGAAGTATTTAAGTCTTACTCCGATACAGAGTTAACCACAATAATCTCATACCAGTTTAACAGAAATATGGATAGCCACAACCAGCTCTGAATCCGTCCAGCAAAAAGGTGGAAATGTACTTAATTATTTCTACCTCGGTGTAACAGAGCAACATGAACTGGAGATATACTCAAGCTGTGAATGTCAGGAATAAATAGGCACCTTACAAATGGCATGGAAAATGGTCTGTACTGCTGAGAGGAAAAAAGATTTGGTTTCTTATTGTTCTGCTGGCTTTGGGTTGATTTTGAAAAAAATGAGTGGCATGTTTTGATGAGGATGATTTAGAGTAATGGCTTTTGAAAGCGCAGTAGCTCTTTTCTTTGAATGTTTGCATTTTAGACTGAATTTATTAGGCTGGGCTTTTTTGTTTGGCTGGTTTTGCCTCACCTCGCCTCATACAATGACAACGAGGAGCAGCTCTAGCTCAGTGCAGCACAGGAAGGTGGCACTAATATGCTAACATCTGTTTGCTACAGCGCGGGTGCAGCGACCTTGGTGTATCATAATTAATTTCCCCAAAACAAACCATCCAGAACTATTGCTAGTAGAAACAATTTGAAGAACATCAGCATACAGTCAAACTTATTTAGTCTTTGACATTGATAGAAGGGTTGTTGCTTTTCCGACTGAAACTCATCACGACAGCGAAGGCAGGGCCCTCGCGCTACCTAAGCGCTGCAGAAACATTTGACATGCTGGGGACACTCTGACTCACCCCTGTGAAAGGTGGAAACGAGCGTCCAGACGTTAGAAAACCTTGGCTAACTTCACAGGCTTGCTTTTTAATCAGAATAGATGTTGAGCATCAGCAAAGAGCTTTGTCTTCGTTTCCGTGCCTCACAGCCTCGAAGCAAGAGTGTGTGAATGACGTCGGAGGCGACGCGTCCCCCTGGAACGGGGGCATTTGGGGACCTGCTTGGCCAGGTCTTCAGGGAGTGGAAACCAGCACAGCTGAACTGGCAGCAGCCACGCTGGCCTGTCTCTCTTGAGGATGTGGCCCAAGCACTGTGTGCTGCTTCCCGTTATCGTCCCTCAAAACGACAAACCTCTTTCAAGTAATCTGCGTAAGACTTGTAAGGATGTGGCTGGTGTTCTCAGTAAGGACACTGTATTTTTAAAACAACTGACTTTGGAGGGGACTGCTGGCGGGCTGACTGCAGATGTGACTGTGATGCCCTCATGGGTGGGCGCTGAGGGGCTGCCATTGCCCCAGACTCGCTGGCGCTCGCCGGGGGCCAGCATCGGTGGCTTGGTGCAGTTGGGACTGCTGGCACCGCCTGAGACCTGCAGCCGGCTGGTTCCCACCTGAGCCCCCTCAGGCGCCTCACGCTGCTCCTGGCACGCGGCCGGGGCTGCTGCCTGGGTGTCACCGGACCGCGGTCTGCGAGCTGGTGGTGTCCGTGTCTGTCCCTGCTGCGGTGGCTGCGCGCAGCTTGCCTGGTCCCAACAGAAGCGGTTCTCGTTTGTTACGTGACAGACCTCAAGGAGACAGAAGGTGATGGGGCGATCCCTCGAGTGCTGGCTTTTTTCTTGTCAGCTTTACCCGATTTCCAGCACAGCCCCAGGGGTGGAGGAGGTAAGGGCACGGGGCGGGGGGCGGCTGAAATTCATTAAACTCGGGAAAGTTCCCAGAGAGGTGGGCTGCCTTGGAGCCCCGAGCCACAGTTCGTTGTTAATGGAGTTACTGGGTGAAGTTCATCACAGTGTCTGACCTCCTGTTTAGGAGCCTGGTGATTTGTGAAAGCCTCGCTGCCAAAGAGGAGCGATGGTGATGCAATTTTAGGGGCTAACGATTCTGCTAACCTAATGTCCTCCTACAGCTGCTTTCTATTACTGTCGCTTAACTGGGACGGGGTGGGCTCAGGGGACCGACTTTCTATAACGAGCTAGCTGTGTGATTATGGCAGCTACTGCAGGGCGCTGGAGCTAAATCTGTCTCATTTTTACTTCATCATCTATTTTTATATTATTCTGGCATGATGTGGACATTCCAAAAAATTGGAGCTTATTGCTCCTGGGTGAAATGAATGGCGCTGATAGTGCTGCCGGGCTGTTGGGAGGCAGGGATGGCAAGGGAATCGTTTCATAGCGAGCTTTTTGTACTGTTCTCTTGCCTCAGTGCTCCAAAGCCCTACGAAATTATCGACACATGAAAAAAAAATCACCAGAGAGATTTATGTTTATATTTATATCTAGTTAATTTCCTTCTTGCTAATTTAAGAAAGTGAGCAGGGAGCATTAATATCATTTTTACCAGAATCCATTGGAAAAGCTGCAGTGGCTCAACAGTTTACTTGAAAATACTTTGTTTGCCTTGAATTTCAGTTACAGTTTTTTGCAGTTATGCTGTGGATTTTTCATAAACTTCTACTATCTAAGAAGTACAAAATCGCAGTTTTGGTTAACTTAAGGAAATTGCAAAAATTATCAGAGGCGGTAATGCACCAGTATATGTCGATATGTTGTTAAAGGTAATGGATAAAGCAGACTTGGGAGTTTACTTTTAAAAGGACAGCTAACAAAGTCCATACACTTTTACTGCTGAGAAAAACTTTGTACTTTTTATAGTCAACTTATTATGCAGTAACATTTTCTCGCATTGTAAGAGTGATGGGGTTTATTCCAGATGTTAAAGAGGAACCAATTGGTGAGTTCTGTCCAGTGCAGGTTTCTCTGTAAAAGTGAGTTTTAATTTGAAAGAGAAAGCCATGTCATTTTCAAACTGCTTTGTAACAGATACACAAATATACAGCATATTTCTTAAAGAACATTGTATATGTTAATTAAAACAAATGTCTGGGGGCCTGTTTTCTATTTTTTTTACTAATTTGGCAGAGTTTACTTTGATTACCCAACATAAATTTAAAAAAAAAGAAGACATTGTGACTCAAAGAGGCTTCATACATGAAGTGAATTATCCATGATAACTGCTCCACAGTCTGCATTCTGATTTATGTAGCGAATTTAGTTGAAAGATCTTAAACAGTTAGTATCAACTGAGTATCACGAGTACCGTTGTGAAGTAGTTAAGGGCAGATACATTTTTCACCAGCTGCTAAAATCATTGCCTGTATACTTACTTTCCATAAATTTGGAGTGATCTAATACTGTTGTCCATACCAGCAAGTAAACTGAGAAAAATTTAATTGAAGATACGTATCTGTGAAAGATGAGTCTTGATTCTACCTGTTCTCCATTCAGCATATTCCATGTATGTCTTTAATATAGTATATTTTTTTAATGGCCAGTCACGTGTGACAGCCGTAGGTAGAATATTATGTTTAGCATCTTGGAAGACCCAGAGAGCTGGCCCAGCAGTATATTCAAGTAACTTCTCAAATATGCTTTCAGGAGCAGGGGCTGAAGAAAAGCATTTTACCCACACGGCTTCTGTGGGGCTGAGGACTTTGCTAGTTTTAAGTCAGGTGAGTTGCCTGCCCAGTTTGGCATACACCCACACGACTCCTTATTCAAGCAGCAGAGCTACTTTACAATAGCATGAAATGTCTGTGGGGCTGTGGCTTGAAAGACAGCACAGCCACGATGACTTTTTAAAATTAAACTTCAGCTTTTGAAAATACAGTTGATGATTTTCATTGCACAGGCGATAGTCCATCTGAGACTACACCAATATTTCTCTTTTCTAGAGAGTCTCAGTTTGGGCAGCTTGCTTACTATTACGAAGGGAGGGGTTGCTATGAACAGACCTCTTAAAGCCTTCACAGATAGTGTAAAAAAAAATGCCCCAGACATTAATGAAAAAAAAAGAGCTTTATCTGAGCAATATATCAGTACAATATTAAGCATGCAAATGAAAAAAACAAACTACATGAGTTAACATTTTTTAGTGAAGTTCCACCTGCCTGATAGTCAGCCACTTTTGGGACCATTAAGGATTGGATTTATAACTGGATGTGCAGGGTTTTGTGGTAGTCTAAGGAATGTGAATGTAAAAGCGAATTTTACTTTGCTTTCCAGCATTGCTTTTAGAAAGCAAGAAGGAAGTGAACGAAAAATGATAAATTATAACTGGCTTAGCAAGAAGGTGATATCTCTTGCATGCATATTTTTGTATGCTTATGATGGAGATATTTAAATGTGTTAAAAAACGATTTAGATTTATAGCTCTTTTTATCAGGATTACTTAACTAAATCTGGCTAGATACATTAGAATTTCATATTTTGTAGGCATAGTGCTTTAGGAAGTATTACAATATGTTTTTTCTTTTTTTTTTTCTTTTGTCAGCACTAAAAATGTCAGACATTACATTGCGGTATTACTAAAAGGGTAGGCTTGTTCCTTGGTTTGGTTTTTTTTCTTTTTTTCTGTTCCTCTGCTGTTGTTTAGCACAGTGAACCAGTGATATTGCAGGTAATTGTTCACATAATGGAGTGCAGAGGTAGTGAAGAATACTGGGCGTAAGGCTGGTTTCTTTGCACACCTGTCACAAAATAGCTCCAACAGCTCAAATTCTGTTCAGCAGCATGGACTGTGAATCACAATCAGAAATATGTTCTGAATCCTGAGGAGCCAGACTAGGGACTGCTCCGGGTAATTAAAGAAAGGGAAAAACCAATGCGCAATCAATCTTACACCTGTTCCAACCCACAGGTGAATTCAGTAATTAATAAAAGGTGGCAGCACAGTGATTGTCACATTGTAATTTTTAAAACTGCTGAAACTCAGTGAGACAAACCTTCAAAAGTGGTATTTCACATTTGTTTAGATAAATGCCAAGCTGTTCACAAAACCGTGTCAAATTTCTGTCTTTGGTCTCCTTGTCAATGCAAATCTTAATTAGTTATCTTGTAGGTGGGTTTACTGCGGTAGTTTCAGGACTACTAAAGCAGTGGAGGTATTGGTTAACAGTGAGAGCGTGTGAGACAGCCCCTTCTGGAATTGTTTGTTGGTCAGGTGTTTTATGTCGGAAAAACGCAACTCTGTCTCTAAAAAGAAATGTAACTCGACTCACCCTCTCCTATTTTCCTAACTCTCATGGCACAGTCTGAACGAACCATGACCTGCACATTCAGCCGTATGTGCCACTCATTGCTACGCAAGAGCTGAACCATGCTGTATGACATGAATGATACTCACGTTTGTCTTCTGACAGCCCAACAAAAACATGAGAGGTGGCTTACATACATGAAAAGCTGTATTCTAATAAAAAAAAATTGCTTTCTAAGAAATGTCTGCTGAAGGAAACAGCTCTCGGGTCTCTTTGTTAACCTCAGTGGTGCAGAAAAAAAGAAATGAAACAAATTCTGTGTTCTCATTCACAATTCCGATCTTGTTGATTTTTTTATATGTAGGTTTGTGTATTTTCTTCATTCTCAAAATCCTCTTTGCCTGGTATCCCAAAAGAATTTCTAAAATCCAAAGTACAGGAGGTAGTTTTCTTAAGCTTATTGTGAAAGTTTATTTGCAGCGTTTTTGTTTTTTTAAATCCTGCTTGGGAAATAGATCATGTTCACAGTTAAGCACAGAAAAGATGCTGCCTGAGCTGAAGGACCTTTGGTTGCAGCTCTTTCAGTGAGTGTTCTTGCAACATAGCACATATGCATGCCTGATGTGAGTTTGAAACAAGACAAGCTGAACATGAGCAGACAGTGAAGAACTTCCCCGCATTTTCTATCGTGTACTAGGGCTGAAATAACCCTTCTCTCATTCCATAGGAACCTAGGAAGGTGGAAAGACATTAAAGGTGAAAACTGTGGTTTTTAAAATGTATGGGGTTCAGGTTGGTGTGAGAAGCTGAAAAAATTAGGAAGAAATTATCTTCTCCGGAAAATGAGTAACACAGAAAAATGGCCTCGTGTTGATGAGACAGTGCAGTCAAATCGTTACTGGCTTTCAGGCAAGTGATACAGGAGAATCCTGGCTCAGAACACGTCCCTTTCAATTTTTTCCTGCCTTTTTATCTTTGAGCTTTTACCCAGGGAATTTCATACATATTTAATACAAAAATGACATTAAATGAGCTTTCTAGTTTCATGTTTCAGGAGCTTTCTTCATTCAAGAAGGTTTTCTTCATTTCTTTGTGGTGAGGTGCTGGCTTGAGATATGTAACAAATAGCAACTATTTGGGTGCTGCTTCAGAATGGCAAATACTGTCTTTGTGATTAATTCTGGAAAGTAGGAACTAGGTATGCATGCACCTCGAGAAGACCTTTCTAAATGCTAAAAACAGTAAGCATAGTTTAAAAGACCGTTTACTGTATTTGCAGTGCTTTTACCATATCTACATTTTTGTCAGTATTCATGGAATTGCTTATGTAGAATGGGAAGTTCTGAATTGAGTGCCACTTTCACGAGTAGCAAAAAAGCCGTTTTTAAGGATGTTTTCTGTCAGTCACATATGGCTTCTAGCACAGCAAAAAATAAATTGCAGCTTCCTTGAGAAAGGAACATAAACCGATGGGATTTTTTACATCACAAAGGGATTATTGTAAGAAAGACAAGAATCCCTCACCCAAGCTGTGATTTCTCTTAATGAAATTGCTGCTTTCTTAACTAGTACATAACATGTCAGGGGGACTGCAAGAGACAGTAAAAGAATGTCATGCTTCATACAGTCGTTGGTGAGAGGGCTATTGCAGGTAGCATCATCTACAAAGGGAGCCACCAGCCTTTCAAAGAGACATCAGCTAGTTGTGACAGGCACATCATCTGTACTCCAGTTCTTGCTCTCTGCTCTTCCCCTTGGCTGCTCCCCACTCCCCCCTTCTCTAACAATTAGCTTATTATCAAGACATAATTGTAGGTACTTCCTTACCCAGGATTGCCCAGGATGGGGATGAATAAATTGGTTTTGTGTCTTGGGTGACCTGACTACAGCTCTCAGTGGGTGCTGTGCTTAAGGAGCTTACTGTCTGGCAATACCTTCTTGGAGGATTTAATTGAGCAATCACACTGTGACAGACATTTTTTGCAAAAGCCTACAGGAAAGAATGACTTCCGAACTGCTGTTCTTTGTCATATGGTTTATACTACCCTTGCGTCTTCATTCACTGACTTCTCAAATGTGACAGAATATACAGCTGCTGGTCTAGAAATTTTAAGTTTCAGGAACCGAGGGGGAGAGGTGAGGGGAAGGAAGAAATTAGTCATACAAATAGCATGGTAATGCACTGCATTAAGATACATAAACTTAGACAGAAATCTCTGTTAGAACTTTTAGATAATTACCAGGTCTTCACAGACTAGCAACAGTCAGCTCATTAATTTTATGAGTGTTATTTGACCTATAATATTAAATTAATGTGTTTTACTGTTTATTAATTAAACATTAGCGTGAGGAATGTCATTATTTTAAATAGAAACACTCCATCTCTGTCTCCATTTATATGGTGATGAGTATACTGTTAAAGATCATAGTCCCTCTGGTGTGAGGATCACTTTGCAGAGTTTTCAGAAATAATCTCAGGGTGTGTTCATTTCCATCTGTCCAGCTTGGATATAGTACAGTTTTCTCAGCTGTATAGCTAGGGCTGGTGAAGTATTTCACTAACAGAACTCCGGTATGACTGCCTGGTAACCTGCCCTGCTGTAAAGGTGTCAGCACAGTACTGCGTTGCTCAGAATAATGCTTTTCTTAGCAGTGTCGCTGTATTGAGTTATTTGTCATTTCATGTGATAATTTTTCATTAGTATGCTTGTTATAGGAATGTGCTATTGAAATTTGATAAAAATGTAAAGCTGGGAGGAACTGCTACTAGAGAAGAGCCTGGTATGTTATCCAGGAAGAGGTGGATGGTATAGCAGATTAAAATAAAAGAAGTGGATTAATGTTAGTAATACCAAGTAAAAGGCTATGCTTCTAGGAACTAACCAGAATTCAGCTGCTGAACATAGATTTATCAGACAATAACTTGGAGGAGAAAGATGTGGGCATAATACGTCCGGTGGTCCAGATGACCACTGGGTGACTACAAAGCAACGGGAAGATATAGCTGTATAAAAGAGAAATACAGTGTCTGGACGTATAAGGTGAATTATTAAAATAGAAGAATATTTAACTATATTGCAAGGCATTAGTGAGTCCTTGGTTGGAATAGTCATATTGTTCAGTTATACTATCATTACTTACACAGTTGATAGAGAGACAAGCACCTCGGAAAGACTGCTTAGAGCAGGATTTATGAGAGCTTCAGGAAACGTCACTATAAATTCTGGTGTTTTAAGTTAAGCTAGGTTTTGGGTATATCCTCTACAATATATGGTTGTAGTCATTTGCCTCCAAGAAAGATGTAATTAAATTGTAGCAAGTAGAGTGTAACTCTACTGAGTTTATCAGCAGAAAGACCTTCTTGTGCGGGGACACTCTTAACAGTGATGTGTTCAGCTTAATGGAATGCTAGCAGAGAATGCGTGTGATGACTTTACGTAAGGTTTGTGTTGGAAAGGAAAAATAACTGCTAATGCTAAAGAGTCTTGATGAAGAGGAATAACAAAGAGGTGATTGTTTGTAAATAAATGGAATTTAAATAAGGTGAGTTCTGCTTGTGTGAGAGAAATTCTTGAACAGCCTTCAAAAATCCTGTTAGTGACAAAAGATACACATTTCAAATGGAGCTGAATCTGTCTTTGAATCAGGTTAAATTAAATAACTGTTTGTGATTGCAGATACCTTGTTGTGATGTGACAGGAGTTCGTTTCCATTCCTAAATTTCTTTGAAATCATTTTTTGATGAAGCCACAGATGTCTTCCATTGAACAGCAGCTCTGCACACTAATGGTCTTTTTTGCTCTACAGGCCGAGCTCTGTTCAATAAACTCTGTGCTCCCCTTCCCCTCCCTTCAAGCCGAGTCACGGTTGGTCACTCCCTCTCCTGCTCCTAAAAGCTGGGGAGAATTGGCGATATCCTTTAAAAGTGATTATTAACATCAATATAATGAAAGATCTGTTCTCATGTAGGCAGAATTATAGCTAGGTGTCAGTCTGAAATTTGTGAGGAGATTATTAAGGGTTTTTCAACCTACTAAAGTTGTGACAATACCGTGACATACAGTTCTAACAAAGATTTTTGTGTTACAAATGCGATTTAGCAGCCTTTGTAGTCAGCTTTTAAACTTTTAACAGCTTGTTAACCTCATCTGTGTTATTTGACCTATACTATTAAAGTATATCTGTGTCTATTTAAAGTTTTTAAGGTACTTCAATATGAATGACAATTTTATCTGTATCACCTGGACTGCATTTTGTGCAAGTTTCTGATAGCAGTTGACTTAGCTATGGTTTGGTGTCTAAAGTTAGAGAGATACAAAGTTCAATTTAATTCCTTGATGGACAGAGAGAAATAGTTGCTGCAGTTCCACGGCTACTCGGGAGGCAAGTATGCTTGCGCTGAGCGCAGCCTCGGGTGCTGTGAGTCAGAACTGGAACAGGGGGGCCCGGCCCCTTCCCACAGAGGCTCCTGCAACTCCCTTGCTGCCAAAACCTGGACACCAGCACCCAGTGCAGTGCGGCACTAGTGGAAAGCAGCTGGCAAACCTTTCTTTGTCACCCTTTGCATGGAATGTGTTCTTCAAACTCTCTGTTGCTTCCAGCTCCGTGAAACTAAGCTGGCCTATTTTCAAACTATATCCTGGTAATTGTCTTGACATGTTAGAAAAACTTATGGTTCATTACTCATCATTTCTGTTCAGAAACAAATTAAACATTAGTAAAAATAGAAAAATATCTTTACAATTCTATTTTGGTATGTTTCCTGAATTTTTACCCAATATTCCTGAATATTACTGAATTTATACCTGCATTTGCCTTCTGATGTGCGTGAGAGGTGAATAGTCTCATCACAGTCTGAAAGACAGTTCTCTTCAGTGCTGTTCCCTCAAGCCACAACAACCAATTGATGTTGGTTACCTCAAAAGCAAATTAATCCCACTCCTTTTTGTTGAATCAATACTAATGCGTTTTTCCTGTTATTTTCAGGTTTTGACAACGCTGGCTGCCAGCAAAGCTGAGGTAAGAAATCCTGACTTACACTGGTGGAATGTTAAATAGCTGGCTGCGGTTTTGATGGCGGGGATAGCTTTCTTAGAATTTTGGCGTGAAAAATTAAGAGACTTCACTATGGCACTTGTGCTGCTTCTAGTGTAATGAGCTAATCTTTGGAATTGTTGTCTTCTTGTAATAATGTTTAAGCTGATAAAGTCCTCCTAGGCAAGTTTCATGTAGGTCTTCACGAAGATTTCCATGGCATGGAAACTGCATAGTTCAGAGCTCTGTTAAGCATGTGTTGTAATTTCCCACCACAGAAGGTGGCTATCTGACTGTTTCCCTACGCCCCTCAATTTTTCTACTTTGCTTGACAGCAAGGAAGGTACTGTGTCTGGTCCAAAGTCGTTTCTGGTGGTTGGCATGCATTCCTTCCAAGTCCCTATCTAGCTCACCTCACTTATCTGGTACCACATGACATGAGCTGTTTGAACAGACTGGGACATGAGAGAGAAGTTCAGTTTTATGAGAGAATGCTGCTAGCTGAATTCTTGTGAAATTCTGGAAGGGCATTAACTGGGTTGTAAGTTGCCTATGGGTAGGTGCTTGACATTGCTATGGTTTAGATTGATCATTTTGGATTCGTGTTTATTTTGTCAGCTTTTCTATTCGTGTATGAGTACTTCATGTGGTCTTAATGGGTCTAACACTATTCTTAGAGGTGAAAATATTATGATTATTGGAGGGTATTTTGAATAACTGATTGGTAAAGCAAAAACGGCAGTCCTTGGTGACCACTAACTTGTGTTATACTGCATTTGTCTCTTTTGAACATTGCTGTTGAATAAGTCACTGCACTTTTAATAACTGACAGATATTTTTATTCAGTGCACAGTTACTGACTCATTTAAATGTAATGTCAATTGGAAGCTCAGAGTATTTCCGTGTGAGACAGTTCTCGGACTCACAGTAGGGAATTTGTGATGTACTCTAAAGCTAATGTTTAACTATGACAAAATGTCTAGGTGACTCTTAACTGCTGTAGTGAGATAAATTTTTAATATGAACCTTTGGTAAATTAAATTGCATTATTAAAGAGAATAGATAAACTGTGCTAGTTATTTTAAAGAACAAGGACACAAGTTCACTCACATACTGTAAAAGAATGACATAATTCATTTATATTCAGATTAAGACTGTCATATTTGTGTTCAGTTTTGCTGGTCTGATTCAATTGCATACCTGGCTTTTCTCAGAGAGTTTTGGGAGTAGGGTTTGTATCTGGTTTTTCACTGTTGCACTATTTTAAATGCCCGTTGTTCTTATATCCTTAGACTCCACTTTCAGTTTATTGTTTTGTAACAGGTTTTTTTGGGGCTCTGGTTTGTCACTGTACGGTTACCACTATCAATTTTACTCCTTTATAAAGTCTGTTTTTTCATTTATTTGTAAAATGTTCCCCTACACTTTTTTCTTTTGTGTGTGTGAAGTTCTAGAACTTTCAGAAGTTTCTGAGTCGGTCAGTTGTGTTGCTTTGTTTGTTAGTACTTTCACTGTTTGAAAACCTTAAGAGAGTTAACACATTTGGTTGTTCTTTAAAGTTTATCAACTGGCCTTTGAGCTTCAGCCCGTGGACCAGATGACTTAGCAGGCTCAAATCTGTATGTAAGAGGTTATTATTAGATGCTGTTTCTCCCATTCATGAAAATACTCAGAAGAAAGGCCAAAGTTCCCCAAGATAGAGAAAATCCTACGTGAAGGTAGAGGATAATTAAGTGCTTTCCTGAATCAGGGAAGTAGTGTTGTTTGGAAATAGTCCTACTGAATTCAGTGGAATAACTCACAAGAATAACAACTAAAAAGAATTAATAAGCAAGCAGAACTGGTTGCTGAGATTTTGAATTAGAATCAGTTTTCTGCTTGAGGGAAATGACTCCTTTGATGCAATGGCAAACTTCCCAAGATTTCTTCCTGGGACCTACACAAGTGCACTGTGTGTTAGGTAGAACATAGTACAGTTTTGGTATGTTTTGAGGCTAATAGGCCTTAAATAACTGCTTATATGGATGGATGATATACAAGACATTTCCTCAGGTTTGAGAATAGTGGCCTCATGTTTTGCCTGATTTGATATATTTCTTTGTTTTTTTACTCTTTGGTCTTCATGAAGAGTTCTGAGAAAGATATACACTAAAATAGCCTTGTTCTGGCTTACCTTTGCATCATGTCTTAACTCATTTGAGCTCCTCAGTTCTTTGCTACTGTATAGTACTTATGTTGAAAGATGTCTACTCTGCTTTGCAAGAAAAAAAAAACAAACCAGTTGTTTGCTTTCTAAAAATCTTTTATTAGAACTGCTGTTTGGTTGTTCTTGAACTGTTGATCCAAGTAGTCTTGAAATTTGATTTTTCCTCTTTTTCATCTTAGTTGGCATAGCTGTATTCCCTTACTGAATTTTGTATGAAGTCTGAATAAAAACTTAGCATGTTTGTATTACTATTGAATATTTTAGGAAGATATAACGAAGTTGGGGTTTTTTTCTTCCAAACGCTGGTGCCACATACCAACTGTAGAGAAACAAGTACATCTAAAGGAAGCTGTCAAGTATTCCAAAAGACCTTTCTTCCATCTTTTAACATAAAGGGGCAACAAATAGTGACAGTCAGAGCTGTAGGCAGTGAAGCCTTCCATGAATAATTGCCAAACCTGCCTACACTGTGTCTTTTAGTGTTATAGTCATGTAAATATGCAAGTTAGAAGCATCTTAAAAAAGAAAAACTTGTACATAGGTGGTCAAATACGACGATTTTTATCAGAAATTACTCTGGTCTCTAAAACAATCTGTTAAGTGTTTTATTGTGCAAGATCATTACAAAATGGGCCTGAGAACAGTCTCAAATACAGCTCTATGCTGTATAAACTGCCATAACATAAATGATACTTTATAATGAAATTTTCATGTAATTCCCTGGAACAACACAGTTTGAGGAAAGATTTTTTTTCAGGTATACTAACTGTATCTAATACAGGTTTATGGCAGTCAAGTCATTTTACTGCTTTTTTGAATACACATTTGTCCCCTTCAAAAGACATCTCATTCAGTAACTACATGACTTTTTCCAGAGTGTCCTTCTTTCTAATTAGCTGTTAGTATAAACAATGTTTATGTTGGGGAAAGTACAATTTCTTTTCCTCTTTCTGAAACAAAAGTTGTTACCAAAATAGAGAACAGAGAGCTGCTTACTATTCCTGTTTTCCTCCCCAACATTTGAAGAAATGATACAGTGAAGTTCAAGGCCACCTTCTTGTGAGAAGTTAGAGGTCATGCCTGATTGAAATACAAGTTTATTATAACGGTGTGCAAGCTCTCTGCCTGCTTTTATGTGAGAAATGTCAAGGCAGCCTATTTTTACTCTCTCAAAGAAAAGGCTGCCAATATGTCTCAGTAAAACTGGAAATCAAAATCAGCTCAAAGCCGAGGAGGTTATTAAATCAAAGTTTAAGGAAAACTTTAGAATAGTAAGGAGAATATGGCTCTAACGATAACAAAACTGTGACTGATTTATACTGCAATCCATGAGGTCCTTGATTATCAGGAAATGTCGTTGTTAAGCCCACCAAATTTCCTTATGTGGCAGGAATAGATCGGGCCTGGCTAGCAAGGTGTTTCTGAAAAGGCCAATAAGTGTATTACACTTCAGTCATTGTTTTGCCGCTCTGTGTGGGGTGAAGAGTGGAGGAAAATCCTCTGACAGGACAGACAACTGTTTCATTCAATTTTTGTTCTTAAAATGTTGATGAAAAATCGTGTATGCTTGTGGTGCTGTGGAATTATGTTGGCGTGAATGATGCAAGAGATACACATGGAAGGTGTCTTAGGCAGATATGGTCTAAAAGCCATTCAGAGCATTTGTGCTTGCTGATATGATTGCCTGTTTGCGTTTCACTAATGCCTAGAGGCCCCAGTTGGAACCCTAGTCTTTCAGGTTGTGTACAGGCATGTGTTACACAGTATTTCAAAGGTCTGACACGCTTATGTAGATAATTCATAAAATGGCTAGAGTGAAATGAAGAAAGTCATGTAGCAGGTCAGTAGCAGAACCCTGGGGTTTCATTGCCAGCTTGACCATACTATCTGTTTTTCCTAGTTTTAATGCCAAAGTGAACTAATTTGTTTTTGTAAAGGAGTCGGTGGCAGAGTGTGTGTAACAGATAGTAGGACTTTCTAAGAAAATAGGCATCTGCCAATATTGTTCTACTATTATTGTTTTGATAGTTTGCAGTGCACTCTATTCCTAGTAGTCTTACAATTCTTTTTGCTAGTATATGAGTAAATTTTAAATCCTGTTGGCTGTCTGATTTATTTTTATGGGAAAACTATGATATCAGTGGAAACTATTTGGGGAAACGTGAATACTTGGTTGGATGATCTTAGGATCAATTGCAGGTGTTGTATTAAAAATCCACGGTAGATAAAAACATGTCATTTAGACTTCCTAACCTCTGTATCCTACTTCATTCTCCAGAGCACACTTAACATGCAAGCACCTAGCTAGCCATCACTCCAGGGTACGTACGTGCTCAGGACAGAAGACACTTCCATTTCTATTTTCAGATTGCTTTTTCAGAATGAATGAATGGATTATAGCCTCTCCCTTTTCTGATGCATCAATACTTTGCATCAGCCAAGACATTTGATTGAACCTATCCAGCTGTACGTTCCTTCTTCTATAAAAGAGGAATGAGTCGTGATGACTGATAAAGAATTTGCTATTAGTACTTTTTAATGATTATATCTTTAATTTATTAAGAGCAAGAAAATATTTGGATTTTAAAGAGAAGTAGCAATTTCTATACAAGTGTGGCCTAATGCTTTCCATGTAGTCATAATGGTGATTATTTTAAGCGTTTAACATCTCTGTAGTTTGTAGCAGGAGTTTAAATTTATCAAGAGGATAATTATTACAGCCAGATGGTCCTTTTTGCTTGATCCATTGAAAGCCCTTCAAGTCTGACTGAATCATAAGCTGTCACAAATTGTGTATAAGTAGGTATCAGCAGTTTAAAAAAAAATAATAAATGCAATCAATTGCTAATTTTTTATTATATGACTACTAAGAATATTCATAATCTGAAGTGTAAATTCAGGAATTATGTGTTATAATAATTTTTACTTGTCAAGTTTTTATAACTGAAGAGCTATAACTGTGCAGAAATTGTTGTTTTGGTGTTTACCTATAAGTAATGTCCACTGAAAAGTACTTTACAAGTGTATGAGCTGAGTAAGGGTCTGAACTACCACTGAAAGATGTCTACGGGTAATTCAGTGTCACATATAAATCCTACTGAGCCACCTACCTGTGTCTTCAGATACCTAATAAACTCTTGATTGTCAGTGACGGGAACTCCCAGCTGTAGCAATTATCTTGACAAGTTAATAAGGACATTCCAAATGCGGCAGAAAAGAAATTCATAGCGGTGCATGCCTGGTAGGTGACCTTTGAACGTGATTTGAGTGCATCCTCATTTGAACACTTAAAATACCTGCCTTCATTAGCATTTGCTAGGTTCCCCTCCAACTTTTATTACCAAAGGCAGAATCCTGACTACCTTCTATGGTTTCAGGGTTTAGCCACGTTACTTACACGTATATGCATAAAAACTGTACAAAATGGATGGAAAGGAATTACAGAAAGTTTTCATCCATTTTTTTTACTTGAATATGAATTTATAAGATCATGCTCCTTCAATGTGAAATCCTCTACAGTTATTTTAAGCTGTGCAGCATGAGAGACAATCTTGCTGTAGCTGCTACTGTAAAACCTAATTTGCTGCATAAAATATGAGAGCTATAGTGAAATATGAGCCTGGAGAGCAACTCTTTTGATCTGGAGTAGTCAAAAGGTTGGCATGTATAATACTCTGATAATAAATGATGTCAAAACTGTAGGATATAATTTATGGTTTGGGGACTACTTTACTCATAGAAGCACAAGCTTCTACCATTGAAAAGCAAATAGTTCAGCAAAAGATAATGAACGGAAATTACAAACTTTCATAAAAACCCAAATATATTGAATCATGCAATATATCAGTTTAGACAGAACCAGGTAACTAATTTACTGATTATGTATTATTAAAAAGAGCATTTATAAAAGACACAATTGGAACTTGAGCCTTCATTTTGTATTTCTTTAAAGGAGTACCAGGCATTAGCTGTCATCCAGTTTGGCAAAGATTTGCTCACATAAATCGTCTTTACTCAGTTACAGTAACGAAGGCATGGGTCTTGTAAGCTTTTAAAAATTATATTTTCTTCAGCTGTCCCAGTACAGTCTGAAGGTTTACCCAAGTGCTTCATGGTGCTTCTAGGAGAGTGGTTGCAAAACAAGATCATAAGACTTGTTGACTAAAATCTTCATCATTACTATACCATGCAGATTGTTCTGTGTGGGTCTGCTAGCTGAGACTCTATTTCCTACACAGATTTCAGACTAGGAGTGTGTTTTTTTCTAATGTGTGTACAAAAAATGGTTCATGGACTAAGTCAGCTACCTATATTTGCTTCATTTAAAGATGTGCAATCATCCCTAATAAAGTCTTTATCTCTGGAAACAGTCTTTTAATTGCTTGTATAGATTTATTCTCTCTTTTTATTTAAGAGCTTCTATCTTTCTTTTGAGGTCTGCTTTGTTAAGTTTTCTTAGGCTTCTCTTTTGTCCTTTTGTCACTTAAATGCTGCTCAGTCCCTTTGGTCAGGCCTCTAAAACTGCTTATGGAACATAGTGTGACATAAACCTGGCTTTATGTTCAGACTGAGATTTCACTGTACTTTGGGAAGTACGCTGTTAAAAGGGAAGAGTTCTTATCTAGATCTACAAAGCTTCTGACAAAGCTGTTTAGATTAATATAGACCAGAAATTCTGAAACTGAAATCTTCCTCCAAGGAGATTGCACCCCCACCCCCAAAACCCAGAGATCTCTTTGGACAAGACTCCTACAGAGGCTTCTGAAGATAATTAAATTTAACAAAATAATGACAACTGTGAACCATCACGTATGCCTTTTCTCTGTGTATGTATATACACATATATTTTTATGACTATGTGGCTCCAGAATATGTTTCAGCAATGTTTATCAGTAATTTGATAGCAACAGAAAGAATATAAGCTCATCTCACTAAAGGGGTAGTGTTGACTTTGTTTAGTATTTCTATTTCTTAGTTTAATTCTATGTCTTCTTGCTAAATGTTGTAAGTTTTCACTGCCTATATAAGACTCTTAACATGTTTTGATGAAGATTTTAGAGATGCTATATTAATCACACTTTTCTCAGTCCTTTTGTTGTGAATTTCAAGAGTATCATACTGTCAGAACTGTAGATGTGCCATATTGATCTTGATGATTAAATCAGCCAAAGGAAACGTGGTTTCTAAGGGAAAACTTAATATTCTCAAAGCCGGAATGTCTCCTAAATAGTTATAGGCTACAACAGTTGATCAAGTACCTTTGTGCTCTGATTATTACAGTGAATGATGACACTTAGTTCAGATTCTCACAAAATTGATGTGATATAGTAATATATAAATTAATGTGTATGTGTTTTCAATCATGTGAATATGCAGAAGTAACTTTTTTTTTCTATCTTGGCAAGGCAAGAAGATAAATAGGTGAAAATGTGTGTGTGTTTGAGCGATAAAGTTGGTTTAATGATTCCTGGGGAAAAATTTCCTGTGGTACATACAGTAGTGACTTGATTGAACAGGGCAGAATCGTGCAGTTCAATTAATGTGCAAATATGTGTTCACTGACCTTTCATTCCATTTATCACATGGACATGGAAATAGGGTCATTTTTTATCTCTATTATGTCTATAACATCTTAGTTTGCTTCTTGCATGTTGCTACGGGGAAAATAGCAATGTGGCACACCGCAGGCAAAAAGAATTGGAGATAAATTCCTCAGCTGTCACAAACATCTTTAAGTAGATCTTTGAAGATAAACCTCTTCCTTCTGCAAGGATTAACATTAAGAAGGCTTTTGCATGCTCTTTCCACTAAATTTGTATGCATCTCTTGGCCATATGCTGTGAAAAAATCATTGGCAACAATTGTCATGTTTATGAAGTACATAGCTAGTAAAGAGAGTGTAATCACAGATGAAACTCAGAAGGAAGTTTTAGTGGAAAATACATTAGTACTCACTGTTGGTTATTTAAAATAAGAAGCTGCTCATCTCAATGTCATTTTTTTCCGATAAAGGTTTTCTTCCATCCTCAGATATAGTGAAAATTGTTTGGGGACTGTTCTCTTCTTTTGACTAATTATTCCAAATCAGATTATCAAGGGTACAGTTGGTTATTCAGTTTATATGCTGAAAACCTACAGTGGAAATCCTGTTACTGGAAAGTACAGTGAATAAAGTTTTTTCTTTTGTTTTATTTCTGTAACTGGGCCAGAAAAAAGGTGTTTTTTTTCTCTTGATATTGAACAAAAATCATTCATAACAGCAAGGAAAAAAGATGGAATTTCATGGGTACAATGTAAAATAATGGGAGAAAAAACTTATTTCCTAGGTACCTATAAGAATATAGAAACGTGGTTAAAATGTTCGTTGTTCTATTTCATTGATAGTCTAATGTAAAGACCTTTTGGCTGACATGGGCAGCTGCATAAATTAAAGACTAGCTGAATTCCAGGTGGAATTGTAATCTTTGCAGGCAAAGCTTCTAACCTTTAAACAAATCACAGGCCAAGTTCTATGCTGTGTAAATTGGCAGAGCTTCATAAACTTTAATGGAGCTGTGTCTTAATGGAGCTGTGCCAGTTTTTAAGAGCAGTGAATGTGATCTTAATTTAGGCAGAAGGTGGCAGAAGCTTACGCATATAGAGTCTAAATTGTTAATCATCAGTTCCCACACCTCACCATTACAGAGGAAGAATTCCCATTGGCTTGGGGACTGCAATGTCTGGTCAAAAAAGATATTTTTTTCAGCAGTAAATTAGTTCAACAACTTAATGTTTTAATTAATGTAATGGAATGAATCACTGCAGCACAGCCCTCTCTGGTTTTGGTCATTTCCTCTGTTTTCCTCTAGTTTTCTACCTTGAAAATGCCAAGAAAGAGCTTCCAGTCTGAAGCACAGCTAAGCACCTATCAATGTATTGTGGTTAACTTGGGTTGACATCTGTTAAAGTATTAAACGTGATCAGCTTTCTCATTTACTGTCTGTGAGCTGAGGTTAATGTAATAGTGATGCCTTCTAGGTGCGTACGCATATGCAAACACAAGTATTATCAGTATGCGCTCTGTGCAGGTCAAAGATGCAGGTCTACTGACATTTGAAGTAAGGCAGTGCTTCATGATGTGCGAAGAAGTAAGCCTGTCCCATCAGTGAAAGGGGAAGTAGTATTTTACAAAGGCACTAGACTAGTAGCACTAAAATGACTGGCTAAGACATTATTAAAAACTGTATAATGTAAAAATATAGAAAGGACTATGTTTCTTCTTAACTAGGTCTTGTACTGCTACTTAACATTGTGCACGAAATGGGCAAAACAGTTATTCTGGCAAAAGTTTATGAATGAAATGTAAGTAGTCTGGAGAAAACAAACAAAACCAACACTGCAGTGCAAGAGTAATGTAGTTTTCCACCACTACAAAAACATTGATTGTAGAAGTTAGAATATTATGGTTTTATTTTTAGGGAAAATAATAGGTTTATAAAAAATAGGTTTTACATAAGTTAATTCACAAGTAAAGCAATTACAAGACAAAGAGCATTTTGTTTTGAGTCTTCTTCACTAAGAGGCTTTGGAAAGGTACTGCTGACCATTCACATTGTACGTCTCAAAGAACTTTGCTTATTAGCAATACTTGCTGCAAAGGTGAATAGCCAGACTTACCAGGTGTTGTTTGGGGGAAGTGTGTGTGTGTTTTGATTTTTTCTTTTTCTTTTGACTGAAGTATTAGAATTGTTTCCTTTCCCACTCATGTTTGACTAGCTGCCACCCATGTTTCCTGTCCTCCTGTGAAAACATAGGGTTTGAGGTGATTTAAAACTGGAGTGGCTTTTTGGAGAAATGCTTATATTGCCAGAATAGAGGCAAGGAAAAAAAAAAGTTTTATTCTCTGGCTCCCGGCTCCCGCTTTTCATAAGGGAAAATATTGGGAAGATGAACAATAGTACCTATATTGATGTATCTGCTTCAGGGAGAACAGGAGAGAGGAACTCCTGCCCAGTCTTACAAAGGTGAGGAAAACAGATTGATAGACCTGGAGAGAGACTGTCGTGATCGGGAGGAAAGTGGGGGAGCTGAGCAAGTAATAGGTGAAATATACACCTTTCTATTCCTCAGAAATGACATCTTTGAAGATGGGTCAACAAGGCATAGCCAAAAAAAAAAAATCCTCTTCTACCTCTTCAATCTTGAATTTTCTCAGATGGCATAATTAAAATATTTCGGTTGTGGGTGAAGCAAATGTGTGATTTGGAATGCAGAGGAAGATCTGCATCTTTCACCTTATAAACGGGCAAATGACAGAGGGCAGCCCAGGGTATGTGTTAGCCTGTTGAGGCACATTTTTTTCCCCAGCAGTTCCACATTTCTTTGCCATTGAACAGGAAGCCAGTTTCTGGTCTGATGAAGAGTTTCCAATTACCTGTAGTCTGAAAGTGGTTTGTTCACATTATGATGAATTATTCGCATATGATGAATTATTTGCAGCATGACTAAAATGTTTTCCTAACCAAAGGATACTGTCTGATTGGGAGTTTATGGCTGTGAGACTAGGCTAAAATCTTCAGAATCATCTTTACAGAGTTTCTGTAACAGAGCAGACTAACTCACAGCAGCTGGGTTGAAAATTACTCTTCCTTGCTGTATCTCATTTTCTTCTGCCTTAGTGCCCTTTATTCCCAGAGGACACGGTGAATGTTGTAGTGTGTAAGGTTTGAAGAAATTCAGAGTAGATTCCAAATCATCTAGAGAAGCTCAGTGAGTTCAATCTTTTAAACTCAATTACTTTTTTCTGCAGACTTTAGATTCTTAGACTTCAAACATAACAAGAGAATTTCTTTCCTGCTCTGGATTCAGTGAATGTTTATGCTGCAACTTCTCTGGGGAGGCAAAGTAGCTCCCAGCTGAACAGCTCTTCACATACAGCATGATTTTTGAAAAAAAAAAGAAATTGAAAACAGCATAGTATTTCAGCTCTAGATGATTTATTCTGGCAAATAACAGAAGGGCATCTACAGATGAACATAGATGATTACATGTTGGTAAAGACAGCGATTGTCAAGAGACCAGAAGAATGTTCTGGGAGGAAATATCTGTGATGTTTAATGAATTATGATGCATCACTACAAAACCTGCATTACAAAACAGCTTTCTAAATGAACAACAAGAATATACTTAATTTATAATATTGGTGTTTAAGAACTGTATTATATCCATTAGTTTAGTTTGTCTTGTATTGACTTAATCAAAGAAGCCAACTAAATAACGTTTGTAATGTAGTTTTGAAGACTGCTTTTCAGAAGAGAATCATAGTAGCAGCTTAAGGCCTAAACTAATATTAGCCAAAAGCCAAACCAACGAGACAAACTAATTCAATACTGTCTTTGTTAAACTTGTAATAAATATTCATTGTGATGTGGACGATATATTCAGTTATGATTCTCTGCTGCTCAGTACAGTATTTTAGGAGAGATGCTACAGAGAACTCAAGAAGAGATAGAATGTCAGTAGCAAGTATTTTTGAATGTGGCTGCAACTGGTAGAAAGTTTGGTTTATGGCTCTCTACTGAATAATTTAAGTACTAAATTAAAGGAATCAGAGTAAGTCAAATGTGTCAGAAGTGCATTATGGTAGCAAGAATGTGAAAGTTTAGCAACCATAGGAGCCACTACTTGAGCTTCCTCTTCCACGGGTGATTCGGCACTGAATTCCTTATCACAAATAGCGAGTCTCACTGAGATACCCTGCTATAAATAGCAGGTGGCTTTGCATTAGATTCTACATTACAGAACTGCTTCTAAAATCTCTCTGATCTCTTAGCCTCTATACTGTCCACACAGAGACTGGCAATTTTCTGGTGGGTTTTTTTTTTTCTGACCATATAATCCTCCACTAGAAAACACTAAGTTGTCAAAACAAAAACTGTTTGTAGAAAAAACTGGTAAAATTGTTGGTATATTTTGTATTAAAAAAAAAAAAAAAGTTGTGGAGTCGTCAGAAAAAAGAAGACTGTGACACTGTCCTAAATTCTCCTTGGTTCTGGGATACTTTCTGCTTTTTTTTTTGTTTGTTTGATTGGGGGCTGAAGAATGGAAGATGTTTTGTCACAAAAGTTACAAAGAAGAATTCCAGTCTTAGTAGTGGAGAACATGTGATTAGTGGCTTGATGCCTCTTATGCTGCTACTGAAAGGCCATCAAGTATGTCATTAGAGGGCACTGTGTTAGACTTTTCTGCTTCTGGATAGGATGGTCTTATTCTGCTTTTGTATTTGCAGATGCTCACGTTGTATTTTTCCCAATTCTAACAGTTATGATTTTTTTAAAAAGAAGGCTTAGAGGGTAGTAATTTGAATTTAAGGGGTGGATTCCTTTTCAAGGTGAGTGCGATTGTTCTCATGTAGACAAGTGTTTGAACTTTTTTGAAGGTTTCTCAAGGTAGAAATTGCCGTGCCATAGATAACATTAGAAAACAGTAATACTGAAAAATATTTTAAGCAATTAATCAACTGCTCGGTGGCCCCAGCTACAAAAATAAGGCTTTGAATAATCAGCTGAGTTTCACTCTCTGAATTTTCTATTTTTGTTTTCTTGAGCAGAGAGTCTTCAGATGTATTTTTGTTTCTCCAGAGCATGGCCTGTGTTTTGGGTTTGATTTGGTTTGTTGCTTTTCTTTGTTTTGTTGGTTTTTTTTTTTATAAAGACCCCTAATTCAGCTATGTAAGTGTCAATACCCAGTTAATGGCAAAATTTTCACAACAGGCTTCAGAATATTTCATCCATATGTGCTCAGTGTTCTGATTCTGACCTCCTGAGATCTGTATACCAGAGTTGCATCAGTCTCACATCCTCTTGAGCATGACTGATGATGTGGAAAATGGAAGTATTTGGTTTATGTCACCAAACTCTTTAAAAACGAAAAATAATGAAAAAAAATCCCCTTTTCTTTTTATGAAATGTTGTGAAGACATATGATTGCATTTTGATTAAAAGTAATTACAAGTAACCTTAATTAGCTCCTGATCCCATGAGTTTAGAGGAATGCTCTTTTTAAAATGAACTTATATGAAAAAGGAATATTTCCTGAATATTTCATAAAGAACAAGAATGTTTTTTCTTTTGTCATTTCCTGGTGTTTAAAAGTAAAGAACTCTGAAACAATAAATCATATTTAAAATGCCCAGAAGAAGAACACAGAAACCGCTAGGAACCTTGTTGTCATCCTTCCCATAACTGATTTTAAACATTGGATTTTCATGGGTAGGTAACCATTTAATTTCTACATGAGTGGCTGTGATAAGAATTTATTACAGGACCTCAGGGAAATGTTGTTACATCTATTAAAAATAAGTTACCATTAATTTTGTGGAATTAGAACATCGATGTAATTTGGCCTCCTTTAATTGATGTTAGGTAGCTTGGGAACTGATGTCTTCACTTTCTAAATACACATAATCACTTCTTACTACAAAAGCTCGGATGTAATTTTTCCAATCAGAGCTAACAGTTGCAGGGTTAAAGCTCGAAGCTAATGAAGTCGCATGGACTAGAGACTGTACTATCTGGTGTCTTCCTTCAAAAATATTTATATTGCAAAGCAAGTCTGAATAATTTTAATTAGATAATTTTACTAAGTGTTCTTTTTTCTAAATAAATATTTTTTGTTCGGATGTAGCACAGTAATTCATTTTGGTGATGTTTTTCTTCATGGGAAAAAATACTCCTCTGCTTGTACGGTTGTCAGCGAGCATACTGCAGAACATAGTTAAATATATGGTCAGAGTGCCTGGAATGAAGTGGTGCTTTGGTTGTCATTTCTGAAAGCAGAGGTTTTAGCAGCATGTGGACAAAGACACTGTCAGGTTAAAAGTCATGCAGTTCACAAAACCAAATGTCAACATGCTCAGGTTAATGATGGCACTTAAATGAATGATATGGAAATAATTACTTTAAAAATTAATCTGCTTATTCTCATTTGTGGTATTTCTTCAACATTTCACGCTTCGTTTGTAGAATAAAAATAGATTTACGAGTGAGGTGTTTTAATGACTTATTCCTGATGATAATCATTGCTGCAATCAGAGTTTTCCCTGGAGATCATGGCCCAAATAAGACAGAGATGTTGGTTGGGGACAAAATAAGAACTCCAGAAGTCCTGTTACTATAGAACACCACTTTTCATTGGAGTTACTTCCCCTCTTATTATTAGTCTTTACAGTCTCTTAGGCACCTACTAGGAGCAGTGGGATAAAAGAGCACAAAAGCCTTTTGTCTTGGAAAAACTCCTTAAGCAGTCAAAAAATCAAGTGTTGGGTTTTTTTCTTCGTTTTTTTTTTTTTTTTT
>Ga0065711_1033057_pt1 | contig 26178 bp, 9 predicted proteins | sample Hoacrofraction12_FD_59098 | JGI IMG/M metagenome (GOLD analysis project Ga0065711, IMG submission 59098) | Hoatzin crop microbial communities from Cojedes, Venezuela - Epithelial fraction 12 v2 (version 2) | ecosystem: Host-associated > Birds > Digestive system > Esophagus > Crop | place... | reverse complement strand
TCATTCAGCAGCGGCCCCACATTGTCCCTAGCCTTCCTTTTGCTGCTGATGTAGTTGAAGAAGCCCTTCTTGTTGTTTTTGACATCGCTTGCCAGCTTCAATTCCAGGTGGGCTTTGGCCTTCCTCGTCGCATCCCTGCACACTCTGACCACATTCCTGTACTCTTCCCAAGTGGCCTGCCCCTCTTTCCACATTCCGTGGACCTTTCTCTTCCACCTTAGCTCCGCTAGAAGCTCCTTGTTTAACCATGCAGGTCTCCTGCCTCCTTTGCTTGATTTCTTTCTCAGGGGGATGCACCGCTCCTGAGCATGGAGGAAGTGTTGTTTAAAGAGCGACCAGCACTCTTGGACCCCCCTGCCTTCGAGAGCCCTGGCCCACGGGATTCCTGCAAGTAGCTCCTTGAAGAGGGCAAAGTTAGTCCTCCTGAGGTCCAAGGTTTTGATCCTGCTTATAGCCCTGCTTCCTCCACGCAGGATCCTGAACTCGACCATTTCATGGTCACTGCAGCCGAGTCTTCCTCCGACCTTCACATCCTCCACCAGTCCCTCCTTGTTTGTTAATACAAGGTCCAGCAGAGCGCCTTTACTTGTTGGTTCCTCCACCACTTGCATCAGAATGTTATCATCAATGCTCTGTAGGAACCTCCTGGATTGCGCCTGCCTAGCTGTATGGTCTTCCCAGCTGATGTCAGGGTGGTTGAAGTCCCCCATGAGAACCAGGGCCTGTGACTGTGAGGCTGCTTACAGCTGCCTGTAGAAGGCCTCATCAATTTCCTCCTCCTGGTCAGGTGGCCTGTAGTACACACCCACTGTAATGTCACCTGTGTGAGCCTGTCCCTTAATTCTAACCCACAAGCTTTCAACTTGTTCCTCATTTGCCCCCAGGCCAAGCTCTATGCATTCCAGTTGCTCCCTCACATATAGAGCAACTCCCCCACCTCTCCTTGTTGGCCTGTCTTTCCTAAAGAGTCTGTAGCCATCCATGACAGCGTGCCAGTCATGCGAGTTGTCCCACCACATTTCTGTGATTGCGACCAAGGCGTAGCCGTCCTGCTGTATAATGGCTTCCAGCTCCTCCTGTTTATTGCCCATGCTACGTGCGTTGGTATAGACACACTTGAGCTGGGCTGTCAATCTCACCCCTGACACTGGCACGCCAAGCCTGGGTTCATCCCTCGTGAGGTGGGCGATGTCCCCTTCCCCCTTCGAACCTAGTTTAAAGCCCTCTCAATGAGCCTCGCCAGCTCTGTCTCTAATTGCATCCTTGCCTCTGCTGTCATGAAGGGACCTGAAATGGGGCACTTTGGAGGGGGAAACAGTATCAAAATTAGAGGTGATCATCTCCCCAGAGTTCCTGATGATGAAGTAGAAGGAATGTCAAAAAAAATCTCTCAACCCCTCAAAACCCAGAAATATTTGGATACGTGGGCAAAGCTGATACGAAACAGAAACCTGTTAGACTTATTAGCAGGATGTGCTTAGGTATGGTAACGGAGCCCAGGCTCTGGGCTGAAAAACCTGCGTGTGGCTCATCCCTGCTGTTGCTGGTCACATTGACTTCAAAGAGTAAACGGAAGCCATCTGAAATGGCTGCAGAGACTCTGCCGTGCTGCAGCTCGCTCTCTCAGCGTAGCTTCACAGCTCTGCTGTCTCTGCTGGCTATCGAGCTGCTCCTGCAAGCCAAGTAGCCAGCCCTGCTGCATGCCTGATTCATCTCCTGGCTGTTTATTCAGCCTTCCAAGTGACCTTGTGTCCTCTGCTCAGACTAGTTAAGTGCAGCTCTGGCTACAAAGGACAAAGCTTTCATGACTTTCTGAACACCTTCCGGTTTGAAAGGTTTGAATAATCTGGAAAAAAAAAAAGTAATTTCCTACATTAAATTTCACATAATTTCTTCATTAAAATGAAATACTGTTGTAGCTTATTGTCTAGGGTATAGTTATAGAACTGCCTTTTTACTTTGAAATAACTTTACATCTGCTTGCTGAGTGACAATAAAGTTTTCACTCCTGTTGCTTGGGTATACTGTTCTGCTGGAGGTAGACACAGGCTGCAGGCAGAAGGTCACAGATCTGGCTTCCACACCCTGCTGAGCTATTCAGCTGAAAAACTGGCCGCGTTGCAGAACCATTCTGGGTCAAATCCATGGGTGTGGAGACATCATTTACAAATACCAGAGTCCTCCTCTGAAAGAGCACTAATCCTGATTTACCGGAGCCAAGCCTCCCCTTAGATAGCTATGGCTGCTGTTTTGGGCTTCTCAGAGCTGTGAACTGAGGTAGTGCTGGAACATCTCCGCAGCCGTAGGCACTGAAATTTTGAAAGAAGTGCTGTACCTGACTGCAAGTTCTGCAGCTAATAGAGACACATGAATGGAAAGGATGTAACTTAGCTCCAGAGAAGCAGCCTCTAAGGAGAGAGCTTCTAAGGAGTGTAGCTTCTAAGGAATCTCTAAGGAGAGCAGCCTCTCAGGAGAGAGGTTCTAATGAGAGTAGCCTCTAAGGAAAGAACCTCTAAGGAGAGCAGCCTCTAAGGATGTAACTTAGCTCCAAAGAAGCAGGTCAGAGTCTTCCGTCAAACTGGATAGTTTGGCAGGAATTTAACCAATGCTCCTTTAGGTTTAGAAAAATAAATACACAGATGTCTTTGCCTTATAACAAGTAAGACCAAGGTATCATCCACTCCAGTGATAAAAGTCTGAAACAGAGCTGGTGTAACAGCTAATGTAACAGGTTACAGGAGCAATTGTATTTCCTCCTGACCACAGCACAAGAGAAAGAGAACATATCAGCCAACCAGGTTTGTAGCAGTGAACCCTGTCAATGCAATGACATCTGTCTCTCTGTGCTGTTTAAAGGGCATACATGAACATTGGCCACTCACGTTCTGTCCCTGTTGCCGCTCTTCTCTCCATTCTGCCATTACCAGTAGTCAAGTCTTCCACCTTGTGTATTCCAAGCATCAGCATACAGACTTGTTGACATTAGCCAAAATTTGTTAACACACTCCATGATGTCCCTAGTTGCTATACTTTGGCCAACAGGCAGTGGTGAGGAATGCCCTATTTTGAAAGCATAGAATTTGGAATTTGTTGAGGATTGATTATTGTTCCCTCTGCTTCCTTGCCAAGCTTTTCTCTGGCCATAAATCAGTCTGATATGGCCTTTGGTAACATATCAAGTCGATCGTTTTTACCAGCCGGAGGTTTTCCCGAAGAAGTACAGACAGGCTAACACCTAAAATAATGGTTGTTAATAATTGTTTTAGAAAATTTAATCTTCTTACAAGCCACACTGTTGGGTCACCACTATGAATTACTCTTTGCTTGCTCCAGTACGATGCATGGATGAGTGTACATCAAAATGAAGCTACATAATTCCTTTGGGAATAAGAGCATCAGGTACAGATGAGAGAAATGGGATTTGTGCCTTAGCATGTTTAGGCTTTGTGAAGCCTGCAATGCCTTATAACAGATATTTCAAAAAATTAGAAGGTTTCAGCAAAAGATCTACATACATTTCTGGTACTATCAAGGCTCAGATTCCTACTTGCTGGTCGTGGTCCCATATTTATGATGTTCCATGTCAACATACCTTGAAAGTATTTTCTTTCCACTCTTAAGTTACTGGAAATTATTAATAATAAAATGCTGTGTTAGACTTTAAGATAAGAAAAGAGGAGAGGATTTCAGTAAGCATATGCTCCTAGTATCTGGGAGAAAGGAAAAAATGCAAGGTGTAGTGAAAAAAAAGCACTGTTAGGAGCAAGCAGTTCCCAAAGCACAGAAATTGAAGAAGCAAGGTTTTTAATGGGTTTCTGTGTCACAGATGACTGACTATTAAAAATGGATTGTAGAAAAGCTGTTGTGTGAATTCCCCAGGATTAGACATGGCAACGGAGAATGAATTCAACAACTGAGGATAAAAAAACATTCAGCTGGAGTTCGTGTCTCTTCATGTAACCCAGAGAATCTCTTTTTCCTGTGGGAGTGGGGGAACTCATCTCCCACATGGATCCTCTGATACATCAGCAGATCTGAATTTATATTGCATTATCTGTTCCCTCCTACCCAGCTGTTTATCTACAGTATGTGTAGGAATGTCACGGTTTTGATACCACTATCTCCCTGCCCTCTTTAACTCAAATTGGGCAAAATCCAAAGGGTATTAGGAGTACTAGCAGGACACATGTACTCGCATTTATGCACGTATGGTGTGTGTGAAGAAACCTTGATTCTTTAGTAAGACAAGTGAAAGTCTCCAGGAATTTCATGTGAATTAGCACAACAGGATCCCTACAATGACGTGGAGATAAAGAAGCCCCAGCTTTTGCTGTAGCTCAATATAGCCCTGTTCTGTATCACACACTTCATCAGACCTGGAAAACTGTGTTTTTATTGTACAATAAATTATAGAACTTACTGTTTTATTATCCATTTATACAGCACGGAGGGAAAGCTGGTGAATGGACTGAAAAACTGTCGTTTAGGTCATTTCCAGAGAAAATCCTGCCATGTCAGATTGACTGGACAGGAATTTGTGTATGTTTGTGCTTGGAAGACCAGCAAAAATGATTTCCATAGTCTTGAGGAATCACCTTTTTATTGCAGAGAAGTTTGTATACACAGATGTGATGTATTTACAACCAGCTTTTCTCATACAGATGACTGTTTAAAATCCTTCACAAATCTGTCAAGAATGAAAGAAAATGAAGCTCAGAAGCCCAGCCAGCCAGCCCAACTCCCAAATGCAGATTAATTCCCAAAGATAACAGCAATAATACAATAATACATCGAGTTATTCTGAAGGAAGCAATAGGACTGTGACACAGATCAAAGGATGGGCTTCAGGACTGGTTCAGTCAAAACCGTTGCTTAGTTTGATTTGCATTGTGGATGAACCCTGAAGTGAAACTCCAACAAGCAGATGGGGACCTGCTTTTTCCCAGGGGTGTGGAAGAGACAGGCAGAAAAATTCTGGCCCTTGATTCCCTGGCCTCTGCAAGGACAGGTCACAGTGGCAACCTCCATGAAAAGAAGTTGTTGGTCCTGTCTTCTCCTGGAAAGTTCTTTTCCAGAAAAAGGCAGGAAAGCCTCCACTTTGCTTCAGCCTGCAGAACAGAGTCAATGCACTGGGGTTGAGAATAGGTGTCCTCCTTAAAAAGGGAGTGGACTCACGTGCCAGCCCAGTCAGAGGAGAGGTGGCATCTTGGTTTCTTCTGGTGCCCCTCCAAAGTGTGGCTCAGCTCTCCACTGCTCTTTACCTGAGGCGGTGTGCAATAGCATTGGTCTAGCTTCAGCCTGTTCAATCACTCCAAACGCAGAGACAACACAGGGGAAATGATGAGAGGTAGAGACACGCATTATATTCCCTTTTCCTGTTCCTTTTCAATTAAAAGTAGAACCTTCATCAACAACAATAAGTTACATGTGCAGGAGGCACTTCTCTGGGGAAGAAATAAATACCTCACACAAGCGTTCATGGATTGGAGGAGTCCCATGAGAAAGATTCTTAGCACAACCAGTTCAGTCATAAAAGGAATCTAAAATCCCCAGGTTTATGTATGTGAGAAACACTCAAAACATACCTGCTAATGATAAAGGAAGTGACATGCACAAGTTTCCCATAGGGTGGGAACATATATCTTAGAATCTGCATAAATTAGTTCACACTCAGCAGAGCATTGCGATATTTACAAGCACATTCCAACAGGAAAATATTTGCATATTGAGTGTGAAAGATGCAGCTTTGTCACCTAACCATGGGACTTTAAAGGCAGGGATTGTGACCTCAAAATACTACTTGTGAAGTTGGTGGGGAGGAAAAAGGTGTGTGGGCAGGAAAAGAAAATGACTAGAAGTTGGTAAGAACTCTTTTTTGGAGCATTAGAATGGTTGCAGGCCAGGACAAAGTGAGTCTGTGTAGACCCCAGGTTCTGGCTTGTTACACATCACAGGGTGCTCTGTCTATTCTCATTTCCCTTACTTACTCTTCCCAGTCAAATTTGTTTCCCATTAGCCAGGTTGATGAGAATGGTGAGAATAGAGGCTTACTCTTCTTCTTGCAATCATCATCCTTCATAACATAATAACTTAATAAATTCTTGCAAAAGAGGAATGAAGTGGAATGTCACTTTTTTGGACTTGGTCTGTATTCTGAAGGTGAAAGTGGGCATCCGAGAAACACATTTGTAATGCATTGGAAGTTTTACAAATAGACAAAAGAAAGTTACACTCTGAACCTGACTGAGAATGCAAAGTTCTACATTCTCTAGCACTGCACGTTGGACATGGTGTAAAAAGCTAGTCAGTGACTACCGTAATCTTAGCGCTACCCAGAATTGTTCTGAAACTAGTTCACTAGTTTCTGAAACACTACTGTAGTTGCAGCAAATTATTAAAACTATCTACAGAATTTTAATCATACAATTTAGGTTTCAATATGTCAGCAAAACAGCAGTGTATAACCCATAGAGGTTATATCCTGGAAGTGAAATTATCAAACTATTGCTCCAATGTCTGAAAAGTAAAGCTATCCTCCCTAGGTACGCAGCACTCTCTCACTTATGCTGACACATAAGGTGGTGGTGGATCTTTAGCAGATCCGTTCGCAGCATCATCATATGGTGGCAACAGGACCTACAGGAGAGGAAAAAAAAGGTTAACTTTTTTTTTAAAAGAAGCCAGCTGATAAAATTTACAGAAAAGAAAACCCTTAAGGCTTTGCCCTAAAAAATAACAAAAAAGAGTAAATTATTAAGAACGAAGCAAAATAGTTAGAAAATGAAACAGTATTATCTTGAAGTTCCTCCTCTTCAATTTGTGTGCCTGTTTTCATTACGAAGGAAAATGTGATTTATTCTCATTTCTTGTTGACTCCAGTGACATCTTGATTTCAGCCAAAGGTCATTCATTGCTGGTACCTGAATTTGTTCAGTCTGACAGTGACAGTAGCTGCTTGTTCTGCAGCTCTCCTCTGTCAAGAGTGCTTAAACCATGTTTGCTGGAGGAGTGCTCGAACTGCTAAGCCAGAGTGAGAAAAGTCTCAAAAACCTCTCTTTCTGAGGTCTCCCTGGAATAGCTAATAATTAATTTGGGGTGGGGAGAAAGAAAGCAAATCGAGAACAAATTACTCAATGCCTAAATAAATCTCCAGTTTTGTGCTGCTGGGGCTCTCAGCTGTGAGAAGGAAGACCTACATTCCTGTAAGCCCTTCAGTGAATACCTAAAAATCTGGTAGAAATTAGGACAGCTTTAATCATATGTCATCCCCATTCACAGGACTCCAGGCAGCTTCCTAGAGCATGGGAGATGCAAGTTCAGGCCCCACAGGGCAGAGGTGGGACTTGAACCAAACTTTCTACTTCTTTAGGCAAGCGCGCTAGCTATCATGCAATTTTTAATGGCACCAGCACTGACATTCATTAGCTCGCATGTGAAAAGGCAAAGGAGCACTTGGTCTGTGAATCCCAGCAGGGACTGAGGATAAAATAGATGTCTGAATGAAGAATGAGTGTACATTCCCTAAAATATCTCAATATCGTGTAAGAATGTCAGTTGTAGTGCACTGGCAGACATACTTTATGCAGCTGAAGATCAATTATTCATGGTGGATTTTCCGGATTTATTAGCATCGCTTCTTGGTCATTAAAGAGCACACAAAGCTGTTTGTCTAAACATACATGGGGAAAATCCTGATCTCAAAAGTCATTGGAAGGTATGCCATGGAAGGATTTCACCAGTTCTTAAAGAAGCTGATAACCTGCCTTCTGCAAAGAAACATCCATAATGATCTCTTCTGGACCTTATCCACAACATAAAAAAAAGCAGGGGGAATTTTTCTATAGATTTAAATAGACTTTGGATCAGGTTTTTGTGGGATAGTTCCAAGGGTGATTCACATTATACTTATGTAAGTTTACAGACATGTGTTGATGACCATGTATTCAAGTACATCTGTGCACATGTTTGTTAGATTACAGAATGGCTACCTTGGCATCTTCAGCCCTTAATCAAAAAAGTTTCATCACTTAGAAAAGGAAATTGTCAGAGCCATCACTCTTTATTAATACCATATGCTTCAGCTTGTAAATGCAATATACTACGCACATATCCACTACATAATCTAAAAAGCCTTGTATCAAAAAGCATTTAATAAATTATGTTAACTTTAAAGGGTGCAAACAGCTTATGGAGACTACTTTTCTAGTGAAATTATGACAACTTCAAATAAATATTGTAATAAAAATCATAAATATATTTTGCAATGTAACCTCAGTAAATCACACCACTAAAGCATGTAAATGGTGAAAAACATGACAGTCAAGATCCTCTCCCTAGTGACAATCATTAGTTTAATAATAGGGTTTCTAGTAAAATCCTTGTACTACTAAAAAAGTCACTAGTTTCTCAAATGTACTGAAACATATTCATTAGCTGATTATAAAGCAATATAATTAGTAATTAAATCTGATCAACAGATGACTGAAAATAAATCAAGTTCACTTCGTGGAGATTTAGCCATCTTATTGCCCTCTTGTAATGCTAAGCCCCAAACTGTGCCCCGTTCCTTTCAGGTTCAGAGTCCATTTCATCAGGGGTGATAAGAAATGACAGCAGACGCAACTGAAAAAGCTGTCTGTCTGCCAGGTCTACGAGCTGATTAATAAAGGACAATACCTCTTCCTGTGCTCTGATCCTCTTTTAAATCAAGGCGTCCTAAGACTACTGTAGTTACATCAATATTACTACCTTGGCATTGAGATTACTGTCATTTGCAGTAGGTCTCTTGGAGGATTTACTGATACGAGTGAGCTTCTTCGTTCCCTTCACTCCTGTCTGAAACAAACTCTGCCTGATAGGAGAACAGCTTCCTCATGAGGCTTTTGCACCTTGGGAGGTGAGCACTCCACATTGTTCCATGGACCCAAAACTTATACCTGGGTCAGTGGCCCCAGGGACCCTTGGAAGAGGCTTTCTCACTTGTCAACAGCTCAATAAGAAGTGAGGGAAGATAGGAATACCTACAGAAGCCATTTTGAAGAAGCCACTGGCTAAATCCTGAGGCATATAAATTTCTATAGGAATATTCAAGGTATGTGGGGTATGAACTGGGGAGACCACTAAAAAGATTCAGAAGTTTCACAAGAAAGCATCTATGGTGGAAGACTAAATATTTGCCAAATGTCTGTAAGGTTTAGGGTCACTTTATTGCTGGCAAAGGTTATTTGTCTGAACAGTTCTATCAGCGATGACTTTACAGGCTTACTCCCCAAACATTTTTGTGTTTAAATATTTCAGTATCCTGATTTTGCATTTCTTGACATGAACAGAATAGCGATAAAAAACAATGAGTATAGAATGAGTAGAATTCAAAATTACTACCTTTGCCTAGCAGTGTTTAAGTTAGACAAAGAAAATATGGACAGGATATTAAACAAAGGTGAAGATGAATGAACGTCATGAACAACATGTGGAAGAAAGCACTCGGAGTTTGCGGAGTACCTGGCACTGGCTGGGACCCCAAGGATCACATGTTATTAGTATAGTAAAAGTCCTTAAAACTAATTTACCTGTTCCACTTTCAGCCAATGTGGTTTTGTGACTTTTACTTAATCATCTGTCAACTGTAAGTCTAAATAACCATCCTTCAGCTTCCATGACAGTTTGAATAACTCTATTCTGTGAACCACTCTATAACTACGAATCTTGCAACTCTGCCTCTGCAAGACTACCTTTTAATTATTTTTGGCAAGCACAGAGTTTCAGGCCGCTACTTTCCCTTACTAATCTTTCCTTCTTTTCTCAGTTAAGTCTTTTTTGACAAAAGGGAGAAATATTCTAAAACCTGAATTATCTCAGCTTTTCACTGTTTACTGTTGAAATGGTTAACAGTTTACAAATCTCAAGGAAAAGATAATTCCACCAGAATTTTAATAACTGAATTTATACCAAAGTAGCTGAAGTTAAAATCTAGATCAGAGTAGTTTTCCCTTCTCTTGTGTTAATTTTAAATCTGAGCATGGTTTAATGGAAGCAGATAAGTCGCTTGGGCATAAAACAGCATAGTTATTCAGGCAGTATGTTATGGTCTCCAGAGACATAAAATGGAAGCCAGTCACTGAGCCAAAGGGTGAGTTCAGAAACTGGAAAAATAGACAGAAACTCTCTATTCAGTCTTATCTAAGAACCTGAGAAGAATGGATGCAGTCTAAAATAATTCATGAAGAACAAAAATGAATGCATATTTTAGGTCCATGGTATCCCCAAGGCAGAATATCCACTAGGACAACTGATGCATTTTGCTTCCTAAGCACTAAATTTGAGCATTTCTTTGCTTTGTTGTGAATTGAGAAAAATGTGTGCTAGTTCTCCTGGATGCTCTGGGGCTAATGTTTACAGAGTGTTCGAGACTGCCGCTCACAAGTCACTATAAAAAGTAAGTACGCAGGACATCCATGTTTTGGAACTCAGCGATCCCTGTGAAAAGAAGTTCCGGCTTTTTATTGGTAGACCAGCAAGCAGGTTTGGAAGATTAGATGATTGCAGGGTTCAGTGCTATCAGATGCCTAAAACCCAAAGGACAGAAGATCCCGACTTCTTTCACAACCCCTATTTAAGAACCACACAGTATGTTAATATCATCCTTTAATACGCAGCCAGAGGAGGAGGTGACATTACTGGCTGTTTGTATAGTTGTCTGGTGATAAAAACATTGCCCAGAGACTCTGAGATCAGAGCTCCAGGGGCTCCCAAACCAAAAGGGTTCAAACCCATAGCTCCCATCTGTCCCCGTACGACACAAGGTTTTCAGTTAGGTTGGAAGGACCATTTTCCACTGTCCTGTTGTCACAGTGAAGCCAAGTATGCAAGAATCCATGGGGAAAGAAAGAAAATGGGAGAAAGTGTGGCTATGTAGCCCCATGGTTGGGGTGCTTAAGTGGCTCCTGGGTGCTGGGCTTTGCTCCCAATACCATTTAAGCATTTTGCGATAAGCAGTCTTGTTGTATAATATGCAGAAATAATCCATAACTGAACCATGAGAAATCCTGGTCCTGGTTTAGCTGGTGTCATCCAACTGGTCTGGATAATTGCATTACACAAGCATCTCTCTATTATAAAGCACATGATACTGGATGATCTTCTCTGGAAGAAATAATTACCGTACAAGTTTGCCAATGGCTATAACATATTCAGTTAATATAAGCATGTGTCATTTCTTATTTTTTGCATCCTGGTTAATCGAATTTTGGAAAATAAGTTTGGAAAAAATTCAGTTTGGAATTAATCTTGGCCCAAAGATTTTTTTTTGGGGGGGGAACTGCATAATTTTGATAATCACTCTGTATTTTTGCACTGATTCCACATTTACCTGAACTTCCAGTAGAAAACTTTCTTCTTTCAGCATATGTACAAGTTTTCTCATAGTGCTACAGTTATTCCTGTTTGAACGCAAGCTCTTAGATCTGTTTGATGTCCAGTACATTTCTAGAGGAAAAAATGTGCTTAGTCCTGTGTGAGTAAACTTAAATATTTGATTAATTGATTATTTCCGCATTCTTAAGGGTCTCAACCAAAATTCACTGAACTCAAGAGAAATCTGTCTGTGTCTCCAGAAAGCTTTGGATGGCTTTTTCGCAAAGCCACTTGTGTTGTTCACAGGGTGGAATGGTACAATTGTCACTTAACAGCTTTGAGTTTGAACAGCATTTTGGCTGGCAACTATATGAAACTTTTGTGAGTTCCCATGGCAAAATACCTCACTGATGTCTTGTTAGAAGCACACATTGTTGGAGACAGCTCTAACATACTTTTCTCTAATGCCTTCTAGAACAGAAATGCACTTGATAATGCCAAAAAAGCTACAGATTAAAAATGTCTATGGTAAGTGCTGATGGTCGTAGTGAGAATTCGGGGTGTTAACTCAAACTTTAGCTTTTCAATAAAAACTCCAGTCCTTTATGCTGAAGGACTTCACATTGCATCAATACACAATATACAGGCAGGGACAGGTGACAATGAGTAGTTGAGTGGAATTAAGGTCATCACTATTGCAATTTAATTTGAGTCCTGTCACTGACCTTTTGAGTTTTGAAAAATCACTTGACTTCATCTTGAGAAGATCTCCCATTTGTAAAACAGGCATTTCATTTGAAATATCTTAAAAGGTGTTGGCAACGTTAAGACAGATTTAAAACTCTCTTGCATATGACTGTATGAGACAGGGACTAAATTGTGGAAATATTTACAAACTAAACATATATTTGCAGAAATTTCAGCCCATGCCTGGAAATGTTTACCCCAACCTCTGCACCACAGCTATGTGTGCATTACCTAACATTCTTCTGCAGAAGTGACATTTACGTTTCAGACACCCAGACCGCTACCAGGAGTCCTTATGGGAGGCTCATGTGAATGCATGGGGAGGAGAGGGAGAAAGGGCAAAAGGAGCCTTTTCTTTCCCCCAGCTCACACACAAAGTGTCAGTGGGTTCAGGCCTTACCCACTGTTTGCTTAAAAAGGGAGGGAGAGTAACCACAAAGTGAATAGTGGTAGGCAGATGGTGAGAGTATGCCAGAGCCAGTGCTGGACCGTTTCACAGGTAAAAGTGCCAAACCACAGGTATTTCCTCATCCAGGAGCCTCTGTCCAACATGCAGCCCCTGGCCTGGTATGGGATGAACACTGATCCAGCTGCAGGCTGAAATGCAGTCACCACATGCCTCGCCTTGCCTTGCCTTGCTTTTTTCAGGATAAACTTCCTCCTTGATGTAGCACAGGACTGATGCATCAGGTTCAGAGACAACTGAACTGAAAGATGAGGTTTTACGCAGCACATGCCTAGTTGCACCAGTCCTCTGCTCTGGGTTCATTTCATCTCAGTGATTCTAGTCCAAGACCAGCCACCAACTTGTACCAATCTGATACCGTTGCGCGGTTTGGAGCAGGTTTAATGGTATGCAATCACATTTACTAATTTCATGCTTACTTCCCTGCTCTCCTGTCATTCACCCAGCCAGGAGGAGTGGAATTTCCCCCACAGCTGCAGTGCTTTGAGGAGCCATTAGCTGCAACCTAAGCCATGCTCAGCTGCAGCAAAGCAAGCAGCGAGCCTACAAACAGCTCTAGAGGGAAGGCTGCCGATGTGACCACCTGTCCAGTTCGAGACAGTCCCAGCAGCCCTCACATACTGTTGGGTTCTTGACTACGCAAATATTATGAAGACCACCTGGGGAAAACTAGTTTCTGTGTGCACATACAGCTATAGCCGGCTGATTGCTTCACTCTGTGTGCAGGAAAGGCTGAGAATAATTCTCTCTTTGCAATGTTTTCCTGTCAAGTTTGACAATGTGATTTTCTTCTAACAAGTCTGAGATTACAGAGGAAAATGCAAAATTAAGATGGGGCAATATGATGTTTTAGGGTGATTATTAGTGTACTGAGTAGAGTTGGCTGGAAATATAATTTTTTGGCATACGAAATATTTGGTAAGAAACTCTCTGGAATATTTGGTAAGAAACCCTATCTGTATTTTTTGGTTAAAATTGTCAGAAATCCAGATCTTCTCAGCAGAGCCCTGTTTTGGAGACTCCGGGCACCAGGTGGCAGCTATTTCCTTTAGTACCATGTATGACAACACGCACAGGACTATATGTAAATATCACTGACTATATAATTAATTCTTTATTCTACTTCAAAGGAAATAAGCATGTGAATGTAGTGCATGATTTATTTCTTGTACAAAATTTACTGGATGTTACTATATATGCTGATTTTATTGAAGCAGACTTCACAAGTTTCTAACATTTCTTTGTGCAGGGTGGGAAGAAGCAGCATTTATCATGAGTTTCTGAAGAAATTTGTTTTTTCTCCAGTGGGTGCCCAAAAGTTTTTAAGCCCTAGGCTTTTCAGGTGTCTCAGAAGTGAGTCACCCAAGGTTTTCTACCAGTCTTAAAAATTCAGTTCATAAACTGCAGATGCAAACTGCACCTTTGAGTCATCTGACCTCATCATCTCTGAGGTAACTTCAAAAAAGTAGGAAATATGTGGCCCAGAAGAACAATAAGTCATGCACCCTTGGTTTATCAAGGGAGAGAGATTAACTGAAAGACTTCAAAAGTATTAAAACTAAATCTATTGAGAACTTAGACAAGAGCCCTTTAACCCCTTAACATAAAGACACATTTTACACTGTGTGAAAAGACTGAGAGCCTTCTGGAGAAGAGGGAGCTTTCTCCTAGTAGTGAAGAAGCAGGAATAGTAATAATTCTGTGGTGAAAAGCAGTCATGTTGCATACAAGATAAGCACTGGAGAAAGAAGTAGGGATTAGCTTTCATCACACTGCAGCTAAATACATGCATGTAGCGACAGCTCTGCTGGATTAGGTGAAAGGTCCATCCAGATCACAGCAACTACTGATGGATTGTGAAGAAAGAGAAGTACAAGACATAACCATAGAAGAAATGAAGAAAGGGCAGTGCAAGCACATATGGTCACGACTTGCCCAGAATATTCTCCAAACTGTCAGAAATTGGAATGTCAAGGACTTGCTGAATTACTGATCATGCCTTACAGGATTTTTTCTTTCACCGATTTTTCTAGCCTGCATTTGAATCCATGTTGGCTTTTAGCACGTGCAATGTCCTGTGGTAAGCAGTCTCACAGCTGATCTAGGTGTTACGAGAAGAAATACCTTCGTTGGTTTGCTATGAAACCTGCCACTAGCTATTTCACTGAATGTCCCGTAGTTCTTTTGCTAAGACAGTGAGCAGTTGTTCCTGCTTTACCTCTTCTGCCACTCATTATTTTAAAGACCTCCATCATCTTCTCTCTTGTTCTGCCCCTCTTTCATCCCACTAAGGATCCTTGCTTGCCTGCAGTGCAGTCCGGAGTTAATTTCTTCATACTAAGAAAGTCGACAGTTTTGGGTCCAGGCTGCAGAGAGAGCTCTGAGACCAGTCACGTGGGGAAGCATGACAGTCGGGAGGGTGCTGAGGAGGGAGCTGACCTCCATCTGCATGACGCAGCCTTCGAGCTCAGGAGAGCGGCAGACAGTTTCACCCACCCATCCTGGGTTAGATACGTTCTTCCAGATGAGATCAACTGCCCTTTAGAAGCAATTCTTATAAACAAAAGCTTATAAATACCTGCTCCAGAGGTGACAGTTTACAATGTAAGTGGCTGCTCTGGTCAAATGACTCCAGTCAAAGCAACTGTTTCTGAGGAAGTCAGAGAGCAATATTTACAAAAAATCTTTCCCATCTTTCTTTTTCTCCTCCCCCTGTCCCCAGACAAAAAAAACCCTGGATATAGGGCCAAAGCTTCACATCCGAGCCAAATCATATTTAATATAAAATAAGAAATGTTTTACTTTGCTTTATTCACAGATGCTTTTGCTTGAAAATATTGTCCAAAACGTGCTAGTGAATTACTGTTTAAGGGTTTCATGATACATTGTCAGTCAAATAAATCCCAAGAAACCTTCCTCTCAACGTGGACAGGAAGTATTTTCATGTATGTATGCATTTGCATTAGAAACCACACTAGAATGATTATAGATGGAGTAACTGGAAGCAGAATAGCTCAGAGATAATTTATAACCCCATTCAGCGAAGAAGTAGGCCTCCATGCTGCAAAATCATCTGTGTGAAGTTACTGTTGGTATGTTTTGCTTTCCTTTGACAAAACTCCTTGTTTATTCCAAGCCACAAGCTCTCCAAAACGCTACTTAAGAAACTGTACAGGAGTGTATGGATTTCTGTAATCAAGCAGCACAATGCTTTCAGCACTCCACATAGAGGAATAAATGTATATATTACTAGGACACAGTAATATTTAGGGACAGATTGTGATTGCCCTTGCGTGGGAAGAAAATTTGATTTAGGAAGCTATTGTCTTTTTCCATTATGTGCAACCTCATAAAAGTTATCCAGAATAATGGTGTAATTACTGTCTCCACTCAAAGGCATGGAGGGATAGTCCACCTCAGGCCACGGAAGTCTTCCCTACATGTGGGCCAGACCTCTACTGCTGCATCTCTAGTTGCACATCATGATTTTTTACAGAGAGCACTCCTTTATATTTTCAATTTTTCCTTCATTTTTTTCAAAATAAGCATTTGCTGGATGAGCACATGCCTACTCAGGGGGTACTTGCCTGCGTGTCATCAGCACTGATGTCTTGAGGTATACTTTGACTCTGTGTAACAAATAGTTGATGTGTTGTCCTGAGTGCAGAGACTGTGACAGAGAGCATTAATCTTTAGATGTACTTTTTAATTACCTGCATCTCTTTCTAAACTTATCTCCTCTGACCATTAAATTGTGTATCCCACTCAAGTTAACAAGACAGGAGCCTAGGAACAGCTCACATGGGGCATACAAACTTTTTAACAGGACTGGTCATCTCCCAGGAGCATGGTTATCACAGCCGTGCTTGCATTACAGATATTGCTGGGAAGGCTTCTGTCTGATCTTCATCTCACCTGATGGACCATTTTCTCCTCTCTATATGCCTAGGGACATGGGGTGACCCAATGTCAGTCTTTGGGGACCTCAGCAGAGAGATGGGCCAGTTGTAAAATTTAGAGGTAGATTTTGTAGTCTCGTTGTAACATTTGGGAGCAGTAAGCTCTGGGATTTTGAGATGACTAATCTCTAGTTCTGCCTTCCATACAGATTTTTCAGTAATTATTATTTTTATACAAACACATTATTCTGGTATCACTATTAAAAAATGAGGCATAATATTGCCATATAAAATACTGCTTTTCTTGTACAGTGTATTTCGGCATTTCCTAGTGAAAGCTGAAGGGAAGCCTTTGTTTATAACTGAATTATTATAATAATGTGTTAAAACTACAAAGGACCAGTATCGTGAAAGGTGATGAACTGACAGGTTGAGGGAAGTCTTATGTTTATATAAAAGTCCGTTAATGTTAGCAAATCACATCTGTAAAGCACCTGTCACCCAGAAACTCCCACAAACTTTTGCAGATCTTCTAAATTTGGTACATGAATGCCCGCTCAGCCTTGTTCTTTCTGAAGCTGAGTGTTTGTCACAGAGTTTGTTTAAAGCAGACCTCGCTTTCTTCACTGCTCCTAAGGCAGAGGACCAAAACCACAAGTGCTGTGCAGTTTGGGACATACCGCAGCGGACAGTCCTGTATCTGTAAAGAGTCCTGGGAGAGGCTTGAGAAGAGCACAGTTGCTCTATGGGAGCTGTTAAAGTGAACTGAATTCAGCCTGAAAGAATGGTCCAGAAATCACCAGAAGCCGTTAATAACCGCAGGAAGCCAGACCTCTCGATTGTGGTCACACCCTCAGGAAAGCAACCGCAGCTGGGTGCTCCTCCATGATGGGGAGCCAAGCTTTGCTTTCACATGGTCCTTAAGCAAACAATGCCATGCTCCTGAACCACCAGCTCCCGCTGCTCCCTCCTACCTGCCTAATGGCTCGTGTTCTTTCTGCGTAGTTCGTGGTGTTGGATAAGTTTTGGCAGAGAGGCTCGGGGCTGGAGGAACTGGGATGTGCGAGGAGTTCCTCCTCCACTTGGCAAAGGCCAGGCTTGTGCTGCACAAGGGGATGCAATGCAAAGATACCTGGTGAGCTCGTGCTGGAGCTGAAGGCAGGGGCGCATCTGCAGAAGGGCAGAGCTTCTAGCGTGGGCCAACTACATGGCTATAAAGCCACAGCGTGGCTAACTGCTGCCGGGGCTTCACCTCCTGCACTCTGCTGCGTTTCCCTATTTAAGCAATACCTGCCTGCGTGAGTTCAGGCTTTCCCCATCCTTCATTGCACAGTGCAACTACGACTTGAGCCCGACCTGGAAAATTCACACACGGCTCGGCTTATACACCCATATATCCTTGGCAACAGGGATTTAAGTTGTCATCAGCTTTTGCTGCACTGATACATATCCTTGGAATTATGCTGAGGACTTTGACTCTTTTTTTGAAGCCCACAAAACAGCAGCTGTCGGATGGTAATGAATCAACCCTTTTAGAAAAAATGGGTTTGTAGAGAAACACTGCAAATTTATAAACACTGTTTTTTCCTACATTGCAACATTCCCAGTTAGTGAATCTAAAAAGATTTGGAAGATTTGAATTACACATCCCCATTTCATGTCTTCTTTTTAATCTAATTATGAACACTGAGAACAGATTTGTCTATTTCTATTGCAAATCTCTTACAAATTGTCATGCATTAGAATAATTCCAGTATTTGAGCTGCAAACATAACCAGAGTGTTTGTCTTTAAAATAAAAAGCTACTGGGGAAAAATAGATCAACATATATATTTCGATCTTGTAATCTAACATGTAAGCAAATGTAGTGACTGTAATGACAAGTGAAAATGTTTTAGAAGTCTTATTTTTAAACGTGAGGGTATTTGCCCCAAACTGACACTGCTAATAGCCTGTTCCAAACAGCACAGCTGGCTTCTGACAGCAGCCACCTAATAATAGGTGAGACCTATAATGAGAAGTGTGATTAGCAAATAGCACTAAGCAATAGAGCAAACAGGCAGAAAGAAGCAATTCAGACCACAGGGAATGCTGGATTTTAAGATAAAATCCTTGCATAAATGAGGAAGCAGTAGAAGAAGGAGCTGAATATAGATGATAAGATGAAAAAGTTGAAAATAAGAAAGAAGAAAGAAGAAACAATATCTTCACTAAGATTAAAGGAAAACTGACACGGGATGGGACTTCTCTGCCAGTAGAATGTGAAATGCTAGAGTAACTGAATAGCTGTTGGCAGATGGAGACTGTCATGATACTCTCCTGCAACTCAAAATCAAACAGAAGAGGGAGAGCACACATTGTACATACACACTAGCAAGATGTGAATGCCGGCATCCACGTGGAACCCGAGCCCTTTGAAGATTCTCTGATTAAAGGCATTGCTTTGGGAGTGTTTATAAGCTCAATTCTGCAGAAAAACTGATCCAGCCTTTAAACCACACTCCCAGGTCTCATGCAGACTGTTACATGTGGTTACTAACACATCATCCCATTCACTTCAAACACTGGGTAATTCTGCTTATATACTTTTTTTTTCCCCTGCCCCTGCTTCTTCTTCCTCGTCTCTGCCTCCCATGTTACCTGCTTTCCCTCTTGTAGGTTTTATGAGACAGGGGAGGTTTTTCCTCCAGGGAAGGTCAGAGCTCCTCTGCCTGGACTCAGTGGGAGGCCCTGAGAAGGGCGCAGAGCATGAATCATGCTAGGGGTATTCATCTGCGGTGTTCGTTCCCTTTAAAGCATGTTCATGGTTACTACTTCACTGGAAAAAGAAGCCTCTGGTCTAGTGGGCCAGTAATAATGTTACGCATACAAACTGCCACGCAAGACCAGCTACCTGGTGAACTTTGCCAAGTCTGTAGGATTTTTGTGCTACATTATGGAAAATACATTTAAAGCAGGATTTTTCTACAAGTTGTCTTCTCCTCTGACACGTACCATCCCAAAACCGGCTCAATTGTCAGAAATCACAGGTCCCAAAGCCCCTGTCAGAAATAAGAGCTCTTGCGCATGGTCTGTCTGCCTCTGGGCTCCATCTTGTGCTTCAGTCTGTTTAATCAGCATGAGTCTAAGGGTCCTTCTCTCTGCCTATAGCCAAACTAGTTACCTTCCACACATGTAGAATAACACAGTAACAGGAAGAATGGCTCTTCTAACCTTACCAAAGAATGTTCCTCCTCTGCTCAGAGGAATTAACCAGCAGCAATTAAAGACCTAACTCTGCATTTCTCAGATAGGTCTCCGATTGCTTTGAGAAAGGGAGAGCAAACAAAAGAAAAGTGTTGACATATTAATTACAAGCTACTTAGTTGACGTCATGTCCACAGAAGGAATGTATTTGTGCTGAAAAAACAAATAACTTCTTAACTGTTGTGGATAAACATGTGTCAGATAGGATCTATTGGAGCGATTTGGTAAAGCACGTAAGGATGTAAATCCCACTTTGAAGAGAGATTTACAGCTTTACATTGTATCACCACTGGCAGCATGACCAGAGATGAAACTTCCATTGATTGGCTTCAGTGAGAGTTAAAAATAAACAAAATTAAATCCCCTGGCTGTCCAAGAGCACAAAGGAGCTGTTCCTGCTCCAGAGAACAGAATGTCTACCTTTGGGTTATCTTCTGCGCTGGTACACTGGCAATTTTTCCAAATTGAATGAACATTTCCATGGTGCTACTGTCACAATTTAAATTAGTGTAGAAAATGAATCTTCTTCCATAGTCTGTTTGAAGCAGTTGGCAGGAAAAAGTAATCCCAGACTGGGAAAGTGGAAAAAATAATCTCCAGGGTACTATGGTTCGCTGCGGCGGAGCCACCTTGCTGCCATGCCAAAATCTCCTACAGCTACCTCCAGAAACTGAGGGGAGAGAAGCGTTTGAAAAACACTTAGAGGAGGGAGATGATGCCATATCCCCAGGGTACTCTGCTGCAACTAAGGTACACAGCTGGCCCCCCAGGTCCTGGCGTTATCAGCCCCTGGAGCATAAGAGGGCCACTGGCTGGGGTTCAGGCTGTTCCCCATTCCAGCACCAGCTGGTCCTCCCACCCCATAAAGCAGCCTGTTTATGGAGCTGAGCTGGGGGTGTTCATGTGGTGTCAAACTTTGCTTAAGGGCCACTGAAGGAGGACCTCTCGCCTAGCAGGGGCAGCAGGAATATCCCGTTCACAGCCCACAGTGGGGAGGACGTTCATTTGTTTCAGATGGCACACTTGCAAAAAGGATACCTTAAACCACTTACACTGAGTGACAAAAGTCAGATTATCTGATAGCCAAGAACTGTAGCTATCAGGTTAGTTACAGTTCAGATCTAGGAGCATTATTGATAAGAACCAGTCTGATCAGGGGAAACAAAGTGGAAATTTCTGTGCTGGGAATTTCCCCCCCACCCCTCCCCTCCAGATCAGTCTGCACTTAAGTTATTCTCATGGCTTTTAGTGGCATGAAAATTCGACTGTTTGTAGGAAGGCAAGGAGACAGCTGAATATTTTTAAAAATAAAGTATTACTGAATTGGGGGCTGGGAGCAGAGAGGGGTCTAGAGAGAGGATCTCACGAGGAGCGTGAGAGAATGCACAGCAGACACAGGAGACTGCCAGTGACTGGTGTTGGCAGAGCAGTCCTGTATGAGGACAGAAAACACAAAAGCTCCTCTCTTGGAAGGACATATCAGCAGATTTCCACCACACAACCAGCCAATAAAAAAACAGATGAAGGCTGTTATTGAGACCTGTACACTCTCAACGTGAATTTAGAGAGTCGTGATGGACTTGCTTTAGATAGCAATGGGGGAAACTAATTGTGAGACCCACCAAGGACTTCCTGAATGCAGAGAGCCGAGGAACAAGGAACAAGAAGCAGACCTGCATGGCTGTGCTTAAGGAGTTATCTGTTCTCCCTATGGAATTTTGGATGTGATATGTAAGTGTGCTTACAGACCTTGCCAGTGGTAAATTAAGAAATGCAGTAAAGTAAAACTTCTCTGGTTATTAGTTTCAGAACTACTTTCTGGACTGGAGAACTGATTATATGCAGTCACAGCTTCTTACACTTTTGAACAAAATCCTTGCACTCTATATTAAAGTTTCCTTCTTTCCCGAGAAAGAGACCTGTAATCCAAACATCTCAGAAGGGTTCACAGCTCCTGCAGCCAGGAAGTACCTGTGGACCCTTCCTATATCTCGTGCCACAGCATCCCAGGTAGTAAGGATTTGATTGTTCTTCTCCAGAAAAGCTCAGTCATTAACATCATATTTCCATTTAAATTGAAACTCTTACATGTATTTTTCAAGGGTTCTGAACAGGTAAAACAGGCAACTCCTAGTTCAGAAGTTAAAAGAGGGAAAATAATGATCTTTATGAAGGTATAAGTAAATTTGTATTTATCTGGCAATGGAAGATCCAAGAATCTGATTTTGCCAATATATTAATAGACCGGAGATAAGAACAACTATTGTAGCTGACATGCCTTCTCTTACAACAGACATAGGTCTCCCTTCAAAAAATGGCACACAACAATCATCAGGTAATCATAAAATTAATGCAATTGTTTATGGCTATTCAATCGTCTGTGAAGTTATTAGATGACAGGGGTTTACCCATTCCTTTTCCATTTTCAGTACAAGTCCTGAATATATATAGAATTTTGAATTCAAGGATGACTTTGTCAATGATTTGTTATTGAAGACAGAGATTTCTTTTTTTAAACTTGTGTGCAAATTATAATAGAAATACAGTATACACTTCTTTTTTAAGGTACTTTTTGAACACATCTCTCCCAAAAAATTGTAAGGCACAGTAATAAAATGTTTGCAGTAATAGATTTCTTAGCTTCATGTAAAATATTTATGTAACTGCAGAAAGACGTGAATTTCTTATCGTCCCAATACATAAAACAGGTCTTTTAAGTTTGGCAGCAGACTAACCCATACTCTAGTCCATATCTAAACTCCGTACCAAATGGTTTTCCTAATACAATGACTAGCACTTGCAAACCTGATAACTTTAAAAGAACATAGGGTATGTAGAGTGTAGAAGAGATGCACTAATTACTATGCAGTACAAGGGATATTAGCAGGTAGCAGCTGGGATCTGATCTCTAGACTTTGGAAGTGTTCGGATGTGTTTAAAACTTATTACTCTAAATTGCAGCTATTATGCCCAGTTCTGTATTTAAGCTTAGATTTTCACTTCCTTTTGCACAGACTGGTATTCTTTCAGCTAATGCTGAAGATAAGTATATATCAAAAAAACCATCCCTGAAGATGAGAATATGCCCTGCAGATATGACCTGCATCTCTGTTGGAATTCAGGTAGCAGGTATGATTCTAAAAATTTCTTTCAAAGCAAAGGGCAGAGATTGACCCACATTTTTAAAGAAACTTGTAGTTTATAATTTAATGTTGGGGTGAAGGAGCCCTGCCAAAAGAAGCTTCCCAGCATCAATAAGAATGAAAAAACATCATTTTTATACAAAAATACCTTTGAGTGTTGGGAGAATACTGTACAGTTCAACAGACAGCAATGACCTATCACAGCATTTCAAAATTTCCTGAGGTTTCTTCAAGAGTCTAAACTCCCAAACTCCTCAGCACTCAACTTTCAAAGCCCTGTTCTTCCACACTTCATTTTGAAACGATTTTTATCCAATTGTGTGGAGTTTACTTTTTTACAGTCCTGTGAATAGGGGTATTTGCTGATGTCTCTCAGTCAAGACATAGAAAAAAAAATCTTTTTGATTCTGTGGTTTGGGGAGGTGAAGGGAGGGAGGAGCAATCTTCTCATTCACAGTGGAGGATGGTGAGGATTTAACCCTACAGACTCTGTTCCTTGCTGAAGCTCAGCAATGAGCAGAAGAAAGGCAGGGGCCACTCAGGAGCATGTCAGCTCCTCCATCACATCGCTGAGTGCACTGTGCTGCTGGCTGTCCATGGAGCTTCTCCAGAAAGGATGTGCAAGAGATGAAGACTGAGTGTGTCACCTATGGATGAAGGAATTCATCCTGACTGGAGAGAAGCAGCCAGACATAGGTTTGAATGAAGCTTGTCTTCATCCCAAGTAAATAATTCAAAAGCCAGGCTGTTAGTGACACTCTTGCCTCTCTGGCTGGGTCTGAGAAACTCTTCCCCAGCAGCATTGCTCCTGAGCCTTTCTGTACTCCCAAGCAATGCTTTTTTGGTGAAAAAAGATAGTTAGCTGATAAAATCTCAACTCTTGCTATAAGACCTGATCTAACATCATCTCATTGAACTTATTCAGAAACAATGAATAACAAATACATCATCCCTGAAAGCAAGAGATTCTGACCATATTCAAATTAAGGAGATGTAAATATTGAGGAAAGAAGAAGAGTACAATGGTCAGGGCACTGGCTAGTAATGCACGGCCTTTCTCGATACCTCCTTCTGCCGTAGCTGTCTTGTAAGACCAAGGCAAGCAAAGTTAAATTCAACTCTCAGTGCAAGCATATGTCAACTGTAAACAGGATAAAAGGGCTTCCTTTCCCCGCAGAAACACAAGTGCTTTAAAGATGAGGAGGCAGCTCAGAGAACTTTGGTAATTACTAAATACAAAAGTACCGAGAGGTGTTTCGGCAATCAGGCGTTCCAAACACCAAAGTCTTTTGCTTTGTAAAGGCAGCAGTGGAGCAGGTGGTTTTAATGAAACTTTTTAAAAGCCTTGGTAACTTTATTTTTGCGGATAATCCAGCTGACATACTCCCACCACCGAGCCTGCCAGTTCTGGGGGTCGTAGAGGTAGCAATGTTTGAAGCTGAGTTACAACAAGCTATAGGTTGAACATAAGAGCTGTCAAAACTATTTCATTTAAAACTCCTGGTTTTACTCAAAGTAGATTCAAGTGAAGAAACTAGTAATACTTCTTAGCTTTCAGTAAACTCATATTTTTATACTTAAACGTCCGGCTTGCCAGCTCTCATCATAGTCTGTAAAACTTCTTATGCTTTTCTTAAAGCTTGAGATATTGAAGAAAAATAACTGTGAGAGAATTACAAATTTCATGTAACAGTAGTAATTTTCTAAGCCCTTGCGGCTGCACAGGAATCACTCATTCCAGTGGTTAAAAGTTGACAGTCTAATACCTCAGTGTGTGGAGACCACCCACGATTAGGAAAACCTGAGGAAGGCAATCCTGAGACTGTACCCAGATGATCCAAAGGACCAAGTTCACGCTGCTCTCACTCTGTCACGTTAATGACATAAAGACCCTCATTACATAAGCCAGTTGAGTCACCCCGAGGACTGATTTGGAACGGTGCCCTCAGTGTGTAGCTTGGGTGGAACCGAGCAGCTCCATGGAGATACCGCTGCAAACAGAACTGGCTCTTTCCAGGGACTCTTTCTTCGTGTATTCCTTCAGTGCCTTCTGCAACAAGCAAGACATTGCTTAGCAGTCGTGTCCCGCACATACGCATGTCAGCACTAAACTACTATGAAGTGAACTGACACTTTCCATTCTTTGACGTTAATATCTGTTTACTCATTTCTTTCACGTCGATCTTTGTTTCATTTTGTCTCCTTACTGTACAAAACCCGTCATGTGCTGGGAGATGAATCACTGAACTTTCGTTGCCTATTAGCTCCTCTCTGTGATTGTGTAAAGCACTACACCAGATACTAAGTGTCCTAAACCAGTTTCTACAGCTAAATCCATGTTTCACAGCGGGTGTAGACCATGGCATCCCTGGGTCCTAATCAGTCCCCCCACTGTCCAGATCACCAAACAGCTGGAGAGCTCAGAGCTGGGGTCATTCCTGGGGCCGCTTAACAGAGATTCTTTAACAGATTACATGCATAAAATAAATATATTAGCATTAGATGTGATTTGTAACCATAGCACACCCATCTGTTGAATCTCAAGTCTAAACAAAACCAACAGATGAGGAGTATCAAAGGAATTAAGAATGCTAACTTAGGAGTCAGAAATTAATATAAAATAAAGCTATTACATGCATAACTTTAGACAAATGATTGCAATCTAACACCCTTACCGCAGTGTCATTGGTGGTAATGTACACCAACACATCCGAGTTGTTTCTACCATTAATGTATCGGTAACAGTTCCACACGCAGCTTATCAAGTAACCCTGCAAAGAAAATGGATTTATTATTCTGTGTAGAAAACAAACCACATATGTTTTTCTGTTAGAGCATTTCTATTCTCATATAAATATGAATATGAGCCTGATAGAAGCACAGGACAGTCACTTCACTGGCTGTAGTGGCTATAAGTATGTGTAGGGACTTTGTGAGTAGTGCAACACCGTTCTTCATACTGATAGAGTTGGGATTGTTCAGTCCTGAGAAGAGAAGGCTCCAGGCAGACCTTACTGTGGCCTTTCAATATATAAAGGGGGCTTATAAGAAAGATGGAGACAGACTTTTTGCCAAGGCCTGCAGTGACAGGAGAGAGTCCAGCGGAGCGCTACAAGGATGGTGAGGGGACTGGAACATCTCCCCTACGAGGAGAGGCTGAGGGACCTGGGCTTGTTCAGCCTGGAGAAGGCTGCCAGGGGACCTAATAAATGCTTACAAATATCTGAAGGGTGGGTGTCAGGAGGATGGGGCCAAGCTCTTTTCAGTGGTGCCCAGCGACAGGACAAGGGGCAATGGGCACAAACTGAAGCACAGGAAGTTCTGT
>Ga0065711_1033056_pt1 | contig 26183 bp, 13 predicted proteins | sample Hoacrofraction12_FD_59098 | JGI IMG/M metagenome (GOLD analysis project Ga0065711, IMG submission 59098) | Hoatzin crop microbial communities from Cojedes, Venezuela - Epithelial fraction 12 v2 (version 2) | ecosystem: Host-associated > Birds > Digestive system > Esophagus > Crop | place... | reverse complement strand
GGGCGGGCGGCGGAGCTCCCTGCCGCCGGGACATAAATCTGCCTGTCACGGAAGGGGGGAGGGGGAGGCAATTACGAGGCCGTAAAAAAGTCAGAAAGATGGATGTTGATGAACGATGATTACTGGTTTTGTTGCTGTTTGAATGGGAAGCCCGAACCGGAATCCCGCAGCCAGCGGGCTGCGCTCCTTCGAAGCGCTGGGAACCGCCAGGCTGCGGCTGCAGCCAAACCCCGCTGCCCCCTTCGCCTAACACCCCCGCACTCCCCCCACGGCGGGGGTCTCCTCCGCACGGGGTCCGCTGCGTGCTCGGGGCCGGCCCCGACCCCCGGGATCCCGAAAACGGGTGTTTGTGCCGGTGGAACCGGGTGCAGACCCCAGACCTGTGGAAGATCAGGGCCTGATGCTTCCAGCCCCGGGTCCCGCCGAAGGGCGCGGAGTAGGCAATATGTTTAGCACGTAATAATATGAACCGCAGAAAAAGAAAATCGCCAGCTGTGAAGTTCCAGGACGTTAACAGTCAGGAAGCGAACAGATTATAAAATGGAGTTTCCCAGCCCTCTTGCCCCTCGCACGCACACAAATCACTGATCTGAGACAGATTTATGGCCTGTGCGTATTTATTGGTGTATCTATCTGGGTGTCATGCCTATCATCCAGGATCTGAGTATCTGAAATGGTAGCGTTAGTGAAACATGTTTGGGATTTTTTACTAGAAACGGGTCGTAAAACTGAATATGTTTTTAAATAATAGTTTTCCAGCCTAACTATTATGGAATATGGATTTATTAGTCATTTTTATGTTTGAAGCTTGGTTTGAAAACAACCTAGATATTGTTAGCAAAGTTTGGCTCTGAGGAATGGAAAGCCTCTGGTATTTTTTAAAGGTTAAGTGTCCAGATTAAGAACAGCTGGAAAGTGTTACAGTTTATTCTGGTGAGACAGCGATCAGCAGGTTGCCATATACACCTAGAAAACCATAGCCGGCTTCCATCTACCCCAAGCATCAACAGCCCACAGGCAGAATCAGGGCCTAGATAGCAACAATTGTATGGCTCCTAGATCCTTTTCAGCTTTTTATAAATAAGATGCTTCTCTTCGATATTTTGAGGTCTAGGCTCATCAAAACAGTGCAAATAAATTTACACTGCAACACGGGATGAAAACATATGCCAACAGTTGCAGTTCAGATGGATCAGACCTTTGACCTAATCCTTCATACCAAGCCACCTTCACTTACATCTGAATTTATCTCTGCTTTCTTACTTTACAATTAGATTTACTGATATCAGAAATGTTGACACTTTAAATGCAGTCATAAAAATAAGAAAAAGCAGAACTACAGGAATAAACAGTCCCTACCTTTATTTTTTGCTGCACACCCCCTTTAAATATATATTACTTACATAGATCAAAGCAGATAACGGTCTATATTCTTTTAATTCCTTAAGCTAAATCATTCATTATTCACTTTCAATTAGAAGCAGCGGCATGGTTTTGGTTGAACAGATTCTAGGTCAGTGTGAAGAAACTTGTGTTCTTTGTAATAGCTGTTATAATCGTGGTTTGAGCCTAATAGCAAGTGGGTTTTTTTCAAGAGTGTTTCAAACTTGTAAAAAGGTTGAAACAGATTCCTGGTCTCTGCCTGCCTGCATCTCTGCGGCTGCCAGGAGCCCAGCGGGCAGAATGGGGTTCACGGGCATTCAGCTTCACCGAGGATCAGGGCTTGAGCCATCAGGGGTTGAGCTGGCCTGAAGCTGGCGGCTGTAAGCCAGAGACAGCATCTCTCCAGTCTCCCACGAAACAGACCAGACCTCCTCAAGCCATGTTGTTTTCTACACTGAAGGTTACAGAAGAATACCAAACTTTGATTGTTTTCTCCTGGTATCTTGATTTCCACATCAGGCAGCTTTTAGATAACACGATGAAAGTCAAGGCTTGCAAAAACAACTTCAACAACTAGCACAAACGTGATAATCTCTAGATTTCCCAGAAGCACGGTACAAACTCTGACCAGTTCATTCCGCTGAGCTCCAAGGTTGTATCCTGAGCAGAACACAGGAAGGTGAACATTGCTGTGCTCTCTACTGCGTGGGACTTGACTGAAATTACTTCTTCATGTTTCTGAATTAAGCAACATAACTGTCTCTTATTCGTCTGCTGATTTTCTAAGGGTGTTTTAAGCATTTAAGTTGTGAAGATCTTTAACAAAAAGGCAGCAGTCATGTAATTTTGGCATCTCCATCAAAATCGACAGCAGATGGGAGAACGTGGTAGGTGATGAGCCAAACAGAAAGCGAGTGTCACAGAAGATGAGAAACACTGACCACTTAGGGGACTTCCCATGCAGAGACATGCAAAAAGAAGGTGCGGGAGGGTGTTGCTGTTAGCTCATTCTTCAGGGTATGCTTTCACCAGACTGGGCTGTCTGGAGATGATGGGTACCTCTGAAACAGTATGTTGAACGTAGAGTTACAGGCACCTGAAAATCCTATCTTCCTTCTCTAAGTAAAGAGAAATTCTGGGAAGGCAGACTCTGCCTCTGCAAATAGTGAACAACTGAAGATGTCATTGGAGTCTGGGGCTGCAGGCTTTTCAGCACTTGCAGAATCAGGCTCTTCACAGTTATAGACATCTGTAATAACCCAAAGAAAATGAAAACCATGACATACAATAAGGTCACTTTCTAAATGTGCTGGAGCAGTATCAGCCGCTCACCAGAGAAACTGCAACTTGCAGAAGATAACGCTGTAGTGAAAACGTAGCAAAACCCTCCTGTTTTCTATGTGGAGAGCAATCTTCTGTGGTAATTGTGGAGAATTCTTAGAGACTCCAAAGAAGACAAACCCAGGAAGTTTCACAGTTATCATCACAGAAAGGTCTGGAAGAAAATAAAGGCAAACATCCAATTAGGTAAGAAAGTCAAAACAGAGTTACCTGAAAAAAGGTGGTTTCCTTTGGACAATGAAGAGCAGGAGAGGAGGCAACAAGGAGGAGGAAAAGTAGGGAGGTTCTGGATAGCTGGCAGTTCCCCAAGATGTAATTGTCTGTCTCAGAATCACTTCTTCCTGAGTAACCATGGGCTCTGCTGTCGTTTCTTGGTAAAGCAACCGATCTTTTCTCCAAAGTTAAGTGGTAAATTAGTGGAGATGAAACGCCTTTTATTCATTACTACGTCCAGCAGGTTGTACTCTTATCTAATCCACTCAGGGGACTTTTCATGAAGCATCCACGCAGAATGCGTGATTCTCCATCTTAATGGAGAAAAATGGTTTCTCTGACCATTGAGGAAGGGAGGAAAGATTTCGTAACAGAACTGCTGTACAACCACCATTTGTCTGGTTTGTCCACACTTCCCTACGGTCTTTTCTCATACCACTGCTGGTTTGCGGTCACAGCAAGTGGGCCACAGCTGGTCTGGGAAACCACAATAAACACGTACCAGGCTGTATCCAGTAACACATTACATGGACTGTCCTCCCAAAAGTAATAAAACAAAATGAAAGTCCCAAATCATGCAGAAATTCTGTGATCAAGCTGAGGTGAGCAGAGGCTCTTCAGGGTGTAACAAAGAGAAAACCAAGTAAATTCCACACCATGTTGTATTGCAGGGTGCCTTGGAGGGAAGGAGAAGTAGAGATAGTTTCTCTGACTTGTTCATCCTGTTTCACCTGCATCACTCTTGGTCTATACTGGGAGTGATTATTCATACATTTTGATGACTTTTCTCTCTTCCTTCTTCCTTGTAATTAAACTTTTCTGACCTTCTTATGACTTTGCACAACATGTATGGATAATTCTATATGAATTTTTATAATTCCGCCAGATGAATATTAGTTCACCAAAGAAAGCTAAGTTTGCCTAATTTGTGAAATACACTGGGATTAAAACCTATACATGATGGTAATATTCTGGACTTTATTGACACTTTTATCTGTTAGGATCTCCAATTATTTTGCAAACATTAATGAGTAATGCACACCACCTCTGTTCAAGTCATCTAAATTCTCTGCAGTTTAGCTGATGACCAGCAGGTTGCACGACAAATTGATAGACGTCTGTCTCCTGCAGCACTTAAAATATTCTTACTTTTAAACGTGAACATTTTTCTGACTTCAGTGGCATTTCACGAAGAATATCACATGAAATTCAATTTAAAGTTTTGAAAACAATAAATTTGTCTGGCAACTCAGTAGGCATCCAAATTATTAGGTAGTAAAATATTTTATCATGATAGTTGTCTCACTGATTCAATGATTTTGATAGTGAATGTGGCATTGAAACCTATTTACTGTATGAATTAGATTAATTTCTATACCATTTTTCAGCAGGGAAATAGTAAATAATGTTATTTTGGGGTTGAGTGCAGGCATACTCACAACACCCACACTGCATCTGCTTCATGTAATTCACATTTTCAAGGTTTTCTTCATAATGGGATGACTGAGGTATGTAATGAACAAAAATGAAGTCCTATGTTATGAAGAGCATCCATTTGATGACAAATACCTTCATCAAATTTATTCATTCTTGAAAATTTCCATTGCCTTTCCTTGTGGCGTGTGTAGAAAGAATTACGATTACTGTATTAGGAAAACAATAACAATATTCACACATTGTAAAGAGTGGGCTGTGACTCAGATTTTGCTGAAGTATAGGAGTGAGCTTTTCAGTCTCTGAAAGTCTATTATACTTTCATTAGAGGCATTTAAGAAAGTACAGACTTTGTATTTCAAAATGAGTATTTCTTCCAGAAAGGAATGGATTGCTTTCAGCTTACTAGAATGGTGATGCTGTAATGAAAAAGTAAAATTCTGATTTGGGGAAGGAAAGTGTTTGACTGGAGCCTTTTGTAGGGTATCTTTTGTAGTTTTGTATATTATTTTTTGTCTATGTGTCTTTTGTTGATACACGCATATGGAATATCGTGCTCGAGTGGATTCCCAGTGAAGGTAACGCAACCTACTTGCGGGGTTGGGGTAAGGTCTTCAGGGATTTCTTCCCTTTTTTAAATGTATACCTCCACAGAGTTTTAACTGCAGGGAAGTCACAGGATGTTCATCGCTGACACATAATTTTAACATCTATTAAAAATACAGTACATTCAATGATGCCCATGAAGGGAATCACAGTATCACAGAATGTTTGGGGTTGGAAGGGACCTCTGTGGGTCATCCAGTCCAACCCCCCTGCCGAAGCAGGGTCGCCCAGAGCAGGCTGCGCAGGACCTTGTTCAGATGGGTATGGAATATCTCCAGAGAAGGAGACTCCACAGTCTCCCTGGGCAACCTGTTGCAGTGATCCGTCACCTTCAGAGTGAAACTAGTTTTCAAAGAGCTATACCATTTTATCACAACTGAGAGTTCACATTTTGCATAGGTTTTTACTGCAATATTGAACACGATGCTACCCTATGGGAAATTAATCACCTGTGCTTTTTCCTATGCATAGAAACAATACGTTAACAACATACTGTCCTGGAACAAGGCACGTTTACCTTTGATATACCAACAAGTCATAAAGCAGGTAGACCCATAAGGAAATGAGATACACTGAGGCAGGCCAAAAACCTACCAAAAACCCCCTTCCTTGTGAGGGACTTAGGTGCAGCCCCCGTCTGCCCCCCCAGGGTTTGGCAGGAGAGATCCATTCCCACTGACATGCACCAAGCCTGGGCTACACCGGCTGGCTCTCAGGGACGCTGCTGCGGGTATTGCCCATTTCGGTAGCTAGAACACAAGTAATGTTAGCAACATCTGGTTATTTTTGAAACAAATATTATATAGTCACATATCACAAGCAGTCTCTTTTTTTTTTTTCTTTTTTAGGATGGTAATCGGAATTAATAATATTAGAATGATTGTCCCAGAAATTTGGCTTGCTAATTTTTACTAACATTAGATAATTATGCCGTAAATTTGTCTCACTCATACACGTAGGTTCAGGAGAAAATAACTGAAGAAATGTTGCACGTTATAGTTTTAAAGCTGCCTGAAGTACTGGTTTTGAAGGCAAATATTCAACTCCTTTTAAAGGTAATAATTACATGTACTTTGGCTGTTTGGTTCAAATCTAAACAGGATCCTCTGTTTGTTTTATGCTTCAAATGGTGTCCAGCTTCCTGATAGCTAGGTTAAGGTTAACTCTCCACTATTTTTTTTTTCTTTTTTTTTTAAATTAATGTGCAGATACTCGTAGATATGCATGATTTTAAGTTCACAAACTGTTAATTCAACAAATTTAAGTGCATAGATAAATGTTTGTAGAATGGCACTCTACTTCCCCTAGGCTTTCATTTCCCTGTAGTATCCAGCTAGTTGGCCTACGAAGACCAAGTAGTCTCTTGGACTTTCTCTTAACCTATCTTTTTTTTTTTTTCTGATGCTTAAAAATACTCTGCATAAGGTACAAGACAGTCACAAGTTCATCAAACAGGAATTTCAATGCTGATGCTGAGCTGGCCTCTTTAACATAACCTGTTCTGTGACAGTCCTGGGAGATGACCCTGAAAAATCGTGTGATGCTTACTGACACGCAGCACTGTCTTTGGTGATCTCATGTCCCAGAGCTCACACTACCAAAATGTTAGCAAACAACTATTAGTTTTAAATAGTTCTGTACGTACACTGTTTTATGCTTTTCTTCTGGTTTTGTGATTTATACCTGTGTACACAACCTCTTAACAAGGCACCCTAGGAAATGAGACAGATATTTTCAAAACATCTTTTCCTAGTAAAACACACAAAATGCATTTCTGCTTAAATAACTAAGAAACAGAAATGTAGGCTGAAAGTCAGTTTCAGCTTGTGTATTCCAAGCAAAATGACCGAATCTCTCAGAGTAAAGGGATGCTAAGAACGAATGCTTGTCCTACAGATCAGCCAAAAAAGTAACTCATTTCATTGAGATCATGCTCCCTTGATGTGCAATGCACACAAAGTTACAGGCTCGTTAATGACTTACTAACGACAGTCTCCCTCGGAGTCATGTTAGGAAGCTGCTTTTAGAGTGGGAAAAAATTGTAAGAGCAAAGTCTTAAAATAAGATGCAGGAAGCACAAGATCTTAGATTGATTGGGAATCAAATTGTTGCAGTTCGATAGGTATCTAAAGATGCAAATAAGTAGGATTTTCAAAGGCGTTGTTCATCTTAAGGTGCCTGCATCCAAAAATTCTTCAGCTACCCCTACAGTCCTCCGTTTCCAATGTTAAACAAGGTGCCTAGTGTTTCACTTCTGGGCATATCTAGGAACCTTTCAGTGTCAGCAGAGCTGATTTCTCCATGTCTGCTTCAGGCCTGGCAGGATCCACAAGCACAGTTCCTCCACCTGTATCATCTGAGGAACTATATCCCAGAGGCATGTGGTAGGCACGTGTAACACGTTCCCAACATCACTAGCCACAAAAAGTGGAGTGCTGGGTAGCAAATTTCTTCTCCTTCTTCAACAGAGTGCCTTAAATTCTTGGCTAAGGAACATTTTGTTAATGTGGCAAGTTTTGTTGATGACTGTTTCGCTTTGCATAAATAAATAAAAAATACCTGTCGTAAAAAGAGAGAAGGAACTAATATGATTCTGCAGCCTTGTGACAGGAACATTCACCGAGGGGCTGAGACGCCTAGATCCCAGCCCCTGTTCCAGAGGCTGGTTTGTAGAAGATTTCTAATGTAGATGTTGAATATAAGATAAAAATGTATTTTAAATATTTAAAGCAACCGCTGGACCAGGAACAGGTGTCACTGCTCCCTCATGAGTATCCCTGCTTCGTATCGTTGCCAGCTTCTTTGCCTACGTGAGCTGCACACCCAACCCTTCATCTGGCATACATCCATGCCCCGTATGCTGGGAAGCGGAGGGAAGCAGGAGCTCTCAGCAGGAGCTGATTGTGGCTCTTTGGGAATTCCACCAGCCCATTACTGGGTCAGACTGCATTAGTAATGCAGTTGGGTCCGAAATCAATGTAACTATATCGTCTTCAGTGGCCTGGGCTTCCAGACTCCATCCCACAGACAGAAATTCACATTACTCCACAATCTAACACAGCAACTTACAGCACCAGAGCTAAGCACACAACCAAGACGCCCATAGAAACTGTCCTTGACCTGCTCGAAAGCTGTACATGATTAAGGGCTGTGTGAGCCTCTTCTTAAGAGGGAGAGATCTCTTACTATTTTCTCATGATTTAGAAAAGAACTAGCCACACATCAGTGATCAAGGCAATGATTTTTTTCAGTAGTATATAGTATACATGTCAGTGTTTTACAGGTTATCGTACTGTCTTTCAAAACAAAGAATCTGTAATTATTTCTTGTGAATTGGCCCCATTTCATGTCAGAGTGGGAGGGGGGTGAATGGCCTCCTCCATAGCTTTTACTACAGGCTAGTGATTAAGGTGGATATGTGATGGTGCGAGAGAGGTCTGGGGTCAGGAAAGGAAATTGAACCCAGATGATTGTGCCTTTCGTTCTGTGACTTTTCAGGGTAAAATCCATGAGCCAACCCCGAAGAAGGTGTGGGAAGCCAAGGCTTGCTTTCCCTCTTTTCCCTATTCTCAGGTGTATTCCTTCTTTACCAGGCTGCTGCAGGATCTTACTTTCTTGCTCGCTGTTTCTGGGGCTTTGTGCATCCCTCGTGTTGTAGCTCGCTCTTGGGTCCCAAGTGAGTAACCGAGAAACAAATATATCAAAAACATCCAGAGAATAATTCCAGCCTTTAAGGTTAAGTCTCACTGAAAGCTGTATCTTGTAATGACAGTTAGACACAGGAGCCTTTACAGGCTCCTTTTGAGAACGTTATCCTAAATTCTGAAACCTTGACATTTTTAATCGGTTCCTTTTAAGCACAAAGAGGATACAACTAAATCTAAGATTATCTAAACACATCCATTGTAATACCAGTTTGTTTCATATGTTTAGATACTATCTCCCCTACCACCACCAAAAGGATCAAGTGACAGTATCCGTTTCTAAGGCTGCATACTCCTGTGTAGTATCAGAATATTTACAGATATGTAATGTACGTGTGCAGACATTAATGCTGGAAGATCTTGCACCTGTCATGAGATTATTTTAATGGGAAATTGAGAAACTCACATGTATGCTCAAGTAGCTTGCCGACTCACACACAGCAGAGGAAGATTAAGGCATGGTAGAGGTGGGTTTAACCCCAATAAAATGAAGGGAACTGCATATTCCCATCTCAAATCTGAACTGACTCACACAGCCATTCATATCAGTGCAAGAACACAAGAATTGTTAACAGCAACTTTGTGGAGCTTAATGAAATTCATTTCCTAGTCACACTAACTCCTTCAATTTGTTTCCAGGTCTAATACAGGAACCATATGGAGAGAGGCACAGAAAGATAAGGAGGCGTTGCGTGCCATTACTCACCATCTGTTTAGGCAAGCTGTGCTGAGCCGAACAAGGAATGGGCCACGGCTCCGACGACATTCACAGGTCAGAGCCTGTCTAAGAGGCGGCGTGGACTACAATATCTGGCTGCCAGGGAATGCATAGGAAGATTTTCCTGGGTTTACCGTGCAAGATGAGGACAGCAAGTTGTCGACTGGCAAGGGAGGAGCAGTGGATGCAAAGAAGTAAGTGCCTGAGAAGCAAAAGCATGTGTTGAGAGAGGGGATAAAAAGTGAATGAGCGATATAGAGGTAGACGGTAAAGGCATAAGCGATATGGCAGAGTAAAATGCTGACATGCAGTTTTTTATTGCAATAAAAAGCCCTACATTTAGTAAGAGTTAGAGATTTTGCCCTAAGTTTTGTAACCTTATAATGTAATATTCTAAATGGCATTTTATCAGTAAGACCCTTTCTCAGCATGAATTATAAAAATATAAGCGTATGTTAAATCATATGGTATGCGTTTACTGAAGACTTCTAGGTGAACTTACCCACTGTAGAACTGTGTTCTCAGAGAACCTGCGCCACACTTTCCTGCACCTGCAGAGCGCTGGGAGCGGGAGGATAATTACGAGCATTGAGAGTCTAAGCCAGATGTGCCAGGAATGGAGGAATTTCATCTTTGGTTGGCTGGCCTCTAAAGGCAGGAAAACAGAAAAAGGAAGCGTCCGTGTTTGAGCTGGCAAGTGCCACGCGAATCCTTGCCGAGTCAGCGCCAGGCCTCAGCTGCTGGCAGCCGGCCGCCGTTGTGCTCTTTGCCTGGGGTTATTGCCACAGACCAGGCGAGTGCAAAGCCAAATACAGAATGTACGGGGAAGGCTGAAGTGTTAAAGGAAATATGGCTGTGAAATAAGAGCGCATGCAAATGAAGGGAGTACAAGCCTTATATGATGCACTAACTTCACACATTCCACAGTGCATTGCTTCGAAAAGATAAGGTGTCACTTCTGTGCTTGGATCATTTAGACTTAGGCATTTTAGCTTTTTATCAGAAGAAGTATGTAAGAAAATTTTCAGCAGATAGATTTACATCTTGTATCTTTGTTTTGTTACCAAGAAGATTCATATTTTTCTTTTTAAGCAAAAGGAACTAAATGAAAGTCAGCCCCTATCTATTAAATGACCGACTTTGGACTTATGTTTTTCCCAGATTTGGAAACATCCATTTTCACTTCCTTTCAGCATATTAAGTAATACTAGTAAGGCAGTCCTACTTACAGCTTAGAGCAAGAATTTCCACCTCAAGGCAGCAGCCTCAATGCTTAAAATCATATATTCTAGATCGAGGAACAGAATATATTCTAAATCATACATTTCAAACACTTTTTTTTTCAGGTCCTTCTTCGCTTAATTTTCCTTTCAGAAGAGTAACTTGGATGCAGAGTCAATTTAATAATAATAAATAAATCTTTGTCAGCCACTTCCAGCTTCTTTTTCATTAATTCATACAGAACTGTCGACATATCAGTAGACTGCAGTGCTTGATTTCAGAGAGGTCTGAAGGAGGAAGGAAAGCATTATGGCAAATGCATTATTGAAAACAGAAACGTCTCAACTGAAATGCACAGAGAGGCATTTTAAGATTAAAATAACAAACGCTCAGAATGAATGAAAATACCTAGACGATGCAGCAGTGACAGTCACAGAAATGAGACTGTTATGAGGTTAATGTCTGGTTGATACGTGTTCTGACAGAGTTCACGCTTTTTCACTCTAATGTGAAAGATGAGGACTTCTTTATATTCTATTCTCAGCTGATGAATCACCAAGTGATCCAGTGCAAGTTCTGTGACACATAACTATCCAGACTTTGGGCAGAGAAAGACTCTTCTATCCCAGTATGGGCAACCTCTTGGATCTTGACGTGATGCTGGACCTCTGTCTAGAGTCTCCACAACACCACATCCCTATCCACATATTGCTTCAATTCTCGGACATATCCCCCACTCCACACAATTGGAGGAAGGCTTAGAGGATGGCCTTGCAAGCTGAAGTCACTTGTGCCTCTACCAGATTCTTCCTCTGGCCAAGGAGAAGGTTGATGAGCCACTTCGCAGAACTTGAGCCATTACTGAGGGCAGCAGCCGTTTTCATGGCTGCGATGCCCAGAAGGGCAGCTGAAGGCACACAAAGACATCGACGAGAGATGCAATCCCTTAAACACCTAGTGCTTCACTGTTTACAGGCTTAATTTAACCATGTGAACAAAGGCATACCTACCAGTACCATTGTTAGCAGTCATGGTGGGCTGGTTTTTTTGGAGAGGTCTTTGTTTGTTGTTGTTTTCTTAAGTGAAAAAGAGCAAAATCAAAAGTCTCGGCAAGGTGGAAAAGACCAACAAAGGCCATTTCTTTGCTTCAGGATTAAGGGGGAAATGAACCTGAATGACTGATTAAGAGAAAGCTTCTGTGAAACAAGAGAACAAGAAAGACGCACCATGGACTGAAGTCCTTTCCCTCAGAATTGTGCTTCATTAATTAGCACTGCTAGAATAACCATTTTTGAAGCAAATTCAGGGAATAGTCTATCTTTACTTAAAAATCTGAAAATTACTTAGGTAGCCTTCCTTAATCTTGCTTTATTATAAGTTCATCACCTCTACAGAAGTTCTCAAATAAGACATAGATAACTGGCACGACTTAGTTTGATCTTCTTTGTTTCAGTCATATGCACAGTCTTGCAGGTAGACAGTTTTACCTCACTGGTAGCTGTTTCTCAAGAGCTCAGGATCCGCGTGATTTTCCATTTCTGAACAAACGTTGTGCACAGTTAATTAGAAGATATAACACGTTTTATCTCCTACTTGCTGCCTGTTTGTGGAGCAGATTAGTTGCCGAGCTGAAGCTCTTGTACAGTGTCTGAACACGGGAGCTGCGTTGTATCTGCGACTCCTGTGCCTCTGTAGCAGCGTGGCGGGGCAGAAGCGACAGCAGCAGCAGCAGCAGAAGCAGCAGCAGGCAGGCAGGCAGGCAGGCAGGCAGGCACGCAGCAGAAATACTGCCATGCTTATGCAGCCAGCAGGAAATATGCTTACATCCAACGCACTGCATGATCTTTACAGACTGCAAATTTTGGTGTGTAACTAAACTAACACAAAATGACAGTCCCGAATTTAGGATTTAGTCTGTTACATGATTTAAATATTCCTATTAAATTTGGAAGCTGCTGAACATAGTTAGTGCTCTGTGGAAAGTAGCCAGAATCAAGTGAGCCAGAGCCTGGACTGCTACAAATTCAAAACCTGAGCCAGATCTGCCATGTTTCACAGAATGCTTTAATCAACTTTGAATCTTCCACAACATGTCTAAACTTTTAGTTGCACCTTCTCCAATTAGCAATATCTCACACTAAGACAGTGAGTAATGTTTTTTTCTCTTAATAATTGTTTTCAAGTTCTGTAGCATTTTTCTTGGTTTTAGAACAACAGGAACAGGGGCTCCATCCACATTTCAGTTTGTGGCTGGCGAAATGAACCTGCATGCCCAAGTGAGTTTTGGAGTCAAGCCATCTCCATTTGTCCTACAACTTCAGGAAAGCCTTGTTCATCTTGAAGATCTAGAAGGGAGGAATTTGAATGGCTTTAGGAGTACTGAATGTGCAGAGGTAAACCAGAGAAGGCAGAAATCCATCGTCAAATTAGGTGCTTCAAGTTACAGAGAGACAAAAGGTATTAATTTAGAATGTGTGGTTCCCTCAGAGGGAAGATACACTAGCAGGGGACTGAAACAGGAGAATCAGAGCTTAAAACAAAGAACAATTCTGCATTCATAAATAAAGTGCAAAATAAAATGACTGAGACATTGGTTTGCTCACCAGTATTTGGTGGCCATCACATGGATGATGCATGGTTTATTCCTTGTAAAGTATTCCAGTGATTTAGTTAATGTCTGTCTTCACAAAATAATAGTAATACTGTTAATATTATTAGTGGATAATTTCTACTGGGTTTTCTTTGGTCATGTTGGATATTTTTTGATAGAAATGTAATATTCTGGTAAAGCTATAGTTAATGTCTGACCATTTGCTGGGTTTAAAATACTGGTAAATCTTTTTGATTGGCTGTGAAGTATAAATTCCAATGTCACAGCAGTCAAATGCTGTATAACTAGTATCTGCATTGGTATGGTATTCTTTGTAACTTTATTTTCTCATTTATATTTTCTCCATTTATAGTTTGTAAAATACATTGAGAACCTTCAGTCTGAGGGGGACTGTTATTTTAAGTTATCGCTGCTATATGAATCCCATTCACAGCAGCATTTAAAGATTGCTACTTTAAGTCTGGGTGAAATGCAGTCTATTTGACAACTTCTGTACAACAGAAAAAAAATCTAGACTTGTACATTTTGAACAACCAGACTTCATGCTGGGCAAATGTGGAGAAGATCCACACAAGGGGAATGCAGCAAATATCAGAAGGCTGAGACTGGAGGACCCACTACTCCATGAATTTCCTTTCCTTTCCATAATCATAATGCAAGTACATGAAGACATTTCAGGCATTTGCTTAGCTCGGTATTTTCAGCATCCAGACCAAATACCGAAGCTTGGCACAGGCTATGGATCTATTCCAGAGGTCTGAAATGCAGATCATAAAATTTTATTTAATTTTTAAAAGTGTTAGGGTTCACCCACAATGTGTTTACTAATATACTCAGAGCTTAAGCATTCATCTTTGCATCTTATTTTCCCCTAGCTAATCATGACTCTTTGTATTAACTGAAAAACAGCAATAAAACTTTTCAAGAACCTGTACGTCTAAAAACATAAAAGAGACACCTTGCTTTTGCCTCTCAGAGTTTACAAATAAAAATTATTTCTGAGAAAGAAACAGATTCTGTAAAGAAAACAAAGCACATCTTAAACTTTCATATTTTTTAACATAACTGTGCTGGTGCAAGGCACAGGAACATCAACATTACTAGAACTTGTGGAATTTTTCACATAGTGTATCTTTTTAGAAAGTGAGAATTATATATATCATGGAAAAAATGTTTTATCTGTTACTTAAGAAGAAAAAAATAGGTTTAATTTCATTTCAGTCAAAGAATAAGTTAGATACATTTTATTTTAAAATTAAATCTGCTTTACACAACTATACATTGAGTCAAATTTCGGTTGCTTTTAGGCACAGTGAAACAACTGTGAAGTTGCTCAACAAAGGCTGATTCCATAAAGAATACCTGGGATCACACTGGAGCCAAACCTATGCAGTTTGATTCCCCTTTGTCCTTTTATCAGCATTTCGTTGCTTTAGACTGTGATGTCTTTCTGGTGGTAACATGATTCTGTATTCCTCCGAGAGGACTTACCACAATATCATTCACATTTGAATAGAGTATTTTAGCAATACAGCAATACCACAATGAGTACGGAAGAACTTACTATTTAAAACAGAGCCTTGTGTAGGAGGAAAGTAACATCTTCAATGATATTGCTGAAAATAACTGCTCCAGTATTCTACAGGCCCAGAAGAGGTGAGCAAATCTTGGAGGGGAGAGTTCAGCCCTTCCTGGCCATGGACTGGATTTAAGCCTAAAACCAAATGAAATCGTGAATTGTGAGGTGTTTTTGATTTCATCCTGTAGTCAGCAGCTGGCTCTGAAGCAGAACCAAAAATTGCCCAAGTCTATAAGAGATGCTATAAGACAATCTCTTAAATTAACCAGTGCCATTTCAAATTCATAATGAAATCTTAATCCGAACGAGTTTCATACACAGCTGACACTGATCTAAACACAACTGATAAAGAAAAAAGTAGATATTTCAGTCTTAAAAGTGACAGAATAGTTACCTGCAAAACAAGAAACGTGGCAGTGATGGATCGGGAAGCTATTATCTAGTCACAACAGGTATGGTGTAGCAAGCTGAATTTGGCATCTACTACCATATGTCATTGCCTTTATTTTGAGTGTTACGTACAAAGGAAAACTTTGAAGAGATTACTGCGAATGGAAGGCCAACTAAAGTGCAACGTGGTACCTGAACAAACAGAATGTAAGCGTACACCCATACTCTGGATATCTCTGTTATATTGTCTTACAGAACTGAGGAGACTTTGCTGGAGCACTGAGAAATTAGACACGGTTTCCCACCTAGTGAATATGTTTTACTGAATGACGGTAGTTAAAATATCCTTCCAGTAACAGTAATTTATTTGCATTCCTAAGCATTCTTGCAGGTATGTGTAATGGGACCCAGGCTGTTAAGACAGATATTGCAGTAGGTGTTAATTCAAAGTTTGAATCACAAAAAGCTACAATACAAAGACAAAAATCTTTTAAAGAACCCCAATTGTAACGCTAGTGAATTAATATGCTGACCGGGACTTGCTTCTGACAGGTCCAGCTCATTACATTCAGATACACTGGCACGACTGAGTCTATCGGGAGTCTAAAAGTATCCGAGAACACTGAGAGTGACATTTGGGATAACGGGTGAATGTTGGCCAGGCCTTTCATACGCTCATTTGCTGCTCTATATTTTTGACTCCAAGTGCGTGCCAAGATCAAATTCTCAGACTTTCTCAGTGCCCGAGCAAATATTGTTAAACCCAGATTTGGAACATTCATAAAACACAGACACAGCAAGTTGTTGCACACGTCTGCTGTCACACAAGCGCAGTCAGACAGCGGGTCGTGAACCAAGGGCGCCGTGAGGAGCCTTACACAGCTTTGAAGCATCCCATGTCACGAACAGCAAGATTGCATCTCATTGAAGAGGTGTCATGAGATATTCACGAAGGATAACTTTGTCCTGGGGAGACTGAACTCCTGTGAATCCTCCAGCAAGCTTGGGGAGTGGGGGACAAAGGTTCCTCTAGGCAGCAATTGAGTGACTCGATCAGACTCCTGCTCTGAATGGCCCTTTAGGGGACACTCTCCCCCACTTTACTGTAGAGAAAGCCTACAATGCTGAGCTTGGCTCAGTTAATTAAAAACTAGCAAAGACCTAGGCTACAATTTGCATTTCGAAATCATCATTTTCCTCTCCCTCCCCTCCCTACCTGAAGCTGATGTAGCCCTTGTTATTTTAGCTGATAGATGATATCGGATAAAACCATAACTGTGAGCAGAGTGTGCAGGAGTTATGTCAGGCTGCTTTTGCAGCACAGTTTCAGAAATCAAGGCTAAAAATGATGCTTGCCTCACGAGGGGCTCTAAGGGCAGGGACAATCCCCTCACTACTACCTTTTCTGAAGGAGATTCATCGAAGATGTACAATGGTGTCTGCCATCTCGGTCTCGTTACCTTTCATGAGAAAGATACTGTTGCCTTCCTTTCTGATGAGCACCTGTCTGCAATTTTAAACATCCAGAGAAATTAACATCTTTCAATGAAGGATTTTCAGTCCAGTTGCATAGGCTTTCTCATTCCGTAGAATATATACTAATACCTCCACTCTGTTCTTCAGAACATAAATTTTGGAGAGGTAAAGGTAATAGAACAGATGATTATTGTTGTATGAAAAAAACATCAAGTCAAGGATTTTTAATTAAAAAAGACAGAATGACTTCTGCCTCAGAGAGTGCTTTATGGTGCTCTAACAGTACCTCCATGGCTGATGGCAGCACCAGGAGAGAAAGCGCAGAACTTCTCGAGGATCTTTGTTTGTATATTTCCTTGTCGCTCTTTGTTTCAGGCTTGGTTCATCTTATTAAAATTATTTCTCAGGCTTTGTGCCTTGAAACACAAACTGGGATTTACAGTGCTTCCTCAACTTGTTAAGTCTCAGGAAGTGAAAACAAAAAGGGGCAGGGGGGAAAAAAAGAAAAAAGGAGAATCTGAGTACTCACATGATGGAGTATACTGCTGAGGACATACCCGTATACGTTCCCAGCCAAGGCTTCTTATGTATCATCATTTAGGGACTAAAATATAGATATTCCTGGAGACCAGCTACAGTTATGATGGTATACCAGGGTTTATATTCTTTCAAACACAAAAGCAAAAAAGAAAACTTTATGAAAATGAACATGAACAAATAGAGTTCCAGGCTCCAGAGCAGCACTACTTAAAGAAAATAATGAAGTATCACTACCAAAGAAAAAAAACCCCAATAACAGTAAACCCCAAACAACCAAAACCAAACAAAACCCTTCCAACATTCTCTGTCTTGGCTGGTGGAAAAATTTACCCTCACTAAACCACCAAACTGGAATTTACTGTCAGAGTGAAAGTTGCCTTTCAATATAAAAAAAAAAAAACCCCAACAAAAAACACCAACAAAACCCAGCCATGTGTTTAATGCCAACGTTAATGAAGTCATGCTCAGTCCACTTCAAAACAAGAAAGCCTATCTAGAGGAGTTTAGAGAACAAGTCCATTTGTAAGTTGAAATATTGATCAGGGTGGAGAAGGATGCTATAATAGTCCTCTGTAACTTCTTTTGCTTTTTTGAGTTGTCAGTAACACATCTTCGTTAAATATTCAGAAGGATCTGAATATGTTTTCCTATCTTGTTCTGATAACAGAGAATGTGTGTGTACAGGAGAGAGAGAGTGAAAGAGCACATTTCTTCCAAAGGCATTAAATCCACTCAGGATATAAAATTAGTTGTGATATCACAGCACATCATGAAATATTTCTGAGTTTCCTTATGATGCTAGATTGTAATAATACAAAAGAAAAACAAGACATTGCTGCGTCCTACATATGTGGTCACAGGTACAGTTACTTGTTGGTTACAAATTTCTACTCCTGTGCTACATCTGCAAAGGGATATTCAAAGTTAAGATAAATCAACCAAAGATATGAAATCAATTACTCTTTCAGACAAACCAGTAGATAATATAATTATAACTGAATAAAACCATCCATTTCTCTTCATGAAGAAAAGATTTGTACACACGATATTTGGAGCATACATCCCCAACAGAGTATTTTATCAGGCTACTTATAAATCTTACTTTATTAAGGAAAGGGAAGAAATTTTCACCTTGTGTTTAAATTTTTTTCCCCAAATTAAGGTAAGAGTTATGATTCTGAAAATGTTTGACACAGAATTGCCTTATTCAGGGTAAATACATCCATTAGGACAATAACTACTTTTTAAAAAAAAAAAATGCTGCATCTTTCCTTTTTCAAGATGATACAGACTGCAGCACCAAATCATATATGATCTGTCTCCTTTTAAAACCTGCGGTTATCATTCACTGACAGTGAATAATACAAATATATTAGCATTTAAACACCATATGGTACCATTATTTGTTTTTCATATTTGATAAGTAACTAAGAATATACATGTATAAATTCATGTTATTGGTAGTAACAAAAATAAGCTTATGCGCAACAGTCATATAAAACTGTATCTTCATGTTACAACACTTTGGACACTGACAGTAATTATTTTTAGAACCAGTTTTGAAAATGAAATCATGGGGAGAAGAGGGAGGGAAGATACTGCTCATGGCTACTTGAAACAAAACAAGCTTTTCAGACACGTGGCCACTCTTGCCATTTTGCCTCTTAATATTTTATATAAAACAGATGCTTTTTCAGATACTGGCCAAAATCCAGTCTAGCATAAAACAAAAATTGTATAGGCCATTCAATTTTTAACATACTCTTTCAATATTTAGTTGCCTGTCTTGCAAATGTGTGTATGATACTTATGCATATGGGCAGGCTTACTGAACTGCACCCTTGACTGGATCAAGATAAAAATATACATATAGATGTATGTAGGTATGTATATGTACACACATATGCATGTATATATAGGCTTTGGTAGATTGTATATGGAAACTCATTCCAGCTTCTATTTCAGTAAGTGTAAACTGGGCCCTCAGTGAAAATGGAGCACTGAAGAGATTTAGACTTTCACACAACCAAACAAGCCACACTACCACACTGATGGTTTGCATGACCTGTGTTTCTGATTTAAACCCCAGCTTTTTTAGGATGAACAAACTAACATGTGATCAAGTTTGGCTATACATATCTTTCACATTATTAAGGGCACATAATTAAGCCTTGCTTTCACAGATGGTATTACTTTTTTAACTTATTGATTAGCATAACTTTCATTACAGTTTCTGAGTATTTGGAGGATGTGAATTGATTTAGAATTTTATTTCTGCTTCAAGAAGATGAAGAAATTTGATTGTTGGTTGCTTATAAATTAGAACAAAATTATCCTGATAAGTTATCAAACCCTGTGTCACTTTATACGCATTTTAAATTCACTAGTTACTTTAATGGTTCCTTTGATGGGAAATCCAAGTTGAATCCTAACTATGTAAATTTAGTTTCTGGGAAGTTCTCAAAGACCATTCTGAGGTTCATCTCTCAGATTAAGAAAGAATGTTTTAATTAAACTCTTTTCCCATGCCCACTGTTCATAAGAACTCCATATGGCACTAAGAGATCTTCCTAGAAGCAGCTAGAAGCAGATTCTGAAAAAGTTTCTGTTAATGTTTAAGCTTACAATGTAGAAAAGAAGGACTCTTTTAATTATAAAAATCTTGTATAATTATGGTGTTTGTGATTATTCACAGAGAATGAACAAACGTTGAAATTAAAAGCAAGTAAGCACAGAATAATTACCAGAGCTAAAAAAGTGCTAGAGTTATTTCTGGTATGTTTTAGAAAGATAGAATACATACAATTATAAAGTAGGTAGAGATCTATGCTAAAATCAAGACTCCACTAAAGTGCTCAGGCTTACTGAATTTATTGAAGTCTTCTAGGCAGGTAAGGAGAGAGTAAGAAAATAATTAGTTAATATGAGAATTAAGCACATGCAAAATTGATTTTTCTGGACAGAGACAGCATTACTAGAGTCCTTAAACTGACACATATTCTGAAGTGTTACATATAATTGGGACCTTACAGAAGAATATTAGGAACTATTAAAAAAAACCTCAACAAAAGATCTTAAAGAGAAAGAGGAACTGTGAACCAAATTTACATATATTTAGTGAAATAATAACGATATCTCACATTTTTAGAACATTGTTTCTGCTACGTTTCCTAGAGAGCACAGATTTTTCAGTTAGGAGTCAAAGACTGAAGCTGTGTCTTGCAATATAATTTATTGAAAAACACTAATAAACAGTCAAAGTTCATTAAAGGAGAAGATATATACTGAATAAAGGGCATAAGAACAAAAAAAAATTTTTGACCCATGTATAATATACTCTTAAACCACTGGAGTTAGAGCTAGCTATTATCTGTAGAACGTCCCAGCACTTTATGGAAACATATCCTACAGATTTCAGAGAGACTTATTTTATAGAATCACAGAATCATTTTGATTGGAAAAGACCTTTAGGATCATCCAGTCCAACTGTAAACCTAACACTGCCAAGTCCACCAGTAAACCGTGTCCTGAAGCACCACGTCTACACGTACAGAATCATATCCTTCATGTATAAAGATACAACAAGGATCATCTTCTAAAAATAGCTTCTAGTTTCTATTTCCTCTAACTGTTATTCCTCAGATTCCACAGAATCATGGAATCACAGAATGTTAGGGGTTGGAAGGCACCTCTGTGGGTCATCTAGTCCAACACCCCTGCCAAAGCAGGGTCACTACAGCAGACAGCACAGGAACTTGTCTAGGAGGGTCTTGAACATCTCCAGAGAAAGAGACTCCACGACCTCCCTGGGCAACCTGTTCCAGTGCTCTGTCACCTTCAGAGTGAAGAAGTTCTTCCTCATGTTCAGACGGAACTTCCTCTGCCTCAGTTTGTGCCGGTTGCCCCTTGTCCTGTCACTGGGCACCACTATTCCAGTTCACACTTACAAAATACCATCTGTTGAGAAGCTGCAGAAGCTTTCCAAACTTCCAGAATTTTGACATCTCCAAGGAGGAAGGTGAATTGGAAAAGTTCTCTTGAATTTCATTAGGGTTGCTCAACTAAGCATGTGATATTCTTAATGAAGCCAATGCAAGTCTCATTCACCTGCCCTGTACCCCAGTTTTTTCATCCTGCTCCCAGTTAGCAGCATAGAATTATGTAAATATGTGTCCAATGGTGAACAAAGCTATCCTATAATTACTATTAATCAAACGAACAGAATAATACAAAATATGGCAGTCAAAAGCCAAATTCACTGCTGCATGTAAATATTAGATTGCTACTTAAAATGTTATCTGTTGTCTAAATAAAGCTCTAATTTCACTTTTCCTTGCACAATCATGTCATGGGCATAAGCCCTGCAAGCCATCTGTTTTGAGAAATAAAGTAATTTTCTAAACTCTTATCAGGTTTCCCACCGTCCTCCAAATGATAAAGTCATTATGCATTATTGTTTTCAAGGAGAGCAGCTTTTGACAGATGTATATACAATTATTCTAGTCTTATTTACTGGCAATATAGATAAGTAGCACAAATTTGACTTTGAGTTGTAGTCCTGTATTTCTTGTGCTTAGTCTCTTGTTAGGCAAGCACTGAATTCATTATTAGGGAAGTGGGCAGAAGATACCTAGAATGAGATAACAAATTTTAGCCATCAATACATTAGTTATTACTTTTTTGGTCAAATTAGCTGTTAAAAATGTTTTGAAATTTAAATTATTTTGTAGCAGGTCAGGAAATTACATCTTCCCCACGGAAATGTTAATGAAAATCTGGTATTCCAGGTTTCCATCATTCCTCTGCTAATACTGGGGGTGGGGGGACAGGAGAAGGAGAGGAAGTTGTCAATGAGAGAAGGTAATTAACATAAAATGAGGTTCAGTTGAATTCTAGTTTTCACCAGAAAGACTATTCTTCTGTTGAGAAAAGAGTCAGCTCTGGTGCTAGGAAAACAGCACAAATTTTACATGGGCAATCAAAAGAGAATGAAGACTAAAATAATTACAATAAAGCAACTATAAAGTACCCAGAAGCTTCCAATCACTTAGAAACAGTTCTTACTCACACTTTGGGGTTAGTATATCCCAGCTGTAATTTACCACTGAAATGATATACAGATGCCAGTAATTTCAGGATTAGGCACAGTCCCTGAGCAAAAACAACTGGGAATACAATTTATTATTGCATTTGATAGCCAAAGTTAGAAAGGTTCAAGAAAAAAATATATACTAGCATTTATAGCTTCTTTAAATTAGGAATATTCCCTGTGGTTGGATCTTCCCCAGGAAACTTAGTAATTGCTGACCTTACGTGACTATTATCATCTTCTTGCTGATGGAAAAAACTTTGGGCCTCCTAATTTAACAAAATTGCAACAACAATCAAGAAAACTTCCCAGATTTGGTGATAAATAAGGTATATACCTATTTTGCAATCTGATTAAGCTCCTACTGTTGGTCAACAAATTATATGTGCTTGGTAACACAGTTTCCTTGGTAAGAAAGTACCAAGGAAACTTGGAATGATGGCATTCTCCAAGTGACTACACAAAAGTGAATCAAGGCTAGGGAAGGATGGGAAATGGGACTGTGATATGATTTTGATTTCAAAAGCTCCATGGAATGAAGAATAATAAACATTTTTTCCCCATGTTGGATAAGGAAAATTATGTAACATGGCTATATTTGGTTAGGAAATGTTCTAGAATACCAGAACTCTTTCAGGAATTTGGTCCAATCAACTAGGTGATAGATAACCTAAGAAATGACAGCAGAAGGCAGCAACATTATTATGTTATTGAACTCCTTTCATCAAATATATCTAAGCACAGGAAAAGCCATTAGGCTTCTTGCTCAAGTGCAATCAAAGAATTACAGTCAATTCTTCATTTAGCAATAACAGTTACAGTACTACAAAATTATTGTAGGGAACATATACTTGAAAAAAATATATATGAATGCCTTACTTTACAACAACGTTGCAAGATAACTGAGTATACTGAAGGTGAGTTATATCACATGAAAAGTAGAAGACAAAGCAGGGAGTGTCATGGTTTTTGTTTTCAAACACTTTTGTTATGTGACTTGATTTCCCTGCTGGCTGAGAAGTCACAAGCTTGTTTTTTCTTGGCTTCTCTTTGAAATATTCTTACTTTCTACAGCTACATATTTCCTTTAGCTTTCATGTAGCTATAAAATACCTATTTCAACAGGTGAGACACATTCCACCTCACAGATGTCCGGACACAGATCCCACCAGCGCTGGCTGTGAAGGCCATAATTGTATGTGGGTCAGACACAGCTTCCCAGAACAAATCAAAGGCCGGAAGTAGTTTTCACAATGCCTGGAGGGAAAATATGTGTGAAAAGTGACTTTACATAGCTCTGTAAGAAGGTATTTCATCTGTTCGCAGCACAGGCTGGATACATCACATATATAATGCAATTTTTTAAAAAATACAAAAAATTTTGTTGGAGCCATCAATGATGCCAGGACAAAGCTGTAGAGCAAGACAGGTGAACAGCTCTCCTGCCAAAAAGAAACAGTGTGAAAGGCACAGGAGCGAAGGAGCCGGAGAGGTGCAGCACAGGGAGGAGAGAAGAGGCAGAAGTGCAGCAGGGAGCAGCAGTCTCTGGGGGGGATTAGACCACAGGAAAGCTGAGATCCACTGCTGGAAATTTCTCCAGTGAACTTTAAGAATAAACGATTGTCATTGGGAGATGTTATTTCTCTTAAAATTTGCTTCTAGAGACAGTATCCAAATACACATTTCCAGACAGAAATGTTTTTTGTTGGCTTTTTGTCCAGACACACTGTATATCTTGAGTATTTGGATCCGAGCTTCCCAAATATACATAATTTTAAAATCTGGAGTTTTATTTCAAGCGTAACTTCATTATATTGTAAATTTCGTTTAGTGAGTTGGAAATTGAAACCCCTATAACCTATATTTTTCATAACAACCTTTGTGACTTGGATTCTGAGAGGAGCAGTTAAAAGAATGATTTCCTCAGGAAAAAGTTGCCATATCGTACAGCTGCCAACTGCTGACAGAGTGCACCTGCCTCCAATACCCACCGAGTTTTGGCCATCATCACAGTAAACAGGCAATGGGGCTGGTTTGATAGAGCAGTTCCCGTGCCTGTAAAATCTCACCAGATCTCCATTCCTCTCAGCAACCCTCCCCTTCTCCACCCCTGCACAATCAGATCCCCACGTTTTAGCTGTCTTCAATGAATCCAGCTCAAACACTCACAAATACCGAATCACTGGCATGACACAGCTCTGACGCCTGTTGCAATTCGCTTCTGTCGTTATCCGGCAGGAAGATTCGTGCTTTTTTGCAGTTTTGGTAATAATTACTTCGCCCTGCAGAAAGGCCGCTGCGTGCTGGCACTCAGACCCCGCGTCAGTCCAGCTCCTCGCTGGTGTTAGCACACAGCGTGTCAGGGTCATGGTACAAAGTGAAGTCACCTCATTAGCGTCTCTTGACTGAAAAGGAATAAAACTTAAAATGAATCCATCTGTTTTCAGTACTGCTTTGTTTATACTTTCTAATGCTGGGTTTTGGCAGGCCCAGGCACTATTTATTCATCACTGTTGTCACTTACTCATTCATCTAGCCACAGAGTTCTGAATAGGAGCGTTCACTTACTTAGGCAAAATTTTCTCTGCATATTTGTTTGTCTTTCTGGATACAAGTGCCAAATATTTATTTGAAAGTGAAATCCTGAACAGCAGTCATGTGAAAGAGAAGAGACTGCGAGGAAAGGGGAGTAAGGTATGTTTGATGGCACTCAAACTGCAGTTTCTGTCAACAGATCCCACTTTTTTTTTTCTGTATAACGATCTTTCTTTGCTGGACTGGGAACCTCTCCCTTATGCTGGGAAAGAGCAAGACATCTTGGCACCTGTTCGCAATTTGCATGTTTGGGAGTGGTTTTTATTCTTAGCTATGTGCAAACCTCTCCTGTGATCTGCAGAAAGGAATCCCTTTGAGACCCAGCTCAAGAGAATTACAAGGTGGATGGACACACATAAAATAGTGGAAAAACCACTGGCAGCTGCTTAGAAAGGAACTGTGCATTTTGAAAGGGCAAGCAAAGGGATAGTAAACGTAATATGTGCATTGCATAATCTCTCCACATCGGCAGAGAATATTAGTGGCGGTAAGCACTTGCTGAAAAAAGGATTTTCAGAGGTTACAGAGCAGTGATTGCATCCATTCAGGGCTTCAGTGACATTTCAGTGAGGGTGCAGATGACAATTTCAATCACAGTCATTAGAGTTAGTGTGTACAGAAAATATGGCTTAATTATGTGATTTAAAATGTCTAAACAGATAATGAAATTTCTGAAACTACAGCTAAAAGTTCTTCATTCACCAGTTGCTTACTGAACTATTTTTTTCCCCTGAAAATCCTCATCATACCAAAGTCAGAAGGGACAAACTAATGAGGAAAGATTAAAATTGAAAAATTCTGTAGCCATTTGAAGTCACAAAGTCCTCATGAGATGTTGTTTGATTTAAAGTCTGAGGTGTCTCAGCCTAAGTATTTGTTTATTTAGATATACCTGACACTTCTCCATACATACCATACAGCTAGGCAGGCGCAATCCAGGAGGTTCCTAGAGAGCATCGATGATAACTTTCTGATGAAAGTGGTGGAGGAACCAACAAGGAAAGGTGCGCTGCTGGACCTCGTGTTAACAAACAAGGAGGGACTGGTGGAGAATGTGAAGGTCGGAGGTGGACTTGGCTGCAGTGACCATGAAATGGTGGAGTTCAGGATCCTGCGTGGAGGAAGCAGGGTGACAAGTAGGATCAAAACCTTGGAACTCAGGAGGGCCAACTTTGGCCTCTTGAAGGAGCTACTGGGAGGAATCCCGTGGGCCAGGGCTCTCAAAGGCAGGGGGGTCCAAGAGTGCTGGTCGCTGTTTAAATGTCACTTCCTCCACGCTCAGG
>Ga0065711_1005103_pt1 | contig 26184 bp, 15 predicted proteins | sample Hoacrofraction12_FD_59098 | JGI IMG/M metagenome (GOLD analysis project Ga0065711, IMG submission 59098) | Hoatzin crop microbial communities from Cojedes, Venezuela - Epithelial fraction 12 v2 (version 2) | ecosystem: Host-associated > Birds > Digestive system > Esophagus > Crop | place... | reverse complement strand
CTGCTCTCCAGCAGGTCCACCCCAAGCCTGTACTGATGCATGGGGTTGTTCCTCCCCAGGTGCAGGACCCTGCATTTGCCTTTGTTGAACCTCATCAGATTCCTCTCTGCACAGCTTTCCAGCCTATCCAGGTCACGCTGAATGGCAGCACAGCCTTCCGGTGTTCTACCAAACCTTCCAGTTTGGTGTCATCAGCAAACTTGCTGAGGGTACATTCTGACTCTTCATCCAGGTCGTTGATGAAGAAGTTAAACAAGACTGGGCCTAGTACTGACCCCTGAGGGACACCACTAGTTACCAGCCTCCAACTAGACTCAGCGCCACTGATGACAACCCTCTGAGTTCTACCATTCAGCCAGTTCTCAATCCACTTCACCAACCACTCATGCAGCCCACACTTCCTGAGCTTCCCTAGGAGGATATCATGGGAGACTGTGTCGAAAGCCTTGCTGAAGTCGAGGTAGACAACACCCACGGCTCTCGCTTCGTCTACCCAGCCAGTCATGTCATCGTAGAAAGCTATCAGATTGGTCAGGCATGATTTCCCCTTGGTGATTTCTCCTTTGGTTTTGCACACCTTAAGTATTACTTCTGTAAAATTTAGCAGAGTGATAGTTCCTTTTATTAAGGCAGCTTTCACTTGTCCCTGATACATAAAGACTGTGATCCCTGTAGAGCCGACGGGGTAGGACAACAATCATAAGGAAGGAGTAAAAAGCCTATAAAGGGCTTGCATACCACCATCGATCTCCTTGAGTGAGAAGACTGCTCTCTCCCACCTCCCCCCATTTACCCTATCCTGTCCACAAAACAGCCTGCACAAAAATCAGGGACCTAAGGCAGCTGCATGCTTTTGTTCTTTCTTTGAGTCAACTAATCACTTCTCTTGGTTTTCTTCTCTCCTTTCAATTCTTGAAGCTATTTAGCAAGACAGACCAGGTCTTTACATTCACTTGCAGAATACAGAACACACATGCAGACAGAGCAGTTGTCTGTCTGGTATTTTTGAAGGAGCTGCTCTTTGTATTTCTACCACCTCCACAGTGAAACTCTGACCTGCCATGTACAGGAGATATAAAAAAGAATCCAGGTATGCCCATTCTATCCTCCTCTCTAGTTTTGAATATCTGTGTCTTGCAAATATTTGCATACATACTAATCTTCAAGGCTATGAAGAATCTGACTGATTTCCCTTATCTTTTTTGTACACCATGGCAAGGGGAAGCAAGAATAGAAAGATGGGCCAGGAACACCCATGCTTCTTTCCTTGACAACTTTTGGATAGTTCATTCAGATCATTGGCAATATTAGGCTATCAGTGAACTCTGGAACATCTTCACCTTATTACAAAGTTGGTCTTTCTTAGTCTAGAACTGAACCAATTCCACTTTTTCCATCCACTTGATTCTCTCTAGGCAGGAAGGCATTAGCAAGAAGACAGTCTAAATACATCCAGAAGGACAAATAAAGAAGCATCAGCCATGTAGAGGTAGCACAAAAGTCCACAGCTTCTAAGAATTTTGTGAAGAGTCTCACGGAGAAGGGCTGAGGAAGATGAATTCCTTCTTAGAGCAGTGCTGTCATGAGGAAAAGCCCCTAACCACCTCCTACTCAGCAAGAAGCCATCCATAATACGCCAATCCATTTTTTCCTGCCACATGTCGATGGCAGACTATCATCAGCACTGTCAATAGTGGCTAAGAAAGGCCATTAATTTCATGTTTAAAGCCAGGTAAAGGTTCGCTTTGACCTTAGGCACAGTCCCAAGATGCTGTTACTCTCCTTATCCCATGCTTAAGAGCAAAACTGGAACAGGACAGATTCAGAAGAAAGATAGGTGAGCTTATGCAAACTTTGTTTTCCTATAGTACAATTGTAAATCTGTGCTAACAGAAGGTCTTTCTAGCTTTGAAACGAGAGAAAACCTTACTGTTGCAGCAGCACATTTTCAAAGGGACTAATGTCAGATTTTGATCAACAGCACTGTCTAAACTGCAATACTTTCACATCAGTCACAGCTTCTGGGATTCTCTTCTGCTTCCCATAGCCATGTGTAAGGAAAACGACAGAGTAAGCATTGGACAGCATTTTTTTAAGGTTTCATTTGAAAAATAAAAATATATAGAAAATGTACTGAAGCACTTGTTGCACTGCTGGGATCCCTATCCATCAAATATGACTGTTAACTCTCAGAGGAGACAGCTATAATAATTCTGCTCACTTTGCACTTACAAATAAGAACTGATGTAATTGTTTTTTTCTGTGCAACAGCTTTGGAATCGTAAAGCATCAAAGGTGTTTTGGGTAATTCTCACAAGTGACATGAATTAACATAAAAAATTACTTTGGTTCGTTAATTAAGCAAAGCCATTTTCTGAAGTTTAGTTTGCAGTTTGGGAACACACAGATTTCAATGGGTTGCTAATGAAAAGAACCTTATGTTCTCCCTGCTGTGTATCATTAGATTATCAAAACGATTTTTCCCTGCCTGATGTGTGAAGTAACTGGAAAACAATTACTTCTGTGATTAAATCTTCTTTTACCATAAATGAAAGGTTCTGAAAATGTTTTAGATAGCTCTACAGCTTTTACAGAGTCTACGGTCTCAGAAAAGCTAAGTATATCAGTTTCAAAGAAGTCCACAAATTTAAGTGAACTTTAGTCTTAAAGAGAAAAAAACATGGATACATGGCAAAAAAATATTTAATCCCTATCTGAGCAAAAAGTCCAAACTTAATAAACCATGTTTCCTTGCCTCCAAGCTGTTATAGAGATACTGTGAATTGTAGCCTGCCTAACAACTATGTCTAGAATTGCTTGTTTGTCGTTTCAGTTTTACAAATGCTTTCGTCAGCTTTTCCACTGCCAACCTCCTTCCTCCACTGATGCTGAGCCCACCTGCCACTCCAAGGTAACCGTCATCCAGCTGAATCAGAGGATGCATGCTGGAAACACGTGCAATAACAAACCACATCCAGAAACAGACAGTAAAATGACTTCTCTCCTGCAGCCACTGCCAAGCCTGGAGCCAGTTCCAAAAGCTGTACCACCAAGATCTTAGGAAAATTGTCTCTGATGGAAAGTACAAGCCTTAACCAGTGTGTGCTTCGTTTCACTGCCTCATTAACCAGCTAACCTTAAAATTAAAAAAGGAAGTTGCCATTTGTGGGATAGGAAAACTGCCAAGAACAAAAATTGGGACTCTTAAAATTTGCTTAATAGCACTAAAGATGGCCACATCACTGCAGGTATGGTTCAATAATGACATAATTTTAAGCAGTATCATTGACTTTCCTGTAAATTAGTTAACGGAGCACTTAGAATCATAGAATCATAGGTTGGAAAAGACCTCTAAGATCATAGAGTCCAACCATCCACCCAACACCACCATTCCTACTAAACGATACCCTGAAGTGCCACGTCTACTCATTTTTTAAACACCTCCAGGGATGGGGACCTGAGGAGGTAGGTCCCTCCACTTAGCTGTCACAGCCCCCAAATTCTCCCTTGGAATGATCTGCTCCTGCTGTTCTGTTCAAAAACAGAAGGTGGGATAGTACTGTATTAAAGATGGAAGGGAGGGTGGAAGATCTTTTTTGAAAAGGTGTTGTCTTTGTGTGAATAGAGTCCTCACTAAAATAGGGCATAAATGGGTTCCATTCTGTCCTGTGTCTTAGAGGATGTGAATCGCTCTCCACAGGGGACAGCCCTAGTGTTGTACAGTCATTACTGAAATCTAAGTTCACAAAAAAATGCGAATCAACCATCTTTAAAAGAACAGTAGCAGTTTAAACCATGAGGACATTTACAGCAGTCCATGTACTAGGCTATATTCAGTATTTATTCTCTTTACTTTCTAATACCATGTCTGGCTTGTTTTCCTTAAGTCCCTAAAACAGGGCTGCCAACAGAGTTCCCTGGCTACAGGTCTCACATCACAACCTATGTTTTTTAGTACCACTCTAACTCCGTTTCTCTCTTTGCTTGGTGTTAACAACATCGCAGTGAATTACTGATATCTGTATTGTGTGCCAAGCTGTCGATATTTTCATCTACCTCACAACGCAGTTTCCCCATCTTCCCTTCTCTCCCCCAGTTACCTTCAATGATCTTAAAATTTTTTTGAAATTACTAATAACTTTTTGGCACTTACATGATCCCCAAAGTATTTTTTACATTACGCTTGAACTTCTATGTTTTGAATGCAAGCACAAAGATAAAGAAGAGGTATGCACCTGACTGATTGCTGACTTGACCTTCCCTCTGTTAACCTGTTTTGCTTGCCAGTCTGCTCTGCAAAGTCCCACCTTGCTTCCCATTTGTTATCTTTACACATCTTTTTCTGTATTATCGCTTCCTAGGTTTCTCTTCCGTGGCTGAATCTCTTTGCATTTCCTCCCACACGTATTAACCTGTAGTTTCGAAGTTTATGTGTTTTCCCCGTATTGCCCACAGAGTACGTGCCTGTCTCCTTATTTCTTTCATCCATGTAATTTTCACATCACTGCCCAATTCAGTATCACCTGCAAGTTTGTTTCGTATCTCAGCTCTCCTCTATGATCATCAGCATCAGTGTGAATGAAAACTAAATTGTTTGATAGCCTGTAGGGTGAAGAATTTCCATATGCTACACTTCAATATTTGTCTTTGCTCACAGTCCTTGAGTTAGTTTATGCACAATTCCATGAGTTAGTAAAGCACAATTACTACATACCAAACAGCACAGACTGGCTTACACATGACCTAAGAAGACATTAATGAACGCGATGAAATAGTCATTGTCCCAACACCTTATAGCCTGGACAGAATTAATCTCACTGAGATGTTCATGCCCATCTCTGACCTAGCTGGTCTAAAGCACTCTTTATACACAATGCAGGAGACAGGCTTTTCTAGGGCACAATTCATCTAACTTCTTTTAGACGTCTGCTTTAGGATGGCATGAATTGTTCCCTGTAAGTATTGTTCCTCCCCAGTGACTAGGAAGAAACTGAAAATAAGACCCTGGCTTTTGCTATCAGGCACCTTCTCCTCCACTCTTCTAGGTCAGAAACTTTTGGAGCTTCAGGAAAAAAATAATGTAATTGGCTTTTCCAGGAGCATTGTGAGAAGAAATGAAAACAAAGTGTGATTCATCCGACCAAATGTGCCCACTGGTGCAGTTATCCACACCTGAGGTGGGTATCACAGGCTCCTCTGCTGTCAGTAGAAGAAAGTGGGCACTTTGAGGAAGCAGCGCATGTCTACTCATCCCAGAGTTGACATTTAAAAATGGATCATACAAGTCATGTCCCAGAAGCTCTTGTTTCTTTCTGTTGACTGTAGGGGAAGCCTGAATGGCAGCACAGATACTTGCACTGCATGGGTTCCACCTGAACTCCCAGTACAGGATGAAAATTCCACAGGTAGAGGGGAACACAGGTCTCAGCCATATTTAAGAGGTGCCTATACTTTGCTCTAGTAAGTCTGAGGCTGACTGACACAAATACAGACCTGCACCTGGCATCAAAGCCAGGTAGCATGTGAGTCCTGTACTCTGACTGACCTAGCCATGGACCATAAACAGAAGTCAATTTTATGTGCAAGGACTAAGCTGAAAAGAGATGGCTTTTTTTTTGTTGTTTTCACACTCACAAGGGTTAAGGTACAGGAATAGGAGTGAAAGCAGAGAACTGGGAAGTATTTAGGGAAGGCCAGAGGACATGCACAACTTTAAAAAAAGTAAAACCTGAAAGGGAAAGCCTATAGGCTATCTATAGCATGCAAACATCACAAAAGGGTGAAGTACTCCTTAGAAGTCCATGGGGCACAACGCAAAGTCTGCTTTTCATCAGTGGGCCCTAAAAAAGCTCAGTAAAAACTAGATTAATTGGATTAATCTAGTAGTAGCAGTATTACTATTGTGCCTAGGGGATTTGGTCAAGAACTTGTTAAGGTCCAGTACAAACCAGCAGAAATATTGCCATTCTGAGTGATGATGTTGCCGTGAGATCTGTGGAGAGGTCTGGAGGAACAGTCTGGGCAGCTCAGAGTGCCCTCCGAGCAGGGACAACTTCGAAATTAGATCAGGTTGCTTGGTGTCCAGACCAGCCCACTACCGAGTACCTCCAAGGATGGAAATGGAGCTGTTGAAACTTTTCAGAAGTTTACTGAAGCATGCAAAAATAATATTGTAGGCATGACTCTGAAAACAACAAAATGACCATCAGACCTCATCTCTTCCAGATCTGATGCTTAAGCTTAAAAACTTTTAGATCTTAAATTTCTAATCTAAATTTCATAATAAGGAAAAAATCTGGGTATCTGGCCTGATTTTAGCTTTGGCAAACATGATTGGTGTAACGATACATTCAAAATCACAACGGAAGATATTTCTGTGTATACCAGTCTAATTCTAATACCCTTGCTGTTATTTGGATTACAACTGTGAAAATGGAAAAATGCAAAATACTTCTGACTGTGTGGAAAAAAGTTATTTTATAGTAGATCATTCAAAGGTGAGCTTTATGAATGTTTTATAGTTGAATGGCAATGTTACTGAATACCGCATTGGACAAAAAAAAAAAGGACTGTGAGCATAGAATATTCTTTAAAAAGTATTTTAAAATATATTATTCCAGAGAAATGATGTGGCTGTCAGAGAAATAGTCAACCTTCAAGTTTGTTATAACAGTACAATATTAAATGCTAATAAAGTAGGAAGGATTTTAAAATATTATATGTTAGTATTTCAAAACCCTTAGAAAGATATGTTACTTTTTTATTCCTATTTGGCAGATATCTATGGTATCAGGAAGTGTTGGGTATGGTTTAAACTCAGTCCAGCTGGCACAAATAAACTCCTGAGCTTTTACAATCTGCGCTGAAAACATTTAAAACAGAATTAAATTAAGATTAAATTCCTTGCATGGATGGCTTATACAAATGAACATATACTATGGATTCTAATCAAAAGGAGAAAATGTTTTTCAATTTGTTCTTGGCAATTTTAATGACTTGGGAGGTTTTGAATTTCCAGCATGCATCTTTTGTACTGTATAATTAGGCTTTGTGGTTAGTACACTAATTTAAAAAGAATGATCTCTAGTTCACAAATAAGATATAGTTTAACATACCTGAATACAACAGATCCTTTATGAAAGCATCTAGAATAATAAGCATAATTCAAACATTCAGCAAGAACTCGGCATCATTTTAACAAATTGTAAGAGATGCCGAAAACATTTAAATACACATAATCTGATGATTATACTCATAATGTGTCTCATTTCACACACCCCACGAATTTAGTTACAGAAAAGAATTTAGCTAGACACACTAGTAAGTTTATATTTGATAATCTGTGCACTTGAAAGCATTACGAATAAACACAAAGCATTCAGAACGTATCGTTTTCTGTATGTTAGTCTACTTCTGTAATCTCTCCTGACTGGATTTCTGGTACCGCAGAAAAATCTGTCACTCCCTGAAACTGGGCCAAACGTGCCTCAGTTATTCTTTGGAACATACAGTAAAAGTAGCTCTGGCTTCTTCAAATACTGTTTCTACGCAAGGGTTCTTTTACCTCTGTTTAATTCATGAACTATTACAAATACTAACCACAAGAAAACCAAATATTTATTAAGGAATTTAATTGTCACCAAATGGTCCTGTGCCCAAGCTTAACAGATTGTGCAATACTTGTCATCTTTAATGTATAGATACTCACATTACATAGTAGACCTAGAAGATGACATATTTATCACTTAATGCTGAATGCAAAAAGCCGTACATTAATCACAATTATATATTTTTTAATACAATTTTAAATGTATTATTCAAGTTTGGGTGACAGACTAGAATAGTGAAGAATTTTTTGTGTGATTTGGGATGCTATAAGAGGAGAGTTTACTCTTTTATCTCTATTCCAGGAAGCAGGAGATGCTCAAATTTCAGAGTGCTTTTTATTAGAACGACAAGAATTCAAAGCTTATGTATTTGGAGGTATTATTTATTTGTGTGATAATACTTAAACAAAACTGAGATGTTAAGAGTAAGCGCTATCCTGTTCCTTCACCAACTGCTGGCAAACAGCTGAGTAAGCAACAGCAATAAAGGCAACTCCCGATACGTCAAATTGTTTCTTTCAGTTCATGCAAGCGTGTTTTTTCTAAGCAGAGCTGGAGATAGCTGCATTCTTCTATTCAACATGCTCTCTGAAGCCATTTTAAATCTACGTTCTTAGTCATACAATGATCTGCTAATGCTGCAGTGTAATGATAGTCTTGCTTGTGCTATTGTCTCAATGCATGCAAATGAAGATTAAAATAATGTTATCAACTACTAATGATGCATAACTGTTGAATCTGTAATGTCAACTGTAAAGCTGCAAACAAGCCTTTCTTTCTCCCAACAATAAAGTAATCTGGGCTTAGCTATCATTTTCTGTTCAGTGGTTCATGTGTTACGCTAAAAGCTACAACACATAGCAAAGAGTACCACTTACACAGACAACCTAAAATGTAAAAATCTACACAGACCACATTTTGATTTGGGAGTGGAAAAAAAAAATAGAATAAAGCAGTCAGAGCTTTCAACTAGCTTTTTTAAAAGACAAAAGCTGCTGGGTATATAAGGGTATATAAATGAAGACTTCAAGTAAAACCACCTCAGAAGAGGTAAGCTAACAAAGTGTGCCGATGGACTACGGTAAGCAAATTGAGTTAGTAAACAAGGGACAGGAGCAAAATTTCATAGAAAAGTCTGTATATAATCTAGACATTATTAAAAAGCCCTCAAACTTTCTGAATGCTAATGTACCGTCCCATCCAATGCACACAGAATGCTGCTCTTCAGAAACTCGGGGAAGCAGTTTTAGTCTTGGTCTTCAGATAACAAAAACGTAAGGTTAGAACTAGATTGTTTACATAGGCTACCAAGGAGGGTATAGAAACAGTTTTCTTACAGCAGAATGGAAAAAAATAGAGACTTCCAATTTATACACCATCAGCTTCAACCAAAAACTGAGCTTTGATCTGTTCAGAAAGAGGGGAGGAAGACAGAGTTCATATTTCACAGTGAAAAATGTATTAATAGGAAGTGAACAGGTACCACTTATTTCTGCTGCCAAGAGAGGTAAATCCTTCCCTAGTAACAGTGACATTTTCTCAGCTGTCAATGTAGGATTTGCCAGCGGAATCCAAATCCGAGATTTGGTGATTGGATGCTTACATTTCTTCTGAGAAAAACAGAGTAGATCAAAGTCCAAGATAAGATGTAAACATATCAATAGTCATTTAACAAACCCAATTTTCAGCCAATGCGAACCAACAAATTTAACTGCAAAAAGCCACCATAGCAATTGCCTAATGTTAATGCAAGATGATGAGAATACCGTGCAGAGTTTTGTTTAAAAGCATGAAGGTGGCAGCTGCAAAAATCATGCAAAAATATGCAAGAATGGGTTCTCAAAGCTCATCTAAGGATTAGATTAGGGAGGCAAAGAGTAAATCACTTATAATAAGGAGTGACATTAGCTAAGATATGGCACGCCACAGAAGGCAAAGTTACAAGCCAGGGAAAGTCCATTTCAGCGTCTCAGAAAACAAGTCAAAAAAAGATTCCTAGATTAAAATAAATGGTTTGGTTTGCCTTGGTGAACCATTCCCCACAAAAACAGTCTCTGTGTTTTCTTGGTCATTATTCATAGCCTTTGAGATGGATCCACTAGAAAAGGCCACACTAAAGGGTGACTCGTCTGTGCCAGGTTAATCCTTTCTAGACACGGTATATACCCAGAAGTAACAGCTAGCAAACGGGATGCGATTTGACAGGCACTGAGTTCAGCCTACTTTCAACACTGTCCTGACACTGTCCTGAATTTAAACCTGTCACTAGGTTGGGTAGAAAACAACGTTCAAGTAATAACAAATTTAGTGGAGAAGACTGTGGTCAGACATGGGTCTGCGTGTAGCGTTGTTAAGGTGAAGCCTGACACTGGTGATGGGTGGGCTGCCGCGAGCTGACACTCTGCTTAGAAGAAAACCAAAGACAGGAACATCTACAGGTTAGAACCTGGTGGAAAGGAGCAGAGAAACTCTGTGCTTGCAGGAAGCTGATCTATGTTGGGTGATATTCATCTCACCTGGTTTTAAACCCCCATAGCGTGCGTGTGTTGTACGTTACCATTTCAGAAGTGGCTGGAAGCAGTGACGTATTTAAAAGGCTTAAACCAGTAAGCAAATGTACACAAAATGCAGTATTATTAAAGCATTCTAGACTTTTGTATGCAACCTGTAGAGCACAGCCAATCCTGCACCATGCTGCATTTCTCTCCCCATCCTCTCCTCTACAGCTGGGACATGCGCTGTGCTTCCCTCACCCCAAGCACTGGCTATCGCAGTGCTGTTGCCTCTCCCCAGCAACGTGCCAGTGCAGAGCTAATGTACATAGGGTTTTGGGGAACCAGTGGCTGCAGGAGGGAGTTATGCCGAGATAGGGTGTCTCATACCCCAAAGGAAGCACAAAAAATGTTCTTCTCCATAGCGGTGAAGAAACCAGGGGAAAAAAGATCCTAACTCCTCTCTCTCTCTCATTCCCCTAAAGTCACAGCATGTAAGAGACTACCTCTTCCTCACAAATGACCCACTGGCCCCTTTTCCAAGAGATTTAATAATACTGTGACTTAAGTACTTTAATACAGCTATTAACAATGTTATGAGATTCCCCTGACATCAATCACTGCTGAAGGATGGTGACTTACTGCTGCAGAACAACACTGCGAGAACACATTCCACCAAGCATTCTCCCTTTGGGAAGACTCCGTTTCTTATAAATAGTGCTAAGCGACAGAAATAGAATTGTCAGCTGAAAAATTTAATTACTGAAGAAAGAGTCTAAGACCACCCTAAAACATCCCTGACATTCCTGAAAGGAAATAGTCTGATGTTTCCATGTTATAAATTATACATTTGTCCAATTTTGTAAACTGGGGCTAAAGAGGGTTAAAAAGCTTGAAACAACAGTGCTTCACTTGATCCAGAACCATTTCTTTTTAACCTTTTCCATGTTACTGGCAGGAAAAGTGATGTGAGGAGCTGCTGCTCTTGCTCCACAAGTAACCGCAGCTCACAGAGGGCTGCCTGCCTTTCTGCTGGTTTAAATATGGACAAACCAGGTCCCTGTGCAGTCTGTATTCATTCTGACTGCAGAGCATTGCACACAGACTTACAATAAGGCATTCTAATAAAGTGATTAGAATCACTATGGTTCATGCTATAAAGAGCTTAGATTCAGGGACACAAGTCCCTCTGCCTGTGAAAATTCATACCCTCTATTTAACAACAGCCTATCTTCCTTCATATAGCTGTTTTGAGCACAACGGTATTAGCAGTGTGGCCATTTAATAAACTATTTTGCCATACCTTCTTGGAATCAAGACACTAATATTTTATGTCGCTCATCATTTACCCATTCTTTCTATTAATTTTATAGGGAACAATTTTATAGATTTTAAGTATCAGCTCAACACTCAGGATACGCCTTTCACTTGTGTCTGCCAGCTTCAGTTCCAACTGGATATTTGCTGCACGACTTGTTCAGAGATACCCGATCTGAAGACCAACATGACTTTTCAGATTTCTGCCAAGCTGTATTATATTTTTTATGCTTTATCTTGCCCTTTATGTCCACCTTTGACAATACGCAGCTGCTGTTTCTGTGCTGTGTCCCAGTTTAGATTACATTACAATGTAATGCAATGCATAGACATCCATTCAATAAACTTACTAAAATAGAAAGCTTCTCCCTATTAAAATATTGTAAATGCATCTGTAAGAACAGTAGCTAGTTATTGAATGAGATTGGTATGACTCCCAGTAAGCTTGTCTCACTGCCTCGTTTTCTTAAAGATAATAACTGCATTACCAAAATGTCTAAGCATCTCCTTTGTAAAAGAACAACATAAATAAAAGTCCCAGTAGAGGTGAAGGAGCCAAATTTGCATCTGTACATACAGCATATATTTATCTGTACAGCTTTTGTTGTTAATGTTTTTGCTTGTTTAATGATTGATATTTTCAAAGCATTCTCTGCCTGAAGGATATTTTTTGTCAGGAACATTTAGATTTGGGGTTGAAGATTACTGTTCTATTCTTACAGTGAAATTAACTGCACTACTTCAAAGAAAGCTTTTGAAATGTTTCTTATACGTGATGGAAGTACAGATTGACAGCACAATGAACCTCTTCACTATTCTTATGATCAGCAGCTGCTACCCTATTTTTATCAACAACTTCATTACTCCAAGAAATGCTTTTGCAAAATGTGAGTGCTGCTGGTGAGATAATTCCACATGAGCAGACTTCTCCTTACGAATTTTTACAAGCAGGTTCCAAAATCTCACTTCAAGAAGAAACCAACTGCCAAGCCATCCTCCTCCAACACACAAGGCCTCCTCTTCTTTCCACTCACGCTCCAGGTAAGCAAAACCTACTCAGGTCATAGATGGGCATCTCCCAGACACCTTTATGTCATCCCTCTGAGAGCCTCAGCACCGTCCCTAAGGCCTTTGTTGGGCTTCACAACATCACGGGATGCCACTGCTGTATACAGAGCCCAAGATAAGTGCTCAGAACTGGCTTTCCCATGTCGGATGCAATTGCAGGTATCTTCACTTTCAGATCCAGACAGAAAGAATGATAACAGCGTTTTCTGACTGCAGCAAATATATAGACCAATATCACCATGTCGAGGAGGAAAGGATAGAATTTCCGAAGTGGAAGGCGGAATCTGGAGCTCTGTTACCCTCTGTGTCTCTAGAAGCATGAGCAAAGAAGACCTTAACCCAGCATTGTTACTCTGATTACTCCCATCCTTTAGGCATTCACGATCAGGACCTGCTATGCATCAGATAAGTCATTGTGTTGTATGAACTGTGGGCACAGTGCCAAATTATCCCCCAAGAAATATGAAGGAAGGATCAAAAAATACAGTGAGACTCTATTTCTTCAAGTGTAAGGAGAAGTAGGATGCTTTGGGCGCTTTCAGACTGAGCACTGGAAGCCGTGACAGAATCACAGAATCACAGAATGTTTGGGGTTGGAAGGGACCTCTGTGGGTCATCTAGTCCAACCCCCCTGCCGAATCAGGGTCACCTACAGCAGGCTGCACAGGACCTTGACAGGGCAAGGGAAATCCCATCTTTTGACCTGTGTAGGGAATACAGTCTGGCTTGTCAGACTGCATCAGTGATTTCACCCTCTCCGTATGATCTGCCATACTGCCACATGCTTTCAGTTCTCTGATGCATCTCTGTCTGCTCTATGATCCCAAGAAAGAACTTCAGAATAGAGTAGGTTCTCAATAGATAAATTAATATGGAATCATACAAATTTCTCACATATGTATGTATATCCAGTATGCATACTATGGATGTGAAGGGCACGTTAAGTTCACCCAACTATCTCATAGATCTCATACGATGTGTTTTAGCTAGTCATTGTTTCTGTAGAGAGCACTAAGAACAAACAGTACAAGTACATGGACTTGATCCTATGCAATGCATACATTTACAGTTTTTTTCCCTTTTTTTTTTTTTTAATCTAACATGTCTACTGGGCCCCTTTTTGATACACCTACCAATAAAACCTGAAGAAGGAGGGTTGGGCTGTATCTTCTCTTTAGTGTTCTCCTGAATGATGTCCCAGAGCTGCCATATAAACTTTGGATGGAGAATGTAAAATGGCTGGCTTGGATTCTTCCTGCGATGCTGTACGTAGGGAGTGAACAGATTGTAATCTGGCTTCTTATACCACTAGGAGGAAAAAAGTAAGAATTTTTATAATCTTATGGTATCTAATGTGTTTTGAACACTACATGCAAAATAACGTGAATTAGTTTCATTCGGGTTCCTCAGAACAAAAGCAAAGGCAGCAAAGCAGCCTGCACTGGTGGACGCTTCTCCTAGCAAGCCAGTCCTCACACTGGGCTATTCTGCTTCCTTCCTTCATACAGAGACTCCCAATAAACAATTTACCGCAGTGGGACGAGCCAACCTCATCTCCCACTCACAAGCCCTCATTAAACACGGGGTTCAAAGAGCCTCGACACAAGACCCGGGCAGGGGGGTGAATCTTCCTTGGAAAGCATCCCTGTCCCCACTGGCAGCGGCAGCAGCAGCACAGGGAGCCGGCTGACAGCCGCCTGCACAGGAGCCAGGCAGCCTCCGGCATCTTCTGCTAAGGACGTTCAGCAGATGAAGGTTTACTTTCTACTTTGCAGCACCGCTCAGCTCTGAGCTCCCCTTGCCAAGAGCCATCAGGCCAACTGGTCCACCGGAGCTGCAGCACCAGCCAAGGCAGAGACTCCCCCGGTGACGACCAGACGAACGTCTGCTGCTCTCAGCGTGGGGGTGGACAGCGGGGCACAGATGGCTGTGGGCGAGGGGATGCAGAGGGAAGTCTGGTGGGGAGGAGAACTGAGACACGGGGAAGGCGCCAAGAGAGATTTGCATTAGGGTGTTGTATTTTGTCTGGGAAGGCAGAGGGAAAGGTGGGAAAAACCGGATGTAATTCTTCACCTTTCCTGATAAAACCTCCTTCTGAAACCCAGCGATGGTCCCTCCTTGGCAAACACATAGAAAACTCACTGTTATGTGAAAACACTAATATTTTATAAAAAAAACCCATCATGCATCTATCCTAGCATCTCAGAGCAGTCCACTCCAGTGCAAATGCTGGCTACTAAAAAGCTTTTGACCAATAAACCAATTTTGACCAACTCATGCACATATAGCACTCCCCACTCCTTAGATAACGACAGACTTTGGGGTTCATTGTGGCAAGTGAGAACCAAGAGACTGCAGTACTAAATACGTTCATTTTCTCCAGCGCTTTCAGACTAATTGGGAAGAAAAGTCCGAGCAGACATCTTACCACATTCAGATTTGCAGAGTAGGGGGCAGGATCCCAGGCTACTAAGATAACATCTTTGTACAAGGAGCTGTCGACAAAGTGATGGTTTGGGTTGGTGAGAATCTGCGAACACAGATGCAAGGAAGTGCACAGCATTAAAAGCACGTGGGATCCAGAAAAATGGTAAATTCCTTCTGTAAAATGAACAGTCCTCCCCATGCTGCTGTTTGTTCTGCTTTAATTCTGGGTGATTTTAAGCAACTTGTTTTGTTAAGAAAATATATTAAAAAGAGCTTAGCTGTAAACAGCACTCATGACAGTTTGAAGTAGCAGTATGCTGAATTACTCTCCATCTGTGAGGGATGTGAGGGGACCACTTGAGATGCTGCATAATTGTATATCAACACTACTGTGTTTTCTGGAACTTGAAAACGAAAGCTACAGTATTTCAGACTATCTGCAGGATCCTCTTCTTGGACACAGAGCAGCCTTCTTTGAAAGGCTACAGCCCCCAAGGATAACATCTTCTTCCCCCCCATTTTGGTTGCTTTCTCATTTCAACAGCAAGACAGTCTCATTTCAAGTAACTCCAAAAAGGCAAATTAGACTGTGACTGTAAAACCTGACACACCTAGAAAAATAATTCCAGGAACAGGCATGTAATAGGACTATTTCTGAAGTAACTGTCGTATTGCTCTGATCTACTGCTCTCATGTAACTCCCTCCCGCATCTCTTGGTACTCTGCCCAATTCTGCTGCCCCACTGGAAGTTTCCTTCTCACTCCTGCTGTCTTATCCCTTCCCGGACCCTCCATGCCTAACCAGATCTCTCTGATCCCTGGTGCATCCAATTTCAGGCAGGACTGAGCTGAATGATTTCAGCATTGGTTGAAACAGCATGAATTTGGCTCCAGCTGTTAAACATTCCAGACAAATAAATTCATACTAATTTTCATTTCCCTTTAGGATCCAATGAGCCATATTTGATTATGCGTATTTTTCTTCAGAAAAATAATATTGTTGCCATAGCAATATTCTTCCTACCATAAACTTTGAGCTTAACGACTTTCCATCAGCCTTCTACAACAAGAACAGAATTAGTCGTGCTGCCATCAGCATCCCCAACTCCATTTCTCAGAGCAGTTTTTGCCTGAGAACATAAACTCCTTTTTTGAGAGCACAGAGCAAACAGACCAAAAGGTCAAGCTTTTAAAAGCTCAGTTCTGCAGTTACCACAAAGGAGCTCTTATTTGCCTTTCGGCGAGCAAGAGTCCTTTGGAGGTGGTGTCCACACAAATTTCGCTCTTATTGAGTATTGCATTCATATGTATGAGATGAGTTTCTTCTGGAATAACAATATCTGTTGTGGCTGCACTGGCTTCCTTCGCGTCCTTTGGGCTTTCACAGCAGAGAACAGGAGGGAAGAAAAGGGCCACAACCAGCTTCTAATCGCATGAATGCAGGAATTTCCAACAGTGAGGAGGGAAGGAGGGTCAGAAAACCTGTGCAGATAACCCATCTTCAGTACTGGTAGGCAAAGCAACTTTCATCAAGTGGCCTGTGCAGATGTCACTCCCGGAGAGGGGAAGGCCCGTTTCTCAGCAGGTGGCCAGAGCATCATGGGTGGCTCCCGACCTCTCCAAAGAAGCAGAAAGGTGGTGGGAATCCGAACAGTTGTGAGGAAGCTGTGTGAGCTGACCTGGCCTGAATTTTAGTTATGCCCTGTGTTTTCTTCAGAGGCCTTGTAGATAGCAAGCAGAGAAGACCATGGGACTCTCCATTACCAGCCCAGCAGGATCGTACTGCAGCAGCTCTGGGAGCCAGGAGAACCCCAGCCTGCCTAGAGCAGCAGAGCAGCTCATTTAGTTGTTTAATATCTCTGAATTCTCCGGGGAGATAACAAAGCTCACGTCACTCCCTGGAGGCATTTCTTTCTTCTCCTACAGGAAGCCTACTGAAACTAGTCAATTCAGTAAAGTTTCTAAGCCCTCCTCCTTGCCCAGCACAGGAGTTCAGGCATGGTCAGCACTAGGATGTTTTGGCTAACAGTAAAACAAAGAACAGTCAAAGAAATGGGGAAAAAAAACCAACAAAAAACAAAAAGTAAAATAAAAGACATTAAGATCAATGTTCTCCAATACAATGATTTCAGAAGTAAGATATTTCTGCTTTCTTCCCTTTAGCAAAAGAAAGGGGGCATATTTGACCCAGATCACTTCAAAGCTCTAGTCTGTCCTGCAGTCTCACAAAGTGCTACAAAACAAGCGTGAAGGGAATGACAGGGAACAGTCCTCTCCACCGTGGCAAACAACGCGACCTTCTACACACAGAGAACACACCCACCAAGGATGGACTTTGCATGGGCAAGTCACTCAAAGAAGACAAAGAAGAAGAAAAAATGAATTCACAAGAGTAACAGTAAATGAAAATTTTGCTCTCATTCGGCAAGAATCAGTAAGTATAGTGCATGCTACAAGACCAACCATACTATTGGCACTGACTAATTAAAGTCACCATTTCAGTATGTCATAAAATTTCACAGTAATTCTGTTGTTGCTTTTTGGCTGCACTTCATGAAGAGGAAAGAGACTTGGTTTGCCCAAGACCAGAGTTCAGGCAATAGTTTCTTCAAAATTGGAAAGCTACTCTCAACCATAAGGTGTCACTGTAGTTCAATGCACAATTGTTTGTTGACACCCATATGCAAAAAAGTACCATTTTCTGTTTCCATTCAGATAAGCAAACTCACTTTACCTGTAACACCCAGTGTACACTAAAGTTTTTTACTAGTTCATTCCAATTTTTTAAAGAACGATGACTTGCCTGAAGTTGTGTATCACGACAACTTGGTTCCCATTTCTTTCGCCTTCCAGCGAGGAAATAATTGGGGAACTAGAGAATATGAGAAAAGAGCTTTGGGATCCCCACAGCCTGGGCTTTGTGAAGATCCCAGAGGCAGTGTGGTGAAGGCCTTCTGTACTGATAGCTCTGACACCCTGCAGAGCCTTTACGGATGTAGGGCACATGAGAAACTTTACAAACCAATTCTCTGAAACAAAAAGATCAAGTAGCTACTGCAATCACTCTACGCTGACAGCAGCATGAACATCCCTGGAAGGGAGAGCTTTTACCTGCTCTACATCACGACTGTTAAATCACTAGCTGTTTCCCAGACTACCCAACACTTTCTCAGAAGATATTAATTTAATGTCATATTGTACAGAAGTGACATTGACTTGAATTCACAAAAGGAAGATCTTACCTGAGAGTTAATGATCCGCATCGTTGTTTTATTTCCAACATCTTTTTCATAGCCACGTGTTGGAGCAGAATTAAATCTTAGAACGGCATCATGAGAATCTAGGAGCATAAGTGGGGGAGTCATTTTCATTTTTCTTAGTAGTATAGAACAGTAAAATAAAATAAATGAGCAAAACTAACATAAAATTTACACATTTCTCCTAATCTTGATATTCTAAAGATGAGAAACATTCTACTACACACAAAAAAAAATCGGCTTGCATCTGCCATATGTTATTAACATTATGAAAATCCACCAGAAAAAAGTTCAGAATAATCTATTAATTTAGCTTGCAATACTTCAACATTTCCCTTAATTGGATAAATTTAATGTGGGAAGGTTATTAGTACACCCAGTACACACAATTGCTTGCTATTTCTATTACAAAAGTTACAAATAATTACTCCATGCAAAAGCATGTTAATTGCAAGGATATCTAATTGTGCATTTGAACGAATAACAACATTTAACTATAAGCTTGTGCTTCATCGTGTTTTACAGTATCTGAAAAACTCAAACTAACCCAAACCTATTAATCCTTCTTATGTACTTATTCTCAAGGTCAGTAGAAGTCTTAAAGAGTCTCTGCAGGGAAGTCAGCCCACAAACCTGCTCACATACAGAAACCTGAGGATCCCTTGGTAGCAAAGAGCTAACTGAGCTGAACTGTCAAAGTTTCCCCATGAGCTGTTGACCTCAGAGTCACGCAGAATAGAAAGCAGCTATAGGTCAAGTATGGGTCAAGGGCAGACGCTATGTGCAAGCCTCTGCTGGATAAAAGATAATCACCCTCCCAGTGCCTTTTTTTTAAGAGGATCTCAAAGCCCTCAAAGAGGGAGAGTAAGAAATTATCTCCATTGCCCAGAAATGCACTGTTCCTGTCAACAGCCCCCTATTTGGTCTATTTATCCCTTCCGTTGATGGAAGCAGAGAATACGATTCAGGCCACAATGGGCATGTAACGCCTTAACCCACAGGCAGTTTATACAGTTGTTTATCTCTCATCACTTATAATGTGGTTGCCTGTAGCTCAAAAATGGAGGAGGCAGAAGTTTCCAAAGATAGCCAACATGCTTCAATGGAGTTCAGGCCTGATCCTATCAAACTGGCATCTTCCATAGTTCACATCTTTACTCCACACTTGTAACTCCAGACAAGAAAATGTTATGTGGCATGAAGCTGGCAGTCCAATCTCAGCCATATATGCTTGCTTTAACATGTTGTGTCTGAAAAAGAGAGATTTTGCCAAATGTCCACCGAGTCCAACTCCTCAGGAGCTAAGAAGGACTGGAGGTTTATTCTATGTCCCTATGCAAGGACAACACTAGCCTCAACATCTATCCTTCCTCTGCCTAAACATAAGCACTCTGATTGTGTAGGAGCTACAAATTTGGACCTGCATTTGACAACTTATTGACAATCTGTTGACTGAGAACTGGGAATCAGGTTGGGAAATGGGAATTGTATGGTCGATAAGTTGAGAGACAGTGCACTGCATTTTGAACATTATTCATGCTGGTTCTTCATATCAAGAGTAAACACCTTTCCTTCCCCATAAAATAGATGATCAAGACACAGCCTAACATTGATAACACCTGATTTTGAGTCAACCGATTTTAATCTTAATAGGAATTTGGAGATAACCATTTTAAACATATAAAGGATTGCGTGTTGATGGCAGATCCCTTCCTGATGATGCCAAAACAACTGGGTCTCCCATTAAACAGCACGATTACGATGGGAGTGTTTGCTGTACTTGCACAGTATTTCCACACCTAGTTTCATTCAAAAACAGTCGGAGGGGTGGGAGGGAGGAGCGCAAAAGGAAGAACTCAAATTAACATTTCTGTCTGTGTTTCTAATAGGAGCACAGAAGAGGGAGCTAAAGGCCTATGAAGAGAAAGGGCCTCTGCTGCTGCTCTCCTAAGCGGTTTTTTTTTAGTTCGGGAGGATAAATAGTAAAAGCCTGCAGCAACTTCATCAACCAAGGCTGTGCAGCCCATGGCCCAAAGACCAGAACTCCCGCATGGGGAGTTCCCCACTCCCCAGCGATGCCAACTTTGCCGTGCCTCTACAGTCACAGAGGAGCTCAGGACAGGTGCCAGGCTGACTCCATGGAGCAGCATCACCGGCCGCCCAAGGTGCCTCCAAACTGGCAGGTTTGCTCACATTTTCAGCCACGAGCTGGTAGCCCTGGTGCCGGCTCTGGGAGAGGACAGTCCTCTCCTACAGCTCTGGATGCACAAGCAAAAAGAGCATCTCGAACAGACTCGTCTTTCTCTTCCCAGTCAGACTTCTCACTTTTTCAATGACTAGAGAGCAGATGGAAAGGCATGGCCAAGAGCTCACCTGTAACACATACTATGTGGACTCTGAAGGTGAAGTATAACTTCTTCCCCGTGAGAATAATAATACAAACAGATGCTGGACCTTACATTTTCCATTTTAAGTGGGAAACACTGGCACTTCCCAGGAGCCACGGTGACCACTAAGACTCTGTCCTGGTTTCAGCTGGGATAGAGTTAATTTTCTTCCTAGCTGTTGTGTTTCGGATTTAGTATGAGAAGAATGCTGATAACACTGATGTTGTTAGCTCTTGCTAAGAAATCAAGGACTTTTTCCAGTCTCACATGTTCAGCTAATGAGCAGGTATGCAGGAGCTGGGAGGGAGCATAGCCAGGCAGACAGGCCAAGCTGGACAAAGGAAATATTCCATACCATAGACATCATGCTGAGTTTATAAAGGAGGGTTGCCCCAGCAGAAGGAATCCTTTTATTCCCCCCCCCCTCTTTGCCATGAGTTTGAATCCTTCCTTTCTGGTCCATGAATCTGAACTTCTCTGGGAGTTTAGTCTTGTTCAAGAGTTTCATGAAATTCACAAAATCTGCGAGTTCTGGGTTCCGTGATCGCTACTCGGAAACTGGCTGCAAATCGGTCATGGGGTGGTGAGAAAAACACTGTATCGTGTATAGCTTGTTTTGAATATTCAGTAGTAGTAGTAATAGTAGTAAGACAGCAAAGGAAATATTACTAAATTGTCTTTATCTCAACCCACGAGTTTTACCTTTTGTCCATTTCTCCTCCCCATCCCTCTGGGAGGGGGGGGGAAGGGGGAGGGGTGAGCAAGTGGCTGTCTGGTGCTTGGTTGCCAGCTGCCGGGTTAAATCACGACAGACCCATAGGTTTGTACCAAGCCCTTCTGGGATGGCTGTAAGCAGTCAGTTGGCCCCCCACGGTTCTGGGCCAAATTCTCTGCTCAGTCACAAGGCCCATAGCCTGGAAGACACTTACAGCAAACCTTCTGTGAATCCTACTGTCCCACACATTTTCCCATACAACAGGCAGAAGAAGATCCGTAACTTCTGTGTTGGCCTTACCAAACAGCATCTCCTCCCTTTAGGTGGCATCAGATGACAATTTCCCAATTAAATCAAAAGTTCTTCCTCAGAGAATGGCATAAACTTTCTGTGCCCAGACTGTTCCCAAAAAAATGGGTGCACACAGGAGCACACGGGCCCCAGGTACCACGTCAAGCACCAAAGTCCACATCTGGGCTGCACCTGAGTGTGCAAACATATCATGATGCATGGTGTAATATGTAACTATGTAAATGTGTCACCACGTGCTATGGATTCTCCAGTACAGCATTAATCTATGCTGATGTAAACTGAGTGTACTGGGCAACACTGACAGAATCCAGGATATTTCCATCCAGGATAACACACTGGAGAAGGGAGAAACTGTTAAGCTTTTTCACCCCAAAGATTTCTGAATCAGTGGGGTTCCCTGTGAAATTGGGGGTTATCCTGGTGTGATTTTAGCTGCAGGGCAGCTGGGCACCCTTGCTGTGCTGAAAGCTTATTAGAGTAGTTTAATAATGATAGCAGCTCTAACATATCCCAGGGATTTAAAGGAAACCCATCTGTGCCAAAGAGATGATACAGTGGGATGAAGCAAGTATTGGGATACGAAATCCTGGAAGATGGGAGGATTAAATGAGTGAACATCAAAAGGTTTTTATAGAGAGCTGAAGGGAGATAACTCTTCTTGCTCCAGAAGCAAGTTTGAGACACACATTTCATCCTTCTTTTGGCGCTATTAGCATACTGCACGTGTACTACTAAAATGAAGAACTACTGAGATGTTATGACGAGTAGTAGCACTCATTTTTGAAAAGAAAAAATAAAACTGACCTGGATTAGTTTTATGCCTCCACAATCCTCTTCTGAATAGCTACCACAAAACTCCCACCCTGAAGCTGGGAATTCTGTGCGACGTTGACGTCTCACCAGACCGGTAAGCTCACTGACTGAGTGCAGCAATGGAAAAACAACGGGCAGAGATACTTGGACTCATTTAAACTTGACCTCAGTGCATGAAGCTACTCAAGCGTCTGAATTCTGTATGTCTGTGAACTCTAAACATGCAAGAGATGAAGAGGATGCTCTACAGCTTCTTGGCATGGGGACAAAGCTGGGACAGCAATACAACTAGCAGTTTCTCTATGAGCTGCCACAGAATACAGACAGGTACAACACAGCTTTACAGAACAAAACCTGAACAGGGCTCTAATCTGCTGAAGAAATAAACACATGTTGCACAAAACACCAAGTATGGCAGATCGGATGAAACCACTACAAGCTATAAGATGGCATCATTGTTTTCTTTAAACAAATTATGACTTCAGGCCTGATTTTACTTTCAGTTATACTGTCCTGAAAGGCAACAGCTTCACTGAAGTTCATAAGCTCCCATTCACGTAACACCGGTGAGAGAGAACAACCAGACTTTACAGACCTCTACTCATTCTGAGTAGAATGAACCTTTTGGAAGACAAACATGAACACACACATTTACAAACATATGCACATAAATAGATGCATCTCACCCACCTATTTCATCCCCTAGAGAGGAGTTCAGTATTGCACCAGCAGACATAACTACGGCACAGCTCCCAAAGCCATGTGTATACAATTTGCCCAGTGGAATTTGAGGAACATGCTTTTCCCATCCAAGAGTGGAGAAGGGAGCCTCCTTGCCATCTATTGTCTTCACATTCACCCTTTCTTTTAGCTCGCAGAATAGCTGGTCTCCTGTCAACTTGGAGTTCCGTTTCCCCTTGAACCGCACCCCATGCTTATTGGTGCTCAAATAATCTTTCATCGCCTTCTGCAGTCGAGGGTTTAGCATCTTGGAAGAGACATCCCCTTTCCAAAGCTTGTAAAGAAAGGATTTCGACATTGTGGAATACAGCCCATCCCAGTCATCAGATTCATCAAGCATCTGGCGTCTCCTGTGCTTTGTGCTCCTTCTCCTCATTCTTCTCTGACGGCTCCAGTCGTTCTGTAAAATACTTACTTTTGGACTATCCTCATCGGCTGAGATGAATTTTGCTGTCTCTTGAAGGTGGTTGTGAGACCGAGGCTGACCAGCAGCAAATAAATAATCATCATTCACTTGGTAGAAAGCACTTTTTGATTTTCTTCCTATCTGGGATGGAAAAAACTCATCTTCATTTCTAAAGGCATCTTCCAAATCAGTCCATTTCTTAATACTTCCAGTCCCAGATTTAAATGTACCTAAGAGATCTTCATTAAGAAGTACCTCATTCCCATCGATGGTTTCAGAGAACGACAGATCGTGTATGGCTCCCATGATGACTCTCTGCTTGCCCTGAAGGGGCAGAAGCCTCTTAGTTTCAACGTATGAAAAGGAACTTGGAACTGGTTCAGCAGTGTTGCTATCTGTAAAATAGATGAATATCACCAGAAAAAGCAGACCCCATGCAAAGATCCCAAACAGCATGAGTTGTTTCCATTGCTTCAAGTTAGGTTTCATGGCAATGCCTTTACCAGCTCCTCTGTGCCTTGAAGTATTGGTGAAGCAAAATGAAACCTAGAAAGAACATCAAATATTAACCAAGAATGGTTCTAAAAACAGACACAATTCAGAAATATCTTAACACGCCTTGATAGAAGGCGCAGAATTAATCTCAAGCTGTAGCACGGAGGATTCAGAAGCAGAAGCAAACTCCAGAGCCTGCAGACTCTGTAGGAGTGACACGCTTTGGCTGTAACCACACAGTGACAGCTGCTAGCTACAAAAGAAGCTGGTGGCCAGTTTCTACAGTAACACTGGATCCTGCCTTCGGGGAGATCATGTGCCCGCCTGCTTCTGCTATACTGAGCGCAGCATTAAGAGAAAAAAAAAAAAAACAGCCCACGCCTGGCTGCATGCACAGTGGGGACAATATTAGCTGTCTTCTCTTTTGCCATCAGAAGTCCTTATGCAGTGGGACTATGAGCAAGCGTGTCCCCAAAGGGATCAGGCAGGGAGCACAGACTCTCAGCCGGACAGCCCTCCTCTGCCCACAGCCCCGAAAAGGCAGTGCTCTGTGGGTATCGTCAAAGGGGAGCAGAGGAGAGCATCACACAAGCAGGTCGGAGGTAAACCTTTTCTTCTCAGCTGGTATGAACTGGCACAGCATCAGTGGGCCACATCATTTGCTGGGGAGCGCAGCCCAGGATCACACCCAAATATGAGAGTGACTGTTGTACCTCTGCTATGCATGCCACACGCTCAGCGAGGTGGCACGAAGGAGTTCTGCACGTCAAGGCGTGAGGGGTTTGCATTTTCCAGAAAAGGGGATGATGGCACAACTAACTAAATACATGCCGTTATGATAATGCTACAGATTTACATAAAGTGAGTGGGTTCAGAATGCCAGACCTAGACTTGGAAATCTGTGCTCTACTAATACTTGGGGATTTTGGACAGCTTGTGCGTTATTGGAGGGATGCATGGTCCAACATGAAATAAAGTCTGACTGAGGGGGCTGTGTTCCAAGGAAAATACACTAACACATTGCTGGACCATCACGCACACTATGCCCTCAAACGAACTCACTTGCTTAATCAAGTGGTGTGGGCATGGGTGGCAAAGCTGGCTGAAGAATCTCCGGCCATACCTTATATGCCTTATCATTCGCCTCTCTGAACCATAGTCATAGCCACCCTCAGTTGCTACGCGGCAGCGCAACTCAACATACTACTTAGTGACAGACCACTCACTTGATCAGGATTAAAAATAAGCCCTTTCTTCTGGAGTTTTTTTCCTAACCCAGTTTGTTTCAATAACCACTTAATGGTGGGACTTAGGAGCCACTTGTACCAGCCAGCAGTGACCAGAAAAGGGAGAAGCAGAGCGGTGACGGACTTGGACTTCATTAGCAGCCTGTGCCTCAGGAGCCACCATCTCATCACACCGCATCTGATCAGCACACGCAGCTCTACACACCTCTGATAACACACTGCCTGCTTGTACCTGACCATCAGGAGGGACCAAGACCACAGCCACCGTATGCTATCACCTTTCTGAAAGCCGCTGAAGTACCCCAAAGCTGAGCACAAAGCGTAGACTGCAGCTGTAACTAAGGCTGCGTTTCACCTTGAAAAGAAACTGTCAATAACACTGGCGTAAGGTGTTCTCCGTTCTGTCCGTTGTTCCTGCACCATGCCTCTGCCAACACCCCTGTGTGCAGAGCTGGCACATTACAAACCAGACCAGTAAACCAACAGTGGAGGGTTAGGGTGGGGAAATATATGTCTGACTTTTTTTTTTTGGTTTGGGTTATTTTTAAACTGGGTCAGCCCTTCTTTCCACTTGCATGTGGCTGCGCATCCAGTTGTTTCAGCAGAAACAAGGAGATTGCCTACCACAGTGCAGAGGCGAGAACAAACCGCAGGTGGTACTAGCAGGGCTACTTCAGGCTAGCATTTCTGCTGACCTCCTGGGAACGTGAGGCCACAGCATTACATTTCCAAACAGTCTATTTTAATGATACAGACAAAGCCTAGAACATTAAAAAAAGGAAGCTGACTTTGGGGCTCAAGGCAGCGTCCAAACAGAAAGAGGATTCATAATGTCACACTTGGATGACCAAATTTCATTGAAAACACATTCACTTCTAACACACTGGGGGGGGGGGGAAA
>Ga0065711_1006419_pt1 | contig 26188 bp, 13 predicted proteins | sample Hoacrofraction12_FD_59098 | JGI IMG/M metagenome (GOLD analysis project Ga0065711, IMG submission 59098) | Hoatzin crop microbial communities from Cojedes, Venezuela - Epithelial fraction 12 v2 (version 2) | ecosystem: Host-associated > Birds > Digestive system > Esophagus > Crop | place... | reverse complement strand
GACACCACTAGTTACCAGCCTCCAACTAGACTCAGCGCCACTGATGACAACCCTCTGAGTTCTGCCATTCAGCCAGTTCTCTATCCACTTCACCGACCACTCATCCAGCCCACGCTTCCTGAGCTTCCCTAGGAGGATATCATGGATAAAATGAAGGACTTGAACTGACTTTGGGCTTAAGGGGCATTCAGAATATATCGCTTCTAGACTTCTAGAAGAAAGGAGGTAAAATTACCAGAACAGGGATTTCGAAGATGACCTGTAAGATTTCCTCCTGAAGTGAACAAAATTTATGTGTACAGAATAGGAGACTAACAGCAAGGTGAAGAGAAGTTCCAGCTGGAAGCTTTGAAAATTTTGGAAGCAGTGAGGACAACAAGAACACAAGCTAATGCCATGGGAATTAAAATACATTTATGTTTAGCCCTTAGAGGAATTAATATGAATTTAGACATGTTTATGTTTATTGTCTACTATATTAATTTTGATCTGATGTTAAAGAACTCCTGCTCTTTACTGAGTCACTAAACAGATTGTTCTTTGTTCTCTAGATATTCCATCTCAGTATTTTTTTTATTTCTTTACAAATTTCTTTGCAAATTCTCAAATCCCTCACCAATTTGTTATGCCAATTTTTCCAAACTCAATTTATAGTTTGTATGAATCTGGTCCTAAAAAGGACATCCAAATATGAATAACAATATGATAACTACCATCTATGATAATTTTCATCTATAAAAATATATTTTCCCTAATGATATTACAGCTACCATAAAAAAAACATTTTCAGTAAATCAGAAATAGGCTCTTAGGGCATGTAAAGTGTCTAGATGAAGAATCAAGAGAGTAACTTCAGATTAATACTATTTGTGAAATCACCAAATATATTAAGATGTTTACTTTTCCTTTGAGAGCTCATATATGGAAAGTAAATGGCTTTCAAAATATCTGACCAGACTAGTTTAAATCCACATTCCCTGGACTAACCTGACTCTCCTATAATTTCTCTTCCTCCCTTCAATTTGTGACATCTCAGATGTGTCTCTCAATGCTTGAACTTTTTGGTTGTGATTGAATCTCGCTTCTAGAATGAGCTCAGTATTTTGTCAGCGCACTTTCCCGAGACACATCACCTGCTGTAGTTCACATCTATAAGGTGAGGGTCTCAGACAGTAGTTGAATACAGAATTCTTCAGATTTCTCTTTCCTGATGAGTGTTTTGTCCATCCTTTCTCACAATGCTGCAGAGATGAGCAAAATTTTCTTTTGTAGGAGGAATGGGAAAAGAAGAAAGTGATTTGAACTACGTTTTCTCAACATGTAAATGGGAACTAGAGTGCATATGCACAATTGCATTTAGCAGTAGATTTTATCATCATCTAACGTGCTAATAATGTAATTTAAATCTGAAGAAGTCCTAATAGAATTTTAATTTATAAGGCCTCTGAATTACATCTCTGCAGTTCTAATTTTGTGTGTCTTTAATCTCGTCTATAGGTTTAAAACTAGCATTTGACTGATTATAAACTACAGCAAGTTTATGCATTTCTTTGGCTTAAATAAGGTGGGGTTTTTTAGCAGGAACTGGACATTTTCTAAAAGAATAACTTTATCTCAGAATTGTAAAATAAGGTAGATTCTCTTCTAACAATAAGGGACATCAGCTCTGTGTACATTCATTTCTATTGTTGATTGTTTACCACGGCCAGACTTTCTTGAGAATACCAGGATCTGGGACCATCATCTAAAGAGTTAGTCTATTTTGAGATAAAAAATTCATTTAAATAGTCATATTAATTGATACATTTAAAAACATATTCAATATCTATTTTATATCACTGTTTAAGTAGAAAAATATTGTAATGCTTGATATCAATACAGTATTTTATTCAGTGTAAATTTTAGTTTTATGAGAAAATTAATATCTTAAAAAAAAGAAAAGGAAAGAAAAATTCCCCACATATTTAGTCCATATTACTAAATAGTCAGAACCTAAGAAACAGTTAGATAAAATTTAAGAAAGTTAATTGATAATGGCTCATGATTATCAGAAGATAAAATGCAAAGAACTTCATAAACTCGATATACACATCACTGTGAAAGTTATATATTATCACATTTTGAGATAGAGAAAGAATAACTGAAGAATAAATATGAAACAATAAAAATATGATACCATAAAAAAAGAGGAGGGGAAACTTTTTAGAGTAGTTATGATAGCAAAACAGACAAAGGACAGTATGCTTGTTAACGAACGCTAAACAGTTTCTGTTCTTGACTCTACTTTGAAGGACATAGTATCAAGAATGTCTCAGAACAAATTACAATCACCTGACAGTAGTCCTTTCCATGGAGGGAATTCATATCTAAAACAGCATAAGTATTTGTGGAAAAAAAAATGAATTTACCATATGAATCAAAATTAGGCAAGGAGAAAAAGTGAGAAGTGATGAAATCACTGTCAGTGAAAACAGGAAAAAAAGAAAGCTAATAAGTTAGCTGGGGATGAGAAACATATCTTGAAATTCACAAAGGAAGAAAAATTTGAGTTTTCTTGGCATTCAGTTTATACTTTTACTTTTTCAAGACTGAAGATAGACCTAGCTGGTTTATGTAGGTCCTGTGGCATTAAATCAAGGTAAAAATATGTATTTTTCTTACATTTTTTTCCTTTAATAGTTTATGTTATTGCTTTTTAAAGTCCTAAAGAGGTATGTTTTAAAGTAAAATAAAGATCCAAACTTGTCTGTACTTAGGTTCGTTTTGTTCTTTACCTGTACACAGTCTCATGAGCTGCAAAGGAATATCTGTGTTTTAAATCACGCTCATGTAGGTAACTGCAGTAACAGTGGTTTAATACTGTCTGTGTAGGTCACTAATGGAAGAATCACTCAGAATACAGATTTTTTTTTTTTTTTAAATAAGGAAATGTGCTACTACCATTACATGTCAGTCTTCTGTTGGCATGTGCAGTGAATGTGTAACTACTGACATCTAGAAACTAATTGTTCTTGTATAGCACTATACTATATTTGGTTTTTTCAGTCTACAGCCATGATGGAAAACCCTAGCATCCAGTTTTAATTGTTTCTTTCCTCTTATGCAGTAAGGTGCTGTTGATCTTTTAACCAGCTGTCTCAGATAAGTAACCAGATCCCCTAGTCTTAAATCTAGGAGTTTTTTGGACTGCTTCAGCAAGCTTAGCCAGGTAATTAGAAATTCAGGACCAAGTCTGAAATATTTGTAGAAAAATTGTTTAGGTAAGTTGAGTAGGATCATACACTCTTGTGAATGCAGCCATAATGCATTAAATTAAATAACTGCAATATAATTTTGTGTTTGAAATGGTTTACTGTAACAAATATCCAGTTGTTACTTTGTCTTGCTTTTATACATATTTGAAACGTGAAGATCTTGAGAGGAATAAGGCTTTTTTTTCTCCTTCTTTTTAAGTATGGGTGGTCTATGTATCAAAGCGTACAAGCTGTTTCCTGTTCTCTCAAGTAAATCATAATATGATGGATGAAACAACAGGTGTTCATTTCATAATTGCCCCAGTGAAAATAATTTATCATCTGAGCACAACACCCACTAGGAAGCTTGGAACACTCACTATATTTGTTATCATATCAGAAGAAAAACCTTACAAAATATATAGATATCTCTGCTACATTCAGGTTTGCCTGGATATAGCCTGTTTTCTGAGCATTTGATTTGCCTGTTATGTATATTGATAAATATGTAGTTCACGTTTTTCAGAATGACTTAGGAGCCTTAAACCAAGTTTCAGCTGAATTCTATGACTTGGAAGAGGGATTAAGCTTTAACTCCTACAGACCTGCTCTAACTGACTTTTATGTTGATCAATAGAGAAAAGATTTTTGAGGTATTATTTGACCCTAGAGTCAGATTGAATAATTAATTATGATATAATATGTTTATAGCTTTTGCATATAAGGTAGAACTTAAATAAATATATGGAGAGGAAAGGACTATTTCTGCCTTCAAGAGCTTAAGCTTTCATCTGGACTGACAAGACTGAGATTGAGATGCTTCCCCTTGAATTACTGGAAGTTAATGAGTAGGGTCATCTTTTCAGTTTATGAATTCTTTTCTCAAAAAAAATGGTGAGAGGAAGACTGGGAATATGGACAGCCTACAAAAAAAGCTTCCACTTAAGATCTTCCAAAGTTACATCTAGCCTAAAGTTTCAATTTATTAGTTCAGTGTTGTGCTCAGGCTAATCATTTTCGGTTTCAAGAAGGCTGGCATCTGGTTTACTTAGAACATAGGTAGAACGTGCTCATGTCTGCCTGCCAGACTCTATATATCCATATAGACACCTTGAAATCAGTATCCTATATAATATTTGGCAGCTGTAGATTTCTCTGCATCATTAGTGAGCTTGTTGAGTTGGTACTGCAGAAGTACTTTCAGTATCAGCGGTGATGCATTAATCGTTTGCAAAGACCAACACGTGGAGTGGAGAGCACTTAAATACATTGTTTAAATCTTTATTTTGAATCACTAAGCAAGATTTACATAGTGCAAAACTCTGTGCTGGCGTCGTGAATGTGTGTGAACTTCACAGCATATATTTGATTTTGGCACTTAGTGTGAAGCTATACACTGGAAGAACTGACTTCCATTTTGTAGTTCCTAAGGGATGCTATGCATTAATGCTCTCCACTAGCTTCATGAGGCTTCAAAGTGCTCAATAACTTCAGTATTATGCTATTAATGTGAACCCTACAGGGACAGATTAGTCATTCATAACCAGTTAAGATTTTGTGTACTATGTGTTTGTTTCCTTTTAGGAAATATTACTTTGCTATCAAATAGAAATATATAAACAAAAGTAAAAAAGACAGGTATAACTTTAAGGTCCTGTGGTCATTGACACACTCTTTTTAAGATTAGAAAGCATTTATTCTCTGTTAATTCTCATTTATATTGGCTGGGTTCTCTGGATGATTTGCATGCTATACTGCAATTATTCCACTAGGAATTGCTTTGATGTTACATTTAAAATTAATGTATTTATTCAGGTCAGAAGCAGAATCATCACACTCTGAAATGTATGCTGATAAAAATTGTTTTAATTTAATTAGAGCTGTATAAGCTAAAAATATCTATATTGATATGTGCATACATTGAGATATGCTGTGGTATAGTTCTAGGTGATAGTTTTTTAAATCTCTTAAAGTCCCATTACAATATGAATGCTGAGAAACTAGATTGACCATCAAGAAAGTAAAGATCTAGACAGAGAATGCATGTATGGTTTTTTAATTTACTTTTATTCCTTTATGTAGTTTCCAAGATGTCATTGAAATACTGCTGCATTGTAAAGAAATGACTTCTTGTACAAAGCATGGCTGAAGAAGTGAAAATGACCTTACATAGGAGGATAACAAGGTAACATAAATGAGATATACTTTCAAATGTCAAAAAAAAATTACTTCCACAAAACCTGAGCAACACTGTAACTCAAGATTTGCTGTGTGTTTTATTTTTATTATACTTTATTTCACAGGAGGAAAAAAAAATTGAAAGAAATTATTGAAAGACTGCAGAACTAAATTTCCAGAAGTTAAAGTTATTTTGCTAATGTAAGATTTTCTCATATCTGTACCAACCTTCTATTTCTCATCCTGTAATTAAGTTATTGTGGAAATTATAGAATCAATATAACATTATACATATATATTCGTTTATATATAAGTTGTATTACTTCTTTGATGAGCTAGTATTTTAACATTTTTTGATGTTTCTAGACCTCTGAATCTGCAGCCTCACAATTTGTTATAATGTAGTGGCAATAACATACTAGGTTGTTACATCACAACTTTAGAAATATTGACATGATAGCAGTCAATCAATCACAAATTTTACCAACAGGGTGGAGGTCCTGAGCTTTACACACGTGGTCTCACCTCTTCCCTCAGAAGGGTTGTGCAGTGGTTTAACCCAGCAGCCAGCAGCTAGGACCCAAAAGCTGCTCGCTCTCACCTCCTGTTCTCCTCTAGTAGGATGGATAGGACAAATGGACAAAAGGTAAAACTTGTGGGTTGAGATAAAGACACTTTAATAGTACCACAAAGGAAATAGACTAATAATAATACTAATAATAGTGGTAGTAATAATGATAATAATGAATACGCAAAACAAACTATATACAATACAATTTTTCTCACCACCCAATGACCAATTCACAGCCAGTCCCCAAGCAGTGATCACAGAACCCAGAAATGGCGGATTTTGCAATTTTGTGAAAGTCATGGAGAAGGCTGAACTCCAGAAAAGTTCAGTCTCGTGGTCAAGAGAGGATCTGAACACACGGAAACACAAAAAAAATAGATTTCTGCCCCCTAGCCAACCCCCATTAATAAACTAAGCATCATGTCTACGGTATGGAACATTTCCATTGTCCAGCTTGTGCTACCTGTCTGGCTATGCTCCTTCCCAACTCCTGCACATCTGCTCCTTAGCTGAACACGAGAAACTGGAAAAAAGCCTATTATTTCTTAGCAACAACTGAAGACATCAGTATTATCAACATTCTTCTCGTACTAAATCCAAAACACAGCAGCTACTAGGAGGGAGATTAACTCTATCCCTTCCAAAACCAGGTCTGGTTGTAGATATTTCCTATCTACCCTCTGGCCTCTCAAGCCTGATATATCGATTTCATCTTTGACTGGTCCTGCGCTTCGATCTGTGTACATGAATCCTGCTGATTTATTTCACCTTGACATCTCAAGATCTGACATTTCTTCCTTTCTCACACTTGCAAACTCACAGCTAAACCTTCATCATCCTGCATCTTCAGTGGTGTGATTTCCTTCCTAGACTTGATAGCTGTGACCTCTCTCTCTGACTCAAAAAGGTGTTGCTAGAATTAGCTTTCTGGATTGCTGCTCTGTGTCATCTTCTTCTATTGCTCCTTCTCTTTTAACTACTTGCCTACAAATTTATTGTCAAGTATTCATAGCCCTGCAAAAGTACTTATACTTGATTTCTGTTCAAATCTTTAACATTTCCGTTAAAAGGTGGACACATTTCTGTCAGTGATGCTCCATTCTTATGACCAATTCTCTATGTTCTAAAAAGCATGTTTGAAATTTCTCTGACTACACAAAAGCAACGTTGTCCATCTACCATGTCACAAGTTTATCCTTTCATATGTCCAAATGTGATGCTGGTTTTATCATTATCCTACCGTACTGCAAGCTAGTAATGACTAGGTGGAAGATAAGGTCAATTAAACATTTTAGCAGTCGTTTCTGCCTCTCTACCTACAAATAAGCGTCAAATACCATTCATCTATCATATCATTAAAACAAGGTCATTTAGCATGTTCGTACAGTTCCCTATGGAACACAGCTCAAGATAATTTGGCCTTCATTCTCATCAGAGTATTTTCGGAAAAGCTGGGTTTGAGCATTTTGTAGATATCTCCATTTGGAGTGCAGTGAACTCTTATTTGCATCTGTTATCAGTAAAGTACATTTCTTAAAGGTGGGATATTAACTATGTTTAATATTTCTCAATTTTTTTACATAACAATGTGAAATAGAAAAGTTGTCTGGGGCCAGACAATATTTCAAAGGGAATTGTTTTGTCAAAATCAATAAATATTTTAGGAACATTTCAATTTAAAAATATTTTCATGAGGTGAAAAATTCCAATATTTAGTTTCAAAGTTGTAGAGACATTTTCTTTCAGTGGTGCTCATTTTGCAGACATTTTGGTTTTAATTGACTTTATATTAATACATGTGATATCTTGCTGTCCAAATTTATGTATTAGATATGTTCACGTATATTTGAATATAAAACATTTATTATACTATAGAAAATACAAGGGAAAATTTTTTAATGTTATTGCAATGCTGAATTACATTTGCCTCTTCCTAATCCTCAAAATGCTCCTTTCTGAAGAATATTAAACTTTTAGTCTTGCAACTGTTAGTATGTTTTTAATACTAGAATCTTCTGGAGAGCAGAAATTCCTTTTGCTATTTCAGTCCTGCTGGTTTGTTTTCTCTTCTGCATTTATGCTGGATGTTTGTTTCTGAAAAGAATTATATTTTGTTCCACAAGGGGATTTTTTCTGCCAGTGCTCAACCCTGCACGAATGTTAGCATATAAGCCACATTCATGTGTATCATCTTTAAGTTCCAAGAGCTCAGAGTTCTGAGAAACTTCTGTGTAACTATATTCAAGGCTGTGAACACTGAAAGGACAGAAATTGCCTATGAATGACAAATATGTAGTGGTATTTTTTCTTTGTCTTTCTGACATAATTCAGCACAAGCTCGGAGGCAATGATTAAACAGCATTGAGAAAGTCCTACCGGCAAAACAAACCCAAAACTTTTTATAACATATTTTGCAAATTTAATTACAGAAACTCTTGTAAGAATGTGGAGTCCATAATAAAAAAGACCTGAATGTAGTACCGGTTTAAAAATTCCATAGCTACATGCAGGGACCTGTTTGTTGTAACACTATTTGTCAACAGTTCCCATAAAAAAGAATAGGGGCAGGCGGGTAGATGTTGTGAGTGTGCACCCAGGTCGGTGTAGCATCACTTTCTCATACTGGATGAGTGATTTATTCACAGAAATCAACTTTGCAATGCACTTGCATAACATTTACCTTCAGTGTATGAGACTTCACTTTGTCAATACTTTTTGGTATTACTATCAGAACAATAACAGATGATTGGTGAGAAAAAAAGCCTGGGCACTATTTCTTGTAGAGAGGAAATGGCTCCTATTGAATGAGATTTATTTTATACACTATTCCCTAGATGCCAAATAATTACTTTAAAAGTTTGTGCTGTATTCCCACATCCTGGGTAGATATGCCTTACAGAAAAGTGGTGGGTTTTTTTTTCTTGGGGTTTTTTTTGTTGTTTGGTTGGTTGGGGTGTGTTTTCTCTCATCATTTCTGTTACTGTTGAATTACTTGGTCTCTCTTTAAAGCCTGTTGCTCTAACTGCAATATTTTTTCCATTCTTTGTGAACAAGATCTGTTCTGGCAGATTTTTCTTTTGCTGCTTTACTCCATTTTATTGTGCAAAAGGACAGATATGTATGGTTTTACTAGCCTACAGCAAACTTTTTGAAGCGCTTCTTAAGTATTTGATATTGAAGAGAGAAAATAAAGCGAAGAATGTCTGGTTTTATAAAAGTTAAGACTTCCTTATCTTTTCCCAGATGCTCAATGAATAACTAAGTAGAAATGCAAATTTACATATATCTGAGGGGCAATTAGGAAAAAAAGACATACTTCTTATTTTTATTGCGTTCCCTTACTTTCATGAGTAAGACATTAGAAATACAAATCCTAGGTATATTAAGCTACCAGGGAGAATGGGAAAATTCTTGTGCTCAAATAAATAAGAGGAATCATCTTTGGAGTAGTACTAAAGCCCAATGAAAGGAATGCAAATCTATAGAAAGGCATCTGAGACATTAAACTATTGCAGAATTCTAGGGAGAAGTCAATGAGTATAGTAATTGTTTAGAGAAAATTAAATTTGTGGCTCTGAGTTATTCTGACAAAGACCTTCATTAGTAGTTCTAGACAATTTTAAAAAAATCTTCTCTTTCATCAATTTTTTTTACATATAAAAGAATTATCTTAACACAAAGATCCTTTTTTATTCTCTTATTTACTAATTGCAAGTGACAAATCATTCTAAATATACTTCACAGCTGCTCTCATGACAATTCTGACAGTTGGAATTTAGAGAAGCCATACAAATTCTAAAGGTGTTTAGCTTTAAAAACTAAAATTATACAGATAAATGAAAAAGATCAAGTCCCACCCTCAAAACAAAGTGAAGACAACCAGTGTGTATTCCTTTACCAGTCTGACTTTGATGGGCAAATTGTTTTAAATTGTACTTCCAAATTATGCATACTACTCTTTTATAGAGAGAAACTGCAAGTTTTCTAGAAGTGTATATGTACAGTATTTTTCTTAATATTACAGTTTTACTGCATTTAGTTTTCTCCTAAAAACCAAAGGAGCAAGCTCTACTCTCTTAACAAGAAGATGAAACTATCATGACAATATTAGAGCCTAGCTGGAAGTTCTTCTCACTGGACAATAAATATGGGCACTAGAATAGATTTTATTCTGCTTTAAACACTGTTGAAGTAGATTTATTGATAGCCTATGGATGTTTGGTTCTTATTATTTTTCTTTGATTGACATTGACAACAGCAAACACCTGCAACAAATAAAATAATCAGGGAGTCTGCCATTTGCAGTACAATGGAATTAAAATTCAAATTAGGACTCGCTTCAGCTTTCACACTCAAACAATTTGTATGTTGTAATTTATTCAGTGACTTTCCCAATAACTTCTACTGACTTAGTTTAAAAAAGAACTCACTGATGTCTTCCAGTTCTAAAGTTCTTACTCTGGAAATTATACGTGTGTATATTTAGCTAAATTCTAACAAGAAAAATCATTTTTTTCCATGAAGAAGAGTTCTCAAGAAGTTATGTAGTCAGGGAAATAGATAAACTCATTGCCATTTTGAACTGACTGCTCTTCACAGTTGAGAGATTACCTTGAACTACCAGTACTGAAGTGCCTACCCACAGAACAGGGCTCCTTTCCTCTGCTGCTTGCTGTATCACAGAGGCTCAGTCACTGTACCAGAGCTGACTTCAGGAAAAGAGCTTGAACAAGTTGTAATGGATTTGGTGCCCAGTCTTGTGGGCTTTTGAGTTCTTGCTGTTCTGAACATTCTTCAGGGCAAGTTCTTAAATCTGTTCTACAACAGATTTCTTAGTCAACTGTACTAATAATGCCCTAAGCAGATATTGAGGAGATGAAACAGAAGGTGCTCAAAAGAAACTGCTCCCCTTTCAACCAGGTTCAAATACTGCAGGGGAAAAAAACCCACAAACAAAACCCCAACAAAGACAAAACAAACAATAAATCTGTTTGCTAAAAGATGTGTAGCTAATTCTCATTCTTAAATTCACAGAACACTGTTCTTGAATTAAGGACTGTTAATTAGCAGTGTGAACTGTCCTCTGTTTGCTCAGATTCATTCTTTCTATAAAGTGAACCACAGCGATTTTATCACATAAATGATGCCTTTGATCAGTTTGAGAAAGACGGTATTTTCCCCGTAGAAGTGGAATATCATTCTGACAGGTCTTTAAGTTATTATTTGTCATTTCAGATGATGCATCCTTTTAGTTATAATTAAAATCCATTTAAATTCAAAGGTACTTCTAAAGGAACTTAATTTTTTAAATATTTGAGTCCTCTGGGTACTTCATAACTTGGGTTTTCATACTATAGGAGACAACCCAGCATGTATATACTTCATAGTAAAAATACCATCTTTTAGAAGAAAAAATATTGTTAGAGAAGTATAGGAGGTAGACACCATACTACAGTATCTCTTTTATATTGGTGAAGACTTAAATAACAATCTATTTAATTCATCAGTTTCTGGGGATGTTGACTGAAATGTTGATTCTGTTAGAGCAAAAAACTCCCAGTGAGGCCAGGGTTTCACCTGAATAAGGAATATACAGACAAGTTCCAAGTTGTATTGGCCTCTGCTGAATCATGTGATGTGCTTTTAAAAATTATTTTATTTTTCATTCTGTGAGAGCTAGAGGGCAACATTGTTTCAAAAGACACTGCAAAAGCACATCACGAACTGCAAGAAGTTTTGAAATAATAGAAGTCTCTGTTCTGACTTCTTCTTTAATTAAGGTACTTGCCTAAGACATCATTCTATAAGGTCTACTTAATAGGACATTTTAAAATTGGTCTTTTCATGTCCAGCAACTGGTAAGGATTTATGACGCTTCTGGATTAGATAATACATAGGACATTCAGGATAGAAGATGTATTCTCTGGCCAGTGATAAGGAGAAAGTTAATTTACAAGATAGTATTATTTGTTGAAAAGGTTTTTCGCAGTGCAGGTGTAGGACGAACAAGCATCCAAATAAGATTAGAGACTTCTAGGGATTAGAAGTGACCGTAATTAGGTGAGAGCTACTATTTCTTTTATACAAATGATGTTTATCTGAAAATGCAGTGGCTTCAGAGTTCATGCAAGCTGGTATCATGCTGTTTACTGCCTGACCTGAATGTTTTTAGCATAGTTTTGAATCTAGTCAATGTTTTTTGGACAAAATGATCTAATGGCTAAGAACTCATTAATTTGTCCATTTGATGGATTCACATAGACACTGTTGAGATTTCATTTATCAATGTGTGGTTAACTGTTCTTGTTTCATTCCAAATAATATTTTTTAATTTTTTGTTTTAATGATGGTCATAAAAGATGTTTTATGGAGCTTGTGAAGTTGGCAAAATGTCCTGTCTCCAAGTAACCAAGAAATTCAGATAGATAAAAGTTTCAAATAAAAAATAGTCTTAGAATCTAGCAATAAATTCTACTGTTGTGCATTTGTCATCCAATTGTACAGTGGCAGTTCATCTGAATAACCACTACAAGGAAACAATAAGCTCTGAAGCTGTATGGCTGGATTATCATGTTCCACTTGGAAAGGAAATAAACACTTTTAAAAATCAGTCCTCAGTTCTGAGTGGAATAAAAGGTGGAGTTGTAGAAATTTGCCATATCATATAAACAGCTTTTCAGGCAAACTCTTTTTAAAATATTGACTTAGGATTTAACAAATCTGCCTATTTTTTCCTATTTTATTTTATTTTTTCCTTTGGAAATTGGGTTCTAAATGAAATTCTTTGATTATATGAAATATTCTGATTTCAACATAGCTATCTGTTGTAATGGAATACAGTCTGAGCAAAAAAATGTTATGACCATGGTAACTTGGTTATAATTGCTTATGGTTAATACATTTTAAATAATTAAACCTTGGTTAAATTTTTTTAAAACTTTTTCTACAAATTACTACTGAAATATGTAAACCAACAAATTAGAATAATATCTCCCTTACACAGACAAACCAACAGAATAAATAAAAATGTCAAGCTGTAATTTCAGATTTTTTTTATTTCAGTGGTTTTTACTATTTAGGTATTTTATTCTGTATGCATTCGTAATGGATATGGAGAATGTTAGGAGGCTTTATATGTTTTCATTATTTTTTAATCAAGACCTGACAGAATATATAGTAATATTAAATTATTTCATGCTCTAAATATAGTAAAAATGTAAAAAATATAAAGATCTTGTTTATCTTTTATTGATAAATATGGATATATTCATGGTAGCTTTGCAGAAAAGTATTGCTGACTTAAAAAATGTGTGGTCTATGTACATGCTTGTGTCTTAATGCTCTATCTATAAATACATGTGTATAAATATCTATATAGCATCCATTTACCCTAAAGCTCTAAAGTTATATTTTGACAGTTGTCACACAATTTCAGAGCCAGTTTCACATTTCTTCACTTGTCTGGTCTGAAAACCATGTGATGGAACTTAGTAGCTCAGTCATCACATTTCCTTTATGTAATCTCCTGCATGCTTTAAATGTCCCTGTCTATTTTGCTCTGCAGGAATCTTGCAAGGACTATTACTCTGGTGATCACCCAGAGTTCTGTTCATCCCTCATTAAATTAAGAAGTTTAATGAGTGTATTAATTTCCCTGCATATTCCTCATGCTGAAAACCACATTGGTGTTTAATATTTTTATATTAAGGAATTATAGTTTAAAATAGGAGGAAAAAAAAAAAGCAGACTAATCGTGACCTCATTGATAACTTACTCCAAATGTGGTGACATAAAAATCAAACAGGACTGGAATTTGGCCCACAGGTCTGAAAAGCTTTTAGTAGAAAAGAAAAGGAAAAAAAAAAGTAGTATTGAGTGTACATTAACTGTGGCTGCCTGTACAAACCAGGAGGAAAATCTATTTGTCATTATCTTCAGAATGATTCATTTGTATCTGCCACCAGAGCTCCAGTTTTCTTCTCATATTTGTTGAGCATTGTTGTCTGTAGTTCTTCCATAGCCCTCTTTTTCTTCTTCCAGTTCCAGGATAAATTAGTGCAAAAGTGTACTAAACTTAATGCTGTTCTGTGTTTAGTTGTTTCTGTTTCGAGGTTCCTCAGCTGCTACTCAGATCACCTTGCTGGTGGCACCCTGCTGTCAAGAGGTCAAGCATGGAGCATCAACATTGGCATAATTTGAAACTCTGAATTATGGACTCAGTATAGGTTCTGATACTTAGTCTCAGCTCTTTATGGAGGCAATGAAGTGGCAGAAGTGGCAGTCTACTGTCAAATGTAAGAAGTTAATGCATGCCATGTAATGATGGGTAAAACCATGAGTTTTAGGAAGCCTTTTCTCCTTGTGTCTGATATTTGTGTAGTACTTCTATGCAGCACATATGTTACTGCATATTGTCATGGAAGCGGTTCTAAATAACTGAACGTTAGTTTTAAAATATAGCTAAGAGCTTATTCTGGTATAAAAATTACATCTATTGTGTCCTCAGTTAGGGACTGTTGAGCATCATTTCTGCTGCGATAAAGATACCAACTATAAGGCACATCATAGTGCGTGCTTCAAGAGAAGTGCTCTTCAGACTTCAGTGTTTTTAACATTGCTCAGGCGATAGGTAGTATATCCACTGTGTCCAAGAAAAGATATTGGCAGTAAGGCCTATGACCTATGTGTTACCTTAAAACAGAACTTGACAAACATAAGCAACACATGCCATATTTCTGTATTTTCTGGATTACGGATTGACCCTGTGCTTTTGTATGTTTACAATTTTTACAAAAGCCCAAATTTTAAAAATACACTACTAATCCTGAGGATTTATTTAACATAAATAACAATGGCTCTAGTTTTTTAGTCTTCACAATACAACATTTTCCAAATTGCTTATTTTAGTTAATCAGTTTGTCTAAATAGTTCAGTTGCTATGAATAGATTTTAAGCCTCTCTTTGAGCCTTAGTGGAAAATGAAACCATTCATGGTGAAAACGTTTGAGTCAGATTTATTTTCATGATTTCCTAAAATATATAAATAAAAGAAAATGTTATCATTAGTGCTGTTTAAAATAAGTCTGTCGATATGAGAATTAGATGCTGAATATCACTTTTGCTTTTTTATTTCCTGTTGCTGCTAGTACCTACATAATGTGGAAGATTCACTTTGATACTTTTCAGTGCATACTACTTATTCTATTCTATTTTTTATTTCAGTGTCATGTAAGTGGAAGCAAACATAAAAGGAGAAATCAGCAGATATCTTTTCAAGTGAAAAGGACACACACAGATCCCATAAATTCATAAGTTGCAAGTGCTACTCTAATATCACTTCAGGATACATATTCATGGAATGTCGGTTCAAGAGTTGTTTTCTGAAACATGCATTGCCAGCAAAAAAAAGGTGTGATTTTTAGATCTTCTGTTCCAGTCTGCACTTTGGTAAGGATCAGCTAATGTGTGTTCAATTTTGTCAAGTAGGGGTCTAATTAAGTGAGGTTTAACTATACACTTGCAGTTCAGTTTCTGGTAACGTTCGGCTGGGATGACTTAAAGGAATATCCTTTCACAGGTTTGCTGAGGTAAGTGAAGATGAGATTTTTAAATGTAAAGAACAGAACAGTGATAGTTACATAAAAGCAAAAGTCCTTGCCATCCACAACCTTTTCTTGCTTTATGAAGGTTAATTTCCTGCTGTAACATTCTATTTCTGAAATGAAGCACTAAAATACCACACTGTGTTGATAACATAAATCAAGATGCTCTTGTAGGTAAAAGATTATTGCAAGCTTGCTGTACTTTATTAAGCTAGTACTTTCATACTCTCACCCTACTTAGTCATTTTCCCAATCCAGTTAGAGTATTTTCATGTTTGCTTTACTTTTTCTCACTCGTCTTAATTTCCAGCTTTTTCATCACTCGTAGTATCAAGACTTACCGTTTAGCACCAAAGAATAATCACATAAGAGCGAAAATTTTAAATGGTTCTGTCATAAATCCTAAATATTTTTTTTTTAAATTAGCATGGCTGTAACCTCCGTGTTTTATAAAAACACTCAGTATAATCTCCTAATCTAGGAATTAATGTTTAAGAAAAGCTGAAGAATTATTTATTCTCTATTCTTCTTCAAGGCCAGAAGCCTAATGATTTTATCTGTTTACTTCTCAAATACAAGCATTATATCCTGGAAACAGGCCCTTATTGCACACTAATTATGTGGTTTTTGCAGCATGGCATGCAACTATTAAAAATATTTCCTTTCAATACAATTCATGTGATGTGCAATTAAGTATCCGTATAATAATTACATAGCAGCACTAAATTAATATCAGTATTAGGTAGCATTGAGCTATTACTGATTTTTAGATTACTTCGTACCTTAAAATCATTCCCTTGAAGATTGACAACATGTAGTGCATTTTCACAGTTCCTTACACCTGGTATTTTCTTCCATTATGCAGATACTATTAACTGATGAAAGCTGTCCTGGAAAAGAAAAAAAAAAAGAGAAGAGGGGACATTTTTATGGAGAATATTAATTTTTTTAATGTTACTTGTTCCGCTAAATTGCTATAGGTCTGATTTCCACTTCCAGATGAAATTAAAAGAAAGCTGAAAAGTTTCCCCAGAAAGGTCTGTGGCCAGACACAGTGTTAATGTAAACTGTAGCTCCATTGATGCAGTAAGATTCTTAGAGAGAAGCTGACAACTGATTTTTAACTATCCTTGTATGACTTATCATACACAATTGCCTTGTTGTGACGGAAGAGAGAAGGTAGCACGATATCTCAACTGTGCCATGAACAGAGATCTACAGGAGACAGGCAGGTTGTGCAGAACTCGAGCCAAAACTGGGGAATCCATTTGCCTAAATACAGCTCTGAGCCCTCTTCACCTTCCTGTGCCAGGAAAGCACTGGCAGCCAAACTGACTCCTTACCTTGTTCTCTGTGGTTTCAGTAGGGCAGCTGTGCAATGTAGCTCGTGAGATGATGACTGCGGTGTCCATGTGGGCTCTGACTACTGCTCTGTGAAAGATTAACATCTCCGAGATCTGTGTCTGATACATAAATTATTCACGGGACTATGTCACATAAAGGTATGTCTAAGCTCATCTTACAGTGTTGACTTCAATTCCTCCTTCTCTTACAAGAGGACTGTTGATAGTTACATACTGAGAAAGGAGAAAGTATTAGCGCATCTTTCTTCTTCATTAAGTTTATAAACTTTGGCTTCACTTTACAACACACAGCATGGTGGAACAGAGACTCCTATAGAGAGTGCTGTTACTGTTGCATAGCCCTATACTGCTGGTAAGGTTAAACATGCTCACATAAATTTCTGGAAGTCATTACTGCCTTGGAGTTTACTAAAAAATGTTTCAGGTAAAGCAGTGANAATTCAACACAAATTTCTCTGTTTAGCTACATTTTGAATTTACTGGCTTAAAAGTTTTTGTCAGGACCTTTTCATGAGCTAATGTTCTGTCCAGGGGGTATTATACAAAAAGAAGATGAAAGAACTGGAATGAATTAAAGATGGAACATCTATACTACACTATGTGTTTCTAATTTATTTCATTTTGTCATGCATTAATTGTTTTTATATTTTTATATTTGATTATTCCATTGCAATTTTTAAAAAATAAACCATTTTTTAATGGAAAATTATAACTTCAACCTACATATGTCAGGACCATAATAACTCCTTAAAGCAATTTCTGGTTTTTTTTGTTTGGTTTGTGATGTGACCTTTATTTCATCTATTTGTAACAACACTTAAGAAATCTTATTCTTAAAAAAATTTACTAGTTTTAAGTATGGCTTATTAATAATCCATGTGTGAATGTGTTTCAGAGTAGAAACAGTACTGATGCATGTAGTGCAAACTCAGAATGTCTCAAAAACCGTCTTGAAAGACAGACCTTCATTCGTCGTGTCTCTTGAGTCTTAATACACCCGATAATATCATTTGGCAGTGGTTTTCTGTTCATCTCTCTTTCCCTGTTGAAAATTGATCGTAGGGATTGGCATAAGGAACAGAGATCTTTCCAAGTGCCAAAGAATGTATTGATGATAATTTCTCCTGTTCCGGTGTTTAAAAAAAAGAAAAAAGAAAAAAGGTAGTCTTCAGTTATATAGGTGTTACAACAAAAACATCCTTCCTGCATACAGATCCACAAGATGAAAAATCATTAAAAATATTTTCCACCTAGGATAGATCATCTCAACAAAGCAAAATTTTGAGGATTTAATCAAAAGAAACAGATCATTTCTGCATCTTTCACTTGCTTATAAGCTCTACTTAACTGAAATGCAAATATCATTACTTCAAAATTATTGTTTGTGTTCACAGAAAACTAACCAAAAGAATAACAAGAGCTTACCAAAGGGCTTAAACAGGGGTTACGAAGGTAGAGGTTTGTTTGTTTTTATCTGTGGCTTCTGGAAAAGCAATGGAAGATTTGGTTCCTCAGCTGGGGTATTTTCTTAGTATGTGTTTCTCTGTTTCAACGGGCAGCTTGAGCATGTCAGCAGTTTGTATTTGATGCCAGTTTCCATGCAAAAAACCCAACATCGGAGGTCACACAAGCGTTTTCTAAAACGCCTTTCCATGACCTAAAGCCCATCAGCTCTGTATCCATAGGCTATGTTTATAAAAAGAAAAAACAACAAAAGAACCACAATGCTGAACCATGTGGGTTTTTGTGTGTGTACTGTGAGCTGCTGCTGCTCTTTTGTTTCCACCACTTGCAGTCATTTTGGCATGCAAAAGTTAGCTCTGAGTTAAGCCAGGAAGTTACCAAACTACAAAATGTAGTTTTCCTGCTGAACAGAAAATTGGGTGAAATTCTGTACTGTTCTGCAAAACCTGAGGTGATCACAAGTAATCCCTCAGTCTCCCTCTGCTCTGCTGGTGATAAAGACAGCTAGTGATTTGGCTGCTTGCTGATTATTTTGCTGCTTTATTTGCTGATTTAAGGGTTGTTTGATCACTCTTTTCAAAATTAATTTTTGCCCTCTAGAGTTCTTGATGGGAATGAGCCTCTTCTACGAGTAGTCTCTGCAGTCTTGAAAGCGTTCAGTATTTTTAAGCACTGCAGGACCTTTGCTTAATGTAGGAATATTTCAAATTTGCTACAGAGGTCTCATGTTCAGGAGATATATATGTACTGCTGAAAATGCATCTGCAAATAATGCTGTGTAAGCTGTGAGATTTTTGAGCTTGTAATTATTTTGTTTATTTAGTATTAGTAACTGTCTTACAAGAACAAGTGGCACATTTATGTGAATTACACTCATTTTGTGACAAAAATGGAGAGAAATTTTTTTTCTGGTTTCTCACAAGGTCATGTTTCCACAAAGTAGCAATGATGTGGTGGTCTTTGTAAAAGATGGAAGTTTAACAACTGTTTCTATTTGAAATTAGGATTTTACTTAAAATAGTGATAATCATTGGTGTTTTGGATGAAAATAAATAATGATCATTGCAGATGTATTGCTTATAAATTCAAGAGGTATTATTTGGTATGCTTCTGTAACTCATAAATGTCTTCTAATTAGGGAGAAGAGGTTCTTACATAAAAATATGTAGGCAAATATTTTCTGCTAGTTTCAGAAGAAGAATTTCCATCAAGTGGGAGTTTACTGAAGTGAGGCAGGAAAGAATTTGGTCAATCACGTTTTACAGAAGGATACATACAAGTGGTCTTGAAATGGCAGTTTCACATGCAGAGGCGCTGGATATGTAAGTATTTCAAACCCAGAGCAGATTTCATTTTCACAGAAAGGTATATTTATATTATTAACCATCTCATGTCAAATAACCTTAATGCTGAATAAATGTGTTCAAAGGCAACATGTGGTGACTAGTTTTTAAATTATTAGTCAGTGTTATTACCTGGCAAAAAGTGAGAAAAGAGTTGTGAATGTTTTTGTAATTTCTAAGTAGCAAATTGTGTTCTGATTTTTTTCTCAGGTATGTTAATTCTCTGTTTGGAACCCTGATCCTCATTCAGGCTACTGGAATGCTTCCAGAAATTGGCTACAGAGACATAGATATCTAAAAAGATAAAATAATTTACAGGACAGACAATAGCAATCATTTTTAACCTTTGATTCTTTCTCGCATTCCACTTTTGTGCTGTTAAAATCACTGCTTACCTTTCCTAGCAGCAGCATCAGTCCTTTTTTTGGCTAAAGAAGTGAATAAGTATTCTAACATTTTCTATTTGTTCTAAACTTTGTGTGTTTTTGCATCAATCCAAGAGTTAAAGTTATCGAAACCGCTTTAATGGACTCTTTCTAAGTGCAATTTATAACTTCATGCAAAGACTATAGTTAGTTGAATTGGAATTTCATTTATTCACCTATGTAATGAAAAATAAACATTCAGCTGAACAGTCAAGGTAAATATTTTCTTTTAAAAGCTGTTTTTCTCCTGTATGTTATTGTGTTGTAATTTCTCAGGTGTTGAGTGTATCTGTCCTCTCCATTTTCAGTCTAGATTAAAACAAAGAGATCATTCTACTGGTAGTTCCTTTCTTTCAGGGTCTCATTGTAATCTTTTTTATCTTCTAGTTGCTTTTCTTGACTTATGCCAAACAAGACATCATTTCTTCAACTGTTTAGTGGGAGCTGCCATGTAAGTAAAGCTGCAAAAGCTGGGATGTAAGCACCGCGTTAACTAGACTAGTGCGTCATAGTATACAACTGTTATTATGCTAGTGTGCAACTAATTAATCTTCTTTCTCCCGTGCTGACTAAAACCATTACACAAAACAAACCTATACCATAGTAACAAGAATCACATGGAGTTATACTTACTAATTTTTCTGTTATCAGGAATATAATGCAAATATTTTTAAAAGCAAGAATGGAAGAAAGGAGGAGAGGTGGCCCATTCGTTAAAATATTCCATACAAATCAAACCTGTTAATAATAATTCTATTGCTATTTCTTTCTGTTGCTCAAATACCACTCATTAAGTTTATATTCAGGAAGTCTAGTTCAATATTACTGTGTGAAAATTATTCATAAGTATGGAATATGTTCTTGGATAGGATCGTCACTCTACCTTCTCTGATGAGCACCATGTTGTTAATCTTCACAGGGCTATTCCTGGATAAGCAGACATCTAATGGCTTAGCGCAAAGTTGAAGAGTTTCAGAAGGGTGAGACGGGTCGTCTCATCCCCAGAATCCAGCCTGGACTCTGCACTCTGTTTGTAGAAGGTAAAAGGTTTTAAATCCTCTTGGAGAAAAGAATTGAACCAAGATTTCTGATTGAGTTCTAAGTGCTTTAACCGTAGAATTGTTTGATAAAAAGACAGATATATATCCTTATAGCTGAAAATCTTTGAAATAAAAATAATTTGTGCCTATGCCAGGTGCAGCAAACGCCAGCTCCGAAACTCAACTTTATAAGTGTATCTCTGTGTAATGGGAGCCTGTGTGTCCTGAAGAGAGATTCAGTTTAAACAGCCACCTGCATGGGTGTGCTAGGGTCAGCACCTCCCTGTGTTCACTCTTGTTAATCCTGTTTTGAGGCACCTAAATGTCCTAATAATTTATGTAAGAAAATTAAAGCAAATTTAAGGATGTGAACATGTTACAGGAGCCAGGTACATGAGAGAGATGTTGTTATGGTAGCTCTGCCTTTCTTCTCTCTTATTAACACTCTCCTAATCTCGAGAAAAACTTTCTTCAGACTCCAGTCATTTTGTCACTTTTGCTTCTACTGTTTGAGGACATAACACTGGCTATCAGATTATTATATGCTTCATGTTTTTGTTGTCTTTTAATGAGCTAATTTGCAAAGATAGGTATTCCTTTAGCCCTTGCTATCAATATTGTTATTTGCAGGAGAAAACATCATAATTTCCAGTTTCACACTCATGCTCTGTTCAGCTCAATAATGAGCAAAAGGAGTGGAACAGAAAGATTAACATATAGGATCAAAAAGCCCTTTTGGGGAAAAATCTAAACACACTTTGTATGATCTCTATAATTTTATGTATTAAATGACTTCAGAACTAATCTTCTTGCACAGTCACACCAAGCAGTAAATCCTGTCTGCAAGCACGATACAGAATATTCCTATATTCTTTCTCCTAGATGGTCTTTTCTTATGTAACAGTTATGAGGTTCCATTTTGACTTTATGGCTATAACTCTTTATGGTTAAAAAAAGGGGGAGGGAGAATAGTGACAAAGGTTGGTATGCCAGTATGCAAATGAATAATGAAATGCCACCACTGACTTAGTCTTTCTTCAACATTAAAAACAAAACAAAACAATACCCCCCAAAAAGGTCAATTTACCATTGGCTTGATTAAACCATGTGGTTGTAAGTTTGTATCTCAAGAAGGACAAATTCAGCCACCTGTTGTGTACATGAGGTCAAACTTCATGGTCACAATGATCATCTCTAAACAACTTGTGAATCTATATGGATGAATCATTTTCCTGAGGTCTGATCCACTATACCATTTTTCTGAAAAACAATTCTTAAAACATTGAATAAAATATGAACTTGTCTGATGCCAAATTTCTTGAATCCAGTCATTAAGATTTACTATTTCCATTATGAATAATGTCCATTATAAAAGAAGAAAAACATGACTGTAAGGCAAGCATATATTTTCTGTCATAGCACAGCAGTTTGTCTTCAATGACTGATGTTTGCAGTTTTGGGAAAGTAATAACAGGCAAACAGCAAGCAAGAATTGTATTTTTAGCAGAAACTCACTGTTCATCACATACATTATTTTCATTCATTGATAAAGTGAATGCTTATTACTGTCAGTAGTGACAACAAAAAGCCAGCTGACCCTTTCTGATAGCTTAATAAAACTACAAACATTGATGAACAAAGCATAATGTAATAACTGTTTATGACACATCTTACAAAAAGGTACATGGCATTTGTTATGAAGAAAACCTTCCTTAACAAGACACACTTGTTCATGAGGAAAAAGTAGGAACATGGCTGTTAGATGCAGATGGAAACATGAATGTTTCTTAAAGTCTTTGAGAATGCAGTGCTAGTTTTGACTCATGAGTTAGCAACCTTGTGAGCTGGCAACAGCTCAGCTACCCTGGAGGAAGGTTGCAGGCAGCTTTACTTCTTCCTTTTCATCTGTTGGCATTGTCTAGTTCACTCTTTGTCTTGAGAGGAACATCTTCCAATTTCTTCTTTCTCTTCCTTCTCCTCTGTTTAGAGGAGGGCAGCTGCAGTCAGCAACTAAATAGACATTTCCTGCCTAATGTAAATACTTGAAGCCAGTAATTACAGCCCAGTGTCATTTTCCACTCCCCATCCTACCCCACATTGTCTGAGGTACTGAATTGCTGATGTCTCTGGGGAACCTGAGCTGCTGCTGGCTGCAGGCAACTAATAGTTGACAATATTCTCAACCTATTTCGTGGCCTTGGAGGGCTGTGATCACCTGCTTAAGAAAAGAATGAAATAAAATATTTCCCCAGAAGCAAAATGCTATTATCAAAGTAACTGTAATTTTCTGTGCAGTATCCTATTGGAGAGTCTGTGGTGGGTCCTCATGTGCTTGCTTGCTCAGGCTTAGCAAGAGTGCTGGGAACTGGCACATGCTGTAGGTGACGCAGAATAGTGTAACACTACAGGAATCTCTCTGAACAAAAGAAGTCCCATACCACACTGCAGAATCCAGTTATTTATTTCCAGTGCTCCTTGTCTCTTTGGTTTTGCCTGCTTGCTTTGTATATCATTGCAAATCCAGAGACCATTGTCATCTTGTCTCTTCTATTCCTTAGGAATCAACTGGGCTTATCAGAGACCCATACTGGTGGTGTCACTGTGCATAACGGAAGGTGAAGGAAAAAGCTGAATGAGAGGACAGACAGTAACAATTTTTTGTGCCCTCTCAGCTTCTACCTACAATCCAAGGCAGTCAGTACAACCCATGGCTGTTGCAGACCACAGTCTGTGCCTGCAGTGCCTGTGGAGGCCATTAGTAAGGATGTGGACAAAGCTCTTCAAAATTAACACAAGTATTTCCTTCACAAATACGCCTTAGAAACTAAAGAGGCTGAACTCGAATTGTTCTATGTAATACTTCAGATGTGTAAAACATTCTGCAGCTGAGAAAACCATTCTGAGAAAAAAAATGAACACTAGGACTGTAGCACTGAAAACGTGAGGTTCAGTGTTAGGCCGTATTTCTGCTCTCTCAAAATAATGCTATATACTGTTACATTACATATGTTTAAGCTGATGAAACTTCTATCACCCCTACTGTGACGTGTATGGTGGTGTCTTTTTTCACATGGATTCTAACTCTTTGTCAGTGGAAAACTCTATTAACATTTGTGTGAATACTCCAAAAAAGTATCTAAAATAATTTCATCTAATATGATAAAAGTACTATAGAAAATCATTTTACATAACATAAAATAATGTGTAACTACAATAGATTTCAAAACCTGACCTTTATTATCTGTATATCTATAATGAGATTTAGATTTCCTTCTTCACTATAAAACAGTTTTAGACAAACTTTCCAAAACAAAAATCAAAGAACACTTGAGGAACAGAAGAAATAAATTTGTAATGAAGACTTGGTGTTCTGTACAGATAGTGAATGAAACCCTAGGAACACGAGTATTTTTCATTGTAATTTTTCCTAGTAAAGATGTTATTGTAATAAAAGTCTGTTTTTACATTAGTGACATTTGCAAATTGGTTTCAGAGTTATGAGAAAGCTGTGCTGGTGGGAAATAATCCAAGAAAGAAAGCTCAGGAATCTGTTAATTACAAAGTACAATTCTTGCTATGTCTTGAACTGCTAGAAATATCTGCTAATTGCTACCAGCCATCCCCTTTCACTTCAAGCTGATCTAATTAATTTCAAAACACATTTGAATTTCAGAGCCTGTATTTCAAGGTTTCAGAAAATTTATTTCCTCCTGAAGACTTTAGTAAAAACTCATATATCATCTGAATCAAGTAGATTCTTTCAGATAGATTCCATGTTAGGTAGCTCCATGGCAAGTTTTCCTTCTCACACTCTTCTTTCTTTATGTAAAATACTTCTGATGCACAATGAGCTTGATGTAAACATTTGAGATAATTGTGCTTGTCATTAGGAAATGTTAACTTTAATGATAAGTAGTACACTTAATGGTAATTTTAAAAGAATCTGGGTTTTTTTTTAGTGGCATCTATTGATACACAACTTTTGTTAATCCCTCACCTCACATGAAGGTGAATTCTTGCAGAAATTAACTGTAGATTATAATATGCATGTCATATCTCACATTCTATAGCCCTTCTTCAGTATTTCAACTTGATTTCTGTTTTGTGCCTAAGAGTTATGCTAGACCCCTCTGTTCTTTTAGCAAATTTGGAACCTGTATTTGGAGACAAAGGTTTTGTTTTGGATTGTCTAATATTAGAAAATTCTGTCTGTCAGCCTTTTGAGAAGCTTATGTGGGTGGGGGGTAAGAATTCCTAAACACAACTGTACATCAGACTCAGATGAAGGTGATATTAGCCATTGAAGTAGTTCAACACTATCAACTGCAAAAAGACCACATAGTAAGTCAAGGTTTGCAAAAGTGTTCAGAATATTATACTTAAAGTTTTTTAAGTGGAATGAGAAAGTACATTCACATTATTTCCTTAGCAATATTTCTATGCTTGCCCACCACAGTAAAATCAGGTGTGTGTTGGTTGCTTTGCTTGTTTATTACCTGCAGAAATCACAGATGTGATGAAGTTTTTCAGCTTGCTGTCCTGTGTGAAGGCAGACTTTGGATCCCTGTTTAAGTTTGACTGAGAGACTGTTAGCTGTAGACATCTGATTAGCCAAAGAAGTCCTTGTTTAGTGAGTAACCACAAAGTGTGCTTTTCTTCAACTATCTGGCCAATCATAGAATCATAGAATCATAGAAAGTTTTGGGTTGGAAGGGACCCCTAGAGGTCATCTGGTCCAACCCCCCCGCAGCGAGCAGGGACACCTACTAGTTCAGGTTGCTCAGAGCCCTGTCCAACCTGGTCTTGAATGTTTCCAGGGATGGGGCCTCCACCACCTCTCTGGGCAACTCGTTCCAGTGTTTCACAACCCTCATTGTAAAGAATTTCTTCCTTATATCCAGCCTAAACCTACCCTGTTTTAGTTTAAAACCATTACCCCTCGTCCTGTCAGTGCTGTCTCTACTAAAA